>Ga0070741_10000769_pt1 | contig 107894 bp, 93 predicted proteins | sample Coa_R1_4_FD_66440 | JGI IMG/M metagenome (GOLD analysis project Ga0070741, IMG submission 66440) | Surface soil microbial communities from Centralia Pennsylvania, which are recovering from an underground coalmine fire - Coalmine... | ecosystem: Environmental > Terrestrial > Soil > Unclassified...
CTCATTCACCAGCTGGGCAAATTGGCCGCCGGTGGGGGAAGTGTCGGACGCGAACAAGTCGAGGATTTCTCGCGCCCGGTTTTTAAATTCCAGGTTTAAGGCCGGGAGTTCCAGGCAGCGCACGGCCTCGATGACGCCCGACTGATGCGAATGCGGGATGAACATCATATCATTGTCCCACGGGATCGGAGCCCAATGCTGGTCGGGGGCATGATAATAGCCGTGATTGGCTTCCTCACGCAGGTCGACATTGCTCAGAAACCCGTTGAGCGCATGAAAGCTGTAGAAGGCGCTTAAATTAAGATGGTCACGCCACCAGGTCTCTCTTTGGCTGCGCTGCAGGCCGGAGCGGAACTGCTCCCAATCCGAGTTGTCCGCCGGCATTCCGCGAGCGAGGTGTTTGCGGCCGCTCTGCAGGCTGTAAATGTTGCCAGAGGGTAGGCCAAGCTCATCCAGCCACGGGCCGTCCATAGGCTGGACGGCCAAGTACAACCCCCAAAGGTCGCTCTGATATTGGTTGCCACGCGAGCTTTCATCGGCGCTTTCGATCACACGAAAATGTATCCAGTGCGTGTTGGCCGCCGGCACTTCGGCCAACTGATACGAACGGAAAGCCAGGGCCTCATCCATCCCGGCCATCCCTCGATTCATCTGCACCCATGGACTGGCGCAGGCATTGAGATCCAAATTGTGCCAGCCATTGGCGTAGGGCCGCCCATAATCGTCCTTGGGGCGAAAACTATGGCCGCGGTTGAATTTGAAGGCCCATTTGTTCTTGCCGGCAAGATAGGCACTGGCCTGGCCGCGATTATGGAATTTGATATGGTCATACACCCGCCCATCGTAAACGAGCGTGCCATAGAACGGCTGACGATTGTAACTGCCATCCCACTGGCTTCGAGAAACGTCCTCTTCCCGCGCGATCAGATGATAAACCGGCAAGGAACCGAGCATTTGAGATGAGAAGGTGAGCGGTGGCGTTTGCCTTGGTTCGGTCGCTCCAGTCCAGGCCGGTATCCCATCGTAGACAAACCAGGCAAAATTGGGGGCCTCATCATCGGCATAGGGCACCCGAACGCTTTGCCGGCTGCTGTTCCGAGCCGTAATACGATACCGGACCAGGCACCGGTGCTTCTGAAATTCGCCTGAGACTGTAGCGGTGAATGCGGCTGGGTCGCCTGTGACCGCCTGCATCGGAAGCTCGATCCAATTCGTTTCGTAAAGCTTATCGCTCAGACGAATATAATTGCCCGGCTGCACGAGTTGAAGGCTCAGCGTCAGGTTGGTGACGCCGCTCGCCGGCATCACTCGCGCGGTGACGATAACCGGCTCGCCGGATTTAGGCTGCTCGGGCCTGTGTTCGACCGACAAAATGACCGGGGGCGACTCTGGCGTGAAAGTGGAGTTGCGAGCGCCGGGTGTGGGGCGCTGCCACTTTGGAGTAGGGGCAGGTTGCTCGTGCCGTGCAGTGACAGCAGCGATGCGCCGGCTCGAGTTGGCTGCAAATCCCGAACTGCGCCATGAGCCCGGAGAATTTCCCGGCAAGGCCGGGTTGATTCGCTCGAGCGAGGAGCCGCCGCCGGCGGTCGCCACTGGCCAGGGAAAGCCCACGCCATAATGAACTTCATCAACGATTTTGCCCTGCGCATCTTTCAAGCGAACCGTGCCCGAGTGCCTTAGTTTTCCGATAAACGGACCAAGCGGTCGGAACCCGAACTCCTTTTCAAAAGCAGCCGGGTCCAGGGCGACCACCAGGAACTCGCCTGGCTTCATGACCGTATTGGAAGCAAATGAATAGGCGTTGAGCCACCAACCGGTAAGATTGATGGGCTCCGCGCCGGGGTTATGCAGTTCGATGAATTCTACCGAACGTTTTTGCGGCGCCTCAAAGTAAATCTCATTGATTGCGACGCCTGCGGCCGGGCAGACATGAATCGAGGACACGCCAATCAACGCCGCGATGAACCCCAAAGCAAACGCCGATGCGTGAATTCTCCGAAAAACCAGGCGGAGGGAAATCATCGGCAATTAAACTGCTGGTATTTAGTCCAAAGCGCAAGCGTGCCTCCGGCCACGCGAAAAGCGGCGCGGGGTTTTTTGGCGAAGAACAAGTCAGCTGCCCGTGAACTGGACGGCGGAAGGGCCCTCCCCAACCCTCTCCTCCTGACCTCCTGAGGAGGAGAGGGAGCAGCTGGTCGGACGCTCTCTTAGGAATTCCCGGCCACGCCGCGGTCGGAGCCCCGCAGAGTAGAAACTCTGCGGTACGGCAGACTAAAAGTCTGCGCTACCGCGGCGGCTCGGTAACCAAAGCGATGGCGAAGCCGTCGTAACCTTTGCTGCCGACGGTTTGAATAGCGGTGGCTGTCAGACCTTTTTCGGCCGCCAGCAGTTCGAGAAAACGACGCATGCCCAGCACGGCGGGATCCTTCGTGTCGTCCAGTAAAGTACCTTTGCGGATTACATTATCGACGACGATTAAACTCCCTTGGCGGGCGAGTTTTACTGCCCAGGAGAAATAATCCGGCGTGGTGGGTTTATCGGCATCGATGAAGATGAAGTCAAAAGGTCCCAAACTTTCGCAAGCGAGTTTTGGCAGAGTTTCCAACGCCGGCCCGATTCGCAGATCGACGATGGCAGAGAGACCCGCTCGAGCGATATTGGTCCGAGCTACCTCCGCGTGATGGGGATCCACCTCAAGGGTTACCAAGCGCCCGCCCGGCGGCAGCCCACGGGCCAGCCAGATGGTGCTGTAGCCGCCCAGCGTTCCGATTTCCAAAATGCTGCGGGCGCCTTGAAGTTTGGCCAATAGCTGCAGGAACTGACCCTGACACGGAGTAACCTGGATCTCTGGCAATCCCGCCGCGGTGCTCGCCTCGAGAGCCGCGTCTAAAACCGGATCGGGAGCGAGCAGGGACCCGGCCAGGAACTCGTCAATTGCAGTCCACTGGGGCTGGTTGGGATTTGGCATGCGTCGATGGTAGCAGATCGATTTAGTTTGTCAGGAGCGGGTGAGGGTTTATAACCAAACCAGGGCTAAATTGGCCTGGACGTGGCACAAGGTTTTTTCCAGCGAATCCAGAATTGGTATCGTGGCTCGGCAAGACCACTGCATCTTTTGCACGGTGAACTGGGTGAACGGGCGGCCAGGAAATACCTGAAGAAAAGGGGTATGAAATTCTTAACCGCGAACTTTCGCACCTCACGGGGAGAAATTGACCTGGTTTTTCGCGATCGAGACTGTCTGGTCTTTATCGAGGTGAAAACCAGGTCATCGGAGGAATGGACGCGGCCGGCGGCGGCGGTCGATGCGGCGCGGCGGCGGCGGTTGACCCGCTGCGGCCTGGACTATCTGCACCTGCTCAAGAACCCGCAGGTGAAAGTTCGCTTCGATATTGTGGAAGTGTTGCTGGAAAAGAGCGCCGTCAGGGAAGTGCGGCATTTGCCCAACTCATTCGCGATGGAGCGGCCGTATCGGTACGGGTAGGAACGGGCCGGAGGACCGGTCCGAGGGACGAAACCCGAAATCCGAAGGCCGAAGGAAGGCCGAAGTCCGAAGCCCGAAATGAGCCGATCAAAGGTGCTCTCCAGCCAATAGGTCGGCAGGATGCAGATCCAGGCGGAATGGTTCGAGGACCATGGGTTGATCGTGGTCGAGGAAGTCGCGGCAAACTGCGAAGAATTCGGCTTTGTTGGTGACCCGGCGAATGCGATGCAGGAATTGGCCGGTCGGCTCGACGCCGACACCGAGATAATTCATGTATTTTTTCATTTTCTGGACCTGGGCCGCTTCGCGGACATCTGGCGAGCAAACCGCCTCGTATAATGCCTGCACGTAGGCCAGAACATCGTACCCGCGCGGGAGGAAAAGGGCTTCGCCGCGTTGGTGCTGACGGAACTGGTGAAAAATCCACGGGTTGCGAATGGCGCCACGTCCGATCATCAGGCCGCGGGAGCCGGTGAGTCGCAGAACTTCCTCCGCCTTTTGGGCCGAGTAAACGTTGCCGTTGGCGAGCACGGGGCAAGGAACCTCCGCTACCGCTCGGGCGATGTAATCGTAATGAACTTCGCTACGGTACATTTCTTTCACGGTCCGGCCGTGAACGGTGAGCAAATCGAGCGAGTGTTTGGCGAAGATGGGCAGCAGTTCGTCGTAAACCTGCGGGGAATCAAAGCCGATTCGCGTCTTGACGGTAAACTTTATGGTCACCGCCTCGCGCAAAGCCCCCAGGATGGAATCCACGTGGTTTGGATCGCGCAGCAGTCCGCCGCCGGCGCACTTGCGGTAAACGACGGGCGCAGGGCAACCCAGGTTGAGATCGACGGCGGCAATAGGGTATTGCTGCAGTTCGCGTACGGTGCGGACCAGCGAAGGGATGTCGTTGCCGATCATCTGGGCAATCGCCGGTTTGCCGGTGGGATTATAGATGATCGACTTGAGAATGTTGCGATCCAGTGTCGAGGTTGCATGAACTCGGAAGTACTCGGTGAAATAAAGATCCGGCCCGCCATAAGTGGCGAGGAGCCGCCAAAAGGCAAGGTCGGTTACATCCTGCATGGGGGCCAGCGCCAGAATTGGAGCCGAGCTGTTCAGGAGTGAGTTGAAGTCAAGCTGGACCATTTAAAGATGCTCCCAATCTTCTCGTTTTACGCCTGCCTGGCGCAAGACCTGGGACAGGAGGTGTGGCCCGATGTCCGACTTGTGAGGATTGGGAATAGTTAGTGAAAGGTCCCCTTTTTGCATGAACTCGTGCTTGCCGCCGGAGTAGGGACCCGTAAAGCCAAGCTTGCGTAAGGCACTGATTAAGTCGCGTCGCTTGATCGGACCGAAATGCGGCATTATGCCGGCTCTCCGATTTCCTTTATAGCGAGGTCTACCCCTTCTAATACTGGAATTGGGAGGTGGCGAGAAATTCTGAAAAGCAGCCAGTCCTCCAACGTTTTGGCGAGTTCGTCGCGGCAGGCTTCAAGGCTTTCGGCCTGGGCGAGAACACCTAGGAAGCCTGGGATTTCACCGTAGAATCCTTCCGCATTCCCTAAAATTTCATAATGGGCCTTTGCCATGGCGAGCCGCAGGTATTCCGTCAACATGGTTACAGCATATCATCTGATTACTTATCTGGAAAGCGCGTTACCTACGTGGAGAGCGCGTTAACTTATGGAACGAATTGCGGATGGGATTGGAGCCGTTCCCAGGTTGCCGGAGAGAGTTTGGCCTGGCGGTAAATGGGCTCGGTCAACGGTTCCGCGCTGCTCGATCGATGGGCGCGCTGCAGCCAGCGATGATCCAACGGTTCTTTAACCATGGACAGCGTATTGGCCGCGAAAGTCGTTTCTTCTTTTTCGCCGGTCGCGTGGCCGACACCGACGTAGAATCCCGCCAACAGCAAAGTCACGCGCAAAATCGTGCTTCGAGAATAGGTCGGCAAAGCACAAGGTCTGGTTGGGTCCAACAACCGAAAGAGGTTGGAAAAGAGCGGCAACGTCCACATCGCCGGGTTCTTGGCGGGTGAAAAGGCGTCGAACATGATCAAGTGAGGCTTGGCAAGGCTAGCAGCGGCCGCACTCGTCAACAGCGTCGGGAAATCGGCGAGGTGAACTTGCCATTGAACCGAGCCGTTGCGCTCGCGGAAGCTGACGTGATGCTCATCCAACAGACGCCGGAGCTTCGGCTCGTACCCGGATAAATAGTTAAGGTGTTCAGAATGTGCCAGAGCAAAGTCAAGTGGGGCGAGAGTGTGATCGAAGCTGAGTAAATGAAGCGAGCATGGTAGCTCGCCAGCGACGCGCAAGACGGTCAGCGCGTTGGCCGCAGCGCCCAGGCCCACGTCCCAAATGACGAAAGTGTCGGGGTGCCGCTGAAGCCGCTCAGTGAGGCGCGCCTGCTTCACGTAAAGAGCTTGAGCCTCGGTGACCGGTCCGACCACGGGATGGAACGTCTCGCCATGCGCCAGGGAATGGACGCTGTAAGCGCCGCTGGCCAGTTTGACGATGCGATAGCCGACGGCGGCGTGTTCAGGATCTTGTTTGGTGCCCAATCAGTGTTGGATGATGGCAGGCTTCGGGGTGCGGTTACAAGTTGCGGAATCGGACAAGTTAGCCGCAAAACGAACGCGAAAAGATGGCACAATGCATTCCGGCGCAAATATGGAGCGAGCCGCAACAATCTGAACGAGCGGGAATGTCCGTCTGGCGCACAGCGCACCGTGCCATCCAAGCGTTGGGTGGCGGATCGCACTCTGTTGCTGGAACGCGAGGGGAGTGGCTACGCCGGCTTGAGTGGCAAGGTAAGGGTAAACCGGGCTCCTTTGCCGACCCCTTCGCTGTGGGCCAGCAACGTTCCGCCCATTTCCTTTGCCGCCAACGCGCCACTGTGCAGCCCGAAGCCATGCCCATCCTTGCGTGTGGTAAACCCATGATTGAAGATCCGCGTCAGGTTTTCCCTGGGAATGCCGATTCCATTGTCGATTACCGAAATCTGAAGGCTGCCTTCGTCGGTGTGAACCCGAACTGTCAACCGGCGTTCGGCAAAGATTGATTCATCGCAAGCCTTCTTGGCATTACAGATGAGGTTGACCAGGATCTGCAGCATCTTGTGCTTGTCCACCGTGACCTGCGGCAGGTCCGGGGCGTATTCTCGAATCACGCGCACTTCGTGGCGGACCAGGGCGCCGCTGTTCATGCGCAACGCATCCTCGACCAGGTCGGTCGGTTTGACCGATTCAGTGGCACCGAAAACTTTGGCATAGTTTTGCTGCACGCCGACGATGCCTTTGATGTGTTCGACATTCTTACGAAGCGAGTCGAGTTCGGAGAGAGTGGCTTTCTGTTCCGTATTGAGATGGTCGGCGAGGCGCCCGAGGTACTGCGGGAGCTGACGGCCTTTCAAATCGTGTTCGAGAAAGTGCGCCAGGTCGTGGGCATGCGCCTTCAACAGCTCCGATGCGCGCCCGAAGTTGTTCAGCTTGGAGTTGCGGATTTTTTCCGCGATCACGCCGGCGGAGACATTAACGCTGTTCAGGACGTTGCCGACATTATGCAGGACACTGGTGGCAACCTCGGCCATACCCGCTTGCCGAGAAGCAACGAGCAGTTCCTGATGCGTCCGCTCGACTTCGGATTGCATGCGTTTGCGCTCGGCGATCTCGGCTTCAAGCCTGGCCTCGGTGCGTTTGTGAAGCTCGATTTCTTCGTGGAGTTGCTCGGTGCGCTGGTGCACCTGGCGGTGCAAGGCTCGCACCCAGCCCAAGGCTAACAACAGGATGGTGGCCACCCCGGCCAACGCCCGGAGAGTTCGTTCCGCCGTCCACCAACTGGGCCGTGAAAGCACCGCAATGTCTTCCGGGGCCCGCAACAGAAGACGGAACGATTGGATCGTGCCGGCAGTATCAGATTGCGCCAGGCACACGCCCGTCAGGCGGGCTACCGTCCCCGGCTGCAGCTCCGTCAGTCGATCCTGTTCAGAATCCTTTTCCAGGATGACATCGATCATCCTTTGGCCGAAACGAACCGTTAGCAATTCCTCGGAGCCATGTGAGAACCGCCCGAGGATCTGACCTTGAATCCGAATCAGGCTGGCTTGCAGGGCATCCTCGAGAGGCATATCGGGCTTAAGATCAGCCGGCTCAATCGTGGCCTGGTCCCTTTCCGTGCGGCCCATCGCCTCCTGAAGCATCGCCAGCTTATCGATGATGGTCGGAAACCCGGCCACGTCGACCAGGGTTCCCACTGCCAGGCCGGAGATGGGTTGCCCGGGCTGGACCTGAATTCCGCCGCTGCCGTCCTGCAGGTAAAAGGACCCGTCACTAGAACGCAAGGTGACGACTCCCATCAAGCGAACGCGATGAATCTCGCCCGCGCCGGCATGGAACTGGAACAGCTCGTTGACGGCTTTGACCGGAAGTGTGAACGGATCGACGGTGGGCGCTTCTCGCACGGTGAGTTGGGCCCAATCCGGCGCCTGAAGTTCGACTCCCTGAAGGCGCCGATGCTCATCAAAAAGCGTTCTGCAAATCCCATAAATCTCGACCGATGCGTCGATCAAATTGGTCGCGCGCCACTGCGGCGTCGCGGGTGGCAAACCCACTTTAACCAGGCCGTCTCCCACGAAAAGGGCAATGCTTGAGGCATTGGTTGAGAACCATTCATTGCGGACGACGCCCTTAAGCGAAACCCATTGGCTGTCAAAGGTGCCGCTCATCAACTTGCGAAATGAGACGCTTTCAGGCGCCGGAAAGTCCGTGCCGCCAAGAATCTGTGCAGTCTGAGCGATAATTATCGGGGCAAAATCTCCCGGACCGCTGAAGCCCTGGAGCCGGATCCTTTGGCCGGCGCGCAGCAGGGACAGATTATCTACGCGCGAGATATCGAAATAAATGCCGGAAGTATCGTCCTGAATGAAATGCAGGTAGGAAGGGAGGTCAAAAAACGTGATCACGCCCGTAATGTCGATGGGATAACCACGGGAGGCCTCCTGGGGGGAAAGCCTTCGGATTTGGGCAATGTGAAAGAGCGTAGCGAGATTTGTGTTCGGGGCTTGGGGCGTGATAATCGCCGGAGCAGCTTCTTCGCTGGAGGTGTCGGCCGGCACGAGTTTAAGAACGACATTCGTGAAGACCGGGGTGGGCCTTTGCTGAAGCGGAAACGCGAAGGCCTCGACGAGGCTGCCGGCATTGAAGTAATTCAACCCTGGATAAGGAATTCGTATGCTTCCGGAGCTGTCGCGTAGCAGTACGAATTGCCCCAGAGAATGATTTACCACCGTGCCGCGCACGCGTACGGGTTCAGCAGCGGCGGCATCGGCGATTGACCCCACATCGGCGACGGGCGTAATCCGGAGGGACTTCAATTTGCCCACTGCCTCCAAGTCATTCACATAAACCCGGCCGCCGTTGATTTGCCCAGCCGAGTCGAATTTGAAAGTAAATACGCCGATTAACTCGGCCAATGCCCCTGGCAACTCCTTGGCCTTAGGGGAATCGCTCCCGTTTACAATCACATCGAGGGATTGGCCAGGGCCAAGGACTACGGAAAACGTCAGGCGCGAGCCGGTCGCGGTTAAGTTGGGAATCCAGCCCTTAAGCTGCACCAGCCGGCCTTCGATCGTTTGATTAGAGAGTTTGCCTGGAATCAGATCAAAAGGCTTGGGCATCGGGCCTTGATTAATCGCCCGGCAGAGCCGCGCGCGTATGCTGGGCTTCAGCCTCCCTCGTGCGGTCGTTCCTTCCAGCTCCACAATTTGTCCTGCTTGCAAGAACACGTCCTCACCTTCTCTTGGCGTCGGTAAGCGAACGGAGGCCGTATCCTGGCCATCCTGGATGAACATCAGCCCGCGGTCATGATCGAAGTAGGTAACGACGCCTTTGAGTTTCACGGGCAGGCCCCGAGCCGCCTCGTCCCCGTCAAGAGCTGCCAACCGGCTCAGGGTCGTGATAGCGCTTACGTTGGCCGAGGCGGGCCCCTGAGCTCCGAAACTCGAAGCCGTTCCAAGAACCAATATCAACCAGCTCCGAGTCAGTGATGATCTCATCGGAGTCGACGCCGGGCTGTCCTGTTTTGAGGCAGCCTTAACGCTTGGGCAGGTCCATATAAACTCATTCCGCGCATACTTCTGCTGGACGGTAAGCGGCTGCCATCCAAGTGCCGGATGCGACTGGCAGCTTCGCCGGGGAGATACACAGCACGAACCATGCTGAGGCGGCATGATCTCTGCCTTACTTTGATGCGTGCTGGCAGACCAGGGCGTTACAAAAGGGGATGCGTCGATTTCCGCTTTCAGCTTCCTTCGGACGAGCCATATTGCGTAGATGTCGATCGAGTTGACGGAAACGCTGCTGAGCAAGGCCGCCGGTTGGGACGTTATGAAGAGGGCGCGCGCATACCTGGAGCAAGGCCAGGTCCTCAGTTCCTACTGGGCGGAGCCGTTGTTGCGTGGTGTTGTCCAGGCCAGCGAGGCGTCTTTCCGCGCCTCGATGGTCATCAAAACGGAGATCGATATCGAGAACCTGTGCACCTGCCGGGAAGCACGGGAATGGGGAAAGATCTGCGCTCATTCCGTGGCGGTTGGCCTGCATTGGCTCAAGGCCCAACCAGGCCCGCCCCCGCTTTCGGCATCTCGGATATCCCCAAAACCGGTCGCTCCGAAACTGAATACTGCCGCTTTGCTCCGCGCCGAGTCCGGCGAGCCAGCAGAGCTTTTCGTGATCCTGCCCCCGAACCTGGACCAGGCGCTTGCGCGCGGAAAAGTCATGGTGGTTCTCGAAGCCAAATGGGCTGGTGGTCGGTGTCCTCTCAGTGGGTTGCCCAAGGGTCGTTCGTACGCCTTCGGCACGGTTGACGAAGCGGTGCTGGATTGCCTTGAGAAATTTTCGGGTGGCGAGACACCGGCCGTTTTGCAGCTGGAATCCAAACAGTTTGCCGAACTGCTTGCAACCTTGTCCGGACATCCGAATATCAGCCTCGGCAGAAAAACTCCAGTAAAAGTCTCCAACCAACCACTCACGCCCCAGATTTGCGCTTTCCTGGAGCCCAACGGTGAGATTTTGATCCGCCTGAAGGATTCCGCATTGGCGGCCTGCACGGTGGACAATTGGGCCTGGCACAACAATGAATTTCGCCCACTCGGATTGCCGGGTGCGCTGGCCGATGTAAATCGCGGACCGGTGCGGGTGACCCGATCACAAGTGCCACACTTCCTGGGTCAGCATTGGCCGCTGCTTTCGGAAGTCGCGGGTGTCGAAGCCAATTTTAGGATCGAAGACTTCGAGCTCGAACCGCAGGCCCCTCGGTTCTTCCTCGAGCTACGAGGGGGCCTGGCGCAGCTCAGCGGCTTGCTCCAGTGCGCCTACGGCCAGCGCGTCATGACGATCGGGGTGACGGCCACCGAGGAATCCCTGTGGCTGGCGGATCCCAAAGTGCCAACGCGCTATTCCACTCGCGATCTGGCCGCTGAACGCGGAGCCCTGACGCGCTTGCAACGCAGCGGGTTCACCGGGCCGGATCCTCAGGGCAAACTGCAGTTGGTTGGCCAAAGCGCGGTGATGAATTTTTTCGCCCGGGAATTCCCCAAGCTGCAACGCGAATGGACCGTCTCGCTGGAAGAACGCCTCGAACGCAGCACGAAGGAAAAACTCGAACGAATCGAACCGCAATTTCAAATCACACCCTCCGGCATTCAGTGGTTTGATCTGGGAATCGTGTACTCCTCAAGCGGCGGCGAGACCTTTTCGGCAGCTGATGTTCAGCGCCTGGTTCTCTCGGGTCAGAGCCACACGCGCCTGAAAAATGGCAAGCTGGCCCTGATCGACACGGAGGCGGTGCAGGAGTTCCAGGAAGTCTTGCGCGATTGCGCCCCGCAACAGCACGGGCAGGGATACCGAATTAACAATCAACAAGCTGGGTTCGTCGAGGCCACGCTCAAACAGCACCGGACCTGGCAGGTGCAGGCGCCCGCCACGTGGCGCGAGCGGACTGCCCGGCAGGCCGGCGAAATGCCTCTCGAATGCCCGCCTCTCGGCGAGCTCGACTCGGTGCTGCGTCCCTATCAGAAGCAAGGGGTGGCCTGGTTGGGGTTTCTACGGGAAAACAATTTTGGCGGCATTCTCGCCGACGAAATGGGCCTGGGTAAGACGCTTCAGACTTTGGCATTCCTCAAGCACGTTCGCCAGTTTCAACCCGCCGCCGCGCCTATGCTCGTGGTTTGTCCCACGAGCCTGGTTTATAATTGGCTCGCGGAGGCCAACCGCTTTACGCCCTCCTTAAAAGTGCTGACGCTGCATGGCCCAGAGCGCCATCGGCTCTTTGCGGAAATGGACCGGAGCGACCTGGTGATTACCAGCTATGCCTTGCTCCGCCGGGATGCCGAACGGTACCTCCCGCTCGAATTTGACACCGTCGTCCTGGACGAAGCACAACATATCAAGAATCGCCAGACTCAAAACGCTCAGGCGGTTAAATCAGTCAAAGCGGCGCATCGACTGGTTCTTACTGGTACGCCGCTGGAGAACTCGGTGCTCGATTTGTGGTCGATCTTCGACTTCCTGATGCCAGGGTACCTGGGCACGGCTCAGGATTTTCGCGAGCGCTACGAGTTGCCAATCGTTCGCGATAAAGACGCCGCCAGCCAGGCGCGTCTCGCCCGCCGGCTCCGGCCATTTCTCCTGCGCCGGCTCAAAAGTGAAGTGGCCGCCGATTTACCAGCTAAACTCGAACAAGTTTCCTTTTGCGAGCTCACCCCGGACCAGCGGAGCGTGTACCAGCAGATTGTTGAGGCCAGTCGCAAAGAAATCCTTGCGGCCACCGGCACACAAGGCCTGGCCAAGAGCAGGATGCTTGTTTTGACAACCTTATTGCGATTGCGCCAGGTCTGCTGTGATCTGCGGCTTTTGCAGCTGGAAAAAATCAACCCGGAAAGCGCGTCCGGCAAGCTCGAGATGTTCAGCGAACTGCTCGAAGAAGCCATCGATGGGGGCCACCGCGTGCTGGTCTTCAGCCAATTCGTCAGTATGCTCAAGCTCATCGAGGAACGTCTCAACCGGGAAGCGGTGGAGTTTTGTTACCTGGATGGTTCGACTTCAGATCGTCGCGGGGTAGTGGACCGCTTTCAAAACAGCGCGATCCCCGTCTTCCTAATCAGCCTCAAGGCTGGCGGTGTCGGTCTCAACCTGACCGGCGCGGACACCGTTATCCATTTTGATCCCTGGTGGAATCCCGCGGTCGAAGCCCAAGCCACTGATCGCGCACACCGGATTGGCCAAACCAAAGTTGTTACCAGCTACAAACTCATCGCGCGCGACACCGTCGAAGAGAAGATCCTTACACTGCAGAACCGAAAACGGGAGATTATCCAGGCTACGATTGGCGAGGAGGAATTCGCGGGCTCCCTGAGCTGGGAAGAAATTCAGGAACTGCTGTCCTGAGACTGGACTCCGGCGCGGCCAGGCTTGCCGGGGATGCCAAAGCCTCGGCGTTTAATTAACTCGCTTGGGTTACCTTGGCGCCGGAGGTGTTTGCGCTCGCCGCGCCAGCACCTCGACCGATAGTTGGCGAATTCCGAGCACGACCACCCGGTCGATATTCACCACAGATTCTTCTCTATTACCGGCCGGCTGAGCTATTGTTTGATAAACCATGAACCATTCCTTACGGTCCAGCGAAGGGAAAACGGAGCCCTTGGCGGGACGGACGATGCCGGTCTTGGCCTGCTCAGCGAGCATCGGATTGTCAGGATTTTTGATCCATGGCCCCAGCGGCTGGTCGGCCGTCGCGTAACCTATCGCAGACTGAGAAGTTGTCGGGTCGATGGCGGTGTAAGTCAGGTAATACTTGGATCCGATTTTGAAGACTCGGGGCGATTCGATGGTCCGTTTGAGATCTTTGCCGGTCGATTCCCAGCGTTGATCGGGCTTCAGCAGCATAACCGGGGGGCCCACTTTCTTCGACAGGTCCTGGTTCAAGGCAACTCCATAAATTGTTCCTGTTCCCGCGCCTTGGGCGCCTGGTCGGCTGAAAATGAGGAAAGCTTTGCTGCGGTCCACGAAAACAAATCCGGAAGCGCACCCGTCGCCCAAGTCGAGCCAGGGAACATGGAGATCGTGATAGGGACCTTGCGGCTGAACGGCCGCAGCCAGGGCAAGCTGCACTCCGCTCGGCATGCGTGCGCTGTACACCAGGCAATACATGCCTTGATAAGTGAACACCTGCGGCGCATGAAGCTCACCCCTGGCGACCCGCAGACCTGATATTTTCCAAGCCCAGCCATCGGTTTTCCAATTGACCAGGTCGGAGGATTCATAGCATTGGAATCCTTGCGCCGGGGAGGCTGTGCCAAACAAGAAGTACCGCTTGGCATCCGCATAAATAAAGGGGTCCTGCAAGTGGATGGGCGGATCGCCCAGGGGATTAAGAATGTGGCTCGGCTGCGCGGCGGCTTGGGCTAATGCCCCTTGAAAAGCTGCTCCGGCATGCAAAAGCAGGGCCGCCACGGACAGCTGAAGGGCTGTCGGTTTCATGAGCAGAACCATAGTTAACAGGATCCAGGGGAGCAAGTCTTGCACCATTTAGTGGCGACTCCTACTATGACCGCGGGCTGTGGCGTGGTCGGATCTATGTTGAACGCACTCTGGATTTTTATCGGCGGCGGCTTGGGCAGTTTAGGCCGGTGGTGGGTATCCGGCTGGATTGCCAATTCCATCGGCCAAACCTTCCCCTGGGGCACTTTAATAGTTAATGTCAGCGGCTCATTCGCGATCGGGTTATTTGCCGCCGCCACAGACCCCGACGGCCGGTGGCTGGTGCCGGCTGGTTTTCGGCAGTTTTTTATGCTGGGAATCTGCGGCGGTTACACGACCTTCTCCTCGTTCAGCCTGCAAACACTAACCCTGGCTCAAGACGGCGAGTGGTTCAAAGCTGGCGCGAATTGCGTGATTTCTTTGGTTCTGTGTTTGCTCGGCGTTTGGCTGGGTCACGTCGTGGCGCTGCAAATAAATGGAATGAAAGGACATTAACATGCATCTCCCACAGGACGCGACGTTGCTGCGCATTTTCATTGGCGAAAGCGACCGCTGGGAACACAAACCCCTTTACGAAGCCATTGTCCTTAAAGCGCGCGAATCGCATTTGGCCGGCGCAACGGTGTTGCGTGGGCCCATGGGGTTCGGCAAATCCAGCCGATTGCACACGGCCAAGATCCTCCGGCTCTCGATGGACCTGCCCCTCGTGATCGAACTCGTCGACTCCGAGGAAAAAATTCAAGCCTTCCTTCCGGTCCTCGACCGCATGATGAAGGGGGGATTGGTGACTCTCGAAAGGGTGCGAGTCATCCATTATCGCGGTGACCCGCAACCGGGCGGGACGGAAATCTGAGATTGTGAATAACCGGTTAAAAACCGGTGAGCAATAAACAGCAGGTTTTGCTCGTCGAACCGGCCCTCCTCCAATCACCATTCTGCCCGCACAAAAGAAGCAACCGAACATGCCTACTGAAGAACGAGTCCTTTGTTTCGAACGCGGGCTTCTTGAAAAACTAGGTGTTTTTCAAGGAATCAGTCCCGAGGTTCAAAAGTACCTCCCGGTGATCACCGACCCAGCCAATCTGGTTTACCGCAACCGAACGGAAGCCGAACAAGACCGGCGGTACAAGCAACTGATCCCCTACGTGCTCCTGGTTTGTAATGGCAAAATCCTGCGTTACCGTCGGGGCAAAGGCGGACAGGAAAGCCGGTTGCACGGATTATTCTCCGTTGGCGTCGGCGGGCATATCTCTGACGAAGATCATGGACTGTTCTCCACCGGCGTCGGGTACGAAGAGGGCATGCGCCGCGAGTTAATGGAGGAGGTTGCCGTCGAGCAAGTGCACGCTCCGGCCGTTGCGCTCATCAATGACGACAGCACCGATGTTGGTTATGTTCATTTCGGAGTCGTTCACATTATGCAGGTGGCGGACGAGTCCGTAGCTGGTCGCCGGAGTGGTATTGTGGCGCCTGAATTTATTCCGATTGCCCAGGCCCTGGAGGATCCCAACGCGTACGAATCGTGGTCGCGCTTTTGTCTGGAACATCTGGATGCGCTGATAGAAAAAGCCGGCAGGATTGGAGTCCCGGTTTAAGCCGGCGCGGCGCGAGCCCAGGCGAAATCCGAAACCCGAGGGCCGAAGGCCGAAGGAAGCGCGAAATCCGAAACCCGAAATACGAACGCCTTCGCAGTTCGGAGTCCCGGCTTTAGCCGGTCTAGCGAGTGGACTGCCGCGCGCGCTCGAACTCGGTTCCACACCTGCCGCCTGAAGGCGCCTGAAGGCGGGACTCCAAACCTCGCCTTCGCATCTCCCGCCGCGCGGCGGGCCGTGCCCGCTTGCAAGAGTCAGCAACCGATGACATAGTGCGCGACATTGGAACCGTTCAAAACACCGAGTTCGTCGTCGCTCATAAAAGCCGTCGCCTTCGTTTGTCTTTTTACGATGACCGGCCTCTGCGGGGCGCAGCAGTTTAATCTCGAATCGGCGGGGGGACGATTCGGTTTTTACCCTTTTGGCGCCGGATCCCACTTTTACCAGGCTGAGGCATTCGCGGATTGGGCTCTGCCTTGGAATTGGGACCTGGGCTCGCATTGGCTCTTGCGCTCACGATTCGATAGTTCCTTAGGTTGGCTCGGGGAAGCCGACGCGAACGCCGCCATTGGCAGCCTCGGCCCGACGCTGGTGTTCGCTCGAGAAAATCTACCTGTTACGTTCGAGGGAGGCGTGAGCGCCACCGGGCTGAGCCGCTCAGACTTCCGGGACAAGAATTTCGGCGATTTGTTTCAGTTTACCAGTCATGTCGGATTGAATTTTGATATGGCCGCTCGGTTCCGTCTGAGCTACCGCTTTCAACATATGTCCAACGCGGGATTGAGCTCGCATAATCCGGGCCTGAACATGCACATGTTCGGTATGAGTTACGTCTTTTGAGGCAGTAGCGCGGCGTGCAAGGTCCGTGTCGAGTTGGCCAAATCAAACGCGGCGGCTTGACGCGCATCGCCCCAAGCTTCACTGTTTTCTGGTTGAACGAGCTGCGGGCGTCACAATAACCAACTTTTATGAGCGCTTTACACAATCTGCACGGGACACTGCGAAGTTTTGACTCAGGCAGCGGTCGGCAAGGGCTGTTCTATTCGCTGCCCGAACTGGAGCACGCCGGGATCGGGCCGGTCTCGCGGCTTCCGGTCTCGATTCGGCTCGTGTTGGAATCCGTCCTGCGCAATTGCGATGGCAAACGTGTTGGCGAACAAAACGTGCGCGCCCTGGCGAACTGGAGGCCTAACGCGCCACGAACAGAGGAGATTCCGTTTGTTGTGGCGCGGATCGTTTTGCAGGACTTTACAGGCGTGCCGCTCCTGGTCGACCTGGCGGCGATGCGCTCGGCGGTCGAACGGCTCGGAAGAAATCCGAAATTGATCGAACCCTTGGTTCCGGTCGACCTGGTGGTCGATCACTCTGTTCAGGTGGATTTTTCCGGCACACCCGATGCCTTGCGGCAGAACCTGGACGTGGAGTTTGAGCGCAATCGCGAACGCTACCAATTCCTAAAGTGGGGTATGCAAGCGTTTGACACTTTCAAGGTGGTGCCTCCCGGAATCGGCATTGTTCATCAGGTCAACCTGGAGTATCTGGCCAAAGGCGTGCTCTCAAGGGCCGGTGATGCGCCCGGCAATTCCGACTTGTTTTATCCCGATACGCTGGTGGGAACCGACTCGCATACCACGATGATCAATGGATTGGGCATTGTGGGCTGGGGTGTCGGGGGCATTGAAGCCGAAGCGGGTATGCTCGGCCAACCGGTATACTTCCTGACACCCGATGTGGTGGGGGTTCACCTCCACGGGGCGCTGCGGGAAGGGGTCACCGCTACGGACCTGGCTCTCACCATCACCCAAATGCTTCGCAAAGCCAAGGTAGTTGGAAAGTTCGTCGAATTTTATGGAACGGGGGTGGCGGCTCTGCCCGTTGTCGATCGCGCTACCATTGCCAACATGGCTCCCGAGTACGGCGCCACGATGGGTTTTTTCCCGATTGATGCTGAATCAGTCGCTTATTTGCGCGCCACGGGCAGGTCAGAGGAGCACTGCCGGATCTACGAGGCGTACTATCGCGCTCAAGGCTTGTTTGGCCTGCCGAACAAGGGGGACATTGCCTATTCACAGGAACTGGATTTGGACCTCGGCACAATTCAGCCAAGCGTGGCTGGCCCCAAACGTCCGCAGGATCGTATTGACTTACCCAACCTGCGGCGTGAGTTTATTTCTACATTTACAAAACCCATTACCGAGAACGGCTTCGGCAAGACCAGCGACGATTTGAACCGAAGTTATGAGATCGTGATGCAAGACGGTTCGGCCCCAGGTGGCGGCAGCCAGGAGCCGGTTTCACGCCGGTTAGCGCAGGCACGGAACACAAATCCCATGACTGAGTTGGAGATGGCCAACAATCGTCCTACACCCAACGTGCTGAAGGAGACCCCCGTGCACGTTGGGGGTTCGATTCGGCACGGCAGCGTAGTGATCGCGGCGATCACCAGTTGCACAAACACGAGCAATCCCTCCGTAATGCTGGCAGCGGGCCTATTGGCAAAAAAGGCCGTTGAACGCGGCTTGCAAGTCAATCCGCTGGTCAAAACTTCATTGGCGCCCGGCTCAAGAGTGGTCACTGACTATCTCGAAAAGGCAGGTCTGCAGCCTTATTTGGACGAGTTGGGATTCAATGTGGTTGGCTACGGTTGCACGACGTGCATCGGCAACTCCGGACCGTTGCCTCTCCCGGTGGACGAAGCCATTGGCAAGCACGATCTGGTGGCCGCTTCCGTGCTGTCAGGCAATCGCAATTTCGAGGCGCGCGTTCATCAGAGCATAAAAGCAAATTTTCTCATGTCGCCGCCCCTGGTGGTTGCGTTCGCGCTGGCTGGTCGCGTGGACATCGACCTGAGCACCGAGTCGCTGGGCAAAGGCAAAGACGGTCGCGAGGTATATCTGAAAGAGATTTGGCCCACACTGCAGGAGATACGGCAACTACTGCGCACCACTCTGCATCCGGAGGTGTTTCAAACGCTCTACCGCGATTTTGCCCGGCTGAATCCGAAATGGAACGAGATCCCTTCCACAACGGGCAACGTGTATCATTGGGACACCGGCAGCACGTACATCCAGGAGCCGCCCTTTTTCCAGAACTTCAGCCTGAGGCCCGGCACAATCGCCGAGATTAAAGGCGCACGGCCGCTGGGCATCTTCGGCGATAGCGTCACCACGGACCATATTTCCCCGGCCGGCAGCATTAAGAAATCGTCGCCTGCGGGCAAGTACCTGCTGGAGCGCGGCGTTCCGTTCCAGGACTTCAACAGCTACGGTTCACGGCGCGGTAACGATCGGGTAATGACCCGAGGCACATTCGCCAATGTCCGCATCAAGAACTTGATGGTTCCCGGAGTTGAAGGTGGTGTGACTCGTTTTTTTGGTTCGGCAAAGGCAACGGCAGCATCGATTGAACCGGTTTCAATCTATGACGCGGCCGTGGCGTACCAGGAGCAAGGCACGCCGCTGGTAGTGATTGCGGGGCAGGAATATGGGACGGGAAGTTCGCGTGATTGGGCGGCCAAAGGCACGGCGTTGCTGGGTGTGCGTGCTGTAATTGCGCAGAGCTTCGAACGCATTCACCGCTCGAATCTTGTGGGCATGGGGGTGCTGCCCCTTCAGTTCAAAGAAGGCGTGACTGCGCAGACTCTGAAACTCGAAGGCACCGAGACTTATGATGTCGTCGGCCTCGGTCCAGGCCTGAAACCACAGCAGGACCTGGCGTTGCGAATCACACGGTCCGACGGGCGCGTCGAGACGGTGGCGGTGGCCTGTCGGATCGATACGCCGATCGAGATCGAGTATTACCAGCACGGGGGCATCCTGCCGTACGTTCTGCGCCAGTTACTCAAATAGCTGGCGCGATCCCACTCCAAGGAACCGAGCCGCCGCGTCGAGTTTGTGGTCAGCATGGATTCCACGGTGCTGAACCTGGTGGCACAGGTGATCAGCAAGAGCGACCGAGCGCATCCGGCCGACGCCGTCCTGCGCCAGGAGATGAGAACGCAGCACGGCGCCACGAGGGCGCAAGCAACCGAAATCAGCAGGCTTGTTTTCTCGTACTACCGTTGGCTCGGCTGGCTCGATGAGCGCCAGGAACTGTCGGCGCGGCTGTTGCAAGCGGCTGACCTGGCGGAAAATTTTGCGCACCGTCCCCAAGACTTTTCGGACAGGGAACTGACGCAGCGCAGTGTCCCTGCCTGGATCGGTGAAGAAATCGAGATCATTCCTGAGTTCGCCCGCGCACTGCAAACTGAACCGCGACTTTGGTTACGAGCCCGGCCGGGCGAAGGCGCGTCGCTGGCCAAAGCCCTGCGACACTGCCAGGTGCTCGGGAATGGAATTTTATCAGATACGCTCGCTTACCACGGGCGGGAGGATCTCTTCCAGAGTCCGCAGTTCCACGCCGGGGCTTTTGAGCTGCAGGATGTCAGCTCGCAGGCGGTAGGGTGGCTCTGCTCGCCTCATCCCGGACAGACCTGGTGGGATTGCTGCGCGGGTGAAGGAGGCAAGCTGCTGCACTTGTCAGATTTAATGCGCAACCAAGGGCTGATTTGGGCCAGCGATCGCGCCCAATGGAGATTGCGCAAGCTTAAGCGTCGCGCGGCACGCGCGCGGGTGTTCAACTACCGCGCTGAGCTCTGGGACGGCGGGGCGAGACTGCCAACCAAGACTCGATTTGACGGAGTATTGCTGGATGCCCCTTGCAGCGGTACGGGGACCTGGCAACGCAATCCCCATGCGCGCTGGACCCTGGTGCGTGAAGACATTAAGGAGTTGGCCGACCTTCAACTGCGCTTGCTGAGGCATGCCGCTTCAGCGGTCAAGCCAGGGGGGCAGATTTTTTATTCTGTCTGCTCCCTGGCGCGGTCGGAAACCATTGGAGTCGTAGAAGGTTTCGAGAAAGCGGTTCCAGGTTTCGTCCCAATTCGTCTGACGAATCCCCTGGTCCCTGGAAATGGTGAGACCGAGGTGCTTTTTCTGTGGCCCCAGCAGGTGAATGGGAACGGAATGTTCGTGGCGGGCTGGACGCGCGAGTGAGCTTGTGTTGCGATCCCGCGGGCCGAGTTGCGGGAGGGCGGAATTCTAACCAGGCCCAAATCGCTTATCCTGGCATCGACGAATTAACCCTTCGGCGAGTGCTGACCTACTGCTTGTCCTTGCCCATGCAGCGATACAAGTCGTCCGAGGTGGAGATCGAGCTATCTTCGAAGGCCTTATTCGGGCCGGCGGAGCGGATCAGCACTTCGTTGTGCGAAAAATAGAATTGGAGTGGAGTCCCCCAGGGATCGACAATTTCGCCTTTATCATTCACGTCGCTGCGGCGAACAGCCAGGATCAGAACCTTCTTTTCGGTCTGTCCCAGCAAGGCCTTGGTGATGGCAACGTTGTTGCCCGTGGGATATACACCCACAAACTCTTTGTACTGTTGGATGCCGAGGATTAAGGTATCGCAGTCGGTATTGAACTTAGCGATCCGTTCGTCCGCCCGTTTAAGTGTCCAACCTTTAGCCACCCACAGGACACCGCCCACCCCGAGGACTATCAGCGCAATGGTAATGAGTCTTTTCATATACATCATATCTTGAGCGTTTTTAATCGCTCGAGGATAGATGTAGCAGGAGCAGTGCCGCTGCTGGCTCGCACGACCAGTTGGGCGGATAAGCGTTTCACCTCGGGTCGCTGGCCGCGCAAGAGCTGGATCATCGCGTCCATGGCCGCCGCCCCGAGGCGATGCTTGGGCTGATCGATCGTCGTGAGGGGCACCCGGAAATGCTCGCTCAGCATGGCATTCCCGAAGCCAACCACGGACAAATCGGCTGGAATTCTAACATTTTGTTTAAGAAGAACTTCTGCACATCCGACCGCCACCAGGTCATTCACCGCCTGCACCGCGGTAATCGGCGCGGCTTCGTGGATCATCTGGACCGCGGCTTTGTTGCCCTCCTCGATCGTGCGCCCGGCCTGGAATACCAGCTTTTCATCGACATCCAGGCCCTGCTGCCGCAAGGCGCGACGATAGCCCTCAAATCGTTCCTTAGACCAGGGGGTCGCAGGTGGACCGCTAAAAAAGGCGATGCGCTTGTGACCGAGTTGCAGCAAGTGTTGCGTCATCATGTAACCGGCCGCCAGGTCATCGGTTGCAACATTGGGAAATGGCGAGCAAAACGGAGCAGTATGGCCCAGCAGCACGGTCGGAGTTTTGCGGGCCAGGAGTTCCTGGTAAATCCTGGCTTCGTTCTCGAGGCGGTAGACCGGTGAAACAAATAAGCCGTCGACGCGCCGGGAGAGGAATCGGCGAATACAAGTCTCTTCCCGTTCGGGATTGTGTAGCGTGTAGCCAAGCAGAACGTCATAGCCCAAATCGTAAGCCCGCTCCTGGATGGCGAGGACGAGCCGGGCGAAGATAGGGTTGGCTAGCGAGGGGATGACCAGGCCGAAAAGTTTGGTAGTCCGGTTGCGCAGTCCCTGGGCGGTTGAATCCGGAACATAACCCATCTGTTGGGCCAGCAGCTTTAACCGCACCTTGGTCGAATCCGACACATCCGGCTCATCGCGCAAGGCTTTTGAGACCGTCATGATCGAAACGCCCGCGCGGTCGGCGATATCCTTGAGCCGAACCATATCAGAGAGTGGCGCCGCGCCAGTGTAGCTTGCGACGGAGGGTTTCGCAGAAAGAACTGCCGGTTAAATGCATGAGCCGAACCTTGCGCCGGCTCTGACGAATGGTCAGGCAATCCCCCGCCGACAATTCGCTGATCACCTGGCCGTCCGCGCTCAAGATAGTGGACGGCTTGGGACTGATGATTTTGACATCAATTCGGGCTTTGAGCGGAACAACCAGGGAGCGATTCGAAAGAGTATGCGGGCAAATCGGAGTGATCTCGATGACTTCGGACGTTGGAAATACGACGGCACCGCCGGCCGCCAGGGAATAAGCCGTCGAACCGGTGGGAGTACTGAAGATTAGCCCGTCACACCGATATTGCGTCAGGAGCTCGCCATCGATGCACACCTCGAGTTCGATGAGCCGGGAGGAAATGCCGCGGCTGATCACGATGTCGTTGAGGGCCGAGTGCTCGACCAACGTGCCATTGCACCGGCCTGCAGCCTCAATGAGGGCCCGCGGCTCGAAGGTGAATTCGTTATTCCATACGCGCCGCAACGCCGTTGCCAATTCGGCGGAGGGCACCGCCGTCAGAAAACCGAAGCTGCCGATATTGACCCCAAGAATGGGCGTACCCGAGCCGGCGACGTCTCGGGCCAGCCGCAGCATGGTCCCGTCTCCCCCAAAGACCAACAGCAAGTCCACTCGCCGGGCTACGGCGGCCGCGTCAGGGCATATAGTGCCCTTGATACCGGCCCACCGGGCAGTCACCGGTTCGGTGAACACTTTGCGGCCAGCCGCCTCAATCAGGCGGGCCGCCTCTTTGACCACGCCGGCACCCGAGGTCTTTTCCGAGTTGCCAACGACCCCGACGCCATTGATCTTATCAGCCAGTTTTTTCAAGGAGTGCGAAAAACTCCCGGTTGCCCGCAGGTCCAAGCACCGGGGAAGCGGTCGTGCCCAACCACTTTACGCCCGCGAGCGATCGGACAAATTGCTCTAATTCCCTCAGAACGCGCCGATGAATTTCCGGATCCCGAATCACTCCCGCACCGCGGTCGGCTTCGAGCTTGCCGGCTTCGAATTGAGGTTTGATTAACGCCACGAGCTTACCGGAAGGTCGGACCAAAGCAATGGCGGGGGGAATGATTTTGCGCAACGAAATAAACGAACAATCGATCACCACGAGGTCGACTGGTTCGAAGGGATCCCGAAAACTCGCCGGGCCGAGCGCGCGCGCGTTAACCTTCTCCATGACCACCACTCGAGGATCCTGGCGCAGCTTCCACGCCAGTTGGGCATGGCCCACATCCACCGAATAGACCCGGACCGCTCCGTGTTGCAGCAAGCAGTCGGTAAACCCTCCAGTAGACGCACCAATGTCAATCGCCGTTAAGCCGCGCACGTCCAGCTCAAACGTGAGGAGCGCATGCTCCAACTTAAGCCCGCCTCGGCTGACAAACCGCTCGGGCGTTTCCAGTATTAGGGTGTCCTGCGGACGCACCCAATCGCTCGGTTTGGAGGACGGCTTCCCATTGACTTTGACCTGCCCCCCCATAATGAGGCGTTTTGCCTTTTCCCGGCTGGAACAAAGGCCGCGCTCAATCAGGGCCTGATCGAGGCGCAGGCGGGAAGGTCCAGTTGGAGGCTGGCCGGCCATACAAGAATAATTGTGCTATAAATTTGATTGTCAATCACTTAAGCCCGATATGCCGCCCCTGATGCCAATTCGTTCTTAGTACTGATCTTGGCAAAAGGCTTGCTACGTCTCGAACATAGCACTTATGGACAATATTAAGCTTTTACTTGCTCATGCGGATCGACGGATCAGCAACCAGATTGAAGTTGCGGTCCTGGATGTCTGCTATGACCGGGCGGCTGTCCGCTCGACCCGGACGACGCGGTTGGATGAGTTTGTGCACCAAGGCACTCTTTGGGATTTCGACATTATCATCGTTGGGGCCGACCATTTGTTTGGGGATCGCATGCAGCAGGCGTGGGCCAGTACCGAGGCCGTCGCCGGCGCCATCGCCGACATCCGGCTCCGGAGTTCTTCGCCGATTATCGCTTACGCTGGTTCGGAGGATGCTTGCGAGTCGCTCCTCCAGGCCGGGGCGGATTGCGTTTTGAACACTCCCCTGGATTCGGAACAACTCAAAACCGAACTGCGGTCTTTGCTGGACCTAAATGAAGTCGTGGAGTCGGAGCCGGCCGATCGCTGGTCCGGCTTAAGCTCGCTTCTACGGACTCTGCAGCGAGGCAAGGCCGCCGATTAAGCGGAACTGTCGGCTGCGTGGCGTCGCAAACGCTCTCCAGGCGTTCGCTTTCTTGTGGACATGTTCCTCGGCCGATCTTAGCCAGGAATAGAATACCCGCCGTCTCACAGCGGAGGCCGGCGGGTTTGAATTCTTTGCGCCAATTCGGTTACTTGGATTCCTTGATCTCGCTGAGGGTCAGTTCACGTTTCCCGTCGACCTTCTTCACCTTGCCTGTCGCCGTGACCTTTTCGGGCCCGTGACAAACCTTTTCGTGGAAGGCCTTGGCGGCGTCGTTGTCCGCCAGGTAATAGGTGACGGTTTTGCCGTTCTTGCCCTCGGTCTCGATAACGGTCTGGCATTTATCGCCCTGGTGCAGAGTGCATTTGGCGCATTTGGCCTCGCCCGTTATGGTGACTTCCTTCTCCTTGGCGAAGGAGGGTGTGGCCAGCAACAGGACCAGGCCGGTAATGCCGGAGAATAAAAGAGATGCCTTTTTCATAGTTAATTCATTAATTGTTTGTTGAAGTTTGACGCAGGAAGGGCGGTTTTGTTCAGAAAAAAATAGGTCCTATCAAGACTAATAGGACCTATTGAATTGGACTAACTGGAAAGCGCTCCCTCGGTGGCCGCCTTCTGGTTGAACACCAGATGATCGGCGTCGGCGCTGACTTGGATGGGCTCGCCGTCGTGGCATGAGCCTTTGAGGATCTCCTCGGCCAATGGATCCTCCAGGAACCGTTCGACGGCTCGGCGCATCGGCCGGGCGCCGTACTGCGGGTCATAACCGCGGCTGACCAGGAAGTCTTTGGCCTTTTCGTCCAGGTGCAACACGATATTGCGGGCCTTGAGCCGGTGCATAACTTTGCTGATTTCCAAGTCGAGAATCTCGATCAGATCCGGCTTGGTCAGCGAGCGGAAGACGACGATGTCGTCAAGGCGATTGAGGAATTCCGGACGGAAGGTCTTCTTGGCCTCGTCCAGAATTTTTTCCCGCATCTTCTCGTAGCTGTTTTCGTCGGTGATAGGTGAGAAGCCCAAGGTAGACTGTTTCTTGATGGTATCCGACCCGACGTTGGAGGTCATCAGGATGATGGTGTTCCTGAAGTTGACGACGCGGCCTACATTATCCGTCAGCTTGCCTTCCTCGAGGATCTGCAAGAGCATGTTCCAGACGTCGGGATGCGCTTTTTCGATTTCGTCGAACAAGACCACGGAGTACGGTTTGCGCCGCACCTGCTCGGTTAACTGGCCGCCTTCCTCATAACCCACGTAACCGGGAGGCGAGCCAATCAGGCGAGAGACGTTGAATTTTTCCATGTACTCGCTCATGTCCAGTTGGATGAGCGCCTTGGAATCACCGAAAAGCTGTTCCGCGAGCGTTTTGGCCAGCAAGGTTTTGCCGACGCCAGTCGGCCCGAGCAAGGCAAAGGTGCCGATAGGCCGGCGCGGATCCTTGAGGTCGGCGCGGGACCGCCGCAGGGCCTTGCACATCGCCGACACCGCCTCGCGCTGTCCAATAACCACCTTGCCCATCTCGGACTCGACCTGCATAAGGCGCTGCATTTCGCCTTGTTCCATGCGCTGCAGCGGGATCCCGGTCCATTTCGACACCACATGCAAAATGTCTTCCTCGTCTACTTTGACGCGTTTTTCCTCGCGGGTGGTGCGCCATTCTTTCAACACGGCTTCGAGCTTTTCCTTCGCCTGCTTTTCCTTGTCGCGCATTGCCGCTGCGCCTTCAAAATCCTGATTTTTAATGGCGCGCTCTTTTTTGACTTTGATCTCCTCGATCTCGCCTTCGAGAGTCTTAACTTCGGGTGGGCGGGTCATGGTACCAATGCGAGCGCGGGAACCCGCCTCGTCCATCAAGTCAATGGCTTTGTCCGGCAGGTAGCGATCGGTGATGTAGCGGTCGGAGAGTTTAACCGAGGCCTCGATGGCCTTGTCGCTGAATTCGGCCTTGTGATGCTCCTCGTACTTGGGCCGGAGCCCTTTGAGGATCAAGATCGCTTCTTCAATGGAAGGGGCTTCAACTTTGACGGCCTGGAAGCGGCGTTCGAGGGCGGCATCTTTTTCGATGTATTTGCGGTACTCGTTCAGAGTCGTCGCTCCAATACATTGGAGCTCGCCCCGACTCAGCGCCGGTTTGATGATGTTCGAGGCGTCCATGGTTCCTTCGGCCGACCCGGCGCCGACAATTGTGTGCAACTCGTCGATAAAGAGGATGATGTTTTTGGAACGCCGGATTTCGTCCATGACCGCCTTAATGCGCTCCTCGAACTGGCCGCGATACTTGGTGCCGGCGACCATGAGGGCGAGGTCAAGGGTGATGACACGCTTGTCGCGCAGCAATTCAGGCACGTTGCCGGCGGCGATTTCCTGCGCCAAGCCCTCCACAATGGCAGTTTTGCCGACGCCGGCTTCACCCAACAGGACCGGGTTATTTTTGGTGCGGCGGCACAGGATCTGGATAACCCGCTCGATCTCGCTTTTGCGGCCGATCACCGGGTCCATCTCGTTCTTGCGCGCAATCTCGGTCAGGTCCCGCCCGAACGCTTTAAGCGCGGGAGTCTTGATTTCGCCCTTTTTTTCCGGCGCCGGCTTTTCCGGGACTTCACCCGGGCCGGTTTCTTCCTGGGCCGCAAAATTCGGGTCGAGTTCCTTGAGAATTTCCTGGCGAGTCTGTTCGATATCAACATCGAGATTCTTGAGAACACGGGCCGCCACGCCGTCGCCTTCGCGGAGCAGGCCTAATAAGATGTGTTCGGTGCCCACATAAGTGTGGTTGAGAGCCTTGGCTTCTTTCGCGGCGAGAGCCAGAACCTTTTTAACGCGAGGAGTATAGGGAATATTGCCGATCATCTTCTGGTCGGGACCGGTGCCGACCTGTTTCTCGACTTCCATGCGCACGGTTTCGAGGTCCAGCCCCAGTTTCTGAAGCACATTGACCGCCACCCCCTGGCCGAGCTTGATCAAGCCCAGGAGCAGGTGTTCGGTGCCGACAAAATTATGGTTGAACCGGTCGGCTTCTTTGCGTGCCAGCGCGAGCACTTGTTGAGCCCGCGGGGTGAAATTATTCATGGCTTCATCGCTCATAACTACAGTTTAAAGTGCAATCAGTATCACTGTTTGTCCAATCCGGCGCCCGGCGGCGGCGGCGGTTTGGAAATAGGCCGGCTGACCGGTTTAAGCCGTTCACGAACCATGTCTGCTCGCAGCAAGTCGCGTTCCTCCGCCGAAAGCTTCTCGGAATGTTGTTTCTGCAAGTGCGCCGGCTGCGTCAAAATGAACAGCTCGTCTACTAACGATCTTTCTACCCCGGGGAATAAACCTACGTCAATGCCCAGCCTCATCAGCGACAGCAGGTTCATCGTCTCTTTTGACGAGATACTGTGGGCATTGGCCAGAATCCCGTACGCCCGGCCAATATGGTTGAACACCATTTTGGGCTTTTTCTCGAGCAAACTGCCCCGAGCATTCTCTTCATGCTCGATAATCTGGGCCAGGACCTTCTCCAAGCGCTCGACAATGGCGCTCTCCGATTCACCGAGTGTCATCTGGTTGGAAACCTGGAAAACATTGCCTAGCGCCTCAGTCCCCTCCCCATAAAGGCCACGGACAGCCAAGCCTAACTTATTAACGGACTGGATGATAGGATTGATTTGCTCGCCCAGCACCAAGCCGGGCAAATGCAGCATGGCACTGACTCTAATCCCCGTTCCTATATTGGTAGGGCAAGCCGTTAGGTAGCCCATTTCGGGGTTAAAGGCGTATTCGAGCCTCTTTTCGAGGGCGGAATCGGCCTGGTCAATAGCCGACCAAGCCTGCCTGAGTTGCAGGCCCGGCCGCAGGGCTTGCATGCGCAGATGGTCCTCCTCATTAATCATGAAGCAGAGGGTCTCGTCTTTATTGAGGACCAGGCCACTGCCCGCGCTCTTGGCGGCGTGCTCCCGGCTGATCAAATGACGCTCGACCAGGATCTGCTTGTCCAGCGCCGAAAGGCTGTCCATCGTTTCCGAGAAAGCTTCTTTCATCTCGGGCAATCCTTCGACGGCGGGGCGGATCAGCTCCAACACCCGTATTCGTTCGGGTTTTTTGGCCCAACCAGGAAAAGCCGCATCCTTGAGATTACGAGCCAGCCGGACTCTGCTGGACATGACGATGCGGTCATGCGGCCCCTTGCGCCGAGCTGTGTCAGCGGGGGGTACCAGGAAAGAATGGATATCCATGAAAGTCAGGAAGCGGCCGGGCTGCTTAACCGCGCGGAGGTTTGCTTGATTTCGTCGCGCAGGATGGCGGCCTCTTCAAAATCTTCGGATTCGATGGCCTTACTCAAGCGCTTTTGCAGGACCTTAAGCCGATCGTTTAAATCCCGATTCTGCCGGAAGGCTTCGGGCACTTTGCCAATATGGCGGGTGCCTTTGTGCATCGTTTTTACCAAACCTTCCAGCGGCTCGGAGAATACTTTGTAGCATTCGGGACAGCCCAGCCGGCCCGCTTTCTTGAAATCTGCCTGCGTAAAGCCACAGCGGGGGCATTTCAATTCCGACCCGCCTGCGGCCTGCTCGATTTCCTGCGAGGCACCAAGACCCAATAAAAGATCGGCAAGAGAGAAGCCTGTGGGATCATTAACGCCTTTGGTTTTGGCGCATTCCTCGCAAAGGTCGACCTTCTGCATCTTGTCCCCGGCGATTTGGGTCAGGTGCACGGTGGCTTCCTTTTCCTTGCAGATGCAACACAGCATAAAGTCTCTAATCGTATATTGGCTCGCCTGACATTTTAGTCAAGGTGCGGTATTGGTCGACCAAACGCCCGGTAATTGGCCCAGGGTTGCCGTTGCCGATCACCCGGCCGTCAATGCGCACGACCGGGACCAGTTCGGCGCCCGTCCCGGTCAGGAAACATTCATCAGCGTTGAACAGGTCATAGCGCGTCAGATCGGTTTCGGCGGCCGCAAGCCCGAGCTCAGTCGCCAAGTCCAGCACCACCCGGCGCGTAATTCCGTAGAGCGCGCCGGCAGTCAGAGGCGGAGTCAAGAGCCGGTTCTCTTTCACGATGAAAAGATTATCGCCAGTGCACTCGGCGACGAAGCCCTGGCCGTTGAGCATAATGGCTTCTTCGCAGCCGGCGTTGTTGGCTTCAATCTTGGCGAGAATGTTGTTGAGGTAATTCAACGACTTGATGGCCGGGTTAAGGGCGCTGTGAAGATTGCGCACAGTGGGCACCGTGATGATGTCCATCCCTTTCTGGTACAGCTCGGCCGGGTAAAGCTGGATCTTACCCGCAATGATGATTACGCAAGGATTTTTGCAGCGATTGGGATTGAGACCGAGGGTGCCGGCGCCGCGGGTCACCACCAGGCGGATATACCCGTCGCGCACCTCGTTTTGGCGGCAGGTGTCGACCACCGCCTTCATGACCTCCGCATGGCCCATAGGTATCTGCAGCAGAATGGCTTTAGCCGAATAGAACAACCGATCGATATGTTCTTTCAGCTTGAATACTCGGCCATTGTAAGCGCGAATTCCCTCGAAGATCCCGTCGCCGTAAAGCAACCCATGATCGAACACCGAGATCGTCGCCTCAGCTTCGTCGCGGTACTTCCCATTGATATAAACTTTCATGTCGTGACCCGGTGCTCACCGTAAGGCCAAAGAGCCTCCCAAAGCAACTCAACAGTTGCCACGGAACGCCGCGTTTATGCGGGTGCGCGCAAGAAAGGCGCGAACTTGCAGAACTAACCCAACGCCAACTCCAGTTTTGTCACCGATGCCGGTGGAAACTCATAAGTGAACACAGGGCCGCCTATTTTGACCTCGACATCGCGCGGCTGCACCGCGTTCGGCTGTTCGAAAGTGTTATGCGCGTGAATGTCACTTTCGGTCAGGACTCGACCTGACCCCGCGGACACAGTCGCGCCACGCACGTTGATTTGGCCGGCTCGAGGTTCGGACGCGTGCGGATTAACCACCGTCAGCACCAAAGTTTTGTCGTGAAGTGAAGCTGAGCCGGCCAAAGCCGGCACCGAGCCCGGTTTGCCTGTGTCCAAGGTAATGTCAGGAATATTCCACACTGTGCGCAGGGATTTGCCATCGTGATGCGCCGAGTACATCTCGAACACGTGGAAATTTGGGGTAACAACAAACTTATCTTCGCGTGCCAGGAACAGCGAGTGCAGGTTATTGATGAGTTGGGCCACGTTGGCCATCGCTACCTTGTCGGCGTGCCGATTGAAAATGTCCAGGGTCAAAGCGGCAATTAGCGCGTCGCGCATGGTCGAGGTTTGCCCGAACAAGTGCCAGCGGGCCACCTCGGTGCCGGGCCGGTGCCAGGCGCCCCACTCATCGACCACCAGTTTGACCCGGTGCCGGGTATCGATTCCGCCCATCGCGTTCCAATGGTCCTTAATGAGCGTTTCCATCCGCAGTGCTTTGCCCAGCAACTCGTACCAATCGGCCTGAGTGAAATCGATGGCGTCGCCTTTGCCAGCCGTGCCGCAATAGTAATGCAGCGCCCAGCCGTACATCGAGCCGAGGTGGTTTTGATCCCGCTCCGCGAGCTTGGCAAAAAAGTGTCGCGTCCATTCGAGGTCACCGCCGTTGGGGCCGGAGCCAATGAAAGCCAGGCGCACGCCATAATTCGGGACCCAGGCGGTGAATCGCCGGAATTCCATTGCATATTCTTCGGGTGTGAAATTGCCGCCGCAACCCCAGGACTCATTGCCGACGCCCCAGAAGCGCACGTTGAAAGGTTTTTCGTCGCCCGCCAGGGCGCGCTGGTCCGAGAGCGTGGTCCGGCCGGCGGGGGCATTGCAGTATTCGACCCAGTCGTCGAAATCGCGGGCGGTGTTGCTGCGCAGATTGGTGGCCAGGTAGGGTTGGGCGCCAATCAATCGGCAAAAATGCATGAATTCATTCGTGCCGAACTGGTTCGGCTCATACTTGGCGGGGCCGTCCGGCGCGTCGCGCAGGAAACTGTCATTGATCCAGAAATTGGTTCGCCGCGGCCTTTGCGCCGCGGGGCCGATTCCGTCCCGCCAATTATAGCTGTCGGCGAAGCAGCCGCCTGGCCAGCGCACCACCGAGGGCTTGATGCGGCGCATATGCTCGACCAGCGCAGTCCGAATTCCGCCCTGGTTGGGCACCGGTGAATCCGGTCCGACCCAGATGCCGTCATAAATGACCCCTCCGATGTGCTCGGTGAAATGTCCGTACAGATCCGGCGAGATGGTCCCGATCGGTTCATCAAGGAGAATGTCGATGCCGGATTGCGGCGCGGCCGCGCGGAGCGCGGGAATCGCGGCAACGGCGGCTCCGGCGATAGTTGTTTGCTGAAGGAATCGACGCCGAGTGATCCGTTTCATAATCGCTACACGTCAGCCTGGCCGGACCCGGCAAAGGCTGGGTCTTCCAGGCCGGCTAATTCGCCGGTGCTATCCGAAAAGCGCTCGACGGGAGCGCCCAGTCGGCGAAGCATGGACTGGTAGAGATTACATAACGGTGTGTTTTGGGGATAAGCCAGGTGACGGCCCGAGGCGATGGTGCCGCCGCCACGACCAGCGAGAACCAGGGGAAGGTTGTGTGGGTTGTGGGCATTGCCATCCCGCATGCCGGCGCCGAACAGTACCATGGAATTATCCAGCAAAGTGCCTTCGCCTTCCTTGATGGATTCCATTTTCTCAAGGATGTAAGCGGTCTGGGCGAGGTGCCATCGGTTAATCAGTTTGTACTGTTCGAGTTTGTCGCCTTTGTTCTCATGGTGTGACATCTCATGATGCGCACCGCGGACGCCTTCCAGGAATGAAAAGTTCTTATTGCTCACGGCATTGCCGAACATGAACGTCGAAATGCGGGTCGAATCGCTCCAAAAAGCCAGGACCATCAGGTCGAGCATCAGCCGTACGTGCTCGGTATGGTCGCCTGAACGTTCACTGGCCTGGGCCGGGTCGGCGTAGAAATCTTTGATGCGCTTGCCGAGTTTGTCGATCTCGCGCCGCACGAGAGGATCTTCGCTGTATTCAGCCGTTTTTCGTTTGGCGTCGAATTCGATGCGGCGTTCGACAGCGCGCACGGCTTCGAGATATTCATTCACCTTGGCCTGATCGGCTTTGCCCACTTTTGCTTTCAAACGCCTGGCATCTTCCAGGACCAGGTCCACTACACTCCGGTCGGTGGCTCCGGCCTGGTTTTCTGCGGCCGGAGTGCGAAACAGGCGATCGAAGGCGAGCTGGGGGTTGATTTCCTTGGCCAGGGGTGTGGTGGGTGTATTCCAGGAAATGTGCGCACCGTAGAGGCGGGTATATCCCACGTTGGTATCAACACCGGTCGTGACCGGTTCGATGCCCAATTCGAGCGAGGGCAGAGGGGTAAGATTGCCAATGTGCTGAGCTGCGACCTGGTCCATCGAGATAGCGCCGCAACGCAAATCGCTGCCGGTAGTGCGCGTGATGGTGGTGCCGGTGAGAAAAGCCGCGGTTTTGACGTAGTGACCGTCCCCGGTGTCCGTCGCGGCATTCATCAACTCGGTGAGCACCAGGACCTTGTTCTTAACATTGTTGAGCGGTTCGAGAATCGGCGAGAGCTTAAAGTCCGCCCCAGCGCCTTTGGGCGTCCAGGCGTGCGGATTGACTCCATTGGGCATGTACAGCACGCCCAGGCGCACGGGGTACTTGCGACCATCGGGGCCCGCTAGCGTGCGCAATGGTCCCATCGCTTCCAATAAGGGAAGGCTTAACATTGCACCCATGCCTTTGAGCATGGCGCGCCGGGAGATCTGCCAGTTCTTCATATGCTCAATTCTTGGCCGACTGCAGAACCGGCGCGTTGCGCCGATACTCGAAGGGAAAGCTTTGGACGATTTGTGAAATCAAGACCGAGCTTCGATAGTCATGGCTGGCCAAAGCTTTTGTGATCCGGTTGACCGCCGGCGTGTCGTAATACTCCAGGCCGCGGCCCAAGGCAAAGGCTAGCATTTTGCGGGTTAGGTTGCGAATAAATTCCTCTTTCCGGCCAAGCAGGACTTTTTTCAGCTGAGCCGGACCTTCAAATTTTTCACCGTCGGGCAGCACGCCGGAAGCGTCTACAGGCTGATTGCCAATCCTGGCTCGCCAGGCACCGATGGGGTCGAAGTTTTCCAATCCAAAACCCAATGGGTCCATCCGGACGTGGCAAGCCGCGCATTCCGGTTGCGCGCGATGTTTTTCCAGTTGTTGCCGCAGAGTCAGGCCGTCGACCGGCGAATCGTCGGGCGGCAAACTTTTGACCAGGGGTGGTGGCGGCGGCGGCGGTGTGCCGAGGATTTCTTCCAGCACCCACTTCCCACGCAGAACGGGGCTGGTCCGCTGCGGATAGGACGTCAGTGTGAGCACGGCGGCCATGCCAAGGAGACCCCCGCGCTTGTCATCGGCCAGTTTGACCCGCCGGAATTGTTCTCCCTCCACGCCATCAATACCGTAAAGCTTCGCCAGACTCGAGTTAACGAAAGTATAATCGGCTGAGAGCAGGCCCAGCAGGCTGGCGTCCTCTCGCAGGACGGAATCGAAGAAATCGACCACCTCCCGGTACATGGCGTCGCGCAATGCCGGGGTGAAGTTCGGAAAACGGTTGGGATCGGGCTGGGCGGCTGTTCTGAGTTCGCGCACGCGCAGCCACTGGCTGGCAAAGCTTTCGGTAAACACTCTTGATTTCGGGTCCCGGATCATCCGAGCGACCTGCTGCTCGAGCATCTTTGGCTCGTGCAACTGGTTCGCGCCGGCCCAACGGAACAATTCCTCGTCGGGCATGGACGACCACAGGAAATAGGAAAGCCGGCTGGCCAACTCGTAGTCCGAAACGCGATACGCGCCGTCACGCTCCTGATCGGTTTCGACCCGGAACAGGAAATTCGGCGAAACCAGGATCCCGGTCAGCGCCGCTTTGACCCCCGCAGCGAAATCGCGCTTTTTCTCTCTCGTTCGATCGTAAATCAGCATTAACCGGTCGAGTTCACCGGGCTCAAGCGGCCGGCGAAATCCCCGCATCCCGAAATGCGCGAGGATTCTTTTTGCCGCGGCGCGCTCCGACTCGAACCAGTTTTTTTTGGTGAAGAAGATCCTTTCTTTGGGCACTTGCTCGACGAGGGTGGTGGCCGCGGCCAGGTACCGTTCCATCAGAATCGGCGGAATAAACAAAGTATCGGCATTATTATCGAACCCGCCTCCGCCTCCACCTTCAGTCGGGAAATTATCGGCGGGGTTGCTATCAACGCCGAGGAGGTCGCGGATGGTGCAGTTGTATTCGGTTTTGCTCAGCCGGTGAATGAGGACGCGGCCCGGGTCGGCCGCGAAGCGGCCTTCCTCGAGGTCCTGCAGACTTTGGTGAACCCAGTTGGTCAGCGCGGAGCGCTGAGTATCGGTGGGCTGCGGCTTGCCTTCGGGCGGCATTTCGTTTGCCTGAACTTTGGCGAGCACCTTCTGCCAAACCTCCGGCTCGCGATAGACCGAAACGACATTTGTAAATGCGGCCAAGTTAATACCCCCCTTGGCTTTTGTGGGGTTGTGGCATTTGAGGCAATATTCTTCCAAGAGCGGCCGGACTTTAACTTGGAAATGATCAGCGGGGACTTCGGCTGGGATCGAAGCGCGCACAAAGCCCAGCGCGGCCAAAATGACAACGAAGCGGATCATGGCAGTGCAGAATGGACGTTGAGACGCCGGTTGCGATTCATGAATTGTGTGCCCGACCACAACCGGTCAATCCCATTTTGCGCCTTTTGTGCTTCTCGGCGGCCATCATCTTCGCGGCGGTTCGCCGACCAGCGGCTGGGCACTCTGAAGATACGCGAAGAGATCGCGGAGTTGTTGCTCACTCAGTGCGCTAAGCAGACCTTGCGGCATCAGCGACGCGCCCGTTGATTTCATTTCCTTGATTTGGTCCTGGGGCAAAATCTGGTTCACGCCGTCGAGACCGCGCAGCACCACCACGCGGTTGTCTTTGTCGGCCAGAAATCCCGAGAGGGTGCGGCCATCTTTTGTGCTGACGAGGTAGGTCTCGTAGCCTTCGCGGATCTCGGCATTCGGATTCACCACGTTGAGCAGCATGGTCTCGAGGTCGTCGCGCTTGTACGGAGTGAGGTCCGGACCGATCTGGGCTCCTTGCCCAAAGAGCCTGTGGCACAAGCCGCAACTCATACTAAAAAGCTTTCTGCCCTCGTACGGATCGCCTCCCCCGCCTCGGATCGTGGAGGCGAACTGGTGGATTTGCTGCTGCATTTCGGCGGTGGTAGGCAGGCGCTCTTGCGGACAATTCTTGCGCAGTAATTGCGCCAGGCGGGGATCCGGGTAGGTTTTCATCTTTTGCACCGCATCCGGCGTGATGGTCGAAGCCGGAAGGCGTCCTGCATCGACAGCCTGGAGCAGTTGCAACGACCACTCGGGGCGGCTCGAAAGCAAGCTAAGCGCGGCGGTGTGAGCGTCTGGATCGAGGGAATCGAATTCCGCCAGCACCTGCGAGGCTATGCCAGGTTCATCGAACTGTTGTAGCGCTGTCAGGGCTGCCTTGTGGAGGGATCGGTCTACCTGGTTCGAAATGAGCTTGAGCAGGAGCGGCCGGCTCCGGGGCTGTTTCACTTCGCCCAGGATTTCAATGTAGCGCAGGCGCTGTTCAGTGGATTGCTTCGGGTCGCTCACGACTTGCAGGGCAACGTCGATGGCTGCGGAGTCACCGCGGCGCACGCCAAGAATCACCGATTCGCCGCCGGTCTTGCCAATCGCTTCAGCCAATTCATCCGGCAGCTCTGCCAGGGAACGTCCTTTGAACGCCAACTCGAACCCGGCCATAAGCCTGGCGGTTTGCTCCGGACCCGGTGAGAGACGGAGCAGTTGCGCGCAAGTAATGAGGTCCTGGCGCGTTCCGGCCATGGCAAAACGCTGCATCAAGCGCGACAAGATATGCTGCTGGGCCAGCGGTAAACGCCAAATTGCCCGATCCCTGAACAGGTCCACGACCGCCGCGCGATTGGATTCGCAGTGCGCCTCGATGGCCCACCAGATCAGCAAGGGCAACCGCTTTTCGGTCGTATCTTCATCATGGCCCAATAGGCTGCGCACGATTGGCAGCGCCTGGCCGGCGGGTAAGCGTTTGGCGCTGCAAGCCAGTTGTGCGCGGACCTCCACGTCGGACTCCGTCGCGGCCAGCACGGCGAGTTTCGGCGCGAGTTTAGTGCTAACCTTGCATTCGTCACCCAACAGCCGCACCGTCCAGAGGCGGACAAATGGGTCCGGGTGGCTTAGAGTCTTGAGCGCGAGGGCATCGTCGAAGCCGCCGCTCAGGTTCAAAGCCCAGAAGCTCTCCAAAGCAAGTTGGCCCCGGTTGGTTTGGACCATGTCGTTCAAAAGCGGCGCCAGGGTCTTGTCCTTGCGGTCGCCCAGCAGACGCAGAGTTTGCTGCCTGAACCATTTGTTCGTGTGGCCGAGGTAGGAAATTAACTCGGTGCTCGAAAGTTTGCCCAGATCAAAGGGCGCAATGGGTTTCGCGTCTTTGGCTCTCAAGCGGTAAATGCGCCCGTTGCTTTTGTCGATCTGCCCCTGGTGATTTCGGTAATGATTGATTTGACCGTCATACCAATCGGCAATGTAAATCGCGCCGTCGGGGCCGAGCTTGATATCGACCGGGCGAAACCACTGATCGGTGGTGGTCACCGGATAATTGATGTCCCAGGTCTTAAAGGTCGACCCGTCGGGCTCGATGTCCGTCTGAACCACACGGCCCTGGAGCGGCTCGATGCCGAAGAGCTTTCCGTTGTATTGGGCCGGCAGTGCCCCGCCGTCATAAATAATGAAGTTGTGAGTAAAGCGGTCGACAGCCGGGTGGGGCATGGGCGGGAAGAAGCCGAAGGCATATGGATTGGAAAGCGGGCCGTGCTTGTCGAAACCTTTTTGCAAGTAGGCGCCTTGCATGTAATGGAAGCCGCGTGTATCGCCGCCGTTGTGGCCGGAGAAGATGCGGCCTTGGGCGTCAATCTCGCAGCCAAAGGCGTTGCCACCCCCTTCGGCAAAGACCTCGAACCGTTTGGTTTCAGGATGATACCGCCAAATCTGCTGGCCCATCGTGTAGGCAATCGGCTCTTTGTCCAGGCCCGGTCGCACTACTCGCGCGGTCACTGTGCTGCCTTGGCAGCCATATAGCCAGCCATCAGGTCCCCAGCGCAAACTGTTCACCACCGAATGCGTGTCCTCGAGGCCGAAACCTGAAAGCCGGACCTCGGGATCCCCATCGGGAATATCGTCGTTATTTCTGTCCGGATAGAAGAGAAGGTAAGGGGGATTGAGGACCCAGACGCCGCCGCGGCCTCTGGTCACCGCCGTAGTAATGTTCAGGCCTTCAACGAAGGTTTTTTGTTTCGTGAACCGGCCGGTGCCGTCCACGTCTTCATAAATGCAGATCTTATCAGCGCCAACAAATTGGTGCGGCGGTGGCGGTGGAACCTTGTCATAGACCGCGCGCCAGAAACTGTCATGGCTGAGCATCTTTAATCCAGCGGGGAAGGGGTACTGCAGGTATTCCACGACCCACATCCGGCCGCGTTCATCGAAGTTGAGGAACACCGGTTGGCGCACCTCCGGTTCAGCCAGGACCTGGTCGATTTGCAGGTCGTCGGCGACTTTGAACCGGGCAGCGGATTCGGCGGGGCTGAGCGGGGCGGCTTGAGGCAGGTTTTGAGTTGGGTTCACTCCTGTACTCGTTGTGGCAGTGGGGGCTTCGAGGGCATCGGGTGCGGAGGCAGTCTGGGTCGGCACGGGCCGGCCCAGCGACCAAAGCACTGCATTGAGGAGGAGTCTGCGGAAGAAGGGTTGGTTGAAATCGTCCAGGCTGCCCAGCGAAGTGTAGAACACGCGGCGGTCGCGGTCTGTGTTTACCCACGCCACCGGTTCCGACTCAGCCCGGCCCTCGACATGGCCGTTCATCAAGGCAGTCACGGTGGGCCCAAGGTCCCGGCTTTTGTACAAGTGCGATGTAACGCGAAGTGGATGGGCGGGGATACCCGTCAGGATCGGGTGCGGTCGATCCGGAAGCACCTGGACGAGTGTGGCTGGCGCGTTGGTCCCGGTATTATTATAATGATCCTGGTAACTGCACCCGAGAATGTCGCGATCGAACGTGCGCCAGCCTTCGTGCGCGTTGTCAGGAGGATCAGCCCCAAAAGCGTGGCTGGCCGTGCGAATGCCGAGCAGAGGTTTGCCGGCTGCCAGATGGGCACGAATGAGCGACATCATTTCAGTCGGCGGGGTTCGCCGGCGCACGCTGATGAAGAGCAGGTCCGCGTCTTTGATGGCGGCGAAATTGGTGAAATTGTTATCATGCTCCTTCGGGCTGGCCATTACGAACGAGGAGGTGAGGCGCTGCGCGGCCAGTTCTTTGCGGGCAAATTCGGGCAGTGTTTCCCAGGTGTGATATTCATTCTCGCCAATAACGAAAACCACGTGAGGCGACGGCAGGGATGGCGAATTGGCAGCCAGTACAGGCCGACGGAGGAGGACACAATTCAGGGCCAGGCAGCAAAGCAACGTGAACTGAGTGCTGTTAATTCGGGCAGTCATACTTCGGGCACGCATTCAAGGGCTTGCGGGAGAATAGGCCGAGCGCGGCTGATGGGCAAAGACTTCTGATCCTCAAAACGGGTTTGCTTTTCCGATCGAAGCATCGTCGTGCCGAAATTCACAAGTACGAAATGGATCCAAACCGTTGGGTGTTCCACCCATTGTGCCGCTGGTGAGCGGAGCTTAGCCTCCGGTGGTCAAAGCAAACAAACACAATGAAACGAAAGGTAGAGAAACTATGAGCACGCTGCGCGAAACTTTTCTGGATGAGTTAGGCGATATCTATGATGCGGAGAAACAGCTTCTGAAGGCATTGCCCAAGATGGCGCAGGCTGCCCAGCATGAAGATCTGCGTCATTCGTTCGAGGAGCATTTGGAACAAACCGAGGGACAAGTGGAACGGATCGAACAGGTGTTTGAAGTCGTCGGCGAAGAGCCTAAGAGCAAAGGCTGCAAGGCTATGGAAGGCCTGATCAAAGAAGCCGACGAGTTGATCAAAGAAAGTCAGGGGGACGCCGCCCTGATTTGCGCTGCGCAAAAAGTCGAGCATTACGAAATCGCTTCCTACGGTTCGCTCCAATCCTGGGCCCGCCTGCTGGGAGAAGAAGAAGCCGGGGATCTGCTCGAAGAAACTCTCGATGAAGAGCGGGACACCGACGAGCGGTTAACCGAACTGGCCGAGACCGTGATCAACGTCGACGAAAACGAGGAGCAGGACGAAGAACAAGAGGAAGAAGAGGAACAACCGAAGCGCCCGGCCAAGCCAAAATAGCCCGGATTTCCAGAGATAGCAGGCCGCGAGGAGCCCAACTAGAAACAGCGCGGGCTCCAAAGCGTGTTCTGACGAAGGTTCCTGATGCCCTGGCCGGCCCTGTCCTGGGTGCGCACCTGATCTGCATCGCCGCTTTTCCAACCGCACCTGCCGGCCCGCGAGCCGGCGAAACAACCGACTAAAACCGCGACGAGCGTACGCTGTTGGCAATCTTGCTTGCGGCCTACCAGGTGATCTTGATTCCGAACGATTTGATTTTTTTGGCTTTGAAATCGAAATCCACGGTCGGGGCGATCGACACATCCTTCCCCAGCGGCAGGCCTTTGCGCTTGATGATGTCTTTCATCCATTGAGGAATCTTCACGAGTTCCTTGCCGTCGGCCTCTGGGGGAATGTCGATGCCCATCAAGTCGAGACGCAATTCCAGGTTGGCGGTTTCAACCTGTTTATGTAAATCCGCGCATTTCTTTTTGAGCTCGTCGATGCGTTTCTTATCGTCGGGGTTGTTCTCGTCCAATTTATCCAGCTCCGCCAGGATGGGGGCGAGTTCCTTGGCGATCTTTTCGAGTTTAGCTCCCCAAAGGTCGAGGATCTTGGCTACGCTCTTGCGGTAATTCTCCAGTTTTATGTCATCGGCCATAGTTAATTAACCTTCCTCTTTGCTCTTTTTGTTGAGTTAGTTATCCGCACTTAAGACCGCTTTGCTTCGGCTGGCGCCTCAAGTGCGAAGCTGTCCGGTCCCGAATCCCATCCATTTGTAACTGGTCAACTCATCCAGGCCCATCGGGCCGCGGGCGCCAATCTTGTCGGTGCTGATTCCGATTTCCGCTCCCATGCCAAACTCGCTGCCATCCGTGAACCGCGTTGAGGCGTTCCAATAAACGGCGGCCGAGTCGACCTCCTTCAGGAATCTTTTGGCCCGCGCTTCGCTGCCGGTCACGATGCTGTCCGAGTGTGACGAACCGTAGTGGTTGATGTGTTCGATTGCGCGCGCGACACCGTCCACTACTTTTACGTTAAGAATGTAGTCGTTGTATTCGGTGAAATAGTCCTGGTCAGTCGCGCGCTGGGTCTGTGGTTTTGGACTCATCGCGCTCTGGTTGAAAATGGCCTCCGACTCCTCATCGAGACGCAATTGCACGCCCTTTTCTGCCAGCCTGGGCGCCAGCCTGGGCAGAAAGGTCGCCGCGACCACCCGATCGACCAGCAGCGTTTCCATCGCATTGCAGACGGCGGGACGCTGGACTTTGGCGTTCATCGCGATTTCCTGCGCCATGTCCAGGTCCGCATCCGCATCCACGTAAACGTGGCAAACTCCCTTGTAATGCTTGATGACCGGGACTTTCGAAGATTCGGCGACGGCTCGGATCAAGCTCTCTCCGCCGCGCGGCATGCACAAATCAACGTATTGTGTCAGCGAGAGCAATTCCTTGACGGCTTCCCGATCGGTAGTCGGCACGACCTGGATGCCGAACTCGGGAAAAGCTCCGAGCGTTCGGCGCCCCGCCTCGATCAAAATCCTGGCAATTGCCTGGTTTGACTTCAGAGCTTCTTTGCCGCCGCGCAGGATAGTGGCGTTGCCCGATTTAAAGCATAGGCTGGCGGCATCGGCGGTGACGTTCGGGCGGGACTCGTAAATGATCACGACGACCCCGATCGGTGTGGAAACCTTCTGTAATTTCAAACCGTTGGGCCGAACCCGTTCGTCGAGAATTCTGCCCACGGGATCAGGCAGTTCGGCGACTTCGCGCAACCCGCGCGCCATCGACGCCACGCGTTTGTCGTCGAGTTTGAGACGATCGAGCATAGCCGAGGAGAGGCCCGACCTCGAACCGGCTTCCATATCGAGCGCATTGGCTTGTTGAATGGACGGGCCGTTTTGCTCGATGGCCTTGGCCATAGCCAGCAGGCAAGCGTTTTTATCCGCCGTGCCCAAGCGCGCCAGATCACGTGACGCGGCTTTGGCCCGCCGGGCCAATTCAGTCATCTCGTCTCTCAAGGTCATCACTTCCAACCTACGCGAAATGGTCCCGATCAGAAAGCGGGAAACGAATTCCGGCGGCTCCCCAGATCCCCTTTGCCTTTCTCCTCCATTCGCGTTCATTCGCGTCCATTCGCGGTTCACAACCTTAGCGGTTCGTTTCCAAGATTTCTCCTTGGCTCGACGGGACAAAATCAATACAGTCCGCCTCGAAAGCACCGCCGGATCGCGATGCGCGCTGGGAGAATCTATCGATGGCAGAAAGCTGGCTTTCCGCGAGGAGGCTGTTGAGTCGATTGCAACTCGGCAAGCCGTTTTCGAAGTTTCGCCGTTTTTTCGTGGCCGGTTGTCTGCTTCAGGCCGCCAGCGGAGCCGGGACACTTGCCGACTCATCCAGTAAGCCTGCCGAACCGAAGTTTTCCCTCCCCAGCGGCCTCTACACCAGTGCGATCTCCGTCGAGCTTTCCGCCCACTCTCCAAACGAGGTCGTTCGCTACACGCTCGATGGGTCGGAGCCATCGAGCGCCTCGCCAGAGTACTCCAAGCCCATCCATCTTTCTGAGTCGACCCTGCTCAAGGCGAAGGTGTTCGGTTCGGGCGCTTCCAGCAGTTCGACTGTGTCGGAAGCTTACAGCTTCATGGAATCCGACCTGGCGGTGTTCAGTTCGAATCTGCCGCTGGTGGTTCTGGATACCTTCGGACAGCGTGTGCCTTACGGACAAAAGATTGCCGTTGCGGCGCGTTTCATTGAACCCAAACCCGACCGCAGCAGTCTGCCCGGCTCGGCGGATTTTCAAGGTCTGGGCGAAATCAATATCCGGGGTCATACGTCTCTGCGCTATCCGAAGCACTCCTATCATTTCCAAACCAAACAAGAAGGAGCCGGTTCGACCAAGGTTGCGCTGCTCGGTTTGCCCAAAGAGTCGGATTGGGTGCTGTACGGTCCTTACTCGGACAAGTCACTGATTCGGGATGTGCTTGGATACGAGCTCAGCAACCAAATCGGCCGGTACGCCGCACGAACACGCTTGGTCGAGGTCTTCCTCAATGACTCCGGTGGGAAATTGAGCCAACACCATTACCTTGGTGTTTACGTTTTTGAAGAAAAAATTAAACGTGGCAAACACCGGGTGGACATCGACAAGCTCACGCCTCAGGACGATACCGAGCCCAACATCTCCGGGGGCTACATCATCAAGAAAGATCATTCCGATGCGGTTGATAATCCCGATCCGAGCATTCCCATGTTTGGCGTTTCGGCCAACCGCAAGGAATCCTCCTTTCGCTCGAGTCACGGTGGCCAATTCTATTACGTTGAACCCAAGGGCGACGAGATTACCGCCGAGCAGAAGACCTGGTTGAAGCAGTACGTCAATAAGTTTGAGCGGGTCCTGTACAGTGATGATTTCAAAGACCCCACTAACGGTTACGCGGCCTATATCGACCCCGATTCCTTCATCGATCACCATCTGCTGGTTGAGCTGTCCAAGAATATCGATGGGTTCCGCTTCAGTACCTTTTACTACAAGGATCGTGGCGGCAGGCTCAACATGGGCCCAATCTGGGATTGGAACCTGAGCTTTGGCAATGCGAACGCGCGCGAGGGGTTCAACCCCGAAGGCTGGTACTGGTCGCAACTCGACGATCGGCAATACTCCTGGTTCCGGCGCCTGTTCGAGGATCCTGATTTTGCTCAGCGCTATGTCGATCGCTGGGGCCAGCTGCGAACCAACCAGTTTACGATTGTCAAAATCATGGCTCGCATCGATGAATTGGCCGCTCAGCTCGACGAAGCCCAGGCCAGAAATTTTCGACGCTGGCGGATTTTGGGCCGCAGTGTATGGCCGAATGCCTTTGTCGGCCAAAGTTTCGCGCAGGAAATCGGCTTCCTAAAGCAATGGATCCAGCAGCGTATCGAGTGGATGGATCAGGAATTCCTGCTGCCGCCATTGTTTTCAATCCGCGGTGGCCCGGTCAACCACGGCGCAAAGCTCCAATTGCACGCGCACGAGGGAACCGTCTATTACACGCTGGACGGTTCGGACCCGCGAGCTCCCGGCGGCGCGGTGTCCCGATCCGCCAGGCTTTACAAATCCAGTATTGTGCTGGCGGACACCACCAGCATCTGTTGTCGCGCAACGGACGGGAGCCGCTGGAGCTATCCCTCAACTGGCAAATTTGTTGTCGGCAAACCCTGACGGCCAAAAGAAGTCGACCGTTCGCCAAAAACGGTTGAGCCGTAGCTGAGACTGTGTCTCAATATGGGCCGCGCAAAACAACGTGACCCCTATGACCGCTACACAATGTCCAGCCCTGGCCATTGATCGCTCGAAGCCGGCTGCGCCGCAGCCCTCGCTCCGCCCGCGAAAACCGGCTGCCGCTCACGCGGAGGTGGATGCTCCCAAACTCCTTTATCCCGGTTTCAGCGAGTGCGGCGCCGGCATCCTATGGCGGGACTTCGAATCCGCCCAGCCAGTGAACTGGTCGCGAGGTTTCCAACCGGGCAGCCTCGAGCTTTGCCTGAACCTGGCTGGACGGGCTGCCCTGACTGCGGAAGGGAAAAGCGCGCGATTGGAGCCACTCAGCGCGGCGTTTTACATCCCCCGAGCGGGGAAGTTTGAGGCTTGGCGGGACGCCGGGCAGCGCCACCAATTTCTTACGCTCCAGCTGCGGTTACACTTTGCCACATGAGAGAGCTTCTGTTTTGCAGTCTGGTTTGCGTGCTAGGGGTTAAACCGAGTTTTGCCGACACCAGTGACCCAAGTACGGCCGTATCAAGCTCGCTGGAGACGCGGTACGGTTTTTTGAACTTGCTCGACCACCGCAGCGATTACGGGCAAGGGATTTATCCCGAGCCGTTCCTGGTCGACGACTCGGATTTGGAACCGAACGAAGCCCGCGTCGATTGGCTGCACACCGAGGCCGACGGGTTCCACAGTGATTCCGGTAAAGTCGAAATAGAAAAGGGATTCGGCTTAATGACTCTGGAGTTGGAAGTGCCTTACGAACGAGATCGCTCCGAAGGCATCACGACCTCGGGTTTTAACAATATAGATCTAGGTGCGCGTTACCCGTTTTTTCAGTGGGTCTCCCCGAACGGTTTGGTCGATTCGACCGCGGGGGCAGCGATTGAAGTCGGGATTCCTACCCAGTCCGTGTTTAGCAAGAATGCGGAGCTGGTTCCGAAACTGTTCAACGACCTTAAGATCGGCCGGTTCACCGCGCAGTCGATCTTCGGGTATTCCAGGCTGTTCGGCCCGGGAGAAGAAGGCGGTGTGCAAACCTTCGAATACGGATTTGTTTTCGGCTACACGATTACCCGCCGGCAATTGCCCTTGCCTGGTGTGCTTGAGGCAGTCCCATTTTTCGAATTGTCCGGAGAAACCACGCTGAATAAAAACAACGCCGGTCAAAACAGCCTGTTGGGCAACGTGGGCGTGCGCTTTAATATGAAATCCATCGGACGGGTGCAGCCTCGCCCCGGGGTTGGATTCGTTTTCCCCTTGGATAGCGGCGCGCGCCAGGATACGCATTGGGGCATCATTGCCAGTCTGGTATTTCAATTTTAACGTCGTTAAGACAGTTCCTTTCGTGAAGGTAAACCGCCGCGATTTCCTGATTTTTACCGCAACCTTTGCCGTTGGCTGCGCTACGACGCAAGGCGGCGCCGGCATCGCGGGAACCCGGCAAGTCGACGCCGGTCCCGCCAGCAGGTATGGCACCGATGGTGTCTACACTGGCTTCAGTAGCCAGGGCTTTTTCGTGGTGCGCCGGGATGGGAGACTTTTTGCGCTCTCGGCCATCTGCACTCACAAAAAATGCAAACTCAAGTCGGAGCGGGACCGCTCGTTCTACTGCCCCTGTCACGGGTCGACTTTTGACCCCAATGGGCATGTGACGTTAGGCCCGGCCAAGCGCGACTTGCCGGTTTTGGCGACGGCTGTAGATGAGCAGGGTAAACTCATCGTAAGCGTGCCCGGCAAGTGAGGAGTGCCAACGGCGCGGACGAATCCCAATGGGATACCGTCGCAAAGCTCAGGGTTGAACCGGCGCGACCGGGACTACCCTGGGTGATGATGTCGCCCGGTGATTCAACAACTCAGAAGGAGTTGTGCCCACGGCTCTGCGGTCGCAACCCGTTCCGGGTTGAACGATTCTCTGGCGGGCTAACCCCCAAAATCCGTCGTCACGGAATCCAGAGCTCGGGGTGCGATTGGTGGTCGTAATTGTAAATCGGGGCGGAGTTCGTGGGATTGAACAGAGTCCAGGGATTCATTGCCAAGACGTGTCCGTCGCAGAAGAGCTGATTGAAATTCTTTCCGTGCCTAGTGTCGAACTCGAACCCTGTAACGTCCGGCAAACCGCAATGCATGGTGTCCTGGCCGCCTCGAGCAGCGGTTCCGGCACGGAATCGGGATTCGCCAATCGATAGCATTTCGCTCGGCGCGCTCACTTGCGATTCGGAAACCGCAGGAGCATTCTGCCAAAAAATGACCGGTCCCAAGCCGAAATGTTCGCGGTCCTTGATTTCGGAATCGTCCATCACCATGGCACCAAACAGATTGTAGGTGTAGCTGCCCAGGCGATCGGCAGCTCCTGTGGAAAAGGGTCCCGTCGTGAGGCCTGTGTAGCCAGGGCAATGGTACCCCGAGCTTGTCCAATTCACCGCGTAGTAAGGATATAATTTAGTGGACCAATAGATCAGCCCAACCGCTCGACCATCGCGTCCGATTGCGTCGCCGTATGAAGGCCCGGCCGGACCAAGATAGAAGGGGTACTTGTTTGCGTTCTCATGGACATACATCTGGAGGGCCTGGCCCATTTGCCGCATATGGTTTTGGCAGAGGGCGGCCTGGGCATGGCTCTTGGCGCTGGAAATGACTGGGAGCAGCAGGGCTGCCAGGACGCCGATAATCGCGATCACGATCAGAAGTTCCAGCAAAGTGAACGCGGGATGGCGCGAAGTGTGCCCGGCAGGCTTCTCCGTATGGCGCGTCGCTGGCATCTGTGTTTTTGACGGTTAAGCCCTCGATTCGTCACGATCGTCATACTGGGGAAAAACGGAAGTTGGAGAATCGGCTGGGGAAAGCTCGACCGACGGAGACGGCGTTGCCCCGGGCCGTCACGTGGTAACGTCCTCCAGCCCGGTCGATTCGCAGCACTCGCGTCATCATGTCCTCAATCAAAGTGACCCATCAAAGCTATGTCAAACGCCATCCGTCCAATGACAAGATAGCCTGGTGCAGGACGGACAACGTATCCGCACAGAATTCCTGGCGACAGTACCGGCAGGCGCGTCCGCCCCACAGCTCGCTGAATTTCTTACCCTTGAATTGCGCGAATCGGTGGGATTAAACCAGGCTCAGCAAGCCGCAGTGTTCGCGCTGTTGCGCGATGAGCTGGCCTCGGGGCCAACTGTTGCCAACGGCCGGGAAGCGCTTTTGCGCGATAAATCGATCGTCGGCCGACGGATCCGGCAATGGCTCTCCCCGCGGCAGCGTCGCAAGTTCGATTTCACCTATCGCGAGGATTTCCTCGCCCTGTTTACCTTCGTCCGATTGAACTAGAGCCAGGGCCGAGGGTCCAATGCCACTGGCTGCCCCGGTCAGGACCAGGATAGGAGCACAGGTGATGTCATTTATTAGTAATTCGAATTACATATCAGCCAGAGAATCATCTTTACTTTTTCACTCGCCGCCGTGATTCTTTCCACGACCGAGCTGCGACCGTCCGATTCACGCTTCTCCTTGAGCCGCCGTCCAGCGAATTCACTTTTGGCGATAGCTAATATGACAAAGTCCTCGGGTAAAAAGGTGCTCTTAACGAGCGTCTGCCGGCCATTGGGACCGCACAATGGCGATGCGGCCTCGGTTGGCTATGAGTTGCTCTACAGCCAGGTTACACGCGCTCAAGGGCTGTTCAGCCCGCGCACGGTGAACGTGCACTTCTCGCTGGAGTATATCGCGGAAAATTTGGATGCCGCCACGGTGGTGTTGCAGTATCCGTCCAAGGGCGAGCTCATTCGGGAGCTCAAGAAGGGTTACGACTACGTGGGTGTCTCGTTCCTCATGGCGGTCATGCACAAGATGAAGGAGACGGTCGCCTTGATTCGGAAATATGCGCCGCACAGCAAGATCGTCCTGGGCGGTTACGGCACCGTGCTCAAGGACGAGGTGCTGAAACCTTACGCGGATTATATTTGCCGCGAGGAGGGAGTCGGCTACTTCCGTCGCCTGCTGGGTGAACCGGAAATCGCGATGCCCTACAAGCATCCGTTGATGGTAAGCTGGCTCAAGATATTTGGATGGAAGGTGTCCGGCACCGGCAAAATCCTGGCGGGACTGGGCTGTCCCAACGGTTGTGATTTCTGCTGCACCTCCCATTTCTTTTCGCGCAAGCACATCCGCCTGCTCCCGGAGGGCAAAGACATTTATGCCGTGGCGGAGCGCTATCTGGATGTGCACCCGGACCTGGTCTTCCTGATCCTGGATGAGGATTTCCTGCTCAACAAGAAACGAGCGATGGAGTTCCGCGACTGTGTGAAAAAAGGCGGCAAATCACTTTCCATCTTCGCCTTTTCCAGTGTCAAAGCGATCAGCCAGTACACCATCGAAGAGATCCTCGAGATGGGGATAGACGGGTTTTGGATTGGGTACGAAGGAACCCGGTCGGGTTACGCCAAACAGCAGGGCCGGCCAATCGAAGAGATTCTGACTGAGTTTCGCGAGCACGGCATCACCGTCCTGACCTCGATGATCGTCGGCTTTGATTACCAGAACCACGAAGTGGTTGCCCAGGAGTTCGAAGGCCTGATGCGGCTAAAACCGTCGCTGGCCCAGTTCCTGATTTACGGCCCGGTCCCCGGCACACCTTTTTATGAGCGGATCATCAAGGACAACCTCCTGCACGATGTTTACACCGCCAATCCGGAGTTGATGTACCGCCGGGCGGATGGCTTCACCACCGTCATCAAGCACCCGACCCTTTCGCCGGAGCAAATCGAAGACATCCAACGCTGGTGTTTCGACCAGGACTTTCAGCGACTCGGCCCGAGCATTTTTCGGGTGTTGGAATCGCGGCTGCTCGGATACCAAAAGCTCAAGAACTCAGCCAACCCGTTCCTGCGTCAAAAAGCGCGGCATTACGCAGCGGAATTGCGCACGGCCTACCCGGTGTTTCTGGCCGGCAGGGCGCTGGGCCCCAATCGGGCCATTCGCCGATGGATTGGCGATCTGGAAAAGAAAATTCACACCGAGCTGGGCAAACCGAAAGTGGCCGAGCAGATCAAAGCCGTGGTGGCTGTAGGCGCCGCTCTGTGGACTGGGCTGACGCTCAAGCTCAATCTCTTCCAACATCCCAAGCTGTCCCGAACGGCCTACCGGATGCCTGAGGAGCGGTGGGCCGGATTCGATTCGTGGGAAGGAATTCAACGCAAACTGTCCATTCCTGAACTGTTGATCCAGGTCGAGCTCCAACATGCGCGACAACAGGTGTGGATGCGTTTAGAAGGAGCGCTCTCGGCTGCAGACGCAGACCGCTTGGCGCAACGTCTTGGTGAACTCCTGGAACACACCCGCAACCGGTTGGTGTTGGACCTAAAGAAACTTCATTGGGAAAAGGTGGAAGATTTGAAGCCGCTTCGTGAGAAATTGGCGAGCTACAAATCCCGCATTCGGCTGGTTTTGCCCAAGCTGGCAGCGGCGCATCCCGAGCTGATGCTGGTTGCCGCCGCGTTTCATCACTATAACGGCTGAATCGGTCGCGGGGACCGCCCGACCGCCCACGCTGAGCGACAGACTGGGCCCGGAGAGACCCGGAGGAGTTTTTGAGTTTGAGATCGCGTCTGAAGGGCTAAAGTGCTAAGAGCCACCATTCGGTTTATGAGCACAAATATCGATTCAGAAACGGTGAGAGAAGCAGTTCGCGAAGGCTATGGGCAGATTGCGCAAAAGGACGCCTCCTGCTGTTCGGGCGTGAGCTGTTGCGGGTCCAACGCCGAGGATTCGGCGCAGTTGGCCAAGCACATCGGCTATAGCCTGGAGGAATTGGCCGCTCTGCCTGAAGGCGCGAACATGGGTCTGTCCTGCGGCAACCCGAACGCGCTGGCGGCTCTGCGTCCCGGTGAAGTCGTGCTGGATCTGGGCAGCGGCGGCGGCTTTGATGTTTTCATCGCGGCCCGGAAAGTCGGCGCGACCGGCCGGGCGATTGGCGTCGACATGACCCCGGAGATGCTCGCCAAAGCGCGCAAGAATATCGCTGGGTACCGTCAACGTTCGGGCTTGAACAATGTCGAGTTCCGCCTCGGGGAGATCGAGCATCTGCCACTGGCCGACAACAGCGTCGATGCGGTGATTTCGAACTGCGTGATCAATTTGTCGCCGGACAAGGCGCAGGTCTGGCGGGAAATTGCGCGCGTCCTGAAGCCGGGCGGTCGGGTTGCGATATCAGACCTGGCGTTGCTTCGGCCGCTGCCTCCTGAAGTGCTCAAGATGGTGGAGGCGCTGGTGGGCTGTGTGGCCGGGGCCGTGCTGGTCAGCGAAACCGAGTGCATGGCGCGAGATGCGGGATTGACGCAGATCCAGTTGAATCTGAAAAAAGATTACGTAACGGCTATGACCGACTGGAACGACCCACTCTATAGGAAGATCATCGAGCAACTCCCGGCCGGCAGCGGTCCAGCGGATTATATCACCAGTCTCGAAGTCACGGCACGAAAAGCGGGCGAAGCCCAATGCTGCGGCTAAACCTCGCATTTGCCCCGCGAGGCGCCCAAATCCCAGGGACGTGTAGGTTTAGGCTTACACCCATTTCAGCTAAGGCAAGGCCCGGGTGGTGCATCATTTGCTGATGATTCGTGATAGGCGCCGGGCGCCCGGCATTTAAGGGTCGGAAGACCGATTGTCTTCTACTTTCTGTCCATGCCGCAGCGCCCGGCGGGCCACCCGCGCATGAAAGAAAACTGCTGCGCCGGGGGGCCGGCGCAGCAGCGAACCTCCGTCAATCTCGACCGGGCAGAGACGAGATTTGCCAAACGTTACCCGTCCCGCCCCTCCCACGGGACAAGAACGCATGTCACGTCTAACACCACGATTAATCGCGACCAAAAGGTGATCCTTACAAAAAAATTGAAAATTTCTTTAAAAGATCATTTTTATAATTTAAGTGGCTATCTCGCAGTCACTTGTACGTCCATCAACGCAAGCGCTGCCTTGGAACAAAGACTCAACGCCCTTTTTTTCTGACAAACGAAAGGTCCATCGATGCTGGCCCGCGCCGCTGTCGGAGCGTCCAAGACGCAAACCTGATGAACTTGATAGGTTTGGTAAGTTCAGCCCGGCTGCTCACCGCGCTTCGCCAACTGGAGCGGTTGCTGCGATGGTAGCGAGACCTTGAGGGACGGCCGTGAGACCTGTGGCGCGTTGTCCATCCAGATCCAGTAGCCGCTGAGGGCCTCGGTCATTCGGCAGAGGTGCTCTAGATCCATGGGCTTGATGAGAAAGGAATTGGCCCCAAGGCGGTATGCCTGGTTCACATCATGAATAGACTCCGAAGAAGTGAGCACAATGACCCGCAAACGACTCAGTTCGGGTTGGGCGCGAATCCAGTGCAGGACGTCGAAACCGCTCATGCCGGGCAAATTCAAATCCAGCAGCATAACTGACGGCAACGGGTATTCCTTTCGGTTGCTGAACGGGCCAGTCCCCTTAAGGTACTCGAGGGCCTGCTCGCCGGTCGTAAGAATATGCAACGGGTTGACGAGATTGCCCCGGGCAAAGGCGCGCTTAAGCAGCAGCGCGTCGTTGTCGTTGTCTTCAACGAGTAGAAACACTTGTGTTTCTTGCATGCGTTTCTCTTAAAATGTAATTGTCGCGTGTCCAATAGGGTGTTTTCCCCAGTTCCGGGATGTTATGTTTGAAGCGCCCGTGTCTTGTCCTTTTCCCCGTAATTAGATCTGGCTTAGACGGTCAGTAACCCTAAGAAGCTCGTCTTTGTTCGGACCCTCCCTCGCTCAAAAAGGCCGCAAAGCGGAGGCGCTGAGATCGCTGCACGAAATCGAGCGGCCGCGAGATTGGTTGAGAATGTCACCAGGAATTTCCTTGGGGCAAAAAGCGCGTTGCGATTAGACGAGCACGAGACTCATGCGTAGAATTTCTTTGTCGCGAGCCGCTCCTCGGCAGCCTCCTAATGTCTCCAACTCTGCCACGGCTCGCGCACCCTTCTTGATGCGCGAGCATTCTGCCGGCGAGGACGAAGACAACTGACCGGCGCTAAACTTGTACGTTCTGCCACCTTCACTTTGGGGATTCCTGCGGGCTGAAAGTCCGCGCCCGAAGCGCGACTTTAATTGACACCTCGTGACCCCTCTTCACAATCCGCCCCATGAGTGTCACAAGGTTCCAAATCCTCCTGGCCGCCATCCTCGTGGGAGTTCGCCTCTCGGACTTGCCCGGCCGGGCTGCGACCAATGACCTGTTGAATGTCCAGAATTTCGGCGCGCACGGGGACGGGAAATCCGATGACACGAGCGCCTTCCAGCGCGCCTTGGACACCGCCGCACAGACAGGTGGCGGGATCGTTTATGCCCCGCGCGGGGCCTACTTTTTTAGCGGGCATCTCAGTATCCCGGCCGCAGTGACCTTGAAAGGAATGTGGGAGTCGGTGCCTTCGCACGTGGGGATCAGAAACCCCGGAGCGCCGCGCCCAACCGACGACGGAACGACATTTTTGGTGACCGAAAATCGCGGTACGGAGGATGCTCCCGCCTTTATAACCCTGAGCCACAACAGCACCCTTAAAGGCGTGGTCCTGTACTATCCCGATCAGCGCGTCGACGAGGAGCCGCAGGCTTATCCCTGGGCCATCGCGATGCGGGGCAAAAACCCGGCGGTGCTGGCGGTGGAACTGCTCAACCCTTATAACGGCATCGACGCCGCGCACAACGAACGGCATCTCATTCGCGATGTGCAGGGCCAGCCGCTGCGACGCGGCATTTATGTCGATGATATTTACGATATCGGCCGGATCGAGAACGTGCACTTCAACCCCTGGTGGAGCCTCAAACCCAGGCTCTTTCAATGGCAGCAAGCCAATGGCGAGGCGTTCATTTTCGGCAGGAGCGACTGGCAATATGTTTTCAATACATTTTGTTTCGGCTACAACGTAGGATACCATTTCGTTGAAACAGCCAAAGGCGTTTGCAACGGCAATTTCCTGGGTATTGGCGCCGATGATTGTTTCACGGCAGTGGTAGTTGATAATTGCGCGCCGTTCGGCTTATTGATTTCCAACGGTGAATTTGTCTCCTTTCACGGGCCTGACCCAACGATGGTGCGCGTGGCGCCGTCCAATCGCGGTAGTATTCGCTTCGTCAATTGCGCATTCTGGGGCCCGTGCAACCAGATCGCGTCTTTGGCCGGGAGCGGCACGACGGGCTTGAGCGATTGCACCTTCGTTCAATGGGATCACAAAAAAGAGGGCCGAGCCGCGCTGCAAGTGACCGAAGGTACGGTGTTGGTGCGCGGCTGTGAATTTCGCGAGAAGAAGCCGCAGATCCAGCTATCCGCCTCAGTGCGCCGCGCCGTCATCACAGATAACGTAATGACCGGCAAGCTCTGGCTGACCAATGAGGCTGGACCCAAAGCCGTCATCGCCAACAACAGTTCAGACGAGTAAATCAGATTTCAGGCCCTGAAGACAACCCTCTGCAACTTCTATGACTACCCCTCATCAAACGCGAAGGCATTTCTTTCCACCGTTCCTCTCTTTCCTTGTCCTGGCCTGCTCGCTGAGCCTCGCCAGGCCAATCCCGGCGGTGCCGAGCGTGCTTTACGTCTCTACGCGCGGTAACGACGGATGGTCCGGGACACGCTCGACCCCAAACTTCGCAAAATCCGACGGGCCGTTCAAAACTCTCCCGCGCGCCATTGCGGCTGTTCGAGAACAACGGCGCGCAAATGGTGCGCCGGGCGCCGTCCGCACTATTTACATTGCCGGCGGAGTGTATGAATTAAGCGAGCCCCTGGTTCTCCAGCCCCAAGACTCCGGCTTGACCATAGCGGCCCTTTCCAAGGATAAACCCGTGCTCAGTGGCGGCAGGCTCATCCAGGGCTGGCGCGAAACTCAGCGGCAGGGAAAGACCCTTTGGACGGCTGAAATCCCCCAGGTGCGCGACGGGCATTGGTATTTCCGAGAGCTCTGGGTTAATGACCGGCGCGCGGTGCGCGCTCGGCATCCCAACCAGGGATATTTGAAGGTGTCGAATTTGCCCGATTCGGCCAAGGACTGGACTCGCGGCCAAACCAGGTTTGAATTTGCTGCCGGCGATCTGCAGCCCTGGAACACTCTGACCCAGGCCGAGGTCATCGTTATGAATCGTTGGGCCGATTCCCGATTGCCTGTTACAGCCCTGCACGCAGATCAACGGGTGATCGAGTTCAGCAAACGCTCGGTTTTTGCGTTGGAGAAAGATGACCTCTATTACCTTGAAGGGGCATTTGAAGCGCTCGATCAACCGGGCGAGTGGTTCCTCGACCGCCTCGCCGGGCTACTTTATTACCTGCCGCGCCCGGGGGAATCGCTCAATAAAGTGCAGGCCATTGCTCCCGTGCTCACCCAGGTGCTGCGTTTCGAGGGACGGCCCGAACAGGAACAGTTCATCGAGCATGTCATGATGCGGGGCCTGATCTTTTCTCACACCGAATGGTGCTTTCCGGACGGATTCTCGACTTCAAAGGACAAGCCGGAAATCTATCCAGCACCCGAGTCGGAGGTTGGAGGATTCGGCCAGGCTGAAGTGGGCGTGCCCGGAGCGGTCTGGGGCAACGGCGTGAGGAACTGCGTTTTCGAGAATTGCTCTTTTCGTAATCTGGGCGATTACGGTCTGGAACTGGCCCGTGGGTGCCAGAGCAACAAAATTCAACAATGCGAGTTCTCCCAACTGGGAGCCGGTGGCATTAAATTAGGGGAAACGGCCATCCGAACGCGGCCATCCGAACAAACCGGAGCCAACGAAGTTGTTAACTGCCAAATTCATGACGGAGGCCAGATGTTTCATAGTGCGATTGGAATTTGGATCGGCCAATCACCGGACAATCGCCTGCTCCACAATGTTATTCACGATTTCTATTACACCGGGATCTCGATTGGCTGGACCTGGGGGTACGGCGCGGCCCTGGCTTCCAGTAACCTCGTTGCGTTCAACCACATCCATCACATTGGCGTCAAATCCAACGGAGATGGACCGATTCTCAGCGACATGGGCGGCATCTATACCCTGGGGAAACAACCCGGCACGAAGGTCTTGAACAATCTATGGCATGATATCGCCGGGTTGCGCTACGGAGGCTGGGGCATTTACTTCGACGAAGGCAGCAGCGGCATCCTGGCTTCAAGCAATGTTGTCTACCGCACCACTCACGGTGGGTTCCACCAACATTACGGCGAAACCAACCTCGTCCAAAATAACATCTTCGCTTTTGGACGGGATCAGCAATTACAGCGCACCCGCGTCGAGCCGCACATGAGTTTTAGTTTCGAAACGAATATCGTGTACTTCGAGAACGGCTCGCTCCTGTCCGGCGACTGGTCCAAGGACCAGTACCAGATGGACTGGAATGTGTATTTTGACAAACGCCTGGCTGGGAATCCCGGGCAGATACATTTTGCCAATGTACCCCTCGACCAATGGCGCGCGCGCGGACACGACCTGCATTCAGACCTTGCCGATCCGCTTTTTGTTGCGCCGGAAAAGTATGACTTCCGGCTGCGGCCTGAATCTCCGGCGATCCAACTGGGCTTTAAGCCAATCGACCTGAGCCACGTCGGGCCCTAGCGCTGCCGCAGCCAAGACTTTCGATCAACCTTTCAGGCAGGATTGCAAGGTCGGCTTGGTGATTACGTGACTTGAGTGACTCCACAAAACTTGCGCAACGTTTTCAACAAAAGTCCAGCGATTCTTCCGTATTTGTCGACGCCCAATCAGTACTCTCCGCCATTGGCCCACGCTGCATCGGTTGTTAACAATCAGAACCAAGTTAGAGTTGACCGGCCAGTGTGCTTATGCATGATCTCAACGCAGCAGATGTGATCGGAAGTTGCGGGCTCCAGACGGGGGACCACCCAAAACTAGCGATGTTTCAGAAGATTGTTGGTGCGATGCGCGCGAATTCGTTTTTCACCAGGCGTTACCTCGCCGGAACCATTCGGGGAGTTTGGAGTTACGCGCCATGAGGACCTTGCTCGTATTGGCCGAGCACCCGGACTTTGCCGAAGCGGTTCGGGCGGCGATCCCCGCAGACCAATACCGGGTGGTGCACCGGACAAACTTTGAAGAAGCGGAACCGTTCCTGGTTCATGGGCTGGCGGAGGTTTGCATCCTGGATGTGGAATTGGCCAATGTCCAGGGCATCTGGTCTTTTGAAAAACTTCGCCGGCGCGCTCCCAAGTGCCCGATCCTGGTTTATTCCGCAGGACAATGGGAATGGGAAGAAGAGGCTTATCTTCAAGGTGCGACCCACGTGTTGAGCAAACCTGTGCGCGGACGGATGCTCTGCGCATTGCTCGAACGTCTCTGGCCAGGCATACCAGGAGGCCGCTTGAGCATCGCCACGCCCAACGCGCCCACCCTCGAAGCGGTCCGCAACTCGGGCAGCGCCGCCACGCCCAGCGGCGCCCAAACCCTGGGTGTATTGCGCGATTTTTCGGGCATTTTGACCCATTCGCTCGATTCAGAGGCCATGCTCAAACAGTTCCTGCTCCTGTTGCGGGAGCTCTTGGGCATAAATCGCGCCGCTATTTTCCTGCGGCAACCCTTTACCTCGCCGGCGGGTCCTCCCGTCGCCTCAGACGTGCGGCGGCTGCGAGCGGCTAGCGCCCTTGGTTTATCACCGGGATTGCTGGAGCATTTTGAATTGTCCTTTGAGGCAGGCATTGGGGGCCATCTCTTCCGCTGCGGCCGAATCTTGCGGCGCCAAAGCGAAGAAGTGCGGTTGGATGTTGAAGCGCAGAAGGAGTTCGAGTTGCTCGGCGGACAGGTCGCGGTTCCGATTTTGGACCGGGAAACGTTATTGGGAGTGGCCGTCTTTGATGGGCGGATCACCGGTGAACCGCTGGTCAATTCTGAGTTGGAGCTGATCTTCCACCTCCTCGAACAGCTTGGCCTGGCCATCCGCAATATTTGGTTGCACGACCAGTCGGTGGCCAACCACGAAATGATGGCTGAGATCCTGCGCGAACTCAGCAGCGCCTGCGTGGTTGTCAGCCGTGACTTGCAGGTCTTGCACGCCAATAAGGCGGCGCGCAAATTCTTCAACCGCGTCGAACGGCGCAGCGGGGAAATGGAGTTCAGCGATTTGCCCCAGATGCTCGGCAGCAAGGTTTATCAGGTTCTCAAAACCGGGTCGGCGATTTCCAATCTGAGTTTCACGCCCGAAGATGCGCCGGGCACGGTTTACCGAATCAACATCGTGCCCTTCCAAAGGCAGCAGGCCGGGTTGCCCGCTTCGGCCTTGCTCATGGCCGAGGATCTGACCCAGAGCGAGCAATTGCGCCGGTTGGAGGTTGAAACCGCCAATTTGCGCCTGATCAAGAGCATGGCCGACCGCCTCACTCACGAAATTGGCAACGCATTGGTCCCATTATCCACTCACCAGCAGCTCCTGGGAGATAAATGGAAGGATCCCGAATTTCGCGCTTCCCTGGACCTGGCCCTGGCCGAAGGAGTGAAACGGGTTTCCCGGTTGATCAATCAAATGCGTTTCCTCGCGCGGGACAATCTCGCCGCGTCCGAGACGTTCCCGGTGGCGCCACTGATTGAAGAGGCGTACCAGGAGGCCTGCAAGTACCAGCCGGCCAAATCCGCCCAGTTGCGCTACGACAGCAGCAATAAGCCGATTATTGTCAACGGCGACCGCGCGGCGCTGAAGTACGCCCTGACCGAAGTGATGCTCAACGCGCTGCAAGCCAACCCGGCCGATCCCAAGATTGGCGTGCGGTTACATACCGATTCCAATGGCAGTGGACTCAAAGCCTTGGAAATTGAAGTCCAGGATAATGGCAGTGGTTTTTCCGCCGAAGCGATTCAACACGCGCCCGCGCCGTTCTTTACGACGCGCAACGTCGGGCTTGGCCTTGGGTTGACGGTGACGCGTAAGATCGTCGAGACCCACCATGGCAAGCTGGAAATCGTCCCGGCCAAAACCGGCGCTGCTGGAATGGTCCGGATCAGTCTGCCACTGGACGCCCCGGTTTCAATGCCCGCCTGAACCGTAGCGCAGGCATTCTTGCCTGCTGTACCGCCGACTTTCAGTCGGCTGGCCGGGGCCTCGCCTGCGCGCTCAGATTCGCATATGCGCACGCTTCCACGTCCGGCAGGTCAGAGACCTGCGATACAGCAGACTAAAAGTCTGCGCTACATGGCGCAGGTTGGCTGGCCGCCCCTCTGCGGGCGCGATCACAGCTTTATAACCTGAAACGTTTCTCCCTCAGTCCCAGCGCGAACAATTTTTTCTGTCCTTCCGCCCTCGCTTTGGCCCAAATTGCGAGATGCCCGAAGGCGGACCATTGCTGAGACTGAACGAAGTTTCCAAGGCGTACGAATCACCGGACCAAAAGGCGCCGATTAAGATTCTGGATCGGGCTTCCCTCCAGGTAAGCGCGGGGGAATCCGTTGCCATTGTGGGGCCGTCGGGCTCCGGCAAGAGCACTTTGCTGCAGATTGCCGGCGGCCTGGATCGGCCCAGCAGCGGGGAGGTCCTGTTGGCGGGACAGGATCTGAACCGCTTGAATGACGAGCAACTGGCGGTCGTTCGCAATCGGCAGATCGGGTTCGTTTTCCAGTTCCATTATTTACTCCCCCAATGCACGGTGCTCGAAAACGTATTGGTGCCAACGCTCGCCGACGACCGGACACCTCCGGCAGGCTCCGAGGCGGCCAGCACCCGGGCGACCCGACTGCTGCAGCGAGTTGGGCTGGGGCTTAGGTTGAGCCACCGGCCCGGCCAGCTTTCCGGTGGCGAGCGGCAGCGCGTCGCCGTCGTCCGCGCGCTGATCAACCAGCCCCAGCTGCTCCTGGCGGACGAACCGACCGGCGCCCTGGACCATGCCTCGGCCCAGCAACTTGGCTTGCTTTTGACCGAGCTGAACCGGGAAGAGAAAGTGGCATTGATTGTCGTTACCCACGCGTTGGAACTGGCCAATCACATGGCCAGGATGCTTGAACTCGCCGACGGCAGGCTCGTTCCTCGAAAGCAAGCATGAGTTTTTGGCTCCTGATTCGGCGCAGCCTGCGTTTTCACGCCCGGAACCACTTGGGCGTTGTGCTGGGCGCCGCGATTGGGAGCGCCGCTTTAATCGGCGCTTTGCTGGTGGGCGACTCGGTGCGGGGCAGCCTGCGCCAGCATGGCTTGGAGCGATTGCAAAGCGTCGAGTATGCGCTGAACACGGCCGATCGGTTCTTCCAACAGGATTTGGCGCAAAGACTGGGCCCGAACGACGTGGATGGCACCGTCGATCTGGGAGTGAATCACGTGAGTTTCAAACGGTTCGGCTATGTTAGGACGGCGGCGTTACAGCTGCCGGGAACCGTCAGCCGTCAGGACGGCCGCGCGCGAGCCAACCGAGTCAACGTGCTTGGGATCGACCTTGCTTCCTGGAGCATGCTCGCCCGCGGAGCCCGGGGAACCCAACCGGAAGGCCCCGTTGACGCCCAGCGCGCCGCAATGGAGACCGGTCTGGCTCCCGAAGAATTGAAAGGGTGGCAGGCGGGGGAACTCCTGTTGCTCAACCCGGCGCTCGCCCGCCAGCTTGGGGTGTCGCGCGGGGACGAAGTGATCCTGCGTGTGCGCAAACCCTCGCAACTGGCACAGGATGCAGTCATCAGCCCGCGGGAAGGCACCTCGCTCAGCTTAAGGCTAAAGGTCGGGCCGGTGCTGCCTGTGGGCTTGCTCGGTGATTTCAGCCTCGCTGCCAACCAGTCCTCCGCGCAAAACGCGTTTTTGCCGCAGGAAGTCTTAACCGCAAAATTGGACCTGACAAATCGCGCCAACCTCCTCTTGAATGGGCCGGTTCTCTCGAACCGCCCCGCGACAAAATGGGACACCTTGCGGCTCCGCTGGGGGATATGGCTGTCCCAAAAGGTTCACCGCAGCGCGGGAGCATTGGCGTTCCCGCAACTCGAGTCAACCGCCGGCGCCGCCGAAGCCATTGATTTCCTCAGGGCGCATCTGCGGGAGAGTTGGGCGTTGGAAGATGCCCAATTATCCGTCCGAACCATCGAGCAGCCGGCCACGGCAACGGGTGGCGAACTTATCACGCCGCAGATCGAAGTCCGGAGCGCTCGGATTTTCCTCGAATCGAACGTAGTTGCGGCGGCGCTGCAGCCCAGAACACGGCTGCTCACCAATCACGCCGGCATGGCGACGGACACAAGTGCCGAGATTGCCGCGAGCGGCTTCGTCACCAATGGAACTGGCATCCTGACCTATCTGGCCAATCTCATCCGGAAAGACGATCGCGCCACGCCTTACTCGATGGTGACGGCGGGCGGCGGAGAGCTTGTCCCGGCTGGCATGGGCGATGACGAAATCCTGATCAACGAGTGGCTGGCTGATGACTTGCAGGCGCGGCCGGGTGATCCCATCGAAGTCAGCTATTATGTCGTCGACTCCGCAAGTCGACTGATCGAACGGACCAATTTGTTCAACGTGCGGGCCATCGTGCCATTGAAGGGGAAATACGCTGACCGAACGCTCATGCCGGAGTTTCCCGGCGTAGCCAAAGCCGAAAGCACGCAGGACTGGGACACCGGGTTCCCCTTGGTCTACAAAATTCGCGAGAAAGACGAAGCCTACTGGAAGCGGTACCGCGGCACGCCCAAAGCCTTCATCACCCTCAAGGCGGGTCAGGCGATGTGGGCGAGCCGATTTGGGTCTTTGACAGCGATCCGTTACGAAGTGCCGGCCGGTTCGCCAGCGTACATGGAGCGTTACCTGGCTTACAAAAACCTGCTTGCCAATCTGGACCCCGCCGAGCTGGGTTTCCGGTTTCAACCGGTGCGCGAACAGGCCCTTCGGGCGGCCGATCAGTCGCAGGATTTTGGCCAACTGTTCATTGGGTTTAGCTTTTTCCTGGTTGTGGCGGCGCTCTTGTTGATGTCTCTGTTGTTTCATTTCAGCCTCGAACAGCGAAGAAGCGAGGTGGGCATGTTTCTGGCCCTGGGTTTCAAACCAGGCCAGGTCCGGCGATTGTTGCTGGGCGAAGGGATTATTCTAGCGTTCATGGGAGGCTTTTTGGGGGCGGCGTTGGGGCTGCTCTATTCAAAAGCAATGCTATGGGGGTTGACCACGATTTGGCGCGACGCCATCGGCGCCTCGACTCTGCATTTTTACGTCTCCCCGATCAGTCTCATCATTGGCCTTTTCGCGGGCACGATTATCGCAATCTTAACGCTCTGGCTGACGCTGCGAAAACAAGCACGCCAGCCTGCCCGCGAGTTGCTCGCCGGCGAGGTCCCCGCGAGCCGATCAGGCACCGGCCGGTGGGCGCGCTGGATTGCGGCGGGGAGTGGCGTCGGCGGCCTGGCCACCGTCGGCTACGCAATCGCCGCCCGGCAAATGACCGATCCGGAGATCTTTTTTGAAGCCGGTTCATTGCTGCTGCTCGCCGGATTGGCTTGGGCGACGTCCTGGCTCTCCGGGCTTCACGCCAACGCCAACCCGGCTGAATTAACATTGGCGCGTCTTGGCGTGCGCGGCTGCGTCCGGCGCCGCCGGCGCAGCGTCGCCACCATCGCGCTGCTGGCGTCAGGTTGTTTTGTCATTGTATCCATTGGAATATTTCGACTAGACGCTAACGAGGATGCGCTTAAGCGTTCTTCGGGCACGGGCGGTTTTTCGCTGATCGGCCAGGCAACGCTGCCCATCGTGCAGGCTCTGAACAGCTCCTCAGGGCGCCAGTTTTTTGGCTTAAGCGAAAACGACTTCAACCGGGTGTCGTTCGTTCCGTTTCGCGTTCATGACGGAGACGAAGCCAGTTGTCTGAATTTGAACCGGCCACAGCGGCCACGCTTATTGGGCGTCAAACCGGACCTGCTGGCCGGCCGATTCACTTTTGCCGAAGTCGCAAAGGGCCTAAGCCTTCGCCAAGGCTGGGAACTCCTGGGCGCCACGAATGGTGGCGCAACGTCGCTTCAACCCGGCGAAGTCCCGGCCATCGGCGACGCGAATTCAGTGCAGTGGGCGCTGGGCAAAAGCGTGGGGGACACGTTGGACTACACCGACGAGCGCGGGCTGCGTTTTAAGCTGCGGTTGGTGGGCACGGTGGCGAACTCGATTTTGCAGGGCAGCCTGATCATTGATGAAAGCGAATTCATGAAACGGTTCCCGAGCGAGAGCGGTTACCGGTTTTTCCTGATCGATGCCCCAACTAACGCAGCGTCGTCGATTTCGGCGACCCTTTCGCGCGCGCTGCAGGATCAAGGAATGGAACTGACCCCGGCCGTACGCAGGCTTGATGAGTTCAACGCGGTGCAAAACACCTATCTAGGCACATTCCAAATTCTCGGCGGCCTCGGTTTGTTGCTCGGCAGCGCCGGGCTCGGAGTCGTGGTGTTGCGAAACGTGCTGGAACGGCGGGCGGAATTGGGGCTGCTCCTGGCAGTCGGTTTTCGGAAACGAACCGTCCAAAAGCTGGTGCTGATGGAACACGGCGCTCTGCTCGGCTTGGGGTTGGCTTTGGGGATCGTCGCCGCGGCCGTCGCCGTCTTGCCGGCGTTGCTCACGCCAGGGCGGCAGTTGCCTTATGGTTCATTGAGCCTCACTCTGGGGGCGGTGTTACTGAATGGACTGGTCTGGACGTGGCTGGCAACCAGAGCCGCATTGCGGGGCAATTTGCTCGCCGCATTAAGAAACGAATAATGCTCAACTATATCTGGCTCGGCCTGATTCTGCTGGCAGTCATTATCGGCGGGTGCAACCACCAGCTCAAGGAAGTCACCGATAAAGCGTTCGAGATGGCAGAGTTCGCGGTGATGAAGACTGCGCTGCCCCTGGTCGGCATCATGGCCCTGTGGCTGGGCATCATGCGCCTGGCTGAACGGGCTGGTTTAGTGGCTATGTTTGCGCGCGCACTCCGGCCCTTGCTCCGCTGGCTTTTTCCCGATGTTCCGCCGGAACATCCGGCCATGGGGTCGATGGTCCTGAATATCGCCGCGGGAATCCTGGGCCTGGGAAATGCCGCAACGCCGCTGGGTTTGCGGGCCATGAAGGACTTGGAGTCGCTCAATCCGCATCCCGGCACCGCCACCAACTCGATGTGCACCTTCCTGGCGATTAACACCAGCTCAATTCAACTGATTCCGGCGACCGCCATCGCCATTCTCGCCGCCAATGGCTCAACCAATCCCACGGCGATTGTGGGCACTTCCATCATTGCGACCACTTGCGCCGCGATTTCGGGCGTTACGGCGGCCAAGCTCTTGCAACATTTGCCCGTGTTTCGAACAGCAACCCCCGCGACGCCAAACGGTGCGAGCAACCTTCACGCACAGTCAGCGGCGGCAGAAATCAGCGGCCCGCTTTCAGTTGAGCCGCCGCACGCTCTGAAATGGTGCGGGAAGCTCGTCCTGCTGATTTTCTTCGCCTTCTTCTGTTATCTATTTATTCGTTTGGCGTTTCCGGCACTCATCGGCGCGCAGCCGCAGCCGGATTTTCTGGGCCAAAAAGCATTCATTCGGATCGTCAACGCTGTTTCGCAACTTTCGATTCCATTTCTACTCGCCGGATTTCCGCTGTATGCGAATCTGCGGCGAGTCCGCATTTACGAAGAATTTGTTGAAGGAGCCAAGGAAGGCTTTGAGGTTGCCCTTAAGATAATTCCGTACCTGGTAGCCATCCTGGTGGCCATTGGGATGTTCCGTGCCGCTGGGGGCATAGACCTGCTCAGTCGCGCACTACATCCAATCATGCAGGCGGTAGGTTTTCCGCCTGACTTGCTGCCCATGGTCCTCATGCGGCCGCTCAGCGGCAGCGGAACCTTGGGCATGTTTGCGGAATTGGTGAAGCAGTGCGGCCCCGACAGCCTGGTGAGCCGGATGGGCGGCACCGTCTATGGCAGCACCGAGACGACTTTGTATGTCCTGGCCGTCTATTTTGGCGCGGTGGGCATCAAACGCACGCGCCACGCGCTCCTGGCCGGAATCACGGCAGACACCGTGGGTGTGATCGCCTCGGTGATCGTTTGCCGGGCGGTCTTTGGGTGATGGAGAGAGCCCCGTCAAGGTGTTGCGTTAGCCCCAAACCCCCGTAGGCTGAGCCGGGTTGATGCGCCTTGCTGTGGTACGCAACGCGCGTTAAGCTGTTGCCATGAGCAAGTCCGAGATCCTTTCTGCTCTCCCGAAGCTGGCTCCGGAGGACCGGGAACATGTCCTGAAGAGGCTTTGCGAGTTGCAGGAGGAGGAAATCATTCGCGGTGGCGGGCTCGGTTCGGCTGAAAAACGCGCTTTGGATGAGACCCTCACTGAATTCGAGCGCGATGGCAACCTCGGTCTGCCATGGCGCGAGGTTGTTCAGAAGTTGCGGGCTAAACGCCAACTGTGAGCTGGCAGGTACGGGTACGCGAGGCCGCCGAAGCCGATTTGAACCGGGCGCGAACCTGGTACGACCAGCAGCGCCAGGGGCTGGGGGATGAGTTCCTCGCTTCCATCGCGGAAGCATTTGCCCGGCTGGAGCTGCACCCGGAACGTTATCGTGTACTCTACAAAGATTTCCGTCGCGTCCTGGTGGGAGCGGTTTCCGTACAGGATCTTTTTCCAAGTCAGGGGCGATAATGTCATTGTGTTTCGAGTGCTCCATCACGCGCGTGACTACCCTGAGGAGCTAACTCGGGGCTGAGAGCGCACGGTTTTTGTCCTCCTTGAACGATGCTGATTTAAATGTCCAGCGTTCATCGTTTGCCGCCTGATCTTTGAGTAAGAGCAACCCGGACGCCGCTCAAGTGGTGTGTTCGCTGTTCCCATCACCGGAGGAGGTCGCTTTTTCGATGGCCGTCACAGGGAGACTGTTTTGACTGTGAACGCGCTTTTGGCCGCGATCTCCTGAATATCTGTTTCATTGAACAGCCGCCGGTATTCCTCGGCTTCGAGCAGGTGCTGCACCTGGTCCTGCTTGCTGCGTTGGATTAAATATTTCAGCTCCTTTAGATTGTTGGACCAACGAATGCCATTGAAGAACTGGGCGCCGGCGAACTGCGTTTTATAGAGGGCATTTTCCAGGTAGCACGATCCGAGATAGAGATACCGATAGCCAAGTTCGGCGAACTGGCTTACCGCGGAGGTAATCATGAACATGCCCAGGTTGCGGCTATAATAGTTTAAGTCGTAAAATGCGTAGTAATAATAGGCCAGCTCGTTCGGTTGCAGGTACAGGGTCACGGCGCCCACTTCCCGGCCTGAGTCGGAATCGGTAAACACTAAGACATGCGAGGTAATAGCGCCCTGGAAGAGCAGGTCGAGCCGTTCGTAGGACATGACATCCTTGCCGAATTTAATGTCCGCGTAGGTTTTGAAAAATTCCCGCCGTTCCGGTGTATAATCGAACTGCGTCTTGGGCACCAGCGTGGTGCGGATAGCTCCGCCCTTGCGCAGGATCCGGCGATTCTCCGAGGACAGCTCAAATTGGTTGAGTTCGACACGGACCTGGCGACAGAGATAAAAGCGGTCCAGGCTGCGCGAGGACGGGAGAAATCCGTGGTTAAACAGATCGGCGGCCGTTTCGCCCGGCTCCGGGAAGGCCCAAATGGCGTAGGGGAAAATGTAATGCGCATAATCGGCCCTGGCCTCCGAGAACAGCAGCTTCATGAAACATAAACGCGGGGCAACCGCGACCGCCAAGAGGTGAGCACATCGTACGAGACGGACCCTTTTAGTTTGGCAACTTCATGAACGGAGATCTCGTCCTGTCCCTGCCGGCCCATTATAACCGCTTCATCCCACAGGGCGGCCGCCGGAATGTCGGTGATATCCACGGTGATGGCATCCATGGCGACCCCGCCCACCAAAGGGGCGCGGTGCCCATGCACGAGGACCGAACCCTGGTTGCGGACGCGGGGGAACCCGTCACCGTAACCTAATGGAAGGACGGCGATCCGGCGGCGGGACGGAGCGGTGTAACGCATGCCGTATCCAACGCAATCGCCGGGTTCCAAAGTCTGGATTGCGGCAATGCGTGCTTTGACGGACATCACCGGCTGGAGACTGGCAATGCGCCGGCAGACGGTCGAGGGGAATACGCCCAAGGGCAAAATCCCGAGGCGGACCATTTCGAAATGCGCGTGCGGCAGGTCGAGGAAACCACCGCTATTGCACAAGTGCCGGCAGCCGACGTTGACCCCGCGTTGATGCATTTGGTCGAGCGCTTCATTGAACCTGGACAACTGCAGGTTCGCGTAGGTTTTGTCGGCCTCATCGGATTGCGCAAAATGGGTGAGGACGCCTTCGAGGTACAGCGCTTTGGAGGCGCAGATGTGCTCCGCAAATGCCGCCGCGCTGGTCCAACGCACGCCATACCGGTTCATGCCAGTATTTATTTTGAGATGAACCGGGATTCGCCGCCCCAGCCGTTCGGCCAATTGGACCAACCGCTCGACCGCATGCAGGTCGCTGACGCAACAGGTCAGATCGTGAGCCACACACCAGGGCAATTCACTCTCGTGCCGGTCGCCGAGCAACAAGAGGCGGCACTTGAACCCTTGATCGCGAAGTGCCATGGCCTCGTCCACCGTGCTTAAGGCGAGGAAACTCGCGCCGCAATCCAGGGCGGCGCGGCCCACTGCGCCTGCTCCATGGCCGTAGCCATCGTCTTTGACCACGCTGAGCACTTTCAACGAGGCGGGTTTGTCCCGGTTGATTAATTGGAAATTGCGCTTCAGCGCGCTCAGATTGATTTCAACCCAGGCTGGACGGCGCGGCAACTCCGTTGGCGCCGGGGCGGTTAATGGCTGAAGCAAGAGGTTCCCCCCTTCGGCTTGATCGAGAATCGCGCCGGCGGAGACGGCGCCAGACGTTGCATTTTTCAGCTCCACCATTAAATCCTTGTGAAGCGCGTGACAAAGGTTTTGGACTTCCAAACGAGCTTCGTATGCCGAACCAAAATCATGAGGCGAACATCTCCGAAACCGCCGGCTTCAACAACTCTTTTCAGGTTCTTTCATCAAGGTTCTGCGGTGTAGATGTTCAGGAACTCAGCGCCGTCGCCGGAATCGCCCAGGCCGAGAGAAAGCCGTGCTGGGGCGCTCGGTCCGAGGGTAAAATGCTGCATGGGTCCGCCCTCGGTGGTCACAGCCACCTCGCGACCTCGGACAGAAATGTGAAAGCGTTGGTAAGTTCCTGGTTTAGCGCCCTCAACCTTCAGGTCCAGGCCGTTGCCAGAACCGAGAAAGACCCGCGCAGGCGACCCCGATGTTGCGCTGCGGCAATCCAGGATGAAGTTGGCATCACCAAATTCCGTGTCGGTCCAGAGGATATCTTCGTGGTTCCCGGGCCGCAGGATGAGCCGCTCGCCTTCGACGAGCCAACGAGCCGCGGGGGCCGAGTTGGTTCGCCAACCGCGCAGGTCCAGTCCAGTGAAGAGCGAACGCCAGTTCAAGTCGGTTGGCGCGGTCAATTCGGGCGCCGCCCCACTGGCGGGTAGTTCCAAAATCCGCAGGTTGCGGAAATCAATCGGCGCTCCTTCCGATTCCAATCCGAGGTAACCTTTGCGGTAATTGCAATCTTCACCACCCGAGACCTCTTTGCCGTTGACATGCAGCCGAATGACGCCGTTGCTGCACGCGATGCGGTAATGGTTCCACTCCGGGGTGCCTTTGCTGCGCTCTTCGGAGGGGAAACTGCGCATCCCATTATGGCGTCCGAAGGGTTTCATGGTCGAGCCGTGGATGGGGAACACATCGCCATGGGTGGTGTACCACTCGTTTTTTCCGGGTACATTAAACCCGTGATCCAGGACTTGCACTTCAATGGCGCGCAGGAACGGCACGCCCGGAGCGGCAATCGGTGAGCCCCAGATGAAGACACCGGAATTGCCGCCACTGCGCAAATGCCTCCATTCAAGCTCGAGGATGAAATTCTCGTACTGGCGGGTGGTGCGCAGGGCACCCGTGGGCAAGCCCGTGCAATGAATCATTCTGTCCTTCACGCTCCAGGTTTCGGGAGCGCAATTCACACTAGTCCACCCGGTCAGGTCGTGCCCGTTAAAGAGCGGAACAAAGCCGTTCTCTTCGGCAGCCAAAAGGCTGAGGGCCAAAAAGCTTATCAGGAGCGCCAGGGAAAGTTTCATGCGCGCGAAGCTAGCAGAACAAGGCGCGCCTTGTCATCCAGTTGCCTCCAGCCGGCCCCCACGTGAACCTACTGTAACGTAGAACGCAGCTGGCGTGTCACAATCAGCAACGACTTGGATTTCAAGTATTCGGCTATCCCGGGCCTTGCGTGTATGCGCAAGGAAGACCAGGATACCGGCCGTCCGCCTGAGTTCAACCGAGTGGCATCATGAGAAATATAGAACCTGTTCACTACAAGAGAGCATTCATTGGCGTCGCTTCTTTGGGCGTCCTGTTGGCTTCCGCGTCTGCTGATGATTGGCCGCAGTGGCAGGGCCCCGACCGTAACGCCGTCTCGAAGGAACGAGGTCTGCTCAAGGAATGGCCCAAAGAGGGTCCACCGCTCGCGTGGAAGGTCAACGGCCGCGGCGGCGGCGACAGTGCGCCCGCGATTGCGAAGGGGCGGATCTTCGCCATGGGCAATCGTGGCGATGACGAAATCACCTGGGCTCTGTCGGAAGCAGATGGCAAAACGGTTTGGGAAACGCGGCTTGGGCCGGCGTTCGAGCAGCAAATGCCGCAGGGCAAAGAGGGCCCGGGATGCACACCCACGGTCGAAGGTGAACGGGTATATGTCCTGGGTTTGGGGGGCGACCTGGCTTGCCTTCAAGTCAAAGACGGCAAGCTGGTTTGGCAGCGCAGTTTGAAGGAGGATTTCGGCGGGAGAGTGCCCACGTGGAGTTACCGCGAGTCGCCACTGGTAGATGGTGACAAGCTCATCTGCACACCTGGCGGTGAAGACGCGACCCTGGTGGCACTCGACAAGTTGACGGGCAAGACCATTTGGAAAAGCCAGGTGCCGGGGAGCCCCAAAGCGGCCTACGTCTCGGCGATTGCCATCGATTTTAGCGGGCAACGCGAATACGTGCAGTTCACGCAGAATGCGCTGGTCGGGATCGCGGCGAGCGATGGCAAGTTTTTATGGCGGTACGACCGCTGCGCCAACAGCCACGGGATTAACTGTTCGACTCCTCTTTACCATGACGGACTGGTCTTCGCTTCCTCCGCTTATGGCGCGGGCGGCGGGTTGGTTAAGCTGAGCAAGGATGAGAACGGCGGTGTGAAAGCCGATGAGGTCTATTTCTCCAGGAAGATGCAAAACCACCACGGTGGCATGATCCTCTACGACGGCAGCCTTTACGGCGCCAGCGGCGGCAATGAAGGCGGAGCCCTGGTCTGTCTGGATTTCCAGACCGGCAAAGTCCTCTGGGACGAGCGCGACGACGCCGAGCACCGGGCGCCAAAAGGGTCGCTCGCCTTCGCTGATGGCCGGCTCTACTACCGCACCGAAAAGGGGGGGATGCTCCTGCTTGAGCCGAGCCCGAAGGAATACCTCGAGCGCGGCCGCTTCGAGCAACCTGACCGTACCAACAAGCCGGCTTGGGCACACCCAGTCATTGCTAATGGGAAACTGTACCTGCGCGACCAGGATTTACTGCTCTGCTACGACGTAAGGCAGCCGGGCAAATAAAATGGTCTGGCTGGGTAAAGCTCAGGGGTTTCCGGGCGGCCACAGGCTTTGGCCGATGTCCGGGCGATAATAGCTGCCGAGGCTGCGGAGCCGGCGGATGTTGGCGTAGGCTTTGCCAATCGCTTGCTCCAATGTTTTGCCAAGCGCCACCACGTCGGCAATCCGATGCCCGGTGCTGCGCAATAAGCCGTCACTGTCGCGGATCACTTCGTTCCACCAGACATCGCAATCGAGTGGAGAAGTAATTTCGACCGGCAATTGGGGGCCGCGGACCTGCACATACGGATAACCGTATCCCGCGAGCGTCAGCGAACAACCAAATTGGTGACTGTCGACGAATTCCAACTTGAGGGGTTGGTTTTTTGCCGTTCGAACCAACACTTCGAGCGGGTGGCGCAGCAGGCGCAACAACATCGCGCCGGAGGTGACACCGATACGTATATTGTACTCGATCACGTGCCACTTCTCGCCACGGCGCACGGCGGTGACCTGGATCGGGCCGTGATAGTCGACTTCCCGAAACCAAGGGCGCAGCGGTGCCAAGAGTTCGCGAGACAGACCGTACTTGTCGCCAGGATCCTGTTCCACCAGGCCGCCCAGAGGAGCGCCGGCGACAATGCCGAGGTTGCCGGCGAAAGCGCGCTTGTATTCCTGGTTGGTGACCACGGAATGAATCTCGCCAGCGCTCACAAACGCAATATGGCCCGCTTCACAACGGCCGAGGTACTCCTGCATGAAGACGCCTTCGGCGTAATCCACTTGCTTGAGCCAGGCCTTGGTATCATCGAGCGTTTCACACAGGATGGTGTGGATGGGGCTGGTCGGCGAACAGAGCGGGTTTTTGAGCACAAACGGATGCGGGTGCCGCTCGAGGATGGACTCGGCCTCCAAACGGTTGCGGGCCAGGTGCGCCTCGGGAAAGGGAATGTTGAATCGCCGACACAAGAGGCGCGCAAAGTCGCGCTCGCGCTCGATCCGCATTGCTTCGCGGGTGGGGCAAAAGATGGGCACGTTCGAATCGAGCAGCTCCTCGGCCCAGGTTGATTGGGCCCAATCGATGGACATCGGGACTACCATATCAAAAGCGTGCTGCCGAAGGAGGGCCACCGGAGAAGCGGCTTGCTCCGGGCGATAAACCGGCCCGACGAGGCTGGGAGGAAAATGAGCGTATGAGCGCGTCAAGTAGGTGGAGACGTCCGCTCCGGCCTCCTTGAGGATTTGGCCGGTGCTATGCGCAAAGGCCCCTACGCCCAGGACCAGAACCGATTTAGAATGAGGGGGTGCCGAAGCGGTCATTACCAGGGCTACAACTGGCCGTGTCCAGAGGGCGGTTTATTGAGAACTGAGCATTTGCCATCGCTCATCGAAAGCCCCGAGGCGAAAGGCTTACCGTTGTTTGGGCCGCTTTGGCGTTTTGGATTTTGATTTGGGCGATTTCGGCCTGGCGGCCGAAGCAGGCGAGGGCTGCCCTTGCGGAGGCGAGGCTGAGGAGGGTTTCGGACCGGACGGCGCGGTCTTTTCGTGGATAACCTGGCGCACCTGGTCGAGTTTTTTATCAACCTCAAGTTTGGCGCGTGCGAGGCCTTGCTGGCCGATGTTTATGGCGTCGGAGAGGAGGGTACAGCTCTTTTGGATTTTTTGGGCATAACTACCCTCCTTGAGCTCGAGTCCTTTGGTTTTGAGAAAACCTTGCAGATTCTGAAACAGCTCGTCTTTTTCCAATGTTTTCATAGATGGTTCCGTTTGTTGAAGCAATTTGCTGGAACTTGGACGCAGGGCAATTACACAGCCGAATGGGGTTTGTAGTCGAGCAAAAGTCGACCAATTGACTTGCCCCGGTGCTCTGTTAGCGTGCTAGCGCGGCGATGTCGAAGAAGACCTCCAAATTGCAGCGACTGCGGGCCAGAGCCGCGGCGTGGCTGGATGAAGACGCCGTGGGGCACCCGGGGAAGCTGAGCAAAGGGGGCAAGTTCATCCACTTCTGGCTGATGGTATGGCGGAGTTTTACGCGCAATCGCTGCCCGGTTCGGGCTTCGGCGCTGGCCTACGCAACGTTATTGGCCCTCATTCCGATGCTGGCGGTGGTGATGAGCATTACCAGCACGTTCCTGAGGAAGGACGGTGAAGCGCGCATCGATCAACTCATCACGAAATTAGTGGCGGTGGCCATGCCGCCAGCCACGCTCTCGACAAATCTTTCCGCGACGATGAGCCAGCCTGCCAGCGAAGGCAACCTCGCGGGCTCCGATTCGAGCCCGGCCACAAATTCGGAGCTGGCGCCGCAAATGGAGAGCGTGCCGGAGGCCGGCCAAACCAACGACGCCGTCCGGGCGACCCTGGCCGAAAACCAGCAGGTGGTGGCGGCCCGCAAATCCGTAGCGCGCAAAATCAATGAATTCATCCAGAACACCCGCAGTGGAGCGCTGGGGGTAACCGGGAGTGTGCTGTTGATTTTTGCGGCGATCTCGATGCTGAGCCGGATCGAAACGACGTTCAACGATATCTGGGGCGTCCCGCGCGGGCGCTCCTGGTTTATGCGGATCGTACTGTATTGGGGCGTGTTGAGTCTGGCGCCGTTGCTGGTGGTGGTGGCGCTGGGCCTGGCAACCGGCCCGCACCTGGAGAGCACCAAACATTTCTTAGCCACCTTTCCGATTGTCGGGCACTTTGTGTTTCATTTCCTGTTCCAGTTCGCTCCGGCGGCGATTTTGTGCCTGACGTTCGCCGCCTTTTACATGTTGATGCCAAACACCAGTGTACGCTGGGATGCGGCGCTGGTCGGAGGGCTGGTGGGCGGATTGCTTTTCCACCTCAATAACCTAATCAATGTGTTGTATGTCTCGAGAGTGGTCTCGAATAGCAAGATATACGGCAGCCTGGGCCTGGTGCTGGTGTTCATGATCGGTTTGTATTTTTCGTGGTTGATCCTCCTGCTCGGCGCGCAGGTGGCTTACGCGTTCCAAAACCGGACGTCCTATCTGGAGGAAAAGCAGGTGGAAAGCATTAACCAGCGCGGGCGTGAGTTTATCGCGTTACGGCTGATGACCCTGATCGGACAGTATTACTTGCGCGGCGATCCACCCAATTCGATCCAGGATTTGGCGAGCGAATTGTGTGTCCCAAGCAGGCTGGTCCGGCAGATTATGGAGACACTGGCCGCGGCCCGCCTGGTGGTCGAGGTGGCGGGAGTCGAGACCTCGTATGTTCCGGCACGGCTGATGGAAACAATCACCTGCCATGACATCCTGCTGGCGTTGCGCGCGACCCAAGGGCAGGAAATAGCCACGTGCGATGACCCCACGCGGCGGGAGGTCTATGGCGAGTTTCAGCGAATTCAGGAAGCGGAGCGGCAGGCGGCAGAAACGGTGACGATGCTGGCCCTGGCGCACCGCGCGCAGGCGCAAGTCCAACAGCAACCACTCAGGGCGCTGCCTTCGTAGCGAGCCCCTGGTGAGCACAAGCGAGTCTGAAAAATAAAACCGTATGATTGTAGGCGTTCCGAAGGAAATCAAAGAACAGGAATACCGCGTGGCCCTGCTGCCATCCGCGGCCTATCAATTGATCAAACGCGGCCACCAAGTACTGGTCGAGCGAGGCGCCGGGGCCGGGGCGGGTTACCCGGATAACGACTATGAGCGCGCCGGCGCGGAGCTGGTTCCGGAGCACCGGGCGGTTTTCGAGCGAGCCGATTTGATCGTCAAAGTAAAAGAACCGCTGCCGGCGGAGTATCCGCTGCTCAGGGCGGGCCAAATCTTGTTTACTTACTTGCACCTCGCGGCGGATCGGGAGTTGACCGAAGCCCTGATGAAGTCCGGGGTCACGGCTTTGGCGTATGAAACGATTGAAGTCAACCGTCGATTGCCGTTGTTGGAGCCCATGAGCGAGATTGCCGGCCGAATGTCGATCCTGGTGGGAGGTTACTTTTTGGCCAAGCACAACGGCGGGAGTGGAGTTTTGTTGGGCGGCGTGCCTGGAGTTCTGCCGGGCCGGGTAGTGGTCCTGGGTGGGGGCACTTCGGGAATTAACGCGGCGCGGATGGCGCAAGGACTGGGCGCCGACGTGACGATCCTCGAAGTAGACCTCGAACGAATGCGCTTTCTGGATATTACGCTGCATACCGCCCACACGCTTTACTCCAGCGAAGCGCATCTGCTCGAATTGCTGCCTTCGGTCGACTTGCTCATCGGGGCGGTGCTGGTACCCGGGGCGAGAGCGCCCAAGCTGATCAGTCGCGAGATGTTGAGCCGCATGCGGCCGGGAAGCGTTTTGGTGGATATCGCGATCGACCAGGGTGGTTGCGCCGAAACGTCGCGTCCGACCACTCATCATAGTCCGGTTTTTGTCGAGGCCGGCGTGACTCATTACTGCGTCGCCAATATGCCCGGGGCTTATGCACGCACGGCGACGCAGGCGCTGACCAACGTCACGTTCCGGTATATCGAATTGTTGGCCGATTCGGGCTTGAGCGAGGCCTGCGAGCGCCAACCCGCCTTGCGCGGGGGCATCAATGTCATGGGAGGCAAGCTGACCCAAAAGGCCGTCGCCGAGGCCCACGGGATGAAATCGAGCGAACCGACGCTCCAGTGAGATTACCAGGGATTAAAGCTCGGCGTCGGATCCTGGCTAAAGTAGGAATCGACGGTCGTGTGTTGCATCAACCACTCGAAGTCAGCCCGTTCCGACACTGGCAAAATGTCCGAGGGCAAAGGCTGAGCGCCAAGCTGGCGGGCCGGACGTTTGGTACTGGAGAGAAGCCAGTGGTGTGATTCGGCATGACCATCGGTGAAGCTGAGGTTGGCGGAGCCGTTATGGTAGGAAGCGGGCAGGTCGAACCAGCCCAAACTATCGGGCTTATTTAAAAAGTACCCATCGTTGATGCTGTCGGGGTGTTCTTCAATGAAAGTAAAAATCTGGGAAGGCTTGGGCACCTGGGCCACTTTGAAGAACTGTTTGTAGTCGGGATTGTTCGTATTGGAACCGCCGGTAGAGAACACTCCCGCATCGCCCACCATGGCGTTCATGGAAATGCTTCGGACCCGGCGTTGCCATCCGGACTGGATTTGCAGATCGCTCAGCACGTGATCGCTGGGACAGCGGTAGATGTTCGCTGAACGGCTGGTATAAGGGCCCAAACCGCCCCGGGTAAGCCGGAGGGTGTTGGTATTATCAGAGGTGCTGGGATCGTCCGGGTTTTGCGTTTCCCAGTCCATCACCGTGCTGCTCCAATTGACAAATGAATTGGCCGCGACCGTTTGCCGTATTTCGCTGGTTCCGAGGTTATAGGGAAAGCGGTCGTTGAATTCGTCAGCGTAAATCAAGCAAGCCAGCGCCAGCTGTTTCTGATTGTTGAGGCAGGAGATGGAGGTGGCTTTAAGGCGGGTGCTGACCAGCGCGGGCAAGAGCAAGCCCGCCAGAATGGCAATAATGGCGATGACCGTAAGCAACTCGATCAAAGTAAAGCCTCGCGGCGCGCGCGCGCCCTCACAGCGGAGCTCCGGATGCCAACAAGACTTCATCTGATGGAACGAATTAACCGTCTTAACCAGTACTGCCTCAGGGGGTTTTTGTCAAAGATTCAACGGCCGGCGCCGCCAGGGGTTTGGAGCCAGACATCCACCCGCGGGGCTTCCCAATTGTAAGGCTTATCCAGCACATCCATTTTGCCGTCGCCATTGAGGTCCGCCACGCGCGCCTCATGGAAACCAATGCCGGTGGCAAAGACCGTCTGGCGGAAGTGGGCCTGGCCGTCGCCATAAAAAATCCAAGCTGTAGCGCCGGGGTGATCGGGCGTTTTGCTCTGCTCGGTCCATTTGGCCATCTCAGCGGCAAAAACATCCAGGTTTCCGTCGCCATCGATGTCGGCCAATTGGAGGCTGTGACCATGCACCATGTTGCGGTTTAACAAGTCGTGGCCAATCCAATCCTTGCTCGACTCGGGATTGCCCACGCATTCATACCAGCGCAGGGGGCCAATGCCGTCGCCTGGCGCAATCACGACCTGGGCAAACTTGCCCGGCTTGAACTTTCCAGCGGCGATTCGTCCGCCGATCGGGGCGATTTGGATGGGTTCAAATTTCATTCCACCCCGGTGTTTAAACCAGAGATTGCCCGCCAGTAAATCCAGTTTGCCATCACCGTCGATATCGAAGGCGGCCATGCCTTCGGCATACTTGAAGCCGATCTTCCCAGCCTCGCCCGCTTCGCCCGAAAAGATCTCGGTAAGCTGCCAGGAATCGGCCTGTCGCGGATCGGGCGGGATTTCGGCCAGATAAATTCGCTTGGCGCCCTGGTTCCAGAAAATCAACTGTGATTTGCCGGTGCCCAGGAGGTCGGCGAATACCTGGTCATGATGCTGCGTCGCGCCGGATTTTTTGATGACATGCCGCTTCCAGGGTAGATTGGGATCGAAATTCGGGTAAGGATTTTCCCACCACCAAACCTCATTGCTTTGCCAGTCGCCGCCGAAAACAATATCCGGGTCACCGTCCCCGTCAATATCGTACACCGCGCCGCCGGCTTCGACGGTCAAGAAAGCTGGCTCCAAAACGTAGCGGTCCCAACCGGAGGCGGCGCGACGGTACCACACCAAGGCCGGGGCGACTTTTCTGAAGCTGAGGACAAAATCGTTCGTCCCATCCTTATCGAGATCCACGACGAGAGCGCCGGTCTGTTCGGTGGACGGGCCGGGCACAGGCAGATCACCCGTGGAACTGGAGAGGTGTTTCCATTGCGGGTCGGCGGCCGCGGCGGTGAGAGCCACCATCACAACTGAAACAAGAGCGGCCGGCTTGCACATGAGCGCAGAATAGGCCGGGGGCGATGGCAAAGCAAAAGGTTTGCACCCAGGCGGGAATTTCGGACTATCGCGCGCGGAAGAAAGTCTGCATGAGGGGCCCGCGTTCGGTGGCGACGGCCATGCCGGGCTGGATATGATGCTTTTGAAACCAGCCTTGGGGAGTCTCGAGGACAAACCGAATGTTGTTTGAGGCGGCCACGACCGAGTTAGTGTTAAAAGGTTCAAACTCGTGAATCTCCTGGATGACGCCTTCGGTATCAATGTAGGCGGCCGAAAGCGGGAGTGGACAATGCTTCATCCAGAACGAGGCCTGCTGCGTGTAGGGCAGCGGGAAAAGCATTCCGGCGTTATCGGCCAGATTGGTGCGGAACATCATCCCAATCCGCAGCTGCTCCGGTGTCAACGCGAGTTCCGCCACCATTTCCTCGGCCCCGACATAGAGTTTCATTGTGGGCAGCTTTGGCTGTTCGTGGGTGATATCGTCTGGATCGTTTTCGGCTTGAGCGACTGAACCGGTGCCAGCAGCGCTGGTGCCGGAAGAATTTCCGGCCGATCGACCGCAGCCTTGCAAGCCAGTCACCGCCAGCAGGACGGCGAGGATAATCCAACGATTCATCGCGCTAAGCTGACCAAAACCTGGCCAAAGATTCAATCCGCAAAGGCGTGCCCAGCGAAAGTCTTGCAAACTGCGGATTTGCTCCTCAATCTGGCCGTCATGGAACCGAGTGTCTCGACAGGGCCCTCCGCAGGCAATCCACAACCGAAGAACTGGTCACGGCGAAGGTTTCTAGGCACTGCCGGGTGCGTTGCGGTTGCGGGTCCGTGGTTGACGTCGTGTAAAACGTCAAAATTCACCCCCAAAGTAGTTTCCGCCAGTGGGCGTTTGAATCACGCCTGCATTGGGGTTGGCGGCATGGGCTGGGGAGACCTGCAGAATTTTCTGCAACATCCGAAAGTGGAAATCATCGCGCTGTGCGATGTGGATGCCGACAACCTGGCGAAAGCGGCGCAGGCCGCGCCGCGGGCCCGGCTTTATTCGGATTGGCGGGAACTGTTACAAAAGGAAGCCACGCGTCTTGATTCGGTCAACGTGGCAGTGCCGGACCATATGCATTTTGCCATCGCGTACAACGCGATCGAGCAGGGCAGGCACGTTTATTGTCAGAAACCGATGTGCCACGATGTGGCCGAAGTGCGCGCGCTCACCCGGGCGGCGGTGGCCGCAGGCGTCGTAACGCAATTGGGGACGCAGGTGGCTTCGAGCACGCACGAGCGCACGGCCGTACGTTGGCTGCAGGAAGAGCGGATTGGCAAGGTCACTCACGCGTATCTTTGCTCGAATCGACCGGGCGCGATTGAGACTTACCGGTTGAAGGGACCGCGACCGGCGCAGGGCCAACCGCCGCCCGGCAGTTTAAGCTGGAACCTTTGGCTAGGCACCGCTCCCGAACGGCCGTACGTGCCGGAGATTTATCATCCCACCAAATGGCGGGCCTGGCAGGATTTCGGCACCGGTTGGACCGGGGACATTGGTTGCCACATTTTTGATCCGGTTTGGAAAGGCCTGAGCCTCACCGCGCCGCTGACGGTGGTGGCCGAGGCGCAGGAGTCCTGGGTGAAATCACCACAACGGAGAGCGGATACCTGGCCGCAAGGAGATCACATTACCTGGACCTTTCCCGCGACCGAGCGAGTCCAGGGCGGTGAACTGGTGCTGGAGTGGTTTGATGGGGATTACTATCCGCCCGACCATATTCGCCGCCTGGCGGGGCCCGAGCTCAAGGATTATCCGCCCGAGTCGTCGATCCTGATTGGCACCGAAGGCTCTTTGCTGATCCCGCACAATTACCCGCCGCAACTGTTGCCGGAGAATCGGTTTAAAGATATCCCGCGTCCGCAGCTTGCGCCGCGCAACCATTACCACCATTTCGTCGATGCTTGTTTGGGGGGAGAGAAGACCGAGTCCCATTTTGCTCAGACGGGGCCGATGACCGAAGCGGTGCTGGTGGGAACCGTAGCGATTTGCTTTCCCGGGGAAGAACTGGCCTGGGACGCGGCGGGCATGAAGTTCAAGAACCATCGCGAAGCCAATCGCCGCCTGGCCCGCGTTTACCGCGACGGGTGGCACGTAGCCCGTTTTTAACCATCCGGCGGATCAAGCGCCGGGGATCCGGAGCGCCTGGCCCACGCGCAGCCGTCGGGGTTCCAGGTTCGGATTGGCCGCCATCAGGGCTTCGAGTTTGACGCCGTACCTCCGGGCGATGAGGCTGGGGGTTTCGCCGGATTTTACCGTGTGTGTGCGTGCTGCCGGCGCGGAGTTGGACGCGGCGGGGCCGGCCGGCTTGGCGCCGGCCTGCTCGTGGCTGGGCGATTGGAGCACTGCCGAGACCTGCGCCAATGACGCAGTCTGCGCCGGATGTGCGGAGCCAGCCGCCTGGTTGGTCAGGTTTTGAAGCCGCGCCGCGTAACTACTCCATTTTTCCAATTCCTCGCGCAAGCGTTTATTTTCGTCAATGAGTCTTTTGTTGTCCTCGCCAATTTGTTCAAACTGGCGCTGAACGCGCTCGGTCACCGGGCCGAGTGAGACTGTTTCCGCCAGCGCCTGCTTGCAAACGGTGATGCGCTCCCGGGCGAGGTCCGAATTGTCGGCGCGGGGGCGGAGCTGGAGGAAATGCTGGTAGTGATAAATAGCCGCCGCGGGATCGGCTTCCTTTTGGTCGTAAATCCAGGCTAATTCAAAGTGGGCCGCAGCCGAGCGAGGGTTTGCCTGGAGAGCTTTCTCAAAAGACTCGATCGCTCCTCTCCAGTCGAGCGTGCCGATGCGTTCTTTGCCGGCAAGAAAATGAGGTTCTTTTTCCTCGTCCAATGGTGCGGAGCCGGAAGGGCCGCACCCGGCGAGCAGGAGCGTCCAAACGAACAGCAGCATCATGCCGCTCAAAAACCGGGCCCAATAGGTCATGTGCCAACACTAAACAAAGGCATCCAGGGATTCAATCACGGCCTGGTTGAAAAAGGGTTGCGCGCGGAATTTTTCGGATCCTGGACCGGTTCCTCGCTGGCGCCAACGGGCGGCGCCCGGAAGGGGTTTTCCTTGGCGGGCAGCTCGGAACGGATCTTCGGCGTAACCACCGCGGCCCAAAAAAGGTACGTCCAACCCAGCAGTATGTGGAAGCCCCAGGCTGCGGCCAACCGGACCAGGTCCAATCGGGCAAGGCCGTAGCCTGCGATGGCCACCGTCATAACCAATCCGCCGGGCATGAGGGCCGCTGCGGCCAGCCGCCAGCTCCCACCGAGCGTCAGCTCCCGATTCAAATACAGGCCAACCAGCCAGGCGGGCAGGCAATAAATGGTCGCGAGCGCCGCCCAGCTCAGGAGCAACCCGGCGGTGACGGCCGCAGCTGACAGCGCCAGGAGCATCGGCGCCCAGGCTCCCCACCAGGGCTTGACTTCGGAAAGGTTGAAGGAAATGCGGACTGTATACGGATAAGGAATTTCCGCACACCCGAAGACCGAGCAAATTCGAACGTCGGTCCGGCCAAACTCGACCTGGATTTGGGAGGCAGAACGGGCCTGGCCGCTATGTTCGAGGTCGACGGCAAAAGCGAGGAAGCGGTTTTCCGACAAGGTCTGCGGCGAGTTGGCAGGCCATTCGAGCCGGCCGGACCGAATGGCGCCGCGCTCGGGCAAGTGTTCAATGCCGGAGGCAATCGCTGGGAACCAGCGAGCGCTTAAAACCCAAACCACAGCGGCGGCAATTAAAATCGAAGCCACGAGCTGAAACAACAGCACGCGGCCCACAGAAGCATACGCGAAGGCGGCCACACCTCGGGGCGTGAGAGGCAGCCAGGCCATCGGACGGTTGTCCGCGGACGATTCCATATCGCAGCTGGACGATTTTAGGCGGGCAAGGGTCGTTTGTCGCTTTGGATCTCATCGAGAACCTGGGCACAAATCAGGCAACCCCTGCGTACGCGCGAACCGTGTGCCTTTAGTAGATCGATGACAAGCGGCGGACGAACTGGAGAGCCAAAAGCACCGGCTCTCAGGCAGCGGGAGCTGGCGGAGGCGAAGGGGGCTGGCCTTGGGTTTGGGGCGGCGCGACCAAAACGGGAACTGGGTAACGCAGTTTCATGACATCGTCGACCAGCACTTCGACATAATAAGTGCCGGCGGTTTTGAACTCGACCTGGGCGAAAACGGTAACATTGGTGGCATGCAGCGCGGCGTCCTGCAGGACAAACTTGACTTCACCCTTACGCAGGACAGTGGTCTGGTCGGGCGCGATCAATCGCGCGCTCTCGGTGAACTGTCCAACGCCGGCGGTCCAGCGATTGAAAAGGCTTAATTTCAGGGCTACCACCGGCAGCTGTGGGACCCGAATGAAATTGATGACGCCAATGAGAAAGAAATTGCCGGTCACTTCCTGGCGTATTTCCTCGCAGAGCAGTGAGCATTGCAGATCGGGCAGAATTCGCGTCGGTTGCATCTGAGTATGAAAGGGTAGGTTGCGGTTTGTTGGCGAGGATTAAGAAAGTGACGCGGCGCGCTCGGCGGCCAGCACTGTGTTTTGCATCAGGACCGCGATGGTCATGGGGCCGACGCCGCCCGGATTGGGAGTAATTTTGCCGGCGATGGGTTGCACCGCCGCAAAATCCACGTCCCCAACCAGCCGCGAGCCACTCGGGACCGAAACGTCCGGAACGCGATTGACGCCCACGTCGATCACCACGGCACCGGGTTTGACCATGTCGGCCTTGACGAAATGGGCCACGCCCATCGCCGCGATCAAGATATCGGCGCGACGGCAATAGCCGGCAATGTCGCGGGTCCCGGAATGACAAAGCGTGACGGTGGCGTTGGCGTCCGCCTCTTTTTGCCAGAGCATCGCGGCCATCGGTTTCCCCACGATATTGCCGCGCCCCAGTACAACGACGTCCGCGCCGGAAGTTTTGACCCCCATACGGACGAGCAAAAGACGGATGCCGGCGGGAGTGCACGGATGGAAACCTGAGGGATCACCCAGCATGAGTTTGCCGACATTAATCGGATGAAATCCATCCACATCCTTGCCCGGAGAAACGCTGGCGTAAATGGCAGTCGCGTTTATGTGATGCGGAAGGGGGGCCTGGACCAGGATCCCGTGGAGGCGGGAGTTGGCATTGAGCAACGCCAGCACGCCCAGTAACTGGCTTTGGTTGGTGGACTCGGGCAGCACATGGGTCTCGGAATAAATCCCAAGCTCCTGGCAGGTTTTTTCTTTCCGGCCGACGTACACTTTGGAGGCGGGATCCTCGCCGACGCGGACAAAAGCCAGACCGGGGGTGGACCCGCGCTGCTTCAAAGCGTCGATCCGCGGCGCCAACTCTTGCAAGAATTGGCGCGCGATGGCCCGGCCATCAATGAGCTGGGCCAGCGACATTACTCGAGGACCTGAATTTTTTGGATGGTAATAACCGGAGTGTTGCCCCAGCGCTCCTCCAAACCTTCCTCGCCAGAGACGATGATCCGCAGACCTTTGTACCGCCGGAGGTCCAGGCTGGGAGAGGTGGTGTAGAGGTAGTCGATGGTCCGATGGTTTTCGGGGCTGATCAATTCAAAATGAGTCGGAGCCTGGATGCTGGTGGTGCCGCGCACGATTCCTTCGCGCTCGACGATGCGCTTGGGCAGAGGTTCTTCGGCTGCGGGCGCCGCAGTGGTAGTTTCCGGAGCGGGTTCCGTTACGACCGCGGGCGCGTTGGTGTTTGGCTCGGCGGCGACCGTGTTGGTGGGAGCCTCGGCAGGCGCGGCGGCAATGGCCGGTTCATTGGTAACCGTGGCCGAAGTGGCCACCGGTTCGGTTGGCGGGGTCATGGCAGCGGCCGGCTCCTGCTTTAAGTACTGCGCGGCCACGAAGGCATAGCAGTTGGTGGGCGCCTCGATTTCGAGCCAATCACCCTTGGCGCTAACCTGATTGACAGCTTCCCCGCGTTCCATTCGGCCCAGCACACTGAAATTCTCTCCCGGCCCGCTGCGCAGGTTCAGCTTCTTCGGTTTAACTGTTTTGGCGTTAGGATCGATGTAGGTGTTGTTGACCCAGACGTGCACCTCGGAAGGAAGGATGATCTTCGCCCAGGCCGACGGCTCGTCGGGGCCGGAGTTGTTGCGGGTGATCTCTTCCAGGACGGTCACCTTTTGATCCTTCGCCAGCCGGGCAACGATCTCGCTGTTGAGCTTGGGCTGGCCGCGCACATTGACATGATTGGCGTCCACCGTCGCGGGACCCGACACCAGCGGAACGCTTTTTAGCTCGGCGCCGGCGTCTTTCTTTTTGGCCGGGGCTTTCTTAGGGGTTTTTTTCTTCCCGCCGGATTTCTTTTTCACCGGCGCGGCGTTGGTGCCCACATTATCCGCCGGCGCGGTGCCGACTGAGTTGGTAGTGAGCGGTGCGGCGGCTGGCGTGTCGATTGGTTGGGAGTTGTTGGTAGCCGGTTGCGCCAGCAAGCTACCGGAAAAAAGCAATCCAACAATTAAATAGGAGTTCATTCTCATAACTCACGACAGTAGAGATTTAATCTCCGCCGGTGTCAATGTTCGCCATCTACCGGGACGGAGCTGGCCCAATTTGATCTTCCCAACCTGGATTCGCTGCAGGCGTTTGACCGAGCGGCCCAGAGCTTCAAAGAGCCGCCGGACCTCGTGGTACTTGCCCTCCGTGAGGACCAGCTCAACCGTGCTTTGAGAGGCGCTGCCGGAAAGCAGCCGGGCTTTCTCCGCCTTATAGCGTTCGCCTTCAAACCACAAACCCTGAGTGCAGCGCCGAAGCATTTCCGGCTCGACCCGCCCTTCGACCATAGCGACATAAGTCTTGTGAACCCCATAGCGAGGATGGGTAAGGCGCAGACTGAACTCGCCATCGTTGGTGAGAAAGAGGAGTCCTTCGCTGTTGAAATCCAATCGGCCGACCGAATGCAGATGGCCCCATTCGGCGGGCAGCAGCTCATAGATGGTTGGGCGGCCCAATTCGTCCTTGCGCGAGCAAACGAGGCCGCGGGGTTTGTTCAAGGCGAGGTAGATTTTGCGTTTTGCGCGGACCGGCTGGCCATCCACCGTGACGCGGTCATGAAGAGGGTCCACTTTGGCGCCGAGCTCGGCGACCGGTTGCTGGTTTACGCAGACGCGCCCGGCCAAGATGATCTGCTCGGCGGCACGGCGCGAAGCCACCCCGGCTTCCGCCAGGAATTTTTGAAGGCGTTCTCTCAAACCAGGAGCCTGAGCGCGGCGGGACGCGCTTGGAGCGGCTTGGAACCAGCCCGGCTCCGCCCGCCGGGAAGCACTTGATTAGGCTTCGCCTTTGGTCTTGCGCAAGCCGGTAATCCGGTCGCCCTCTTTCCAATGGCCGCGCTTTTTGAGCAGCTCAAGGCGTTCAAACCGCTTGAGGACGTTGCGTTTGCCGCCCAACGTGGCGGCCGCGCGCAGACTGCGATGCTGTGACATAACGATAATTCCGGTTAAAAATTGTGTAAGCCGTCCGCTCCTGGTGCAAAGCGGATGCTGTATGTAGCACGCCTCCGGACGGATGCCAATCTAATTCGTCGCGCTTGGCAGCCGGGAAAAGTTGAGTAAGATTGACCGCCAGAACACCCAAAGCGTTTTTTTAATATGGCTCAAATCGTCGTTGGACGTTCTCGAGGGCTTTCAGCAAATCCTTTTCTCAAATACGGATTAATGATTGGCGCCGCCGTAGCCGTAGCACTGGCCGGCTCACTCGGCGTGCTGCGCGGGCTTTTCCGGAGCGATCAGTTCATGCCTCACGCGATGTGCTATTTGCAGAATCCAAAAGTAATCGCGCTGCATGTCTCTTCGGATCTGGTCATTGGCATTTCCTATGTCTCGATTTCCCTGACGCTGGCCTACCTCGTGCATAAGGCCAGCCGGGACATTCCATTTCACTGGATGTTTCTGGCCTTTGGATCATTCATTATTACCTGCGGGTTCACGCATTTCATGGAGGTTTTGACGGTTTGGGTTCCACTGTACTGGCTGGCGGGCTATGTAAAATTGGTCTGCGGGATTGCCTCGGTAGCCACCGCGTTGGCTCTCTACCCGCTGGTGCCGAAGGTCTTTGAGTTAATCCATGAGGTCCGCGAGTCGCAACAGCGCCGACAGGAATTGCAGCAAGCCAACGACGAACTGCAGGCTTTTGCCTACTCCGTGTCGCATGATTTGCGCGCCCCGCTTCGCGCGGTGCAAGGGATGGGCCTGGCTTTAACGGAAGATTACGGGGCGCAACTCGATCCCGGCGCCCGGCAGTACGTCGACCGCATTACTGCCGCGGCGGCCAGGATGGACGCGCTGGTTCGTGACTTGCTGGAGTATTCCAGGATCTCGCGCTCCGATTTTGAACTCCAACCGGTCGATCTCCAGCTGGTCTTGCAGGAAGCTCAGGCGCTCATCCATGCGGATGCCGAACAGATGAACGCTGAGATCCGTGTCGAAGGCAGCATGCCACAAGTTTGGGCTAATCACCGGCTGTTGATTCAGGTGCTGACTAACCTGTTGGGCAATGCGGTCAAGTTCGTCCGTCCGGGCGTGAAGCCGCTCGTTCGGATCTCGGTGCAAGTCAAAGGCGAAACAGTGCGGCTTTCCGTGACCGACAACGGCATCGGCATTCCCCCTGAGTACCAGAGCAAAGTGTTTCGCGTGTTTGAGCGTTTACATTCCGTGTCGGAATATCCGGGTACGGGCATCGGGTTGGCCATCGTGCAGAAGGCGATGGCACAGATGAGAGGAGGCGTCGGTGTGGAATCGGAGGCTGGGAAAGGCAGCCGCTTCTGGATCGAAGTGCGCCGCGCCGGTGAACCTGTCACCCCGATCTCCCAGCCGGTTGCGGACCGAAGCCGATGACCGTCCTGCGGCGCTACCGAGGTGGGTGGCGCCTCAAGCACCCTGTTCCAGCCGCGCGATGCGCTCTTCCAGGGGCGGATGATCCATAAACAGCCGCGAGAACCGGCTCGTCGAGCCGGAAATTTTCAAGCACTGGAAAGAAGGATGCTGCTGGGCTTCAGCCTGGGCGAGTTCCGGATCGTGGAGCCGCTGCAAAGCGCGCAAAGCGTCAATCATGTTCTGCCGGCCCGCCAGGCGCGCGCCACCCGCGTCGGCTCTGAACTCACGCCAGCGTGAGAACCAGAACACCACCAGCGAGCCGAGTATCGAAAAGAAAATCTGAAAGAGAATGACCATGAGATACTGCAAGGCCCCGCCCCCGCCGTCCCGGTCGTCGCGCGACCGCAAAGCCTGGCTCACGGCGAAAGCCAGCACGCGCGACAGAAACAGAACAAACGAGTTAATGACGCCTTGAATCAAGGTCATGGTGACCATATCCCCGTTGGCGACGTGAGTAATTTCGTGGCCCAGCACTCCCTCAACTTCCCGGGTGCCCAATCGGCGCAGCAACCCGCTGGAAACCGCCACCAACGCTCGGGAGCGAGTCGGGCCGGTGGCAAAGGCGTTCACTTCCTCGGATTCGTAAATACCGACCTCGGGCAGGCGCGGCAGGTGGGCGGCGCGCGCCAGGCCGTGCACGGTTTCCACCAAGCGGCTCAAAAGAGGATCGCCCGTTTCCGGCGGGATTACCTGGACCCCCATCATCCACTTGGCCATCAATCGTGAGATGGCCAGTGAAATGAAAGACCCGGCAAAGCCCCAGACCAGGCAGAAAACCGCCAGCCCGGCCAGACCACCCTGGGGAAAATAACGCCCCACCCGGAACACGGCGAGCACGACCGTGATCGTCAGCATCACCAGAACGTTCACTGCGACCAGCAGAAATATTCTTTTGGCGATTTGTCCAAATTTCATATCAGATCTCTTCTTTCAAAAATTACGCTCGATTCCGTTTCCTGTTGAGCAGCGCGCGGCAAAATCACGTTGAACGAAGGGCGTAACGACGCTCATCCCGCTGCACCTAGGGTAGCCAATTTCAACCTCTTTTGCAAACCGCCTCGGGATTCAGGGTAAGATGAACCCGCGCAAGAGTTAAGCCACGACTAGAACTTGTCAAATAGGACATATATGACCTATAAGACCAATCCCAAGCTACCCATGGTGTAGCCTGGCGTAACTTAAGCCGAACACCAGTATCGCCACTACCACCAACACGCTTAATACGAGCGCCACATAGCCAATAATCAAACCTGCCTTGGCCATGCCACGACCTCGCAAGGCTGGATTCTGAGCGATGCGCTTCATCGCCACGTGCCCGCAAATAATTCCTGGGATAAACAAAGGAATAATGACAAAACTGCCGATTGAGCAAACCAGCGAAGCGACGGCCAGGCCCGAAGTTTTGGCAGCTATCGGAGCGGCAACGGCTTGCTGAGGCGGCCGGAGTGGAAGCTTGGCGGGTAGAGCGACGGTCGTTCTTTGGGCCCGGGGGGCAGTGGCACTGGCCACCGGTGCGGAGGTTCCGGGACTGGGCACGATGAATTGGTTCTGGCAAGCGGGACAAGTCATCTGCAAGCCGCAATAGCCGAAATCGCCCGCAAAATGCTGTCCGCAAGCTGGGCAGGAGAATTTGTATTGAGCCATGCTACAAAAATCCAGGCGGGTCGCCGCTCGGCCTCGCAGGCGCAAAGAGTGCGAATTGGACGCAGCCAGACCGCTATCGCGAACCCGGAACTCACGCGGCAAATCCTGCTGATTTAAAAGGACGCATCATCGCCCCCGTAAACCCACCACATCTGACGCCAAGCACATGCAACGCCAATCTGCACTGGTCGTCAACCAGTAACCGCATTACGGAATCCAGACCAGGCTCGGGTTGTTGGTCCTTCCGCGATCGATAGTGAAGTCCCAGTACTCACGGTTTTCGAACCGTGCGGAATGGCCATCGAGAAAAGTAAAGTTGGCGCCGCGGTTATGGAGGTTGGTGTGGACATTATTCTGCTGAGCCACGGCGGCCAGGCCGCCGTTGTCAAAAAGCCACACGACTAATGCCGGGCGCGGCACGGTGCTCAACTTGCGCACGACGTGCGCACCACGTCCATTGACGTGCTCGTTCAGACAATAATGGAAAAGGTTAGTGCCGTTGCTGCGTCGCGGGTTGGCTGGGCAAATCCACAAACAGCGCCCCGGTTCGATGGCCTTGTTGGTATGCCAAGGCATCTCTGCATAACAAGGCAACCCGAGCACACGTGGAAGATCGTTGTACCAGCCGCCACCGTCTCGGTTGTAATTGTTGGAACTGCCGTCCTCCGGCAGGAAATCATTATTGTCGGCGGCGTAGAGCTGGGTCGCCAGGCCCCATTGCTTGAGATTGTTGAGGCAACTGCTGGTCTTCGCCGCCTCTTTGGCGTGATGCAGGGCCGGAAGCAACAGGCTCGCCAGAATGGAGATCACGGCGATAACCACCAGCAGTTCGATCAAAGTAAAACCTCGCTCGTTCTTCATAAAACCCCCGCTCATGGTTAAACCAGACTGTTTAGAAAATGTCAATGCATCAGATCCGGTAACTTTCTTGAGCGTTGCCGGGTGCGGGCGTCCCTTCTATTTTTCACGGATGATTCGGCTGGTTTTGTTCGACATCGATGGGACGCTGGTTCATACCGGCGGGGCCGGAGTCAAGGCCTTTGCAAAGGTTTTTGCCAGCGAGTTTGGCGCCACTGATGGTTTCGAACGCCTGAAGTTCGCCGGCCGCACCGATGTCAGCCTCGTGCGGGAATTTTTTGGATTCCACGGAATCGCACCGACACCGGAGAACTTCCAGCGCTTTTTTGGGCGGTACGTCTTCTGGCTCGACCACATTCTGTCCGAGAGTCAGACCCGGATGTGTCCGGGAGTTGTTGAGTTCATTCGTGAGCTGAAGAGGTTGCCGTCGGCTCCGTTGCTGGGCCTGCTCACCGGCAACATTCGGCTCGGCGCGGAGATCAAGCTGCGGCATTTCGATCTCTGGAGCAGCTTTGAGACGGGGGCTTTTGCCGACGACCACGAAGAGCGCGATCAGATTGCCGCCATTGCCCGGCAACGCGGCGAGGCTATCCTCAAGGACAACTTGCAGGATGACCAGGTCCTGGTGATCGGCGATACGCCCTTGGATATCCGATGCGGGCGCGCCATTCGGGCCAGGGTCCTCGCGGTGGCCACCGGAGGCGCCAAACTCGACGAACTTGCCCGGCACCAGCCAGACTGGTTGGTGCCGGATCTAACGGCTGTGCGTGTGACGGACGTGATCGCAGCAACGCCGCAAGCCGCAGGATAGATATCATAGATATCGTCGGCCCTTGCCGCAGGCGCAGTTTTGTGAATAGCATTGGTCAAACACAGCAGCGGGCCACCACTGGCCCGGCCACATGATCCGATCATTCCTATTTACAACACAGGGACAACTTCAAAGACAGGATGTCGACCTGGCAAGCCTGCCGGCGAGCCTGCAGGACCCCAGCCTGTTTGTGTGGCTGGATTTGCAGCAACCTTCGGAGGGCGAGGCCCGGCAAATCCTCGAAGGTCTCTTCCATTTCCACCCGCTGTCGATTGAAGATTGCCTGGCGGCCGATTCCTGCCCCAAAGTGGAGGAGTATTCACCGCGTGAAGACGATCACTTCAGCCCTTATCTGTTCATCGTCATGCACGCAGTCGATTACAACCGCCAGGACGGCGTGTTCGCCACCAGCGAGCTTAACTTTTTCCTGGGAAAAAACTATTTGGTCACCGTCCATGCGGTGCCCCTGCGCAGCGTGGCGCAAGTGGCGGAGCTGGTCGTAAAAGGGGCCGGCCGGCCCCCACGCGCTCCCGATCGTGTCAGCCATCTGCTGATCGATTCACTCGTCGAACACTACGAACCGGCTTTGGATGAGTTGTCGGCTGAAATCGCCGGTTTGGAAGAACAGGCCTTGCAGCGACCGACGCCGCAAACCTTGAACAAAATTCTGGCAATCAAAAAAGAGGTCCAGCACTTGCGCACGATCGTGGGCCCTCAGCGAGAGATCCTGGCTCGGTTTGCGCGCGGAGAGTTCAAGCTGGTCCGCCCTCACCTGGTGCCTTACTACCGCGACGTTTACGACGCGCTGCTGCGCATTTACGAGCTGGCGCAGAACTATGCCGATTCGCTCACCGGGATTTTGCAGGCTTATTTGAATATGTCCTCGAATCAGACGGGCGAAATTGTAAAAGTCCTCACGCTGATCACAGTAATCACTACGCCCCTCATGATGATTGGCACGTGGTACGGGATGAATTTTCGTGATATGCCTGAGTTGACCTGGCGCCACGGGTACGCCATCGCCGCGAGCGTGATGCTCTTCTCGACTGGAGCCACGTACTGGTACTTTAAGAAGAAGAAGTGGTTTTGACTATTTTAGGTCACTTTTAATCAACTTTCACATCCCTCTGCGACTGGGGTAAAGTCATACCGCAGGAACCTGCGGCAATCCCGTTATGTTACTCATAGTCTGTGGATAACGAAGGAGGCGCTTGCCTATTGTGGACCCGCTTGATGCCGCAACCAGATTTAAAAAAGGGATTCGGCGCCGAACTGAGGCGACGTAGATTAGAGCTAGGAATCTCTCAGGAACGGCTGGCCGAGTTGTCTGATTTGCATCGGACCTATATCAGTGCGGTCGAATCTGGCAAAAGGAATTTGACGCTCGAGAGCATCCAGCGACTGGCGAGCGCCCTCGGAGCAACGGTAGCCACTGTCTTTAATGCGGTCGAAGCTGGATCGGGAGCTGCAGGGCAGGGTTCCGGGGCAGACCTTTTGATCGGCTCGGGTGGGCAAGGCGGGATGATTTTGCTCATTGAGGACGATCCAAAAGACGTCGAGTACACGCTGGCGGCTTTTAAAGCCGCCAAGCTGGCTAACCCGGTGCAAGTCATTCGAGACGGCGCTGCCGCAATTGACTACTTTCTGGCCCCGCAAACCGGCGCCAAGGGGGCCGACCGGCCATTGCCCCAAGTCATCTTACTCGACTTGCAACTGCCCAAGGTGCACGGTCTCGAGGTCTTGCGCCGCCTCAAGGCAAACCGAAGAACGAAAGCCTTGCCTATTGTCGTGCTCTCGGCTTCGCAAAATGATGCGGATGTAACTGAGGCGATGCGTTTGGGCGCCAGCGCCTATTTGACCAAACCGGTCGATTTCCAGCGTCTGGCCAAAATTACGCCTAAACTGGCCTTTCGTTGGGCGCTGTTCTGATTGGGCCGCGGCAGCAAAACCCGATGCAACACCGATCAGGGAGCTCATGAGGCGCTTCGGCAGTTCCAGACGCTCCTGAAAAGATAGACTTGCAAAAATCCAGCCCGGCGGCCAAGCCGAGCTGGATTATGAAGTTCCTTAATCTGGCGATGCGGTTAGGTGGTTCGTTACTGAGTTGTACTGGCGGAACTCGAGTTGGTATCGGCGGACGCGCTTGCATTGGTCGTGGCGGCGTTGGTGCCGCCAGCGGCCCCAGCCGCGGGTTCGGTGCTCGTTTCACCACCGGTTCCCCCCTTGCAACCAGCAAACTCGAGCGCAAAAGCTACGCAAATGCTCAACAGCAGAAGCCTGGCGCTGACTGTCTTCTCACCCTTACCCTTCATTTAGTTTTGTCCTTTCGTTTGGATTTGTGCCGAAGAACCGCTCGGGCGGTTCTTTCCTCCGGGTGAAAGGATAGCAGGGGCAATGCCAGCACAGGATCGTGGATTTAAAGGTAACTGGCGGGATCCCGCCGCGTTGGACCTGGTCATTTTTGTGCGAACTGAGCAAGAAGCGCGAGCAGAAGTCTGCTGGGCGGGTAATCCGTCATTGGCGGCATTGCTTGGGGTCAGTGCGACACTTTTTCCGGGCTGACGGGCCAGGAAAAGTGCGAGCTGACCCCAAGCCCGTTATCGGGACGACGGGTTTTGGGGGGCGACTCTCGCGCCAAAAAGACGTCCGTTGCTATTCTGCGGCCTGCTGCTGGCGTGCTTTTTTGCTTTCCTCGATGACCTTGGCTTCGGCTTCGCGAGGCATTTCTTCGTAGTGACTGAAGGTCTCGGCATGAACGCCCCGGCCACCCGTGAGCGAACGAAGCGTGCTGGAGTAACGGTAGAGTTCCTTGGCCGGGACGTGGGCCTTTATGAGCTGGAAAGTGCCTTCCATGTCCATGCCCTGGATCTTGCCACGCCGACTCGACAAATCCCCCATGACTTTGCCCATGCAATCTTCCGGTATCCGAATTTCGACGGTGTGGATGGGTTCGAGCAAGCAGGGGCGCGCCATCGTGAAGGCTTCTTTGAAGCCGAAGTACCCGGCGATTTGGAAGGCGATATCTTTTGAATCAACGGGGTGCATCTTGCCATCGTAGAAGTCAATCTTCACATCCACTACCCGGTAACCGGCTAAAATGCCCTCTTCACAGGCTTTGAGGACGCCTTTCTCAACCGAGGGTACGAAGACGCGATCGACGTTCTGGCCGCTGAGGGATTGGGTGAATTCGACCCCGGTGTCGCGGGGCTTGGGTTCAATGCGCATCCAGACCTCGGCAAATTGACCCGCCCCGCCGGTCTGTTTTTTGTGCCGGTACTTGGAATCACCTTTGGCTTTGATGGTTTCCCGGTAGCGAACGCGCGGTTCGCTCAACTCGACGTGCACGTTGTAGCGCTTGCGCAATCGGTCGGCGATCACTTCCAGATGGAGCTCGCCCTGGGCGGAGACGATGGTTTGATGCAGTTCCGAATCGACCATGTGCAGGAAAGTCGGATCTTCGTGATGCAGCGCCGCCAGCCCGGACGCAATTTTGTCTTCTTCGCCCTTGGCGCTGCTTTTCAAGGAGGCGTGAATGTTGGGCTTGGGATAATCCACCTTCGGCAGGGAGACCCGCCTTTTGCCGCCGCAAAGCGTGTTACCGGTGTGGGTATCCTTGAGCTTCACCACCGCTCCAATGTCCCCGGCTCCCAGTGCCGGAACACTCGTGCGGGTCTTGCCATTGATGAGGTAAATCTGGCCGATCTTTTCGGTGCTGCGACGGGCGGTATTGTACAGTTCGCTGCCGAATTTCACCGACCCCGAGTAGATTCGGAAGAAGGAGAGCTCCCCGAATTGCGCCTCGCTCATCGTCTTGAACACGTATAAAACCGGGTCCGGATCGGTGAGCGCGACCTCGGTCTCTTTGGCATCCGCGTCCAAGGCCCCGACCTTTTGGCGATCCACCGGCGAGGACCCGTACTTGGCAATGAAATCCATCAGGCGCGCCACGCCAATGTTGTTCTCGGCCGAGGTGACGAACAAGGGTGTGAAAATCTGCTTTTGAATCGCCGCGTGCAAACCGGCGCGCAACTCCTCCTCGGAGAGGCCGCCTTGCGCGAAAAACTTTTCCATGAGGCTGTCGTCGGATTCGGCAATGTATTCGATGAGTTGCTCGTGCAACTGCTTGACCCGATCCGCGAGCGGTCCGGCAGCCGGCGCTTCCGTGTACTTGCCGCTTTTATCCGCGGCATAGGTCATCACCTCGTTGCGGGGAATATCCAGGACCTGGTTGAAGCCCGGCCCGGGGTTGAGCGGGATGTTCAGCGGAAAAACCCGTTCACCGAAATGTTCGCGGAGCTGAGCGAGGGTTTTTTCGAAATCGGTCTCTTCTTTGTCAAAGCCATTGATGACGATCACCTTGGGGATGCCGTCTTCAGTGGCATATTTCCAGGCAGCGTCAGTGCCGACACCCACTCCGTGATTGGCATGCACCACGATCAGCGCAAAGTCTCCCACGCGCAACGCGCCCAAACCTTCACTGATAAAATCCGCGTAACCGGGACAATCGATCAGGTTGAATTTCTTGCCCAGCCATTCCAGGTGCATCAGCGTGGCGGAAACCGAGATTTGCCGCTGCTGTTCGCTGTCGTGGTAATCCGAAACGGTCGAACCGCCGGCGACCGTTCCCATTCGGTTGATTACTCCGGCCGTCGCAAGCATTGCCTCACTTAACATCGTCTTGCCCGATGACGCATGTCCGACGATGGCAAAATTCCGGATTTCCGCGGCTTGGTACTCTTTCATAAACACAGGTGCGGCAACAAACAGTCCTGTAGGAAAGACAAATCCCCCGGAACGCACAAGTGAAAACAAAAAGCGCGCTATGCGTGCGTTCAGACCAAGACCCCACAGGGCAGCGCTGCGGCTGCGCCGGCCGGGGGGGTACAAAAAGTAGCGAGGCGTCGCTAATTGAGATTGGCGCTCCCGAAACCGGGATAACTGCCGACTAGCGGCAAGTCCTGACGCCCCGGCACATTGATCTCTAAGCCGGTACTCGGACTCGAGCGTACTGCCTCGCTACTTAAACTTTTACGCGCGGGAAGGCGGTGCCTCAACCGAAAGTTATTCAAAAGTTGTTCACCGCAATTGAGGATCGGTGCCATCCGTCGCACCATTCCGACCCTCTCGAGCACGAACCAAATGGGCTCAGTCCTGCCCCTCCATGACTTCCGGAGGGGCAACGGGACGCCGCGCGGCAATGTCTTGCGCGATAGCCACGAGCTCTTCCGGCGTTAGCTCGTCTTCAAAAATAGCAAAATTACCACCTCGGGTCTTGGCATAAAGACGCCGGGCCCCGATTTCGTACACCTCGATCTCACTTGGCAGGCGCTGCAATATCATCCGGCAGTATCTACGCCGGAATAGAAGACCGGTGCAAGGGGCACTTATTAAAAGTTATGAACCAGTTGTTCACCGGCTCGAATGAAGCGTTAGATACTCCGGGCTGGCGCCCAACCTTAGAATACAGCGGCCGGACTCTAATTTGGTTGTTTGGGGCTCACCGCTTCCGCCAATAAGGCTCACCGACGTCGCGTTGCCGGCAACCGGAACCGCGACCGTGTGTGGTTCGCCAATTGTCCAGCCGACGAGCTTTTGCGCTCCCATGCCGTTGGTGCAGATCAGCACGTAATCCTGGTCGCTCCCGATGTTCTGGCGCCTGGCAACCCGGTATCCGGCCAGTTCATGGGTTAAAGTCCGGGCGGCGGCGTAGGCCGGCTTAGGCTCGAGCTGCGAGGTGACAGTCCCAAAGTTGTGTTCATTCTCACCGGGATCAGTCCCGTCATTTTTCCAATCGTACCAAATGGACAGTGGGACCCCGTTAAGCAAGTTACTTAATTGCTGTCGCGCGAGAAATGAGGCCTGGGTTTCCATCGAAACACCGCGCTGCCAGCTCGAATAGCCCCATTCGCCGCTAAGAATTGGGATCTGGTGGGCTTTGGTGGCCGGAGCGTAGCGCTCGATGAGCTCACGAAGCCGTTCGTAATCCTTTGCTGCCGTTTCCGGACTGCGTCGGGGTTCGCGATACGGATGCACGCTGACGGCATCCAAATGTTCCAAAACCCCTGATTTGAGAAAGTATTCGAGAAATTCCCAGGGAAACCCCGAAGTGGCAGGGCCAATGATCGTAGCGCCGGGGTCAGCTTCGCGAATCGTTTTACAGGCCGCGAGCGCCAGGGCCGTGTATTGGTGAACGTCGGGTTTGGGACTCCAGAAATCAATATTCGGTTCGTTCCAGAGTTCCCACAAGACGTGGCGGCCGTGGAAATGGCTGGCCGCAGCCGCAGCCCACTTGGCGTAGGCCGCAATGCTCTCCGGATGTTGTGGCGAGGCGGTGGTCCGGTGCGATTGGTGCGTCAACGGATTGGTGCTGGTGACCTCCTCTTCATAAAGAGGATTCGAGTAGTCCAGAATCAGCACGGCGCGAATCCCGCGTTGATCGAGATTGCGCAGCAATTGCTCATATTCCGACCAGTCGTATTGGCCCTTCAGCCGCTCGATGCTGGCCCATCCGAAATCCATGCGCACGAATCGAAACCCCGCCGCCGCGATCAAATCCAAATCCTGCTCGTGCCCGGTGGCAAAGTGAATATTGACTCCGACTCCATTGGGAATGACCGGCTCGGGGATTTCCTGGGCAGGACTGAGCAGCGGAAGACAAGCAAGCAGCAACCACCAATGTATTCTCATGGCTCACGTGTAGCATGAGCCCTCAGTTGGGCAAATCCCAAATCCAGGCCCGATGACTTCAGTGGGACCGGGCTGTGGCGCCAACAAAGCCCGCCGACACGTGTCTCACAAACAACTGGGGTCGGTAAAAAATACCATCAGCCAATTGGGAGACACCACAGTACTTGCAATAGTTTATTAAGCAGAGGGCGGGCTAACGTTTTCGCCGGAGACACCAGGCGGTGAGCAACCCGATCCCGAACGCCACGCTGATGGTGGAGTAAGGATGCCGGCGCATGAGCTTGTCGGCGGCTTGCACACCCTCGACGGCGTGGTGCCGGAGCCGGCGACAACGGAGCTTAAGCTCTTCGAGACGCGAGCGCAGTTCGGCCTGGCTGGCTTGTTCAAGATGTGCCCCGTTAGCCTCGGCGAATTCCTCGGCGCCCTGCACGACGAGCATCAGGTCATCCACCAGTTTTTCGAGCGTCGCCTCTTTGGAAATGAGGTCTTTGTAATATACTTCCATAGTTGCCGATTTGGACACGCGCTCCGGGCGTGCATTTTTGGCTCCGATACACAGATAGTCCACCGCGGCCTGAAAGTAAATGGGCAGGAACACTCATCGGCCAAGTGAAATAATGTGTCGACAACAGGCCTTCCTGCTACAATGGCCGACAAATGCAAGCGCGGGAGTTGGTCGACGGGTTAATCATGTATATCGGGTTGGTCGTGTTACTGACGTTTCACGAATTTGGCCATGCTTGGATGGCTTGGAAATCCGGTGATGATACCGCCAAGTTGCAGGGACGAGTCTCGCTCAATCCACTGGTCCATATTGACCTAATCGGCACAGTCATTCTCCCGTTGTTAATGATTTTCGTCCCGGCCAGCCGGTTCCTGGTTGGTTGGGCCAAACCAGTGCCGGTCAATCCCGGCAACCTGCGCAATCCCAAGCTGGACGACATCCTGGTGACGCTGGCCGGACCGATGATGAATTTATTCCTGGCAGTGATCCTGGTTGGATTTGCGCGGGTGGGCTTGTTGGCCCACGTGAACAGCGCCGCCTTCGAGTGCTGGCGCATGGCTAAACTCAGCCTCATCCTGTTCTTCTTCAATTTGATTCCCATTCCACCGCTGGATGGTTCCCAAATCGTGCGCGTCCTGATCGGCATGAGCTACGCCACGTACCTGCAGATTGCCCGCTACGGATTTTTGCTCCTGATTCTGGTCCTGCAAGTGCAGTTCATCCGCGATTACCTCGACTCCGCCACGGCCAAAAGCCAGGTCATTATCGCCGGATGGTTTGGATTCCCGATGGATTTTTGATAAGTCAGAGGTTCACTGCAGTTCGAGCTTCCGGATCAACGGAAGGAATTGAACCCGGTAGCGAACAGATGAGTTTGATTTCGTTTGCGCGAATCCAGCCGCTGGTGTGACTGGCGCGGACCAGAAGATAGCCGCCTTTGGCACGCTCGATGCGTACCGGTTCACCCGCGGCAAGGCGCGTGATGAATTGAGCTTCGGCGGTGGCAGTCAGGCGCAGTGGGACGTCTTTGAAGAGGATGAACCCCAGCTTCGCTCGCGAATCAATGCCGATATGGGCGGGAATACTCAGCAGGAAAATCGCCAGGCCGAACGCGGCAAGGGCCTGTTGCCACGCGGCTTTTCGCCAACGCAACATGCCTGGGACAGTGCTGAGGCCCACCGCGATCCACAAACTGGCCCCCGCCACCCACGCCCACCAATTGGCGGGCAGCCAGCTGGAGACCACCTCGGACCAATTTAAATCCGGCGACTCGATTTGAGCGGTCCGCCGGGCAAACCGCAAATTATTTCTGGCAAACTGATTCAGCGGGTCGAGCCAGAGGGCCTGTTCCCAGGCGACTATCGCTGGACCGGGACGGCCACTCTGCCATTCGGCATTTCCCAGATTTTGTAATGTGCCGGACGCCGGGTGCAAGGCTGCGGCCTGGGCAAACGCCGCGGCCGCTTGAGGGTAATCTCCGGCATTAAACGCATTGGTGGCGTAGCGGAACAACGCATCCGCCGGCTCTGCATTTACCGCGAACGAAAAAAGGAACCCAATCAGGACGCCGAAAGCAAGGGAGAGCCGGCGCGCGGTGGCGGGCGCGCCGCGTTCAAGGGCGCAAGGTGTGGCAGTCCGCTTCGAACCCGGTTTGGTTTCGCCTGCGGGATGCAGGCTGGGGTCTCGCAGCGGGGTCTCCCTGTTTCGGAAACGACTCAGCCGCATAATCTAGTCTCCAAACGATCCAGTACGCCTTCAACCTCCGGCTTGAGTCGCAGCAACTCGTTCGTGCTGGTTGAACCGGCGGCGAATCGCGCGGCATCGGTTCGTGAAAAGATTTCACGAACGGTTCTGCCCGGCGAACCTGCCTGTTCCTGATCCGAAAGCATCATCAGAACATCGGCACCCACCAACGCTTTCGGTTCGGCTGGGTAATAGGGCGCTACCGCTAACTGCATGGCTTTTACGGCTCCAGCCGCGAACGCGGCACTGTCTCGGGCCCGGGCGGCGCGCTCGAGGCAGCGGCGCTCGCGGCGCAATGCCCGTAATGCCCGGCGGCGCAACACGAGCTCGGGATGAGTTTCCATGAAACGCCGCCGTCGGTCCCAGACCCATAAACCAATCAACGCACTGGCCGGGACCACGTGCAACAGGGGAAACCAGCCGCGTTGCTGCACCGGGACCATTCCACCCGCGAGTCCCGGAGCGACGGCCAAGCCGCTCAGGACAGGGTCTTTCTCCAATTCGGCATCCAATTGGGCGGCCTGGAGAACGGTTCGTAGATCAGCGGCCGTAACATTGCCGGGCGTGATCGTGATCGGAATGGATGGGATCGTGAGATCGTCATACGCACCGTGATCGGGACTAAATGCGCTAAACGGGATCGCGGGTGTGGCTTTGTCCTTATCGGTTAATGGGATGAGCGTGTAACCGAAGGTCACAAAGCCCTGGGCCTGGATAATCTGAGAAGGCGTGTTCTCGGTGGCATCGGCGAAGATTTGCCAGTTGCTCATTTGCGGCGGTTGTGGCGGCACCAGGCGCGCCAAATTGCCCTCGCCGCGAACTTTTACTTTAAGCTTAACCGGCTCGCCGACCGTCACCACGTTGGTGGATAGCTCAGGAGGATCCACCGAATAAACGCCGACCGCTCCGGTGAAACCGGGCAATTCACTGCCGCGCGGCAGCGGCCGAACTTCGAGGATTACTGGATCAGAATCAACCAGCGTGTATTGCGGTTGCCCGCCGCCGGGGCCTGCCGGACCCGAAATGATGATGCCGCCAATCACTCGGTTGCCAACCGCATAACCTTGCGCAAACAAGGACATTTTGCCGGTGGCAATGGGAGTCAGGAGCATCTCGTACACAAATGCGCTGACGGTGCGCCGTGAAGACCCGATGGGTATGGCTTCAATGCGCGCATGAGCTGAGCTCTGATCCACGACAAAGCCTCGTCCATTGATCTGGACTTGCCCCAGGCTTTGGATCATGCCGCCGGGCGAACCTGGCAACACCACGCGAGCGCGAATGGTTTGGCCCACAAACAGTCCGTTGGTTGGCAACTCGAAAAGCAGTTGCTGCGCCGGCGCAATCCCGGGCGGCACGGCGGTCGCGACCTGCAATTGCGTCGCCGGAATTCTGATGGACTTGCCGTTCACCGCGACGTTGAATTCCGGAATCGTGAACTCACCCGTCGCGGCCGCTTTGACCCGATAATTAAACGTCGTCCGCGGAATTAAGAGCGGGCCACTCATCGAAAGGATTTGGCCGCGCGCTCCGGCGCGGCAGGACAGCGTCTCGGGTGCGGGGATTTTATCGGGCCAATCAATGGCGGTCTCCAAGGCGTTGAGTGTCACCCGAAAAGTCGCTTCTTCTCCCGGTCTAATGATCGGCGGATCGAAACTGCTCACCGGCACGACAGCCGAATCGACGTCGATTTTAGGTTGCGACAGCATGAGTTGCATCATCGGGTCCTGGCTCGCGGGCGGAGATTGGCTCCAACAGAGGTTTGGCACGATCAGCAGGAGCAAGATCCGAAACCCGAAGGCCGAAGGCCGAAAGAAGGCCGAAATCCGAAGCCCGAATTGCCGGAACTGCATTCGGACATCGACGCAAAAACCAAACACGCAGCGCGAGAGCCCTCCCTTCGGGCGATTCGGCATTCGGCCTTCGGGTTTCGGATGACGGACGATGGCCATGATGTCAAAAGCGCTCAACCCTTACCACGTCCTTCCGGATTTATCCTTTGGCAGCGCGGTGTTTTCCTGGCCCATGGGCAGACGGTGTTCGCTATCGAGTTTAAATCCGTTTAACAGCCAGGCAGCCTGTTCCGGAGAAAGCGACATCTCCTCGCCTTGCTTGCTGGCGCCTTCCTGTTGTCCTTGCTGCGGGCCGTTGGGCGAGTCATCGTCATCGTCGTCATCGCCGGCCGCGCCGGGCGGCATGTCGGGAGCGGGAATCTTGCCTTTGAGCTGTTTCAATTTCTCTTTAAGCTCGTCGCCCTTATTGCCCATGGCGGAGGCGGTCTGTTGCAGTTCGCGAATGCTGTCCACCAACCGGGCGATATATCGATCGACCGCATCGGCATTGGCCTGGGCATCGTTGTCCGAGCTGTTCAACTCAACCGTGCTCTTGAAGTCTCCAGAAGAGCGCTCCCATTTCGAGAGGGCGTTGCCGTAAGTTTGCATGGCGCGTTTGACCGCCTGCGTGGCCGCTTTTAATTCCCGTCGCGCGCCCCGGCCACGAAGATAGGAGCCAATCATCTTTTGAATGTCGTCGCTCGCCAGAGCGGTCTCGGCATCCTGGCTGGCCTCCTGCGCGTTCTGAGCCGCCGCCCGGCCACGAGCCGAGGTGGGTTTGGCCGCCGGACCCTTTTTCAATTCCTCCATTCCCAGGCCGAAACGGACGTGCCCGAGGTTATAAAGTGTCGGCGGCTGGAGGCGGTCGATTTGACTGGCTAAAGCGGTTTCCAGCGAGGCTTCAGCCTCGCGCAGTTTGCCGGCGCGCAATTCGCGCGTGCCGGCATTGTAAAATTCACGCGGAGTTGTGGCCGGCGCGGGCTCCGGCGCATTCGGGGGCTGAGCGGCGCCCAGCCCCAAAGCGAGGCAAATCAAACCGTAGAACCGATTCCTGAACTTCATACAAATCAAATCGCAGCGCGCGATTGAACCGTACTATGAGCCACTCGCCGTCGCGTGCCAACCAGAGATTCAACCACCAGCAATCCCAGGACGATGCTCACCGGAATGTGGAAACGGTCCACGCCCATTTTGCGGATGGGCCCCGATTCGGTCCCCAAGTTCTCCATCGCCAGGCGCACTTTGGCCAACCCTTCGCCAATCGGTCCGAGCGGGTAGTAGCTCCCGTGCGTGGCCTGGGCGATGGCGCGCAAGGTTGTTTCATCCAAGCGGCTATGGACGACTTCGCCTTTGTTGTTGCGCACCAACTGTGGTTTGCCTTGTTCGGTAAACATTTGAATCTCGCTCCCGGCTGGAGTTCCTACGCCAATAGTGAAAACAACCACTCCTTTTTTGGCCAGGTCTTCGGCCACACGAACTCCACCCTTCTCAAGATCTTCTCCATCCGTAAGCAATACCAGGATTTTCTGGCGCTCGTTCTTGTCCATTGCGCGATAGCCTTCGTCCAACGCCCGGCCAATGTCCGTCCCCGGCACAGGAATGGTTTTGGTATCGATCTCGCGCAAGGAATCCTGAAATGCGCCATAATCAAAGGTCAACGGGCACTGTAAGAAAGCCTGGCCCGCGAAGGCCACCAGCCCAATTCGCCCATGACGTTGCCGCTGGACGAAGTCGAGGATGGCCAGCTTGGCGCGTTCCATGCGGTTTGGAGTCACGTCGGTGGCGAGCATGCTGCGCGAACAATCGAGGACAAACAGAACGTCTTGTCCGAAAACGTGGCTCGCTTCGACCTGTTCCCCCCATTGAGGACGGGCCAGGGCCAAACCGATTCCCAAGAGGACCACGACCAGGAGCATTTCTTTAAACGCGCGGCGCCATGGGCTATGCGATCGAGTCAGTTGGTCGAGGACCCCGGCGGCCGCGATCTGTGCCAGTTGCCGTTTGCGCATCCAGGCGGAGTAGCGTTGCAATGCCAGCAGCACGAACGGTCCCAGCAGTGCCAGCCAAAGCCAGCGCGGCTCCGCAAAATGTGGGTGCGCGAGGTTCATACGCCCTCGAGCCTCCCCACCCGGCAGAGCCGATTAGTTCGGCCTTCGGATTTCGGCCTTCTTTCGGCCTTCGAGTTTCGGATTTCGGGCTTCATCACGGCACCCTCCTCAACCTGGTATTGGCCAGCAGTTGTTCGAGGCCGAACAAGCCCAACGCCGCCAGCAAAGGCCATTGGAAGAGCGGCCGATAGGTGGTGAAGCGCCGCAACTTGATCTCGGTCTTTTCCAACTGGTCAATTTCGTCGTAGATTCGCTGGAGTTCGTGCCGATTGGTTGCCCGGTAGAATTTGCCATGCGATAGCCTGGACATTTTACCCAGGACCTCGTAATTGGCCGGCTGAAGCATCATTCCCGGTTTAACCTTGCCCTGCGCGTCCAGTTCCAGTTTGCCGGTGTTCGGGTCGAATACGGGCAGTTCGCAGGGCTGTTCGATGCCGATGCCGATGGTGTAGACCTTGATGCCCAAGGCGGCCGCCAGTTGCGCCGCGGGAACTGGATCGATTTCGCCGCGATTATTATCGCCGTCGGTCAACACAATCATGATCCGGCTTTTGCTGTCGCGGATTTCCTTTAGTCGCTTGGCTCCGGCTGCTGTGGCGTCGCCAATCGCTGTGCCCAAATCGCGGATCAGGCCCACATGCAGGCGATGAAGGTTTTCGATGAGCCAATCATGGTTGAGCGTCAGGGGACTCGCCAGGTAAGGCACCGCGGAGAAAACGATGAGCCCCAGCCGGTCACTGGGCCGTTTACGGATGAAATCTTCCAGGACCTGGGAAGCACTGTCGAAACGGGACAAACGTTCCTGGGGACTGCTCATGTCCAGCGCCATCATCGACCAGGATAAGTCCAGCACCAGCATGATCTCGACGCCGCTGGCTTGCGTCTCGGTGTGGTCGTTGGCGAAGCGCGGACCGGCCAGCGCAACAATGCACAAAGCCACCGCCAATAACCGCAGGAACAATAACAACCGCCCCGAGGCGGCGCGCGCGGCCGCCCCGGCGGACCGGGCGATATCGGCGCTTGAGAAAAGCAGGGCCGATAGTTTGCCGACCCGGCCGTGCAGGAAAGCGTAAAACGGCAACAACATCAGCAGCGCCAGCAGCCACGGATACTGAAACTGAAAATTACCGTTCATGATTCCGGTCCAAGATCGATTAATCCGCTACGATTTGCTCGCGATTTGCTCCGCGACCCCGCTTGAGGGCGAAGGATGGGGAGTTGAGGGCGGACCGGCGGTGGCTGCGCGGCGAAGTTCCACCAGGCGGCTCTCGGCGTGCTCGATGATTGCGAGCGACCGGGCTACGGCTCCGAAAGGCACGGACGGCGGCTTTGGCGCGAATTTTCGAACATCGCACTCGCGAAGAAACTCACCTATCTCGCGAGCCAGGTCGGGACCAATGGCCTGGTTTTCCACAACTGCCTGGCAGAATTCTGAAGTGGTGAGCTGAACCGGAGGGATGCCAAAAACTGACGAGATATAACCGTGCACAATTTGTGAAGTTTTGCTCAGCAATGCGCCATCCTCGGGCTGGTGGCGCAGCGGCTCCAATTTTTCGCGAGCCTGCTCGGCGCTCGGAATAGGCGGCGGCGGCGGTTTGGGCCGGAATACCAACCAGACGACCACCGCCACAAGCCCGATCACGGCTACTGTGCCAAGAATGACTAAGGTCCCGTGCTGTTCCCACCAGGAAGGTTGGATTTCCCCCCGGGGTGGTTTGAGCGAAGAAGCAGGCAAGCCGGTGGTGCCATCGGGCTCGGCGGCCATGACGTGCGAAGCCGTGAGCCAGCATGAGAAGAGCACGGCCGAAACCCAAAAGCCGATTTCCGAAGGCTGAAAGAAACCCGAAATCCGAAACCCGAAACCCGAACTTCGGATAGTCCGGGACCGAAACTTCGGACTTCGGGCTTCGGATCTCTTTCGACCTTCGGCCTTCGGCCTTCGGATTTCGCCGCAGGCGTTCACCCTCTCCTCCTTCCGCGCCGGGTTTCGAAGAAACTTTGCAATGTTTGAGCAAAGGACTGGTCCGTGCAGAAGCTCAGCGTGTCCACGCCAGCGCGGCGCAGCGCCCGGTCCAGCTCGGCCAGGCGTTCGGCATTTACTCGGGCAAATCGTTCCCGGACCAGGGCGCGGTTTGAGTCGACTTCGAGCAGCTCCCCGGTTTCGGCATCTTCCAGCGTCACCAGTCCGGCCGAGGGCAGGGCGCTTTCGCGGGGATCGTGCAGATGAATGCACACCAAATCATGGCGGGCGTTGGTTAAGCCAAGTTCGTCGAGCACACCTCGCCCCCCGATGCTTGAGGCGGACGCGCTCCCAAAGCTATGAAGGAAATCCGTCAGCAGGAAAACAATCGAACGGCGATGGAGCAAATGATTGAGAAAAGCCAGAGCGGCCGGGACGCTGGTGCCGCGATGTTTGGGCTCGAAAAAGAGCATCTCGCGAATCAGGCGAAGGATATGGCGGCGGCCCTTGCGCGGGGGAATGAATAATTCCACCCGATCCGTGAACAGCAGCAACGCAACCTTATCGCTGCTGCGAGTGGCCGAAATGGCCAAAGTGGCGGCAATTTCCGTCGCGAACTCGCGCTTGGACCGTCGAACCGACCCGAACGCGGAGGAAGCGGAAATGTCCAAGGCCAGGACCATGGCCAGCTCGCGTTCTTCGCGGAAGCGTTTCACAAACGGCCGGCCCATGCGGTTGGTCACATTCCAATCGATGTCCCGCACCTCGTCCCCCGGGATGTACTCGCGCAGTTCCTCGAAATCCATGCCGCGGCCTTTAAACAGACTGAGATAGGCGCCGACCATCATGTCATTGACCAGGCGATTGGTACGGACCTCGACCCGCCGGACCGATTCCAACAATTCATTAATGGTCACGGCACCGGGACAGCGTTGAAGATCTTCTTGATGATGGCATCGGTGGTAACGGCTTGGGCTTCGGCTTCGTATGTAAGGATAATGCGATGGCGCAACACGTCTGGACCTATGCTCTTGATATCCTCGGGGGTGACGTATTCGCGTCCCTGGAGCAGGGCCCACGCCTTGGCGGCCAACGTCAGGAAAATCGTGGCCCGCGGCGAGGCGCCAAACTGGATGAAATGCTTGATGTCCAATTTGTATTGGTCCGGTTTGCGCGTGGCGAACACGATGTGCACGACATAATCGCGCACTTTCTCATCCACGTGAATTTGATCCACCAGTTTGCGTGTGTGCAAAATCTCTTCCAGGGCAATGACCGGTTGCACGCGCGTTTCGGGGGCGGTGAAGGCCATCCGGTCCAGAATCTTGCGCTCCTCGGCGAATGAGGGATAGTCCAGCAGCACTTTGAACATGAACCGATCGACCTGCGCTTCCGGCAGCGGATAGGTCCCTTCCTGGTCGATCGGATTTTCGGTCGCGAGCACCAGAAATGGCGACGGCAACGGCATCGTCTCGCCGCCCAGAGTCACCTGGCGTTCCTGCATCGTTTCGAGCAAGGCGGATTGGACTTTGGCCGGAGCCCGGTTGATTTCATCCGCCAGGACGAAGTTGGCAAAGACCGGCCCTTTGGTGGCGTGGTACTTGCCATCCTGCGGGCTGTAGATCAGCGTTCCGACAATGTCGGCGGGGAGCAGGTCGGGTGTGAATTGGATGCGATGAAATGAGGCCTGGATGGCGGTGGCCAGCGTGCGCACTGACATCGTTTTGGCCAGGCCAGGCACACCTTCGAGCAGCACGTGCCCATTGGCCAATAGTCCCACCAGAAGCCGGTCCACCAACTGTTCCTGGCCAACGATCACCTGGCCGATTTCACCCCGGAGTTTGCCAATCCAAACTGCCGTCGCCTTAACCTGCTCACTCAAAGGTGTGCTCATTATCCAACGAATCTAGGCAGAGAACCGCCCGCACACAAGTTATCTGCGCCGCAGACTTGGGACAGCGCGGACTTTCGGCCTGAGTGAAAAGACTGGACTGGACGGGTTACGGTGGCAGCGGCAGGCCGGTCTTTTGGTACTGCGTGAACAAGGAGTCGAAGTATTTGTTGTAGGCGGCCGCGATTTGGGTTGACTCGAAAACGAGCAAGTTCTCGTCGTTGGCTTCCGCGTTTTCGGAAAAATTGTAGCTGCCAGTGATTACGATCTCATCGTCGATGATCATCACTTTGTTATGCATGAAATCGTTTTTATCTCCCGACCCGTTGAAGGCATGTGAGTTGGCAGCGACAAAGCGCGGATCTCCGTTGGCAAACCAAAACTCAGGTGCACCGGCCTTGTTCCTCATCACCACCTTCATTTCGTGCGGATCGAGCACGCCCTTGATGTCCCGATTTTTTAGCGCCATCAAACTGGTCAAAATCCCGGGATCGCTCACGAGCATGGCCATGATCCGCACTTTCTTGGCTCGTTTCAGACGGTCCTGGACCTCCACTTCGATACCCTCGGTCTCCTTGATCAAGGTCGAAAAATAAATCGTAAGCGAAACGCTTCCAATTTTGAGCTTCGTCGGCGAGCTGTTCACACCGGCGCTGTGACTGGCGGAGTGTCCGGGCGAGCCAAGGTCGCCGAAGACTTTCGAATACGAGGCGGCCGCAACGGCCGACTCGATGATAAAAAAATTGTTGTCTTGCAGTGACAATCCGCCGTGGGTGAAATTACCCGAACCGCTCCAGACCGAACTGCCGTCGCGCACAATGAATTTGTCATGCATCAAATGTCCACTCTTCTCCGCGACCGGCTGAGCGAATGCTTTTAGCCCCGCAGCGCCGATGGCCTGTGCGGTGGCCGGACTCTTTGGATCGACGGTGGTGCTTTGGCCGCCCGCTTTGCCGGCATCGTAAAGAATGTGGAGCTGGACCTTGGCCGACATGTCCTTGAGCGCCGTGAGGACATCCTTGTTTCGCAAGTCATAGATAGCCACATCCAGGGAATGCTTTGCGCCGCGAATGAAATTCGTCAGGCGCGATGTAGCTTTGCCATCGACCCTCGCGCGATTCGATTGAAAGAAAAAGCTCAAGCCTTGGGTGCTAAAGGAGGCAATCTTAGCCATAAGAAAAAATGTGAAATTGGTCAGGGCGACTTACGGAATCCGTTGTCTGCTTAAAAGCGCAATCATTTGACCCCTGCCCATCTACAATCTCAGTCGTTCGGGCGCCCGGCGCAGCGAGAGACATGAACCAATCCGCAGGCCGATGGCGCAACCAGACCAGTCTACCACTCAATTACCGCGGCGCCCCAGGTCAAACCAGCGCCGAACACGACCAACAGCAACAAATCTCCGGATTGAACCCGGCCGGAACGCACGGCCTCATCCAAGGCAATGGCAACGGAAGCAGCGGAGGTATTGCCGTACTTGTGCAAGTTGACAAACATTTGTTCGGGCTTCGTGCCCAAGCGCTTTCCCACAGCCTCGATGATTCGCAAGTTAGCCTGGTGCGGAACGATCAGCTTAATGCGGGAGATGTCGATTTCGCAGCGGCGGAGCGCCTCGTTGGCGGCGGTCTCCATAGCCTGGACGGCGCATTTGAAGGTTTCCTTGCCTTCCATGCGCAAGTAGTGCAAGCGCGCCTGAACCGATTCGGCGGTGGCAGGACATCGGCTGCCGCCACCAGCCATAAAAAGCAGGTCCGCTTTCGAACCATCCGCACCCATAACGGCGGTAAGGAGGCCGTGGGCGTTGGGGCGGTTGCGCAGCACGGCCGCCCCGGCGCCGTCGCCAAAAAGCACGCAAGTATTCCGGTCCTCCCAATCCACAATCGAGGACAGCTTCTCGGCTCCGATAACCAACACGGTATCGTACGTCCGCGACATGATAAACTGCTGCGCCACTTCCAAAGCGTATATGAACCCGGAGCAGGCGGCTTCGAGATCAAACGCCGCGGCACGATGCGCGCCCAGCTTGCGCTGCACTAACGCGGCGGTCGAGGGGAAAGGCATATCCGGGGTGATCGTGGCCACGACGATCAAATCGATCTGCTCGGCGGTGACACCCGCCGCGTCCATGGCACGCAAAGCCGCCCGCGCGCCCAGGTCGGAGGTAAACTCGTCCTTGGCGGCAATATGACGCTCCTTGATTCCAGTGCGGGTGGTGATCCACTCGTCAGAAGTGTTCACCATTTTTTCAAGATCGGCATTAGTGAGAATCTTTTCCGGCACATACGAGCCGACGCCGGCAATCGAACAGGTGCGCCCCTGGAAATTGTACTTGGCGCGAGGATTCTTGAACTTGGGTTTAGTGGTTGGACTCATGAGGAGCCGGGGAATCGTTTTTATGCAAGCCGCTCGAACATGCGCAGCGGCGGACTAGGCACCGGAAAGCGCGGGCGCGGACACTGTCTCCAGGGCGGCCAGGCGTTCGTTAGCCCTGGCGATCTCTTCGGCGATGGTTTGG
>Ga0070741_10000771_pt1 | contig 107873 bp, 93 predicted proteins | sample Coa_R1_4_FD_66440 | JGI IMG/M metagenome (GOLD analysis project Ga0070741, IMG submission 66440) | Surface soil microbial communities from Centralia Pennsylvania, which are recovering from an underground coalmine fire - Coalmine... | ecosystem: Environmental > Terrestrial > Soil > Unclassified...
CCCAGGATGGGCCGAGCAATCCCTCCGGCCGTCCGGATGCACTAGAATGAGAACAAAGCGCGCGCCCGTAGCTCAGTTGGATAGAGTACCTGGCTTCGAACCAGGTGGTCGGGGGTTCGAATCCCTCCGGGCGCGCCATTCCAAAAAAAATGGGGACACTCATGATCCGAGCCCTGAGCCTGCCGCTGCACTGTGCCGCGGCGCTGTCGCTTGTTGTTCTTTGGGCCGTGCCCTCTGCGCATGCCGCCTCCGCCAGGCTCCGCGACGGCAAAGACCTGCTACGCGCGATGCACGACCGTTACCAACATGATTGGTACGAAACCCTGACATTCGAGCAAACCAGCACCACCCACAATGCCGATGGCACCAGCAAGAGTGAGATCTGGCACGAAGCTGCCCGGCTGCCCGGGAGCTTGCGCATCGACATCGGCGATCCGGCTCGGGGCAACGGCGTCCTGATCGCCGATGGCACGATGACCCGGTTCGAGTCGGGCCAGGTCACCACATCGCGTCCGTTCATCCATCTGCTGTTGGTCCTCGGCTTCGATGTTTATCGGCAACCGGTGCGACGCACCGTGGATGAGCTCGCCGGCATCGACCTGACCAAGCTGCGCGAAGACACGTGGGAGGGCGTACCGGTCTACGTGGTGGGCGCCGATGCCGGCGACTCGACCACCAAACAATTCTGGGTCGAAAAGAAGCGGCTGCTTTTCGTTCGCCTGATCGAGCCCGATGAGCACGACGAGTCCAAGACCAACGATGTACGTTTTCTGGACTACCGCAAGCTGTCGCCGGGGTGGGTTGCGGCCCGCGTGGAGTTGTACGTGGACGGCAAAAACGTCTTCAGCGAGCGGTATGCCGACATCCGCGCGAATCCCAAGCTCGATCCGGCCATCTTCGATCCCCGGCAATTCGCCACGCGACATTGGGAAAAAGTGAGCTCGGCCGGCTGATGACCGCTCCTCAGGCCTTGCTCCGCGCCACGGTCAGCCGGGATCTGCGCTTCGAAGTCGCGACCTGCCGGGTCGGGCTCCATTCCCGCACATAACCCGGCGGCTCGATCGAGCACGCCGGATCTCGCGCGGCGGGCAGGTGCGCCAGCTGTAAGGGCAGGACGCCAGCCCAGACGTCCCTGGACATGTCCGCCTCATCATCTTTCGGACCACCCTCGCGGATCTTTGCGGCTGCCTCGATGAGCGGCAGCCGCAAAACCAATGTCGCGGCGAGCTCGTTGCGGTCGGGAGGGCGGGCCTGCGACTCGCGGCCCGGCGCAATGTGTCGCAGGAACTGCTCGAGCAGTGCCGGTTTGTCCTCATCGGAGACGCGGGTGCACTGCCCGTAGATGACGGCCGAGCGATAGTTCATCGAATGGTGAAAGGCGCTGCGCGCCAGCACCAACCCGTCGAGATGGGTGATCGTCACACAAGCCTGCGCGCCGCCCGCCAGGGCTTTCAGCATACGGCTGCCATTGGAGCCGTGCAGATACAGATGATCGCCACTGCGGCCAACAGGCCATGGGGATGCAGTGCACGCCCCCCTCATCGACAAACGCCACGTGACAGTACCAGGCGGCATCCACGATTTCCCGTACCGTGTCTGCATCGTAGCGCCCACGCTCGGCGATGCGTCGAATCCGGGTCCGGGGGGTCGGCGGGGCGGTGGCGACGCGCATGATTGCAGTGGCCTTCGGCAGCAGGGAAGCGCACTATGCAAACAGTGTGGCTCCAAATAAAGAGCCACAAAGGCCAAAGCGCATAGAACCACGATGCGGGTCCATGGACTATCAGTTTCTGTTGAAATTCTCGCCTGAGGAGCCGGCGACCTCCAACCAGCGCCTGCTCTACGTCAACCTGCGCGAGGCCATCGCCGCGGCGAGGCTCCCCGCCGGCCATCGCCTGCCGGGCTCGCGGGCGCTCGCGGAGCAGTTGAACGTGGCTCGCAACACGATCGTTCATGCCTATGAGCAACTCTGCTCCGAGGGTTATCTGCTCAGTGACCGGCAGGGCACGGTGGTTGCTTCACTACCGGCGCCGCCGCGCCGCCGGCCCGGCGAGCCCCGCCGCGCTGCGCGTCTATCCAGCCGCGCGCGGCAATTGCCGGTTGCGCCGGAGAGGAGCGAGGAGCTGTGGCCGTTCACTTCCGGGGTGCCCGCGCTGGATGTCTTTCCGCTGGCGGAGTGGCAGTCGGCGGTCAGGCGGACATTCCAGGGGATTCAGGCTCGCGACCTCGGCTATGCGGAGAGTCAGGGGAGCGCCGCGTTGCGCGCCGCAATCAGCGACCGGCTGCGGGTCGCACGGGGTCTCAAGTGTTCCTCCGAGCAGGTGCTCATCACCGACGGCACGCTGAGTGCGTTGGATATCTGCAGCCGTCTGCTCGCGGAGCAAGGCGACGTCGTATGGATGGAGAATCCCGGTTATGCCGGCGGGCGTTCCGTGTTCGCCGCCGCGGGATTGAGGGTCCACGCCATATCTGCAGACGCAGGCGGCATGGTAACGGCCGACCTGGCAACGCATCCTGCCCCGCGCTTCATCTACCTGACACCCTCGCATCAGTGGCCTCTCGGGGGCGTGCTGCCGATGCGCCGGCGCCTGGAATTGCTGGCGGTGGCGCACACCCGGGGCGCCTGGATTCTCGAGGACGATTACGACAGTGATTTTCGCTACGGCGGCGAGCCGCTGGTGGCACTGCAGGGGTTGACCGAGGAGGCGCCCGTGATTTACCTGGGCACTTTCAGCAAGACCCTGTTTCCCGGCTTGCGTCTGGGTTATCTGGTTGCGCCGCTCGAGCTGATCGAGCCGCTGCGCGCGAGTGTGGCGACCCTCAGGCGGCACGGCCGCCAGATCGAGGAGGCCACCGTTGCCCGCTTCATGTTGGAGGGTCGCTACACGCGGCATCTGAGCCGCATGCGCAAGCTCTACAAGGAGCGCCGGCAGGCGCTGCAGGCGGCGCTGGGGCGCCATCTGCCGGCGCACGAAGTGCTGGGAGCGGATGCGGGGCTGCATCTGGTAGTGGTATTGCCGCCCGGTGTCGACGATCGTCGAGTCTGCGAGCTGGCGGGGCGGCGCGGACTCAATCCGCAGCCTCTCAGCCATTGCTACCAGGCCGGGACGGACACACGGCCGGGGTTGGTTCTCGGCTATGGAAACACGCCCGTCGGTGTGATGGATCGCTGCGTCCGCACGCTTGCCCGGTGTATCGAGGGATCCCGTGCGTAGTTGACTTCAGATCCGGGCTCGAACGGGCAGGGCCGAGGAGGGCGTATCTACGACCGTGCGGCACCTGATAGCGCTGCACGATGGAGGCGACTCCATCGGCCTCGAGCTCTCCGGCAATGCCATCGCCGGGATGGCGCTCGAGATGAGCGAGTCCGAGCAACGGCGTGAGCTCGCCCGGGGCATGTCCTGGCAGCAGCACGAGTACGCGTGCGTGCGCGCCGCGTGCGGTAAACCAGTCGGCTACGGCACTCTTGGGTGAGTCGGTCGTCAGCACGGTGGACGGGGTGCGCAGCCCCCGATCGAGAATGGCGATGGTCGTCTCGTCAGGATCCAGGAGGGCGAGGCTGGTCTGCGCGGTATCGGCGTGAATCTGTCTCGCGAGCTCGGGAAGGTCGTGCCAGCGATCTATCATCGGAAACACCGCAAGTGAGGTAACGCAAAAGGCAGCCGCGTAAGCAGCATGAGTCCATTGAAAGGAGCGCAATACCCGGCCCTGGCGCTGCGCTGCGGCGGCCCGTCGCAGCGCGTACCCTGCCAATGCGAGCACCACCGCCGCGGTACTGCCATATCCGATGGCGGCCGTCGTGCGGGCGGTGAGACCTGCAGTGTCAGCGGCTGCCCGAGCGATGGCGAGCACGACGAGCGTCGCGGCAAACGAGCAAGCCATTGCAGCGATGAACCGGCGCGTCCAGCGCAGGGGGTCGCGATCACCCGGAGCCCAGCGGCGTTGCAGCTCGCTGACTTCGAGCGCGATGAGGAGACTCACCCCGAGCAGCGCCGGCGCTGCGTAGATGTCTCTCGCCGTCGATGCGAGTGTCAGAAGAAGAAGGAAGGGGAGCGAGGCCGCCACAGCGAATCGCCAGGCGGTGCCTCGTGAGTCGCGCAGCCGCACCCGCTCCCACGCCCGTAGGGCTGCCGTCGCCGCGAGCGCGGTCCACGGCAGGAGATACACCGGAAGCTCGATGAAGTACTTTCCCAACGAGTTGGGATGTGCGGTGCTGTAACGGTAGGCGGCAGGAGCCGCAACGTGCGTGAAGCGTCCGGCGAGGTTGTACCAGAAGAGGATGCGCAGAGACTCGCCGCCGCTGGGCACGTGGGCGACGGCGAGAACCCATGGACCGATCACGATCGCCTGCAGGAGCAGGCCGGCGTATAGCTCCGGCCGCCGCAGCTCCGGCCAGCGCCGCTCCCAGGCGATCAGCGTGAGGAGCGCCAGTCCCGGCACCAGCCATCCCGGCGCGCTCTTTGCCATGAAGCCAATTGCCGCGCCGGCGTGCATGAGGAGGTAGCCCTGGAGTTTCCTGCGGCCGGGCGCAGCCACATAACCGAGATAGGCTCCGAGCAGTGCGACGGCGCAGCCGCCCAGGAGACATGCATCGGGGGCCAACCAGACGGCCACGCGAAAGGCCGTGAGCGCCGTACCCGCCGCCAGAGCCGCCACGATCGCAGCCGCGACGCCGTCCATCGCAAGTCCGAGAGCTCCCATGGCGAGGGCCGCCACGGCCGCGTAGAGGAGGTTGGGTGCGCGTGCCGCGCGGGTCGAAGGCCCGAGCAAGCGCATCGATTCTGCGCTGACCCAATACGAGAGAGGCGGCTTTTCCAGAAAGGGCTGCCCCGCAAGCTGTGGCAGCAGCCAATGGCTCTGCACGCTCATGCGCCATGCGATGTCGGCCTCGCGCGGCTCGTCCGGAGTCCAGGTGCCCCGATCGAGCGTACCCAGCAGCCACATCGGCGCGAGGGCGAGGAGCACCACTAAGATCCACCCGCGAGTGCCGGTGGTGGTCAGCGAGCGCATGACATCCATCAGCTCGTCAGCGGGTGCCGGTAGCGGGGCGATGTTCCGGGTGCGAAGGCCGGCTGCCGCGCAGTGTCAGCCACTCCTCGAGCCGCGCAGCCCCCATCGTCCCGACACGCAGGCCGAGTCGGGTCCGCCGCCAGAGAATATCCTGCGTGGTCTGAGCGAATTCGACGCGGCACAGGTAATCGGCCTCGCGCTCGTACAGCTGCGGCAGCAACTCCTCGCCGAGATCGGCCACCGAGCGGGCGCCGCCAAGGATGTGCTCCATGCGAGTGCCGTACGCATGGGCGTACCGGTATCTCAACGCGGCGGGAAGCCATGGATAGGCGCGCTGCACGCTGCGCAGGAATCCGCCATAGGCGCCGCGCGGCAGGTCGCCTCCCGGAAGCAGTGCGCGGGCGGTCCAGGGAGCGGCGGGCGAGCCGAGCTCGCGCGCCAACATGTCGACCGCGCTCTCGGCGAGCTTGCGGTAGGTCGTGATCTTGCCGCCGAAGATCGTGAGGAGAGGACCGGGATGCCGGTCGAGCTCGAGCGCGTAGTCGCGCGTGACGCTCGCGGGGTCAGCCGCGTCATCGTCCAGGAGGGGACGCACTCCGCTATAGCTCCATACCACGTCCTTGGGTTGTACGGGCTTGGTGAAGTAGCGGCTGACAGCGGCGCAGAGATAGGCGATTTCCTCGGAGTCGATGCGCACGGCACCCGGGTCACCCGAGTACTCGACATCCGTGGTGCCGATGAGCGTGAAGTCGCGCTCGTAGGGAACGGAAAACACGATCCGGTGATCGTCATTCTGGAAAAGATAGGCAAAGCGATGCGCGTAGAGCCGTGGCACGACGATGTGGCTGCCCTTGACCAGCCGGACCGTGTGGCATATGCCTACCGGCGAGGCCTGCTGCGCAAAGCGGCTCACCCAGGGCCCGGTCGCGTTGACCACCGACCTCGCCAGGACCCTCAGGGGTCCTGACCGCGTGGCGAGGGTCGCGGCCCAGCCGCCTCTCTCGGGCTCCAACTTCTCACAGCGCGTGCGCGTCAGGATGACGGCGCCGCGCTCGCGAGCATCCACGGCGTTCAACACCACGAGCCGCGCATCGTCAGTCCAACCATCCGAATAGACGAATCCCCGGACGTATTGCGGCTTGAGCGCCGCGCCGGCTACATGACGACGCAGGTCGATGCGCGCGGAGCCTGCCAGGCGCTGCCGGCGCGCGAGATGGTCGTATAGAAAGAGCCCCGCGCCGATGACCCAGGCCGGCCGCAGGTGAGCATCGTGCGGCAGCACGAAGCGTAGCGGCCGCATCAGGTGTGGCGCCGAGCCGAGCAGGATCTCCCGCTCGATGAGCGCCTTGCGTACGAGCGAGAGCTGCAGATGCTCGAGGTACCGCAGCCCGCCGTGGATGAGCTTGGTGCTGGCAGAGGAGGTGTGGGCGGCAAGGTCGTCCTGCTCGCAGAGCAGGATCGAGAGCCCGCGACCGGCGGCATCCCGCGCGATCCCGGCGCCGTTGATACCGCCGCCGACGATCAGAACATCGTATGTGCCAGAATGCTGCATGAGCCGATCATATCGGGACCCAGGCGCCAGGAGCGACTTTACTCGGCGCATCCCTGTGCCTCGGACCGATGGGCGGACGCCGGCCCGCAGGGCTCGGCGCAGGGACGGGGTCCGGCATTCTCGTTACCTGGAGGCAAGTCTCGAGCACGTACGCCTCGAGCGCAACGGGCGGCTGGTGCTCGAGGATGTCACCTGGAGCGTTCGTCCGGGTGAGCGATGGGTGTTGGCTGGCGGGAACGGTGCCGGCAAGACGCAACTTTTGAAGACCGTAGCCGGCTCGGTATGGCCGACGCCCACCGGTCGGGAGAGCCGCCGATATCGCTGGAAGGGCGGCCTCTGGCGCACCCCCCAGGAGATCCAGGAAGAGATCGGCTACGTCGGGCCGGAACTTCAGGACAAGTACACCCGCTACGGTTGGAATTACACCGTGCGACAGGTCGTGGCCACCGGCGTTCACCGTACCGACATCCCGCTTCACTCGGTCAGTCAAGCAGACCGCAAGCGGGTCGATGCGGTCTTGAGGCGTCTGCGGATCGAGGCGCTGGCAGAGCGGCGCTTTCTGACCCTCTCCTATGGTGAGCGGCGACTCACTCTGCTGGCTCGCGCACTGGCGTCTCGCCCGAAGATGCTGTTGCTCGATGAGCTGTTGAACGGACTCGACGAGTTCAATCATGGGCGCGCCCTGCGTTGGCTGGAGAGTACGGCCCGCTCGGCGATGCCCTGGGTGCTCTCCACCCATCGTGTTGAGGACATTCCGGCCAGTGCCACTCATGCATTGATTCTCGAGACCGGGCGGGTCGTCTATCGCGGCTCTCTGCGGCGCGCACCGCTGACGCGCTGGCTGAAGCGCCGGCTCGAGTCCGCAGGTCAGGTAATGCAGCAGCCTGCAGTGCGGCCCCGAGCTCGTGACCGTGTATTGATACGGCTGACCAATGCGCGGGTTCACCTCGACGAGCACGTTGCTCTCGAGGGCGTGTCACTGACGGTCCATGCAGGCGACTGCTGGGTGGTGCATGGGCACAACGGCTCCGGCAAAACCACGCTACTGCGCACACTGTACGGCGACCACGGGGTTGCCGTCGGCGGCCATATCGAGCGGACGGGCATCGAGCCTGGCGTGCCACTACAGGAATTCAAGGAGCGCGTGGGACTGGTCGCGGCGCATCTGCAGGCCGACCACCCGCAGGATCTCAGCGCGAGCACCGTCGTCCAATCCGGCCGCCACGCAAGCATAGGCCTGAACGATGAGCCGACGAGTGCGGACCGCGCAGCGGCCAGGCGTGCGCTGCGGGCGCTCGATTTGAGCGCGCTCGCGGACCGCCCGCTGCGCGAGCTGTCCTACGGCCAATTGCGCCGGGTGCTGTTCGCGCGCGCGTGGGTACGCGATCCGGTTCTGCTCTTGCTCGATGAGCCGTTCTCAGGAGTGGATGAGCCTACCCGGCGCGATCTGTTGCAGCGCATAGAGGCGAAGGTTGCAGCCGGCACGGCGGTCGTCATGACGACGCACCGTCGGCTCGAGTGGCCGCGCTGTGCCACCCACGAGTTGGAGTTGGTGCGCGGTGAGGTCCGTTACGCCGGGCCGATCAGAGAACGAGCTCGGTCTCGAAGACGGAGACCGCCTGGCCGACGATCCACACTCCGGCGACACTCCCGTCCGTGAAGTCCAGCTCCACCTCCACGCGCCCGGGACGATGCAGGTATTGGCCCTGTACGCCGCGGAAGGAGGCGCGGTGCAGGTCGTGCGTTAGAAATCCGTAATGGGCGAGGTAAACGCCGAGCAGGCCGTGGGCGTTGCCACTCACCGGATCCTCGCCGATGCCGAGCGCCGGACAGAACATCCGCGACTCGGTGAGATGGTCCTCGTTGCGGGGCGTCAGCGCGAAGACGAAATAGCCGGCCGCGCCGATCTGCGCCGACAGCGTCGTCAGCCGAGTCATGTCGGGTTTCAAATGCTTCAGCGGCTCCGTGCCGCGTACCCCGATCAGCAGCCGTGTGCTGCTCGAGCCGGCGATGCGCAGCGGGCAGCGGGTATCGAGGTCTTCCGTCGCGAGCGCCAGCGCATCGAGCACTGCCAGCCGCTCGCGGTCATTGAGCTCCCGGCCGAGGGGCGGCGCTTTCTGCCGCACAGCGATCCTGCGCGCATCGCCATTGCCGCGGATCTCGATGTCCACCACTCCCGCCTTGGATTTCTGCCGCAGTTGCCGGGGAGCATCGTGTCTGCGGGAGAGTACGTAGTGCGCGGCGACCGTCGCATGACCGACGAATCCGGCCTCGGTGCGGGGCGTGAAGAACCGCGCCCGCAGATCGTGGCCCTCGCCCTCGGCCGCCAGGATGAACGCGGTGTCGGCATTGTTGAGCTCGCGCGCGATGGCCAGCATCTGCGCCTCCGTCAGCCCATCGGCGTTGAGCACGACACCGGCGGGATTCCCGGTGAATCGCTCCACCGTGAAGGCATCCACCTGATGCACTTGGATTTTCTGAGTCATCGCTTTCGTTCCCCGTCCGGGTGTGGACTGGGCGCTGGCCGACGCCGGACATTCTAGCCCATGAATTACAATGGTCCCATGGAGATCGGCATCGAAATCAGTCTGTATCCTCTGGCGGAGCACTTCGCTCCGGAGATCCACGACTTCATTGCCCGCCTGACTGCGGTCGGCAATCTCAAAGTGGTGAGCGGCAGCCTCAGCACCCAGATCTTCGGCGAATACGAGCATGTCCTCGAAACACTTCGCCGGGAGCTGCGCGCCACGTTCGAGAGCCGCGATCGGCAGGGTGGCAAGGCGGCTTTCGTCCTGAAGGTCCTGGGTCCCCTGTGAGCCAACTGCCCGCGGCAATGACCTGCGCGAGGCTCGTGTGGGCACTCACCGGTGCCCGTAGGGCGCAGGCTCGGACGGCTGGCGCCCGCGGGCCTGAATCGGCAAACTACCGGGCTTGGCCCTGGCGTTCGCCCGGGCTCGATTCTGCAAACCGAGGTAGGTGAATGGCGTTGCTGCGCGTGATCGACCGCGACGGTCAAGAGCATGAGGTAGATGCAAAGACCGGTCTGAAGGTCATGGAGACTCTGCGCGAGCTCGATTACGGGGTTGCGGCGATCTGCGGCGGCATGTGCTCGTGCGCTACCTGCCACGTCTACGTCGATGCGGAGTGGCAGGCGCGGCTGCCGGCGCCCATGTCGGATGAGCGGGAGCTGCTCACGGAGCTTGCGCATACTCAGGACAACTCGCGCCTCTCCTGTCAGCTCGAGTTCACCCCCGGGCTGGCCGGGCTGCGCGTCACCATCGCCCCTGATGAATAGAGCGGGAGCCGCCCATTAGCGTTCTCTGGATGGTAATTGCCTGCGCCGCGATCGGCGCGGTCGTGGTGACGCGCCTCTACTTCACCCTGCGTAAATTACGTCCGTCACATCAGGAGACCTGGGACGAGATGATGGTGGAGCGCCTGCGCTCGCAGGGGTATGTGCCGTTCAACGAGTATCCGGTCGACTTCTTTCTGGCGTTGCCCGACGAGAGCGCCTGCAGTGCGGTGCGTGCCCGCCTGGAGCCGGACGGCTTCAGTGTGGATGTCAGGCCGATCGAGGATGAGGCCACTCTGCCGTTGAGTCTGCATGCGACCCGGACGATGCGCCTGATCCTGGTCGACATGGTGGAGATCAGCAAGCGCATGAGCGCGCTCGCGACGGAGTTCAAGGGTCGCTACGACGGATGGGCCGCTTAGGCGAACGGCCTCAGCGCTTCTCGGTCTGACGACGTACCGCCTCGGCCGCGGCGGCGATGGCAGCCGGATCGCCGAGGTAGCGGCTGCCGAGTGGTTTCAGCTGCGGATCGAGCTCGTAGAGCAGCGGCACGCCCGTCGGGATGTTGAGCTCGACGATCTCGCTCTCTGACACCCCATCCAGCATCTTCACCATCGCGCGCAGGCTGTTGCCGTGCGCCGCCACCAGCACATTGCGGCCGCGGCGCAGCTCCGGGGCGATGCGGCTGTGCCAGAAGGGCAGCACGCGGGCGAGCGTATCCTTGAGTGATTCCGCTGCCGGCAGCTCCGCGGCCGGGACATCGGCATAACGCGGGTCGAAGCGCGGATGGCGCTCGTCATCGCCGGCGAGCGGTGGCGGCGGGATGTCGTAGCTGCGGCGCCAGATCTTCACCTGCGCCTCGCCGTGACGCTCGACGGTCTGCGCTTTGTTGAGGCCCTGCAGCGCGCCGTAGTGGCGCTCGTTGAGACGCCAGGAGCGCTCGACCGGAACCCACATCCGGTCCATCTCATCGAGCATGATCCAGAGCGTGCGAATCGCCCGCTTGAGCACGGAGGTGAAGGCGATGTCGACGAGGAGCTTCTCCTCGAGGAGCTGCCGGCCCGCGCGCGCGGCTTCCTCCCGGCCCTGGCCCGCGAGGTCCACATCGGTCCAGCCCGTGAAGAGATTCTCGAGATTCCAGATGCTCTGGCCGTGGCGGACCAGTATCAGTTTGCCGGTCGTGCTCATGAGACTCCCAATCCCCTCCTCATTCAGCGAGTTTGCGCAACGACTCGACACCGACGGTGAGCGTCGCGAAGTCGGCGGCACCGGCCGCGCGCATGTCGGTGAGGGTGCGCTGCCAGTGTGCGAGCTCCTTGCCGGCGGCTTCCTGCCAGGCCGTCACGCGCTCTTCCGCACTGCCGCCGCGGCCCCCTTTCAACACTCGCTCCGCGAGCCTGCGATGCAGGCGCAGGGCCGCATCGCGCAGGCCCGTGCGCGCCGTGGCCTGCCAGGGCCCTTCGACCGGAAGGCGATCGATCTGCTGGCGCACCCAATCGAGGCCCGCGCGCGCACCCGCCTCGAAGTAGATGCGGGCAGCCTCGGTCACGGCGATCCGCTGCGAGGCCGCCAGCTCGACGATGTCGAGCGAGGCGTTGTGCGCCTCGAGGCTCGCCACTCGCCCCGCGAGCTCAGGCGGCAACCCTGCCTCGATGTGCTGGGCGCGCACCTGCTCGAACTGCTCGCGCCAGGAGCCACAGAGCACCTGGCCGATGCGCGACTCGAGCTCGTGCACTCCGGCCCGGAACTCTGCGACGGCGGCATCGACCTTGAGCGTGCGGCGCCGCGCGAGCAGCCAGTAGGTGGTGTGACGCAGCAGCCGGCTGGTCTCGAATGCGGCCGCGTATTGCACCTTCGCCGGCACCTTGTTGTCGAGGTCCTCGATATCCGACCACACCGTGCGCATGTCGAAAATCTCGCGCGCCGCGGTGTAGGCACGCGCGATCTGCGCAGGCTCCGCGCCCGTATCCTCCTGCGCGCGCGGTACGAACGTCGGCCCCATCCGGTTGATCAGGCTGTTGGTGGTGGCGGTGGCGATGATCTCCCGGCGCAGCCGGTGGCGGGAAATGGCGCGCGCGAAGCGCCGGCGCACCGGGGCGGGGAAGTAGCGATCGAGCTCGGTGGAGAGGTAGGGGTCCTCCGGCACGTCCGAATCGAGCAGATGGTTGTTGAGCCAGATCTTGCTGTAGGCGAGCAGGATCGCGAGCTCCGGACGGGTGAGACCCGCGCCCGCCTTGCGCCGCTCGGTGAGCTCATCATCCGTGGGCAGGAACTCGAGCGCCCGGTTGAGCTCGCCCGAGCGCTCGAGCGAGCGGATGAGGTGCTGGAACTCCGACATGCGGGCTCGGGCCTGCAGCTCGAGGGTGCTGATCGCCTGGCTCTGCAGGTAATTGTTGCGCAGCACCAGCGAGCAGACCTCACTCGACATGCTGGCGAGAAGCCGGTTGCGCTCGCCCGCGGTGAGCCCGCGCGCCTGCACGATCGGGTTGAGCAATATCTTGAGATTGACCTCGACGTCGGAGGTGTTGACGCCGGCCGAGTTGTCGATGAAATCCGTGTTGAGACGGCCGCCCGCGAGCGCGTACTCGATGCGCCCGCGTTGAGTGAGGCCGAGGTTGCCCCCCTCGCCGACGACCTTGGCCTTCAGCTCCCGGCCGTTGATGCGCAGGCCGTCGTTGGCGCGATCGCCTACCTCCGCATTCGACTCGCGCGCCGCCTTGACGTACGTGCCGATGCCGCCGTTCCACAGCAGGTCGACCGGCATCCGCAGGATCGCCCGCATGATTTCCGTCGGAGTGGTCGAGGCGGTCTCGAGCCCGAGCAGCGTGCGGGCCTCGGGGGAGAGGGTGATCGACTTGGCGTTGCGCGCGAAGACGCCGCCGCCCTTGGAGATCCGCTTGCGGTCGTAGTCGTCCCAGCTCGAGCGCGGCAGATCGAACAGACGCTGCCGCTCCGCGAAGCTCGCCGCCGGATCGGGGTTGGGATCGAGGAAGATGTGGCGATGATCGAATGCAGCCTGCAGGCGAGTATGCCGCGAGAGCAGCATGCCGTTGCCGAACACGTCGCCCGACATGTCGCCGATGCCTGCGGCCGTGAAGTCGGTCTTCTGGATGTCGATGCCGAGCTCGCGGAAATGGCGTTTCACGCATTCCCAGCCGCCGCGCGCGGTGATGCCGAGACGCTTGTGATCGTAGCCGGCGGAGCCGCCCGAGGCGAAGGCATCGCCCAGCCAGAAGCCGTACTCGGCGGCGATGGAGTTGGCGATGTCGGAGAACGTCGCCGTGCCCTTGTCCGCAGCGACCACGAGGTAGGCGTCATCGGCGTCCCGCCGCACCACTTGCGGCGGCGGCACGAGCCTGCTGCCGACGATGTTGTCGGTCAGATCCAGGAGGCCGCGGATGAAGGTGCGGTAGCACGCGATGACTTCGGCCTGCACTTCCTCGCGGCTGCCGCCCGGAAGGCGCTTGGGCACGAAGCCGCCTTTGGCACCGACCGGTACGATGAGCGTGTTCTTCACGTTCTGCGCCTTCATCAGGCCGAGGACCTCCGTGCGGAAGTCCTCGCGGCGGTCCGACCAGCGGATGCCGCCGCGCGCCACGTAGCCCATGCGCAGGTGTACGCCCTCGACCCTCGGGCTGTAGACGAAGATCTCGAACTTCGGGCGCGGCAGCGGCAGGTCGGGAATCGCGGCCGGATCGAGCTTGAGGGAGATGTAGGGAAGCGGTGCGCCGCCGGCATCGCGGCGGTAGAAGTTGGTACGCAGCGTCGCTTGGACGAGTCCGAGATACGCGCGCAGGATCCGATCCTCATCGAGGCTCGTGACTGCATCGAGCCCGGCCAGGATCTGGGCCGCGATCTGCTCCGATGGCTTGCCGCTCGCATCGGGCCGCTCCCGGCGCCCGCGGCTGCCGCGCGCGGCTGCGTGCTGCGCTGCCGGATCGAGATGGGCCTCGAAGAGACGCACCAGCCCGGCTGCGATCGCCGGATTGGCCGCGAGCGCACGCTCCATGTAGGCCTGGCTGAACGGTACGCCCGTCTGCAGCAGGTAGCGGCAATACGCCCGTAGCACCGTGATCTCCCGTGCGGTGAGATCTGCACCCAGCAGCAGCCGGTTGAAGCCGTCGTTCTCCGCTTCGCCATCCCAGGTCATCGTGAGCGCTTCCTTGAAGCGCGTTTCGATGCGGCCGATGTCGATCGCGAGCCCGTCGCGATGCTCGAGCTCGAAATCCTGGATCCAGGCCGCGCCGCCTTCGGGCCACGCCAACTCATAGGGCCGCTCGGCGATCACCCGCAGGCCGAAATTCTCGAGGATCGGCAGCAGGTCCGAGATCGGCACCGGATCGCCCAGCCTGACGACCTTGAGGTGCATCCGCGCGGGCTTCTGGTGCTGCGGACGGTGCAGGCTCAGCCGCCGCGCCTCGGGTGCGGCGCGCAGCTGCTCGAGATCGGCGATGTCGACCAGCGCATCGGCCGGCGTGACATCCTCCTCGTAGGCCAGCGGGAAGACCCGCCGGTAGCGTGCCGCCAGCGCGATGCCCGCAGCCTCGCCGTCGTGTGCGATCAGCACTTCGCGCATGCGATCGGTCCAGGTGAGGGCCGCCTCCGCGATCCGCCGCTCCACCGCGGCGATGTCGACCTTGCGGCCCGGGGGCTCGGTGCGCACCACCACGTGCACGCGCGCGTGGCTCGAGCCGGAGATCTGCACCTGACTCTCGACCGACTGGCCGGAGAATCCCTCGAGCACGATCTGCTCGATGCGCTGGCGCACCTCCGTGTTGTAGCGGTCGCGCGGCACGTACACCAGGCAGGAGTAGAAGCGCTGGTAGGGATCGCGCCTCGCCAGCAGGCGGACCGTGCGGCGCTCGTAGAGATTCACGACACCGCGGGCGATGCGGATGAGGTCATCGACGCTTGCCTGAAAGAGCTCATCCCGCGGGTAGGTCTCGAGCACGTTGAGTACGGCCTTGCCGTCGTGACCGTGCGGATCGAGACCAAAGTACTCGATCACCCGATCGACTTTCCGCCGCAGCACCGGGATGTCACGCGGGCTGCGGTGATAGGCGGTCGAAGTCCAGAGGCCCAGGAACCGGTGCTCACCGATGACCCGGCCGCGGGCGTCGAAGGTCTTCACGCCCGCGTAGTCGAGGTACTCTGCCCGGTGCACGGTCGAGATGGAGTTGGCCTTGGTCAGAACGAGGAGATCCCGATCACGCGCGCGGGCGCGGATGTCACCCGTCAACAAAGTAGCGGCAGGCTTGGCTCCGGTGCCGCGCGCGCGCAGTATGCCGAGGCCGCTGCGCGCGTCCGGGATCAGGCGATCCTCCTCGGCGCCGCGCTCGAGGCGATAGTGCCGGTAGCCGAGGAAGACGAAGTGGCGCTCCTCCATCCACTCGAGGAGCTGGCGGGCCTCTCTGACATCATCGGTCGGCAGGGGAGGCGGGTCGCGCTCGAGATCGGCAACCAGGGCGCGCACCCGCTCGCGCATCGCCGGCCAGTCATCGACCGCCAGGCTTACATCGGTCAGCGTCGACTCGATGTCGCGACGCAGCCGCTCGATCGCCGCCGGATCGGTCTGCCGATCGATCTCGTACAGCTCCCAGGATTCGGCGACGTGCGCTTGATCACCGTTGGCGCCGAGGCCGGTGAGGCGTCCGCGCCCATCGCGCCGAACCTCGAGCACCGGGTGGACGATGAGATGCATGGCGAGCCCGGCACGACCGAAGGCGATGCCGACGGAATCGACCAGGAAGGGCTTGTCGTCGGTGACGATCTGCACGAGCGTATGCGGCGACTCGAAGCCGTCGCGCTCGCGATCGGGATTGAAGATCCGGACCAGGGACTGGCCGGGGGCACGGCGCCAGCCCAGCTCCAGATGTGAGCGGGCCGCTCCGGCCAGGGTCGCAGGCGCGCGCTCCGCGAGGTCTTCCTCGCCGACCCCGCGGAAATATGTCCGCAGGAATCGTTGCTGCATCTCACGGTAAAGGGCAGCATCCGAGGCCGCAGAAGGCCCCCGCTGAGTGCCGGGGCGGGTGCGAGCGATGCGTTCGATCAGCGCGAGGCGGGCCGGGGGAATGCTGCGCAGAAGACGACTGTCGTCTGACGAGGGGTCTGGTGCATGCATGGTGGGGCGCGATTATATACGTATGGGCGGCCTCGCCGGCCGCGCACGTATAGCCGGCCTTGCCCGCCGCACGTGCATGGGCAGCGAGGGCTGAGGACTGTATAATAGTTGCACGCGCAACGAGATGGCAGCGGAGAGGCAAATGAGCCAGTCCCGTGACAATCCAATGGGTACCGACGGCTTCGAGTTCGTCGAGTACACCGCGCCCGATCCGCAGCTCCTGCGGACGCTATTCGAGCGGATGGGCTTCCCGGTAAAGGCACAGCACCGCTCCAAAAACGTGACGCTGCACGGGCAGGGCGCAATCAACTTCATCATCAACGCAGAGCCCGAATCGTTCGCGCAACAATTTGCGCGCCAGCACGGTCCGTCCGCGTGCGCGATGGCCTTTCGCGTCAAGGATGCGGCGTACGCCTATCGCCGCGCCCTCGAGCTCGGCGCCAAGCCCGGGCCGCAGAGCGCAGGTCCCATGGAGCTCAACATTCCCTGCATCGAGGGCATCGGCGGCTCGCTCGTGTATCTGGTCGACCGGTACGGCGAGCGCTCAATCTACGATGTTGATTTCCGACCGGTTCCGGCGCCGTCCGGGGAGAATGCCGGTCTCACGTGCATCGATCATCTCACTCACAACGTGCAGCGCGGCCACATGGACCAGTGGAAGGGCTTCTACGAAAAGCTGTTCAACTTCCGCGAGATCCGTTACTTCGACATCGAGGGCAAGCATACCGGCCTGTTCTCCCGCGCGATGACCAGTCCCTGCGGGCAGATCCGCATTCCCATCAACGAGTCGCAGGACGACAAGAGCCAGATCGAGGAGTATCTGCGGGAGTATCACGGTGAGGGCATTCAGCACATCGCGCTCGCCACGGATGACATCTACCGCACCGTCGATGTGCTGCGCAGCCGCGGGCTGGCGTTCCAGGACACGCCCGATACCTACTACGAAGCCGTCGATGCCCGCGTCACGGGTCATCGCGAGCCGCTCGAGGAGCTGCGCCGCCGCCGGATCCTGATCGACGGCAACCCCGAGCGCGGCGATGGCCTGCTGCTGCAGATCTTCACCCGCAACGTGATCGGCCCGATCTTCTTCGAGATCATCCAGCGCAAGGGCAACGAAGGCTTCGGCGAGGGCAACTTCCGCGCGCTCTTCGAGTCGATCGAGCAGGATCAGATCCGCCGCGGTGTCATCTAGCGGGTTCAAGCAATTGCTCGAGAGCGTGACAAAAGCGCGACTCGCCTGCCGTTGAGCGGGCAAGGGCCGCTCCCTTGCCCGCGGGAGTCAAACCAGTGATAGGGCGCGCTCGCCGACAAAATCGCCGGAAGCGATTTTGGACGTGTAACGGCCCCGAAGGGGCGAGGCCCAGGACGGGCCGAGCAAACGGCCGCAGGCCTGTTTCGGCCAATGAAGGATCGCCGCGGCCCGCACTTCCGATTCGGCTCGACTACGATCCGGCGCTGCCGATCACGGCGCACCGCGAGGAGATCGTCGCGGCCATTGCGCGCCATTCCGCGCTCATCGTGTGCGGGGCCACGGGCTCAGGCAAGTCGACGCAGCTGCCGAAGCTCTGCCTGACGGCGGGACGCGGCACCTCGGGCCTCATCGGGCACACGCAGCCGCGGCGCATTGCGGCGCGCGCTCTTGCCACACGCCTGGCGGAGGAGCTTGAGACGACGATCGGCGGCGCCGTCGGCTACCAGGTGCGGTTCGCCGATCACACCGGCCCACAGGGGCGCGTGAAGCTCATGACCGACGGCATCCTGCTGCAGGAGCTCGAGAGCGATCCACAGCTGCGCCGCTATGACACCCTCATCATCGACGAGGCACACGAGCGCAGTCTGAACATCGATCTGTTGCTCGGGGTCCTGAAGCGGCTGTTGCCGACGCGTCCGGATCTACGGCTGATCGTAACGTCAGCAACCATCGATCCGGGCAGGTTGGCGGATTTTTTTGGCGGGGCGCCCGTCATCGAGGTGTCGGGCCGCAGCTATCCGGTGGAGGTTCGTTACCGCCCGCTCGTTGCCGAAGATGAGGATGCAGCGGAGCTGTCCTTACCGCAGGGTGTTATCGAAGCGGTGCGCGAGCTCGACCTGCGCTCGGGAGGGGTCAGCGCGGATACCCTCGTCTTTCTCCCCGGCGAGAAGCACATCCGCGAGGCGGCGGACGCTCTGTCGAAAGCGCGACTGGGGGGCACAGAGATGCTGCCGCTCTACGCGCGGCTGGCGGCCGCTGATCAGGCGAAGATTTTCCAGAAACACGCGCAACGCCGTGTGATCCTCGCGACCAACGTCGCGGAGACCTCGCTCACCGTGCCAGGTATCCGCCACGTCATCGACTCGGGGCTGGCACGGATCAGCCGCTACAGCGTGCGCGGCAAGGTGCAGCGGCTGCACGTGGAGCGAATCTCCAAGGCGAGCGCCGATCAGCGCAAGGGGCGCTGCGGCCGCGAGGCGGAGGGCATCTGCATCCGCCTCTATTCGGAAGAGGACTTCGCCGCGCGCGAGGCCTACACGCCTCCCGAGATTTTGCGCACCAACCTGGCGAGCGTGATCCTGCGGATGGCGACGCTGGGGCTCGGGGACCCGGAGAGCTTCCCGTTCCTCGATCCGCCCGATACGCGGCTCATCAACGACGGCGTGCGGCTCCTCGAGGAGCTGCAGGCGATGGATGACGCGCGGCGCGTGACGAGCCTGGGCCGCAAGATCGCCGCTCTGCCGGTCGATCCGCGGCTCGGCCGCATGCTGCTCGCCGCGGCGCGACAGCGCTGCCTCACGGAGATGCTGGTGATCGCGGCATTCCTCGAGACGCAGGACCCGCGTGAGCGCCCGTCCGACATGCAACAGCAGGCGGACGAGAAGCACGCTCTGTTCGCGGATGGCCGTTCCGACTTCGTCACGGTGCTCAATCTCTGGCGTGCCTTCGGCGAGCAGGCCGCAGCACTCTCCGGCAATCAACTGCGCAAGTGGTGCCGCGAGCACTTCCTCTCCTTCCTGCGCATGCGCGAGTGGCAGGATCTTCAGCATCAGCTGACCCGCAGCGTCCGCGAGCTCGATCTGCAGCCGAATCACGCCCCCGCGGCTTACGCGGAGCTGCACCAGGCGATCCTGACGGGCTTTCTCGGCTCGGTCGGGACGGTCAATCAGCGGCGCGAATACGACGGCCCACGCGGTATCCGCTTCGTGATCGCCCCGGGCTCGCCGCTCGCCGCCAGGCCACCCAAGTGGGTCGTCGCCGGCAGTCTCATCGAGACCACCCGGCTGTACGCGCGGATGGTGGCATCGATCAATCCCGCCTGGATCGAGCGCGCCGGCGCGCATCTCGCGAAGCGCACCTACAGCGAGCCTCACTGGGTGGCCGATCGCGGGTTCGTAGCGGCGTATGAGTCCGTGTCGTTATACGGGCTGTCTCTCGCCTCGCGACGGCGTGTCAACTACGGTCCGGTCGCGCCCAAGGAAGCGCGGGACATCTTCATTCGGGAGGCGCTGATCGCTGCACCCGGGACGGGCCGAGCATTGGTCCGCGGGGAATTTCTCGCGGCCAACCGCCGGCTGCGCCGGGAGATCGAGGGGCTGGAGGCCAAGATCCGCAGGCGGGATATCCTCGTGAGCGAGGAGAGTGAGGTCGGGTTCTACGCAACGCGCATTCCCGAGCGAGTCAGCTCGATCGGCGACTTCGAGCAATGGCGCGCGCAGGCGGAGCACCGCGAGCCGCGGCTCCTTTACATGTCGCGCGCGGACCTGATGCAACGCGAGGCAGGAGAGGTCGATGACCTCCAATACCCCGATGTGCTCGAGGTCGGCGGCAACAGATTGCCGCTGCAGTATCGGTTCGAGCCCGCGGAGCCGGAGGACGGCGTGACGCTGGTGGTTCCCGACCTTCTGCTCGATTCGCTCGAGGCGGATCGGCTGGCGTGGCTGGTTCCAGGCTGGCGACTCGAGAAGGTCATCGCCGTGCTGCGCGAGCTGCCGAAGGCGCAGCGCAAGCTTCTGGTGCCGGTTCCGGAGCACGCCCGGAGGGCTCTCGAAGAGCTGACGGCGAGTGCGGGTTTTCTTGCGGACGACGGTATGGGACGCCGCGGAACGACAGCGGCTGCGCGCGGTCGCGCAGGGCAGGGCGGCTTGCACGGGTTTTATGCCGGTCTGGCGGCGTGGGTCTCGGAGCGGGTCGGCGCAACGGTTGCGCCAGCGGACCTCGCGGCTCTACCGCTGCCCGATTGGCTGCGGATGAACATCCGGGTCGTCGATGCGCAGGATCGGGTGTTGGCCGAAGGTCGCGATCTGGCGGCTCTCAGGCGCAAGGTGTTGGGAGCTGCGGCGAGCGCCCGCAGGGTGGCAGAGGAGAGCGCGCTGCATCGCCAGTGGGACTTCGGCGACCTGCCTGCCAGCCGGCAGATCGAGCGCAATGGACTGCTGCTGACGGTCTATCCGGCAATCGAAGACAGGCGTACTGCGGTCGCACTCGTGGAAGCCCGCGGCCCGATCAATGCCGAGGAGCTGTCGCGGCGGGGCGTGGCACGTCTGGCGCTGCTCGCATTGCCTCAGCAGGCACGCTATTGGCAAAAGCGGGTGGCGGAAGATCGTGAGCTCGTGCTGCAGAGCCGCGGCCTCGAGCTCGCCCAGCCTCTGGCCGATGCCGTTGGCGAGCGCATCTTCGCCGATTGCTTCGCCTCGGTGGAGGCGCCGCTGCCACGCAGTCGCGAGGCGTTCGCTCAGCGGCTGGAGGAGGGCCGGACCCGGCTGGAAGAGATCGGTGGGCGACTCATCGAGATCGTAAGAGGCGTGCTCAAGGAATGGCGCGCAGTACGCGCGGCTCTCGATGCGTCGCTTAATCCCGCATCCGCTGCGGCCGTTGCCGACATCAACGCACAACTTTCCACACTGTTGCCGCCCGACTTCATCGAGTCGACACCGCAACCGTGGCTTGGCCATCTGCCGCGCTATCTGAAGGCGATCGTGCGCCGGCTCGGACGGCTGCCCGCGGAAGGGCCGCGTGACGCGCAGCTCGCCGCTCGTGTGCACCCGCTGACGGAGGCTGTCAGCAAGCTCGCGGCGAAGTCTTTCGAGGTGCGGCCGCAAGGCGAGCTGCAGCAACTCCGCTGGATGATCGAGGAGTTCCGGGTCTCGTTGCACGCACAGGATCTGAAGACCGTCATGCGGGTCTCGGAGCAACGTCTCGCGGAGCAGCTCGAGCGGGCGAGGGCCGAGGCGAGGGGCTAGGATCGGCCAATAGCAGCATGCTGCGGTTTGCGTCCGGCAGATGGAATCTCATGCTGATCAAACGGTTACGGATGAGAAAGACCGGCCAAAAGATCGGCCAAAATCAGCGCAGCGACAGACTCAGGCCTGAAGCCGCGAGTCTGTTGGAAGAGGCGCTGATCCTACGGTGAATTCCAGCGCGGCGAAGTCGGTCGCATGACGGGTTTGCCCGAGCGCACCGCGCGCCGAGTCCTCAACGAGCTGACTTCAGTAGGTCTGCTCGGCTCCGACACGCCGAAAGGTGCCGTAACGCTGCGCTTTCCCGTCGAGACGCTGGATGCGCTCTTCCGAGACTTTTCCCGGAGACCTGAGGCAGCGCGCCCGCCATTCGGGTATTCTCGCAGCGCCACCTTCGAATAGTCTGCGTACGGCCATGAACAAAGTACGAGCGAGCGCCGCTGAGGCGCTGCATGGGATCCGCGACGGCGCCAGCATCGCCGCCGGCGGGTTCGGGTTGTGCGGCATCCCGGAGCTGTGCATCCAGGCGCTCCGCGAGATGGGCGTGCGTGATCTGACCATAACGTCGAACAACTGCGGCGTCGACGATTTCGGCCTGGGCTTGCTGCTCGCCAACCGGCAGATCCGCAAGATGATCTCCAGCTACGTCGGCGAGAACAAGCAATTCGAGCGACAGCTCATGGCGGGGGAGATCGAGGTCGAGCTGGTTCCGCAGGGCACTTTGGCGGAGCGGCTGCGCGCCGGGGGCGCCGGCATTCCGGGCTTCTACACTGCGACGGGAGTCGGCACGGTGGTCGCGGAGAAGAAGGAAGTGCGCGAGTTCGATGGCCGCTCCTATGTACTCGAGCGCGGGATCCGCACCGATTGGGCGATCGTCAAGGCGTGGCGCGGCGACCGGCTGGGGAACCTGCAATACCGTCTGACGGCGCGCAACTTCAATCCTCTGTGCGCGATGGCGGGCCGCATCACCGTGGCGGAAGTCGAGGAGCTGGTCGAAGTGGGCGCAATCGCGCCCGAACACGTCCATACCCCCGGAATCTTCGTGCAGCACGTCGTGGTCGGCAAACACGAAAAGCGTATCGAGCGTCGCACCACGCGACCCAACATCGTGGGCTGAGCGGAGGGCGATTGACATGCTGACGCGAGAGCAACTGGCGATGCGCGCGGCGCAGGAGCTGAGAGACGGTCAATACGTAAACCTCGGCATCGGCATCCCGACGCTGGTCGCCAATTACATTCCGCCAGGAGTGGAAGTGGTGCTGCAGAGCGAGAACGGGCTGCTCGGCGTCGGGCCGTTCCCCTACGAGACCGAGGAAGATGCGGATCTGATCAATGCGGGCAAGCAGACGGTCACCATGCTGCCCGGCGCCTCGATCTTCAACAGCGCGGAGAGCTTCGCGATGATCCGCGGCGGGCACATCGATCTCGCCATTCTCGGCGCGATGGAGGTCAGCGAGGCCGGCGACATCGCCAACTGGATGATTCCGGGGAAGATGGTGAAAGGCATGGGTGGGGCGATGGACCTCGTTTCCGGTGCGAAACGGATCGTGGTCGTCATGGAGCACTGCGCCAAGGGCGGCGAGTCGAAGATCAAGCGTCGCTGCACGCTGCCGATCACCGGCCTGGGCGTCGTGAACCGCATCATCACCGATATGGCGGTGATCGATGTGACGGCAGCGGGGCTCGAGCTGATCGAGCGCGCTCCGGGCGTCGCGGTGGAGCAGATCGTGAGCTGTACCGAAGCGCCGCTGAAGGTGGGTGCCGGAGTGAAGGACGTCAAGGTCTGAGCGCCCCGGTGCGGATCGCCGACGCGGCTCGTCCCCACGGCGGTCAGCGGCACGGCTCTCGTTACGGCCGGTGCTCCCGAGCCAGATATTCCTCGCTCTGCATCTCGGTGAGACGACTGGCGGTGCGTTGGAACTCCAGCCGCAGGCGCTCGCCGCGATAGAGCCGATCCGGCAGTGCGGCAGCGGACACGACCAACTTCACGCACCGATCGTAGAGCTCATCGATGAGAGCGATGAAGCGCCGGGCCGCATCTTCGCGCAACGGATCGAACACGGGAACGCCGGAGACCACGACGGACTGGTAGTTGCGCGCGATCTCGATGTAGTCGTCCTGGCTGCGCGGGCCGGCGCAGATGGCCTCGAAATCGAACCAGACGGCGCTCTCGCTCTGACACATCACCGGTATCGGCCGGCCTTCGATTTCCACCGTGCCGTCGGATGCATCCCCGTGGTCCGATAGCTCGGAGAAGAGCGTGCGCAGCCGCTCGCCCGTGTTGGATTCCATGGACGACAGGTACGTGCCGGCGCGAGTGAGCTGGCGCAGGCGGTAATCGCGATCACCGGCGACCGGGACCACTTCCACGTGCTTCTTGATGAGCCGGATCGCCGGCAGGAAGCGCTGGCGCTGCAGACCGTTGCGATACAGATCATCCGGCGCGATGTTGGAGGTGGCGAGCAGCGTGACGCCGCGCCGAAAGAGTCCGCCGAAGAGGCCGGCGAGGATCATGGCATCCGCGATGTCGGTGACGAAGAGCTCATCGAAGCAGAGCACCCGTACTTCGGCGGCCAGGCGCTCGGCGACCGTTTCGAGCGGCGCCTCTACGTCAGTCAGGCCCTTGAGCTCGGCGTGGACGTCGTGCATGAAGCGGTGGAAGTGACGGCGGCGGCGCTCCGGAAACGGCAGGCTGTTGAAAAAAAGGTCCATGAGCCAGGTCTTGCCGCGGCCGACCGGGCCCCACAGGTACATGCCGCGCTCGGGGGTCCGCGTACTGCGCCGCCCGACGGCGCGCCGCAGGCGACCACCCAGGGAGGCGTCGGAATGATGCGCATCGATCAGCCGCGAGCGCAGCTCCTCCAGCCGGGCCACGACGGTAAGCTGCGCGGGGTCTGCACGGAAGCCGCGCTCGGCGATCTGATGCTCGTAGATCTCGCGCAAAGTCCCCGCGCCCACCTCGGTCATCTTGGCATCAGTCCGTTGCGAGCTCGGGCAGGTTTCTGAAGTGCTCCAACGCCTGCGGGTTGGCGAGCGCGTCGGCGTTCTTGACCGGCTGCCCGTGGAGCACGCTGCGCACCGCGAGCTCGCTCAACTTGCCGGAGGCGGTGCGCGGGATGTCGGGGACCGCAACGATTCTGGCAGGCACGTGCCGCGGCGTCGTTTGCGTGCGGATCACCTCCCGGATCCGCCTCTGCAACGGCCGGTCGAGGCCGGTTCCCGGCCGTAGGCGCACGAAGAGCACCACGCGTACGTCGTTGCGCCAATCCTGGCCCACGGCGATCGCCTCGACGATCTCCGGCAGGCTCTCGACGGCGGAGTAGATCTCCGCGGTGCCGATTCGAACACCACCGGGATTCAAGACTGCATCGGAACGGCCGTAGATGATGACCCCGCCATGTTCGGTCAGCGCCGCGTAATCGCCGTGATGCCAGACCCCCGGGAACCGCTCGAAGTAAGCTGCCCGATAGCGCCTGCCATCCGGATCGTTCCAGAAAGCCACCGGCATCGAGGGGAAGGGCGCCGTGCACACCAGCTCGCCGCGCGCACCGCGTACCACTGTGCCGTCATCATCGAGGATGTCGACGGCCATCCCGAGACCGCGGCACTGGATCTCCCCTCGGTGCACGGGCAGCGTCGGGCAGCCGAGCGCGAAACAGGAAACGATGTCGGTTCCACCTGAGATGGAGGCAAGGTGCAGATCCGGCTTGATCGCGCGGTAAGCGAAATCGAAGCCTTCGGGCAGGAGCGGCGAGCCGGTGGAGAGGACCGTCCGCAGCGCGGTGAGGTCAACGCTCCGTGCTGGCGTGTAGCCGTTCTTCTCCAGAGCCGAGAGGTACTTGGCGCTGGTGCCGAAGACGTTGACATGCTCTTCCTGCGCCATCCGCCAGAGCACTCCCGCGTCGGGATGGAAGGGGCTGCCGTCGTAGAGGACGATGGTCGCACCCGTGGCGAGCGCGCTCGTCAGCCAGTTCCACATCATCCAGCCACAGGTGGTGAAGTAGAAGATTCGGTCGCCGCGCTTCAAATCCGTGTGCAGCAGATGCTCCTTCTGATGTTGCAGCAGCGTGCCACCTGCCCCGTGCACGATGCACTTCGGAACGCCGGTCGTGCCCGAGGAGTAGAGGATGTAGAGCGGGTGATTGAATGGCACGGAAGTGAAGCGCAGAGGCGCGCCGCGTTCCCCGAAGAACTGCCAGAGTCTGGCACGTGATGCGGCCAAGCCCAGGCGCTCGAGCCGCGGCTCCGGCTCCACGTAAGGAACGACGACGAGGACTTCCACGCTTGGGAGCTGCGAGGCTACTTCCGCCATCGAGGCGAGTGAGTCCAGGGTCTTGGCCGCGTAGTAGTAGCCGTCCGCAGTGAAGAGCACCTTGGGAGCAATCTGCCCGAAGCGGTCCAGCACCCCATGCATACCGAAGTCCGGGGAGCAGGAGGTCCAGGTCGCCCCGAGGCTCGCGGTCGCGAGCATGGCGATGGCGGTCTCCGGCAGGTTGGGCAGGAACCCTGCGACTCGATCGCCCTCAGCGACACCGGCGGCCCTCAGCCCCGAGGCGATGCGCGCGACCTCGCGGCGCAGCTCGCGGTGAGTGAGCTGCCGGCGCGTGCCGCGCTCGTTGACGAACACGATGGCAGCGTGATCATCGTCGTGCCGCAGGAGGTTTTCCGCGAAGTTGAGCCGGGCGTTGGGGAAGAACCGCGCGCCGGGCATGCGGCCCGGATTCTCGAGCACCGGGCCCACGCCCCAGTCGGCGCGGACGTCGGCAAACCGCGCGAGCTCCGTCCAGAACTCCTCCGGATGCGATACCGACCAGGCGTATATCTGCTCGTACCCGTCGAGCTTCATGCCCTTGCGCGCATTCAGGCAGGCAGCGAACCGCGACAGGTTGGAGGCGGCGATGCGAGCCGCCGATGGGCGCCAGATCTCGCTCATGGAGCTCTTGCTACAGAGACTGGTAGTTCGGTCCGGAGCCGCCCTCCGGAGGCGTCCAGTTGATGATCTCGTACGGATCCTTGATGTCGCAGGCCTTGCAGTGCACGCAGTTGGCCGCGTTGATCTGCAGCCGCTTGCCGCCCGCACCGTCATCGACCATCTCGTAGACGTTCGCCGGGCAGAAGCGCTGACAGGGATTGCCGAATTCCTTGGCACACCGGTCGATGCAGATGCTGGTGTCGAGCACCTTCAGGTGCGCCGGTTGACTCTCATCGTGGCTGGTCGACGCAAAGAACACCGACGCCAATCGGTCGCGCGGCGGCAGGGTCCGCTCCACCCACTCGCGGTCGGGGCTTTCGTACCGGCTCAATTTCTCGAGGCGTGCATGATCGGCGATGCGGTTGGCGAGTGTCCACGGCGTCCGTCCGCCCGTCAGGGTCTCCAGGCCGGCGTTGGCGATGCCGAGCCAGAGTCCGCGCTTGAAGCCGGGCTTGAAGTTGCGCACGGCCCGCAGCTCGCGGCCGCCCGGAGAGGCGCGCCAGCGGGCGTCGAACCCCGTTGAGGTGCCGGTTTCAGCCAGGTGCTCGGCGGCCAACATCCCGGAGCGGATGGCCTGGTGCACCCCTTTGATCTTGGGCACGTTGACGCCGCCGCCGGCATCCCCGATGAGCATCGCGCCCGGCATCTCGAGCCGCGGAATGGACTGCCAGCCGCCTGCGGCGATGGTACGCGCGCCGGCCGCCAGGATCTCCCCGCCCTCGAGCAGGGGCTTCACCTGCGGGTGGTGCTTGAATTGTTGGAACGCCTCGAAGGGCATGAGGCGCGGGTCCTGGTAGTCGAGGCCGACCACGAAACCGACGTAGACGCGGTTCTCGTCGAGGTGATAGATGAAGCTGCCGCCGTAGGTGCGCGAATCGAGCGGCCAGCCGAGCGTGTGTTGGATGAGGCCGGGCTGTGCCCGGCCCTCCGGCAACTGCCACAGCTCCTTCATTCCGAGCCCGTAGGATTGCGGGCTCGAGCGGGCATCGAGACTGAAGCGGCGGATGAGCTGCTTGGCCAGGCTCCCGCGCGCACCTTCCGCGACCACGGTGGTGCGCGCACGCACTTCCGGGCCCGGGGTGAAGTTGGGGCCCGGCTCACCGTTCTTGGTGAGGCCCATGTCGCCGAGCTGCACGCCCGCGATGGCCCCTTCGCCCGTGACGAGTGGGGCCGCGGCGGCAAAGCCCGGGAAGACATCGACTCCGAGCGATTCGGCCTTGCGGGCGAGCCAGGGTGTCAGTAGGCCGAGGGAGACGATGAAGTTGCCGCGATTGTGCAGCTGCGGCGGTAACGGCAGCTTCATGCTGCCCTTGGCGGTGAGCAGTCGGAATTCATCCCGCAGCGCCGGGACGCAGATCTCAGGCGGCGAGTCGCGCCACTCGGGCGCGAGCGCATCCAGCGGCCCGGGCTCGATCACGGCGCCCGACAGGGCATGCGCCCCCACGGCGGCTGCCTTTTCCAGCACGCAGACGTTGAGGTCGTGCTGCAACTGCTTCAACCGGATGGCGCACGACAGCCCTGCAGGCCCGGCGCCCACGATCACGACGTCATACTCCATGACGTCGCGTTGGATGTCGTTCTGCTCAGGCGCCGAGGCGTTCATATCAGGCGGGCTGCATGCGGACTGCGCCATCGAGGCGGATGGTCTCGCCGTTCAGCATCGGGATCTCGAAGGCGGCGATGACGAGTTGCGCGAACTCCTCGGGTTTGCCGAGGCGCTTCGGAAAGGGGATCTGGTTGGCGAGCGAGGCCTGCAGATCCGCGCTCATGGAGTCGACCATCGGCGTGTGGAAGATGCCCGGCGCGATGGAGACGCAGCGGATACCGAATCTCGCGAGCTCCCGCGCGATCGGCAGCGTCATGCCGGCAAGCCCCGCCTTGGTCGCGGAGTAGGCCGCCTGGCCGATCTGACCTTCGAAGGCGGCCACGGAGGACGTGTGCACCAGCAGCCCGCGCTCGCCATCCTCGGCGGGACTGTTGTGCTGCATCAGCGCCGCGGCAGCCTTGTCGCACAGGAACGTACCGATCAGATTGATGTGCACGACCTTGGTGAAGAAGTCACCCGCCATCGGGCCATTCTTCCCCAACACGCGGCCGGCGCCGATCACGCCGGCGCAATTGACCAGGAGGTTGATACCGCCCATCCGGCCCTGCGCGGCTTCCATGGCAGAGTTGACTTCGGCCTCGGAGGTGACATCGCAACGAACGAAGGCGGCATCGCCGCCAAGGTCCGCAGCAGCGGCCCGGCCGGGTCCGTCCTGCACATCGAGGATCACGACCTTGCCGCCGAGCGCGATGATGCGCCGAGCGACCGCGTTGCCGAGTCCCGAGGCGCCGCCGGTGACGACGGCTCGGGCGTCTTGGATCTTCATTGTCTCCCCCTGGATGAGTGCCGAAGTCTACCCGATCAGCTCGACCGCGACCGCCACTGCCTCGCCTCCGCCGATGCACAAGGAGGCGATCCCTCGGCGGCCGCCCCGGCGGCGCAAAGCGTGGATCAGCGTCGTCAGGATGCGCGCGCCGGTGGCGCCGATCGGGTGGCCGAGTGCGCAGGCGCCGCCATTGACATTGACGCGCGCGTGGTCGATGTCGAGGTCATGCATCGCGGCCATGGTGACGGTCGCGAACGCCTCGTTGATCTCATAGAGATCGGCATCGTGCGGCTTCCATCCGAGCTGATTGAGCACCTTGCGCATGGCTCCCACCGGAGCGGTGGTGAACCACTCCGGCTCCTGTGCATGGCTGGCCTGCGCCAGAAGGCGCGCAACCGGCTTCAGCCCGCGCGCGGCGGCGGCCGCGGCGCTCGCCACAACGAGTGCTGCGGCACCGTCCGAGATCGAAGAGGAGCTGGCCGCCGTCACGGTGCCATCCTTGCCGAAGGCAGGCCGCAGCGAGGAGATCCGGCTGACGTCACAGGTGCCCGGCGTCTCGTCACGGGCGATGACTGTGTCGCCCTTTCTGCCCTTCACCGTCACCGGCGAGATCTCGGCATCGAATTCACCCGAGTCCACGGCCCGCAGCGCCCGGCGCACCGACTCCGCCGCGAAGGCGTCCTGGGCCTCGCGACTGAAGCGGTACTTGCTCGCGGTCGCATCGGCGAAGCAGCCCATGAGCTTGCCGTCGAACGGGCTCTGCAGGCCGTCATAGAACATGTGGTCGAGCACTTCCCCATGACCCATGCGGTAGCCGCTGCGGGCCTTGGGCAGGAGATAGGGCGCGTTGGTCATCGACTCCAGGCCGCCGGCGAGCACGAGGTCGGCATTGCCGGCCCGGATCTGATCCGCGGCCATCATCACGGCCTTCAGTCCCGAGCCGCACATCTTGTTGATGGTGGTGGCGGGCGTGGCGAGCGGAATGCCGGCACCGATGGCCGCCTGGCGGGCGGGCGCCTGGCCGAGTCCGGCCGGCAGCACGCACCCGAAGAGCACTTCCTGCACGTCGGCCGCGGCAATGCCGGCGACCTCGATGGCGCCCCGGGCCGCGGCGGCGCCGAGCTGCGGCGCGGTTACCGCCGCGAGGGCGCCCTGGAACGCACCGATCGGGGTACGGCGGGCCGAGACGATGACGACTTCGCTTTGCGACATGTTGGATCCTCGTTGGAAACCTCTGAGCGGGGCCTGAGCCCGCTTTCGAACACCGCGATGAATGCCTCGGCGATCTCGGTCCCGGTCATCGACTGACTCTGCCGATACCAGTGGGCGATCCAGTTGAGCGCGCCGGCGAGCGCAAAGGCGGTCATCTTCGGATCGCAGGGGTGGATCGATCCGTCCTGAATGCCCTCGCGCAGCAGCCGGCGGATGCCCTGGTCGATCTCGGACTTCATCGCCTTGATGTGGGCGCTCATGTCGGGGGAGAGATCCTGGTCCTCCGCGCGCACCATGCACCAGCCGAACTCCGAGGCGACGGCCTCCCCGTAATGGCGCAGCACCGCCCGCAGCCGCTCGCGCGCCGGCGCCTCGCGCGCGCGCGCATCGCGGAAGGCGGCGCGGATGCCCTCGATGCCGGCGACGAAGCACTCGAACAGGAGTTGCTCCTTGTTGCTGACATAGTAATAGACGGTGGGCTTGGTCACCTCGAGCGCCGCGGCGATGTCATCGAGTGAGGTGTTGTGATACCCCTTGCGGTTGAAGGCGCGCGCGGCCGCGCGGATGACGGCCTCACGCTTGACCTCGCGGTCGCGCAGCCGCTCGCGGCTGTCCCGCCACGGGGACGGCGGCGCATCGCCGCGCGCCGCAGCCGGTGAGGGCGCCTGCGGCGAGCCTGATTTGGGGCGGTTGCTCGGCATCTCGGTCCGGATCGCGAGGTTCGTGGAGCCGGAGTATAGCGTGGTTTGACCGCGGGCCGGCCATGCACCATACTCGCCGGTAGCCATTCTACCGGCGCGTAAAGTATTCCCTCCGCCGCGAGCTTGCAAGCGAGCATCCCTATGGCACCCAAGCCCAGCATCAGCGCCCAGACCGCCGCTCAGTCCGTCCCCGAGGGCGCCGTCCCGCCGCTTCGATTCGTCTCCGCGGCCTCGCTCTTCGATGGCCACGATGCGGCGATCAATATGATCCGCCGGCTGCTGCAGGCCCACGGGGCCGAGGTCGTGCACCTCGGCCACAACCGCAGCGTCGCGGAGATCGTCCGCGCTGCGATCCAGGAGGATGCGGATGCCATCGCGGCCAGCTCGTATCAGGGCGGCCACAACGAGTACTTCGCCTACATGGTGGACATGCTCAAGGAGCTCGGCTGCGAGCATATCCGCGTCATCGTCGGCGGTGGTGGCACGATCGCTCCCCACGAGATCGAGGCGCTGCAGCGCTACGGCGTCGAGCGCATCTATACGCCTGAGGACGGGCGTAAGCTCGGGCTCGACGGTATGGTGGACGACGTTTTTGCGCGCGTCCGCTCGGCGGTCAAGCCCGCTTACGAGTCCCGGCCTCTCAATGCACGGGACCACGCGCAGATCGCCCGCACCATCACTCTGCTCGAGAATTCGCTGCCGGGCAGCGGCGATGTGGAGCAGATCCGCCGGGCCATCGCCCGCTCGCGCAGCCGCGCCCCGGTCATCGGTATCACCGGGAGCGGTGGCGCGGGCAAATCCAGCCTCACCGACGAGCTGCTCGCGCGCCTGACCCGACATTTCCCCGACCGCCAGATCGCCGTGGTCGCCATGGACCCGACCCGCCGCAGAAGCGGTGGGGCCCTGCTCGGTGATCGCATCCGCATGAACAGCCTCTCGGCGGAGGCCATTTTCATGCGCTCGCTGGCGACGCGGCGGCAGCATCTTGCGACCTCGGCCGTGCTGAAGGAGGTCATCCAGCTCTATCAGGCCGCGGGGTTCGACCTCATCATCGTCGAGACGGCGGGTACCGGTCAGGCAGACACGGAAATCGTGGATCTTGCCGACGTGTCGCTCTACGTGATGACGAGCGAGTACGGCGCGGCCAGCCAGCTCGAGAAGATCGACATGCTGGACTACGCCGATCTGATCGTTCTCAACAAGAGCGACAAGCGCGGCGCGCAGGACAGTTTGCGCGATGTGCGCAAGCAATGGCGGCGGAATCATCCGGCGGAGGCCCGCCGGCCGGACACAGATCTGCCCGTTTTTCCAACCATCGCCAGCCGCTTCAACGATCCTGGCGTCAATCGCCTCTTCGCGGCGCTGTGCAGGGCCATTGCTTCCAAGGCGATCGGCACCTCGAGCTGGCAGGTGGCCGATCCCGGCCCGGTGGAGGTCACGCCGCGCGAGCCCTTGATCCCGGGTGGGCGGGTGCGTTATCTCGCGGAGATCGCACAAAGCGGCCGCGCAGTCGGTGAGACGACGGCGCAGCAGGCTGCGGCCGCGCGCCGCGCCTTCGGCCTGTATCAGTCGTTGCAGGCACTCGAGGATGCCGCCCTCCCCGCGCCCCTCGACCGCTATGGCGATGCGGCTTTGGCCGATGCCGGCGCCGATGCGACCCGGCGGGAGCTGCGAGCCGCCTACAACCAGGCGCTGGAAGAGGTCGGCGCCGATGGCCTCAGGGAGCTCAAGGCCTGGCCGGCGCGGGTCCGCAGCGCCACCGAGGCGACCTACTCCTACAAGGTGCGTGACCGCGAGGTCACCGGTGAGAACTACACGGAGACGCTGTCGCGCCAGCGCGTGCCGAAGATCGCGGTGCCCCGCTTCAGCGACTGGGGCGAGCTGCTGCGCTTCATCCGCACGGAGAACCTTCCCGGATACTATCCGTATACGGGCGGGGTGTATCCCTACCGCCGCGAGGAGGAGGATCCGACACGGATGTTCGCCGGGGAAGGCCCCCCGGAGCGGACCAACCGCCGCTTCCATTACCTCGCGCGAAGCGGCAGCGCCGTCCGCCTTTCCACCGCTTTCGACTCGACCACGCTTTACGGCGAGGACCCCGATACCCGGCCCGACATCTACGGACGCACGGGCAACTCCGGTGTCTCGGTGGCGACGCTGGATGACATGAAGAAGCTCTATTCGGGCTTCGACCTGACGCTGCCCTCGACTTCCGTCTCCATGACGATCAACGGACCGGCGCCCATGATTCTCGCGATGTTCATGAATACCGCGATCGATCAGCGGGTGGAGCGACACCTGCGCTCCGAGGGCCGCTGGAGCGGGGCGCAGAAGCGCATCGCGGAGCTCCACCGGGCAGCGAGCGAGCGCGGCAGCGCGCCGCCCGCCTACAAAGGCGAGCGGCCCACCGGTCACGACGGCTCCGGGCTCGCGCTTCTCGGCCTCACCGGCGATCAGCTCGTGGAGCCGGAGGTCTACGAGCGCATCAAGGCGGATACGCTGCAGGCGGTCCGCGGCACGGTGCAGGCCGACATCCTGAAGGAGGATCAGGCGCAGAACACCTGCATCTTCTCGACGGAGTTCGCGCTGCGCATGATGGGTGACGTACAGCAGTACTTCATCGACCGGCGGGTCCGCAACTTCTACTCCGTGTCGGTTTCCGGCTATCACATCGCCGAGGCCGGCGCGAATCCAATCTCACAGCTCGCCTTCACGCTCGCCAATGGCTTCACCATCGTCGAGTACTATCTCGCACGCGGCATGGCCATCGATGATTTCGCGCCCAACCTGTCGTTTTTCTTCTCGAACGGCATGGACCCGGAGTACGCCGTGATCGGCCGGGTGGCCCGCCGCATCTGGGCGCGGGCAATGCGTGAGCGCTATGGCGCGGGGCCGCGCAGCCAGATGCTCAAATACCACGTGCAGACTTCCGGGCGCAGCCTGCATGCGCGCGAGATCTCCTTCAACGACATCCGCACGACCCTGCAGGCGCTGTATGCGCTTTTCGACAACTGCAACAGCCTCCATACCAACGCGTATGACGAGGCACTGACCACCCCCACCGAGGAGAGCGTGCGCCGCGCAGTGGCGATCCAGCTCATCATCAATCGTGAGCTCGGGCTCAATAAGACGCAGAACCCCTGGCAGGGCTCATTCGCGCTCGAATATCTGACGGATCTGGTGGAAGAGGCCGTGTACCGCGAGTTCGATGCCATCTCCGAGCGCGGCGGCGTGCTCGGCGCGATGGAGACGATGTACCAGCGCGGCAAGATCCAGGAGGAGTCGCTCTACTACGAGACCAAGAAGCACGATGGAAGCCTGCCCATCGTCGGAGTCAACACCTTCCTCTCCAAGTCCGACGGGCTCGAGGAGCATGCCGGCGCGGCGCTCATCCGCTCGACCGAAGAGGAGAAGCAGGACCAGGTCGCCGCCGTGCGGGCCTTTCAGGCGCGCAACGCCGAGCGGACCCCCGCCGCACTCGGGCGGCTCAAGCAGGCCGCCTGCGGTGACGGTAACGTCTTCGCGGAGCTGATGGAGTCCGTCAAGACCTGCTCGCTCGGGCAGATCTCTCAGGCGCTGTATGAGGTGGGCGGGCGCTATCGCCGGAACATGTGAGGTCCGGCTCCCCGAGGGCGAGAAGGATCGCTGCGCGCGCACCGTCTCTCAGCGCTGCGGAAGAAGCCTCGCCGGCATCCGGCGCTGCCTCTACCGCCGGCAGGATGTCGACCTCGATCCGTCCCGGTCGCGGCAGCCCGCCGGTTGGCGGTAATGCGGCACGCGTCCCGCGCACTACGGCGGGGATGACGGGACAGCCGGCACGCGCCGCGGTCACGAAGGCGCCGGTGTGAAACTTCAATAGACCCGGGGTGCGGGTGAAGGTCCCCTCGGGAAAGAACACCAGTGAGTGACCGCTCGCCGCGTTGCGCAGCACTCGCCGGGCATCCGCCGCCCCCCGGTTGCGGTCGAAACGCTCCACGAACTCCGAGCCGATGCGCTTGAGGAAGAGGCCTGCCAGCGGCACGGTCGACATCTCGCGCTTGATGACGAAGCTGAAGCGGGCGGGCAGTGCGGCCGTGAACACGAGTCCATCGAGATAGCTCGCGTGATTGGCCACCACCACGCATTGTCCGGACGCGAGCCGCTCCATCCCGCGGACGGTGAGCGGCATGCCGGCCACCACGAGAAAGGTGCGTGCGAGCGCGCGGGCCGCCGCGCGGCGACGGTACACCCCGGGCAGGATCAATGTCGCGGCGAGCGCGGCGAGCCCCAGAATGAGGAACGAGATCGCCGCGTACAGCGCGTAGACCAGCAGCACAGGCGCCCAGCCGCGTGCTCGCAAATGTGATCCGCTTCTCTTTATGTTAATGCTCGGACTCGGATGTGAAGGTCATCACGTCGGTCGCTCGGCCGCACTCACCATACTGCGGTCGCTAGCTTGACCGCGACCTGCGGGCCGAGAACGGAATTGTCGAACCATTCTGCCGCAATTGCCATGACCGCTCAGGCCGAGTCCACGGACCCGGCGGTGTCCCGTTTTCTCGACGCCGTCTGGTTGGAGCGAGGCCTGTCGCCCAACACACTGGCTGCCTATCGGGCCGACCTCACCGCGCTGGCGCGCTGGCTGGGGGAGCGCAAGGTTCCGATCGTCAATACCTCGCGCGCGGACCTGCAGGATTTCATTGCCTGGCGGGTGCGCGAGGGAGCACGGCCCCGCTCCACGGCGCGGCAACTGTCGAGTTTCCGCCGCTTCTTCCGCTACCTCGTGCGCGAAGGGGGCATCCACGAGGACCCGACGGCGCAGATCGCGATGCCGAAGATAGGCCGCTCGCTGCCGAAGTCGCTCACGGAGGAGGAGGTCGAGTCGCTGCTCGGCGCCCCGGTGGTGAGCGATCCGCTCGGCAATCGGGATCGCACGATGCTCGAGGTGCTCTATGCCACGGGACTGCGCGTCTCGGAGCTGGTGAATCTCGGGCACAACCAGGTCAACCTCAATCAGGGCGTGATCCGCATCCTCGGCAAGGGCAGCCGCGAGCGGCTGATTCCTCTGGGCGAAGAGGCGGTGCGCTGGCTGACGGAGTTCGAGCACGGCCCGCGCGGTGAGATCCTGCTCGAGCGGCAGACGGACTTCCTCTTCCCGACGCGGCGCGGCGATCGCATGACCCGTCAGGCGTTCTGGCACATCATCAAGCGCTACGCCCGCAAGGCGGGGATCTCCAAAGATCTCTCGCCGCATACACTGCGCCACGCGTTCGCGACGCATCTGCTCAATCACGGCGCGGACCTGCGCGTCGTCCAGATGCTGCTGGGACATAGTGACCTGTCGACTACACAGATCTATACGCACGTCGCACGCGAGCGGATGAAAGAGCTGCACGCGCAGCATCACCCTCGCGGGTAAGGGCAGCCGGGTCCATGGATGACCGGGCAGGGCGCCCTGCCGCCCCGGACGGTCACCGGCACGAGCCCTACTTCTCCAAGAGATTCAGCTTGTCGGGCTTGCCATCCCATTCCTTGGCATCAGGCGGTGCATCCTTCTTCTCAGTGATCACCGGCCACTGCTTGGCGAGCTCGGCGTTGAGCTTCTTGAACTGTTCCTGACCGGGCGGCAGCTCTTCCTCGGAGAAGATCGCTTCCGCCGGACACTCCGGCTCGCAGAGCGTGCAGTCGATGCACTCATCCGGGTCGATGGCGAGAAAGTTCGGCCCCTCGTGAAAACAGTCCACGGGGCAGACCTCCACGCAGTCCATGTACTTGCACTTGATGCAGTTTTCAGTAACGACAAAGGTCATGAGTGTGTGCGCTGCGCGCGGCGGGCGCGCGCCAAAAGACATATTCTGCCATGCGTGCGGGGCCGGTCGCAAAGTCGCTTCCGGCATGAGGTAAGACCCTCACTGTCTCAGGCGTCGATCGAGCGAGGCGAAATGATACGGCTCGACACCGGCCGCGCGATCCTCCAGGTAGTGCCGCAGGCTGAAGTCGGTGCTCGGGAAGGCCAGCTCCTCCCAGGGGATCTGCTCCGGACGGACGAGCTCGACTTCCAGGCTTTCGGGTCCGGCGCCGAACTCCGGCTTGGGCAATGTCGCACGGAAGAAGACATGGACCTGCTGTGCGTGGAGCACATGGACGACAGCCAGTAAGGAGCCGACCTCGACCTCAGCCAAGGCTTCCTCCCGGGACTCGCGAGCGGCCCCCTGCTGCAGGGTCTCACCGTTCTCGAAGAAGCCGGCCGGCACCGTCCAATAGCCGCGTCGCGGCTCGATGGCGCGCCGGCAAAGGAGGATGCGGCCGTCGTGCTCGGGTACACAACCGACGACGAGCCGCGGGTTCAGATAGTGAACGGTCCCGCACGCGTCGCAGACATGTCGGGCGAGGTGATCGCCCGGCGGCACGCGAAGATCGACCCGGGCGCCGCACTGAGTGCAGAAATTCATGGTGTGACGTCAGGATACGGTCCGCTAGGAGCCTTGTCGATGGCCAGGCGGCATGGAGTCGAGGCCGCCCGAGCCCCCGACTCACGGGGTTGCTGATCCGTGGGCTGCGCGAGGCGCTACCGCAGGTGCAGCGCGCGGCGCACGCCGGTCGAGGCGCTCTGGTAGCTCTCGCGGTCGATCCTCACCAGGTCGCGCCCTTCGTTCTTTGCTTCGTAGAGGGCCGCGTCGGCGCGAGCGATGATCTCATCGAGCGAGCGCGCTCCGTCGGCCGTGGTGGCGAGTCCGGCGCTGAAGGTGATGCGCAGCGGCGGCGCTTCCTTGCCGGCGGCGGGCAGTTGGATGGCGAGCGCGAGGACCCGCAGGCGCTCGACGGTCGCGAGTGCAGCATCCAGCGTGGTTTCCGGCAGGATGAGCAGGAACTCCTCACCGCCCCAGCGGCCGAGGACGTCCGCGGCGCGCAGTGCGCCGCGGCCGACACGGGCGAATTCCCGCAGGACGTGATCGCCCGCCGCGTGGCCGCAGCGGTCGTTGATGGCTTTGAAATGATCGAGGTCGATGATCGCAACCGTCAGCGCCCGCGAGTGCGCGACTGCGGCTTCGAGCGCAGCGGTGGCAAGCTCGATCGTGCGCCCGCGGTTCGGGATGCCGGTCAGGTTGTCCTCGGTCGCGAGGCGCATGAGCTGCCGGCGATGACGCAGGTAGGCGTAGAGGATGTAGGAGAGGAGCGCGATGATCAGCACGCCTGCCGTGTTGGCGACGGCCACCCAGCGCAGGGTCTCCTTCTGACGGCTCTCGCGCTGCTGCGTCAGCTCGAGCTGGCGCTGCAGCAAGGCGTTGCGTGCGATCTCTCGGTCCGCGACCGCCCGCTCCTTGACGGTCTCCTGCATCCGCATGCTGCGTGCGAGGTTCTCTTCACGATCGCGACGGACGAATTCCTCGAGGTTGGAATACGCCAGGTTGTAATTACGCTCGGCGGCATAGGCGCGCGCGCGCGTGCGGTACGCGATTCCGACTCCGCGCGGAGCCATGTCGGTGCCGTTGTGGTCGAGCACGCCATTCAGGATGCCGAGCGCTTCTTTCGCCCGGCCCTCGTTCAGGTCGATGATTGCCAGAAGGCCTTGAGTCTCCTTCAACACGTCCGTGGTGTTGCTGGCGGCGAATATCCGCGCGGCGCTGTCACAGCTCGGGCGCGCCGCCTGATACTGACTCAGCTCGGTCAGCGATTCGCAGATGCGCATGTCCGCGAAGGCCACGCCCTGCGTGTCGCCGAGCGACTGGCTGATGCCGCGGGCCTGCCGGAAGGTATCGATCGCGGGATCGTATTCCCGCATCGCCTCGAGAATCGCGCCCTCCAGGTAGTAGGACACGGAGAGGGAGAGCGAATTGCCGTGCGCCGTATCCCAGGCGATCCTCTGGCGCTGCAGCGTGAGCGCTTCGGGGTAGTCGCCGACCGTGCGCAATGCGGCGGCGAGCGCGCTCGCCGCCTTGGAGTGCGCCGCGGCGCGTCCTGGCAACTCCGTATCGTGGTAGGCCTGTGTCAGGATCCGCGTGGCCAGGGCGTTCTCACCCGCACGGCGCTCGAGGTCACCGAGCGCGATCGCGAGGCAGATGTTGGACATCGAGTCCGTGGGCAGGTGGCCGCGCGCCGACTCGATGGCGGTGATCGCATCGCGTATGCCGTCCTGAGTGTAGATGTTGAGGGCGGCAGTCGCGAGCAGCTCGAGGCGCAACGGGTCCGTCGCGCCGCTGAGGAGCGCAAGTCCCTTCAGCGCCGTCGCGCGCGCCTCGTGATCGAGCTCCAGCGCGGAATAAGCATCCGCCTGTACGGCGTAGAGCGCCGCGAGCTGCCGCGAGCCCGCCGGCGGGGAGGCGCTTTCGACCGTGCGTAAGCGGACGGCGAGGGTGGTAAGCGTCTGGATGGCGTTCTTGTCCACCGTGGGATCGAGCGTCACGTAGGCGGAATCCGCGACGGGGAAGCAGTCGGCCCGCGCCGCCATCGGGGTCAGCGTGCAGAGCGCCAGGACGAAGCACGCCGCCGGCGCGGTGGTCGCCGTTTTGCGTGGCTTTCCGGGGCTGAAAACGAACCTGCGCATCGAGACCGCAACCTTACCGTTCTCCCTCGTCCGCTGGCGCCATCGGACTTCACGCTTCCGCGGGCTCGGACGAGTGGCGGGCGCGCCAAATGAGTGCAATCCACGGCCCGCGGCAGGGCGCGGCGATCCGCGGCACTCGCGTGACGCGGGTCACATTCCGCAGCGGCGCGCCGGCGGCAGTGGTTAGGTTGGCTCTGCAGGCAGCGTGCAACCGGGAGCTGCGTCCCGGAAGGGATCGGACTGCCTCGGCTACGCTGCCGGGAGCATGAGGAGCTCACGGCCGGCTGCTCACGCGAGCCTGACCAAGTTTTGGGAGCGATCTCATTTCCGCGAAGCGTGACAACGCGCCTCTTCGCGCCCGAGCGGCAGCGCCCGACGGCGATCCGTCATCGCGCCGGAGTGTCGGACAGGCCGCCGAAGTGTTGGTCGAAGCCCTGCCGGATCTCGCGCTTCTCATCGGGCGCGATGGCGTCGTGCTGGCTCAGGGTGGGGGCCGCGAAACGGCCGCGTTGCGGCCACAGGGCGATCCCGTGGGCAAGCCGCTGGAAGCCTCGTGGCCGGCTCCCATTGCCGCATTGCTGCGGCAACTCGCCCGCAAGGCGATCGCACAGCGTACAGCGGTCGAGGCGCGCTTCTTCCGGGACAGGACCGAGTACGCCGCGCAGGCGTCGGCGCGGGGTCCAGACCGGGCCGTCTGTGTGATCCGGGCAGTCCCCAACATCGCCGTAGAAGACACCGCGGAGACGGGCGCGCATCCCGCACCGCAGCTCGACCGCCGTGGCTTTCTGCAGCGGTTCAAGGAGTCACTGTCGTGGGCCTCATTGCGCGAAACGCCGATCGCGCTCGCCGTCATCCACATCGAGGGCGTGACCGATATCGCACAGGTGCTGGCCTCCCAGGTGTCCGAGCAGGTCATGAGCGCGGCGATCCGCAGGCTGCCGCCCCCTCAGGGCACGGGAGCGGCGGGCTCGAGCCCGCCGTGGTACCTCGGGCAGCTGAGCGAAGGCCTGCTCGCGATCGTCATCGAGAGCGCCGACCGGGAGCCGATCGAGGCGTGCATCGCTCAAGTCTGCTCGAGTCTGCGCGAGCCGATCCGTACGGGCGATGCCGAATTCCACCTGACTCCCTACGCCGGAGTTGCGATTCTCGGCCAGGACGCCTCCACACCCAAGCTCCTCCTCGAGCAGGCGCGTGCTGCTGCGATGGAGGCACGCAGATCGGGTTCTACGCGGGGCATCCGCTTCTTCACGGACACCATCAAGCTGCGCACTCTCGCGCGTATCGATTTGACGCGTGAGCTGCGCAACGCCATCGCGAACGGCGACATCCGTTTGCGCTACACGGGCCGCCACGACCTCAAGAGCGGGCGCCTCGCCGCCTGGGTGGGATATCTTCGCTGGCAGCACCCGCTGCGCGGCGAGATCCGTCCTGCGGAATTCCTGCGCGTCGCTGCGGCGACCGGACTGGCAGCCTCGCTGTCCCGCGCCGTGCTCGCGCACCTGCGCCGCGACTTTGCCGTGCTTGCCGCCCACTGCGACCCTGATGTATGCATCTCGTTCGGCGCGCTGCGCCATCACGTGCTGCACGAGGAGTTCCTGAGCGATGTGGCGCTGCTCATCAACGAGGGCGGCATACCGGCGAAACGGCTCGAGCTGAGAATCGCCGAGAAAGTCTTCATTACGCGCGAGCGGACGCAATCCGAGGCGCTGACGCGCCTGGGTGTCCGGCTGGTGGTCGATGAGGTGGCGCGTGGCATGGGATCGCTCGACTCACTGGCGCGCGCGCCGATCTGGGGCCTGCAGCTCGATCGCGCCTGGGTCGCCGCGCTGCACACCGATCCCATCGCCCGCAGGGTCTGCCGGGCCGGCATCGAGATGGCCGCCGCGCTCGGGCTCGTGCCGCTCGCGACCGGAGTCGATGATGCGCAGACGCGGGATGCCCTGATCGAGCTCGGCTGCATCTACGGCAGCGGCGATCTCTATCGGGACGATGAATTGGACATAACAGCCAACCGATTTGACGGGGCCATTATGTGACTGCCGTCACGTTGCCGCCGGGGTCGATGCGCCCGGCTCGACTGCGAGCCGCGTCACACTCACCCAGAATGCGCGTCAACAAAAACGCTGTCACAGGTCGCCGCAATGCGCATCCCCCGACTGATTCCCACTTCGATACTGGCCTTGGCGCTGGCCGCCACCGCGACGCCGGTCATTGCCGATACCAGCCTGTACATCGTGCAGGCGCCTACCTCGGCGGCCGCCCGCGCGAGCGTGCTGCGGGTGCATGGGGTGCTGCAGAGCGACCTCACGATCATCCACGCCGTGGCTGCGCGCCTCGATTCGCAGCAGGCCGCGCGCCTGCGTGCCACTTCCGGGCTGCGCCTCTTCGAGGATCGGCACGTGGCGGCGAGCTCGCTTCTCGGCAGTCTCACCCAGACTCTGAGCACCACGACGAACTCGCTCAATCAGACCCTCGCCACGAGCCCCCTGGTATCGAGCGTCACGGGTACGGCGGTCCCCCTCGTCACGACGGTCACCGGCAACTCGCTCACGAGCACGGTGACGGCGCCCCTCGTCTCGACGCTGAGTGCCGGCACGGCCACACAGGACGGCAAGGGCGTGCTCGGGCTCACTCTGACCTATCAGACGAACTATCCGATGCTGGTCGGCGCGGATACGCTGCAGCAGGCCGGTATCACGGGAAAGGGTGTCACCATCGCGGTACTCGACTCCGGGCTGTGGCAGGACGTCCTGCAGAACTACGGCTCGCGCATCCTCGCCACCCGGGACGTCACCAACGGCGGCTCGGGTCAGGTAACCGGCGATCCTTACGGTCACGGCACGCACGTCACCTCCATCGCCGCCGGCGGCGCGCAGAACATCGCCGGGCAGTATCTCGGCATCGCGCCGAAGGCGAACCTCGTCATCGTGCGTGCCCTCGACGCTGATGGCGCCGGAAGCTATTCCGACATCATCGCGGGCATCAACTGGATCGTGGCGAACCGCCAGAAATACAACATCCGGATCCTCAACCTGTCGCTCGGGGCCACCCCGCAGTCATTCTACTGGGACGACCCTCTCGATCAGGCCGTCATGGCCGCCTGGCGGGCGGGCATAGTCGTGGTCGCAGCCGCGGGCAATGACGGGCCGAGCCCCATGACGATCGACGTGCCCGGCAACGTGCCTTACGTCATCACAACAGGCGCGCTCACGGACAACTACCAGCCTTACAGCACGAACGACTGGCGGCTGGCTTCGTTCTCCTCCACGGGACCCACGTACGAGGGCTTCGTCAAGCCCGAGATGGTCGCTCCCGGCGGGCACATGGTCGCCTCGATGGCGAGCGGCAGCTATCTCGCCAACATCGACCCCAACTCGATGGACGTCGTCGAGCAGATGTTCACGATGTCCGGCACCTCGCAGGCGGCTGCGGTGACCACCGGCGTCGTCGCGTTGATGCTGCAGGAGGATCCGACGCTCAGGCCGGACGACGTGAAGTGTCGCCTGATGGCCTCCGCGCGGGCCGCCGTGACCTCCGCCGGCGCTCTCGCCTACAGCGTCTTCCAGCAGGGAGCCGGCCTCATCGATGCGGTCGCGGCAGTCAACAGCTCCGCGGTCGGCTGCGCCAACCAGGGGCTCGATATCGGCGCCGATCTCGCCGGTACGGAGCACTTCGGCGGCCCGGCCAATCGCGATGCGAGCGGCAACTACTACATCATGAACATGCAGGCATCGAGGGCGGGGACCGCGCAGCCGGGAGATGGCTTCACCTGGTCGAGCTCGTATGCCGGCACCCAGGGATACGCCTGGAGCGAGGCCTACCCCTGGAGCCAGGGATTCGCGTGGACGCAGGCCTACGTCTGGTCGAACAATTTCGCCTGGGCAAGGAACTTCGCCTGGGCCCGCAACTTCGCCTGGGCGCGCACGGTTCCGTGGTGGAACAACTCACAGGCTCCGGCCCCGAAGGCACCCGCCCCCATCGTGCCGTGGGTGCCCAACCAGTAGCGCATACCATGATGCCGTGAGCACGATAGCCCGCGCCGGGGCCTCGATGCGGCGCATCATCGGTACGACGCTCTTGTCGATCGCGGCAGCCTCCACGGCTGCCGCGGCCGATGCGCCCCCGCTCGTTCTCACGCAGCTGACGACCGCCGACGGCCTGCCGCAGGGCGGCGTGCACGCGGTCCTGCAGGATTCCCAGGGATTCATGTGGTTCGGCACAGAGGACGGCCTGGTCCGCTACGACGGGCAGGAGCTCGTCCGTTACGGGTACTCGCGCGAGGAGGCTCGCGGCCTGCCGGGCACCTACATCAATCAGATCGTCGAAGGTCCGCGCCACGATCTGTGGTTTGCGATCAATGGCGGCCTCGCGCGCTGGAGCCGGGCGGAGGATCGCTTCACGGTCTATCGCCACGATCCCAACAGCCCGAGCTCCCTCGCGAGCGACCAGGTCAACACCGTCTCGATCGACGCCAAGGGGCGGGTCTGGATCGGAATGGCCGACGCGGGTATCGACATTCTCGACCCGCGGACCGGCCGATTCGAGAGCCTGCGGCACGAGGCCGCGGCGAGCGGCTCCTTGGCGAGCGATCACGTGACCACGCTGAGTCGCGACCGCGCCGGCAATCTCTGGGTGGGCACCGATCAGGGGCTCGATGAGCTCGAGGCCGGCGAAAAGCGCTTCCGCCATTTCCACCACGTGGACGGTGATCCGCGGACGCTGAGCGGTAACGACATCTGGCGGGTGCTCGAGGACTCGAGCGGCTCGATCTGGGTCGCCACGTACGGGGGTGGCCTCGATCGGATGGATCGCAGCGGCCATGTGCTGCAGGTCCTGCGGCACGACCCGCGCCGGCCCGACTCGCTCGCGAGCGATCAGGTGCAGGCGCTGCTCGAGGACCGTCAGGGGCGCTTCTGGGTGGGGACCACGGATGGGTTGGATCTGCTCAACCGTGCGACGGGCGCGATCGTTCACTATCGCCACCTGCGCCAGGACCCTGGATCCCTGCCGGATTCATCGGTCTTTTCTCTCTATCAGGACAGCGCCGGGCTCGTGTGGATCGGCACGGCCACGGGAGGGGTGAGCCGCTGGGATCCGCGCAGCGCGGAGCTCGGTGCCCGCCGGCCCGATTGGCTCGGCAAGTTCGTCACGGCCTTCGCCGATGCGCCGGAGGGCCGCGTCTGGATCGCATCGATGGGGGGTGGCCTGGTCGAGTACGACGCGGATACCGGCCGCAAGCTCGACCTGAGTACGGTCACAGGCCGGAAAACGGCTCTCGATGATGTACCGGTGATGTCCTTGCGCGAAGATCGCAACGGCATGCTCTGGGTGGGAACCATGGACAGGGGCGTCGCAACGCTGAGCCGCAACAACCAACTGAAGTGGATTGGCGCCAAGCGCGGCGACCCGCACTCCCTGAGCGCTGCGGGAGTCATGACGATCTTCGAATCCCGTGACGGAGAGGTATGGGTCGGGACCTTCGGCGGTGGTGCGAATGTCATCGATCCGGCAACGGGCCTGGTCCGCCAGTTGCCCTACGGATCGGCATCGGGTGCAGTCAGCGCCGATAGCGTGACTGCGTTTGCGCAGGACTCCCGGGGGAACCTCTGGATCGGGACGGATGGCGGGGGCCTCGATCTCGCCCGCCCCGATGGCACCGTGATCAAGGTGTTCCGCCACGATGCACATGACCCATCCAGCCTCCCGTCGGATACGGTGTACGCTCTGGCGGTGGACCCGCATGATCGGGTCTGGGTCGGAACGAGCGGCGGCGGGCTCGCTGTCGCGAGGGATGGCTCCTCGGCGCCGCAGGCGATCCGGTTCCAGACGCGTTCCCTCGGCCAGGGACTCACGAGCGACACCATCTACGGTGTGCTCGTCGATGGCGATGGCCGCATCTGGCTGAGCGGCAATGCGGGGCTGATGCGTCTCGATCCCAACACCGGCGCGGTCAAGACCTTTCACGTCGCGGATGGGGCCGCAGGCGAGGAATTCACCACCAACGCTTATTTCCGCACGCGCGACGGCCGGCTCTGCTTCGGCGGCCCGAGCGGGTTCAACATCTTCGAGCCGTCGCATCTCACGGAGCGCTCGGAATCGCCGCTTCTCGCGCTGACACGTGTGGAGATCGGCGGAGCTGCGGCGCCGGGCGCGACACCCTACTGGCGGCGTCAGCGAATCCCGCTCGACTACCGCGCCAACATCGTCTCGCTCGATGTCAGCGTGCTCGATTTCACCTCCCCCAGGCACAACCGCATCGCCTACCGCATGGCCGGGCTCACCGACCGCTGGATCGACCTCGGCGCGCAGCATCGCATCACGCTCACCAATCTCGAACCGGGGAATCACGTCCTCGAGGTGCGCGGCGCCAACTCCGACTCCGTGTGGAGCGCGCCTCTGAAGATCACGCTGCACCGCGACCCGGCGCCGTGGGCCTCACCCTGGGCCTACGCGCTCTATGCGCTCGCGATTCTCGGGCTTGCCGCGCATCGGCTCCGCAAGCAGGCGCTCGAGCGCAGGCACCAGGTGCGCGAGCGTGAGCGGCTGGAGGCGGAGGTCGCCGCGCGCACCCATGAGCTTTCCGAGAGCAACCGCCAGCTTGCCGACGCGGCGCGTGCCAAGAGCGACTTCCTCGACCGGATGAGCCACGAGTTGCGTACGCCGATGAATGGCGTCGTCGGGATGACCGAGCTGCTGGCTCGCACGCCGCAGTCGAGCACCCAGGCGCGGCTCACGCAGACCATCCGCTCCTCCGCGCAGGTCCTCCTGCGCATCGTCAACGACCTGCTCGATCTGTCACGTGCCCAGGCCGGCAAGATCGCGCTCGAGAAGCTGCCCGTCGAGCTCGACCGGATCCTGGAGGAGTGCGCCGGGCTCTTCAGCGGCACCACGCAGGCCAAGGGCATCCAACTCGATGTGCGGCCGCCGACGCCGGCTCAGCATGCACTGCGGGGACGCAGCCTCATCGGCGATCCGTTCCGGATACGGCAGATCGTGATGAACCTGATCGGCAACGCGGTGAAGTTCACCGAGCACGGCGAGATCCTGGTGCAGGGGGACATCGACCTTGTGGACGCGGAACGGGCCGCCGTTCAGATCACCATTGCCGATACCGGCATCGGCATGGAGGCGGCAACCGTCCAGAAGATCTTTCAGCCCTTCACACAGGCCGACGAATCGACCAGCCGGCGATTCGGCGGCAGCGGCCTCGGTCTTGCGATCTGTCGCGAGCTCGCGCAGATGATGGGCGGAAGCATCACTGTCGAGAGCACACCGGGCACAGGCTCGACCTTCCGTGTGCGCCTGCCTCTCGATCTGAGCGCGGCCGCATCGCATCCGGCGGCCACGGCCACGGCCGCGGAGCCGGCCGGCCATACCGCGGATGCATCCACCGGAGCGATCGGCGCCCACGTTCTGCTCGTGGAGGATGAGCCGGTCAACGCGGCGGTCGCGCAAGGTTATCTCGAAGCGCTCGGTTGTACGTCCGTCTGGACCAAGGATGGCGCGGAAGCGCTTGCACGCAGCGCGGGCGAGCGTTTCGACCTGATCCTGATGGATATCAACATGCCCGCCTTCGACGGCTACGAGACTGCGCGGCTGATGCGCGAGCGGGCCGGAACGGGTCGTCGCGTCCCCATCGTTGCCCTGACCGCGCACACCCCCTCGCAGGTTCGCGCGCGCTGCGAGGCAGCCGGCATCGATGACGTGCTCAGCAAGCCATATACACCAGAGGATTGCGAGCAGATGCTGCGGCGCTGGGTGCCCTCCGATCGCAAGCCTCGAGCCCGCATGCAACCGAGTGGCGGACCGATGACCGGAACGATCACGCAGGGGCGAGAGCAGGTGCCCAACACGGGCGATGGGCGAGCCATTCCGCCGGCCGAAGACCTGGCGAAGATCGACCCGGCGACCGTGGTGCGGCTGCGCGGCACCGGCGTTGCAGGCCGGACCAGTCTCTATGTCAGGCTGGTCGAGCTCTTTCGCGCCGGCTCGACCACGGCGCTCGGTGAGCTGCAGTCGGCGCTGCGCGGTGGCGACCTCGCGGCGGCGCGCGCGATCTGCCACAAGCTCAAGTCCAGCGCTGCGAACGTTGGGGCGATGGCATTCTCTGAGGACGTTCGCCGGCTCGAGCAGCTGTGCGCGGCGGCGGATGTGACCGCAGCCTGGAGTGTGTTCGAGCGTCTGCACGCGGCTCATCCGTCACTCATTGCGGAGCTGGCCGGATTCGAGCGAAGAGAGATCGCATGACCGGGAAGCCCATAGCGATCATTGCGGACGATGAGGAGACCGGGCGGCTCCTGCTCGCCGAGTCTGCCGAGCAGGTGGGGCTCGCGCCTCTCATGTTCGACAACGGTACTGACGCGCTGGAGGCGGCACGCCTATACGGTGCCGCAATCGTCCTTCTGGACGTTGAGATGCCCGGGATGGATGGCTACGCTGTTTGCCGATGGCTGCGCAGCGATCCGCGTTTCACCACCATCCCGATCGTGATGGTGACCGGTCACGAGGATTCCGCGGCCATCACGCTGGCTTTCGATGCCGGTGCCACGGATTTCGTGTCGAAACCTGTCAATTGGGCGCTGCTGCCCCGGCGTCTGGAGTACATCCTGCGCAACGCAGCCGCCGCGGAGCGGATCGAGCGGCTCGCCTATTTCGATCCACTCACCGGACTACCCAACCGGCAACGTTGCCTCGAGACGGCGCAGCGGCAGTTCGCCGAGGCTTCGCGCTCGGGAGAGACCGTTGCGGTGGTTTACCTCGACCTCAACAGCTTCAAGCGGATCAACGACACCTTCGGCCATTCGGCGGGCGATGCGGTATTGCGCACCGTTGCCGGCAAGCTCACCCACTCGCTGCAGGCACCGGAAGGCAACCCTGCGCATGTATCGCTCGCGCGCTTCGGTGGAGATGAGTTCGTGATCCTGGTGAGACACCCTGATGCGGGAGCGCTCTCGCTGCGCCTCGCCGAGAAGTGCAGCGCCGCGTTCAAGGAGCCCATCGTCCATGAGGGCCTCGAGTTCTACTCGACCCCGAGCATAGGAGTTGCCGTCTATCCGCAGGACGGCGGCGATGTTGCCACCGTGCTCAAGCATGCAGACACCGCGATGTATCAGGCGAAGACCGGCAACGCCGCACCGATCGCGCTGTACACGCCGGCGATGAGCACCCGCCTGCGGGACTGGCTCGAGCTCGAGGCGCGGTTGCGCCGCGCCGTGCAGGAAGACCGGGTGCAGCTGCGCTATCAGCCCAAGTTCAGCCTGAAGGACCAACGGCTGTCGGGAGTGGAGGCGCTGCTGCGTTGGTACGACAGCGAGCATGGCGAAGTCTCGCCTACCCGTTTTGTCGAGATCGCCGAAGACAGCGGGCTCATCCTCGAGATGGGAAGCTGGGTCGTGCGCGCGGCCTGTCGCCAGCTGCGCAAGTGGCTCGATGCGGGCTTTCGCATTCCGGTGGCGATCAACGTCTCCGGCAAAGAGCTGCTGCACGGTGATCCGGCCCGCATCCTCGAGACGGAGGCGGCCGCCGCCGGCGTTCCGACCGCGCTCATCGAGGTCGAGATCACCGAGTCGGTCCTGGTGCAGGACTCGAGCAAGGTGCGCCAGGCGCTCGAGCGGCTGCGCGAGCTCGGCTGCCGCATTGCACTCGATGACTTTGGCACCGGCTATTCCTCGCTCGCCTACATCACGCGCTTCCCGCCCGACCGCCTCAAGATCGACAAGGCGTTCGTGCGCAACGTCGACTGCTCGGCGAGCGATGCAGCGATTGCCAACGCGATCCTCTCGCTCGCCAAGACTCTGGGCCTGGTCGTCACCGCCGAGGGCATCGAGCGGCCGAGCCAGCTCGAGTGGCTGCGTGCGCGCGGTTGCGATGAGGCACAGGGATTCCTGCTCGCACGGCCGCTCACGGCGGCGGAGCTCGAAGCACAGTTTCTGCGCGCGGCGGCGCCCGTATCGTCCCCCGCTGGGGTAAGCGGCGAACCTGCGTCACACTTCGCCCGGAAGGCCTAAAGGGCAGGCCGCGCATGCCGAAGAACTATGTGAAGTACATGTCTTCAGGTGTGACTCAGTTCTCATGCGCGTTCCCGGGTTCCAATCGAGCAACCAGCTGGTGCGGTCAGCCGACCGCGGCCGGGCGCCGTTCGTCATTGCCACGATCCTCGCCTGCCTCGCCCTGAACATCCTGGCGCTCGGCGCCCTCGTGCTCGCTCATGCCCAGGACGGGGCCCATCACACCTCGATCGGGCTGCCTGCGCTCTTCGGGCTCTGCATATTCCTCAGCACGCTGCTCGCCCTGCAAACCATCGTCCGCCGCCGCAGTGAGTTCAAGCTCGAGGGGACGATCCGGCGGCAGAGCCGGCTGCTCGAGGAGATCTCCGCCATGAGCACCATGGTGGAGCTGCTGCAGACCTGCCACTCGCAAGCCGAGGCGAACATCGTGATCCACGGTGCGCTGCCGAAGCTCCTGCCGGGCGTCAGCGGCGCGCTGTATGTCTCGCGACGCGACGATGCCACCCTGGAGCTGCAGGTCGGGTGGGGGTCGATCTCAGCGGCACAGAGCTTTGCGTCCGAGGACTGCTGGGCGCTGCGCCGCGGGCGGCCGCATCTCTATGATCCGGTCAGTGCCGCAACGGTCTGCCGCCATGTCGGGCAGAGTGAGGACAGCTGCCTGTGTGTACCGCTCGCCTCGCAAGGTGACACCCTGGCGGTCCTGCACCTGCGCCCGGACGGCGAGGGCAGTCTTTCGGAGGACGTGCGGCGGCTGGCCTCGGTGCTGGCCGAGCAACTCTCGCTCGCGGTGGGCAACTTGAGGCTCCAGGAGACCTTGCGCAGCGGCTCGGAGCGCGATCCGCTCACCGACCTCTACAACCGGCGCCACCTGGAGATCTCACTCCACCGGGAGCTGGCCCGCGCTCAGCGGCACGGCTTTTCGGTGAGCCTCATCATGCTCGACGTCGATCACTTCAAGGCCTTCAATGACACGAATGGCCACGACGCCGGAGACGAGGTGTTGCGGAACGTTGCACACGTGCTCAAGCGCCATACGCGCGTGGAGGATGTCGCGTGCCGTTACGGTGGCGAGGAATTCCTCATAGTCCTGTCGGCCTGCTCGGTGGATGATGCCTATTCGAAAGCGGAGGCCATCCGTGAGGCCATTGCGCAGCTGCACGTATTCTCGCGCGGCACTGCGCTGCCCCTCGTCACCGCCTCGCTCGGCATTGCCTCGTATCCCGAGGATGGCGAGCGCATCGAAGATCTGATCGCCGCGGCGGACGCCGCGCTCTATCGGGCCAAATCCAGCGGCCGCAACTGCATCGTCGCATCCAATGCGCCGGGGGACATCGTGTTGTTCGAGCCGCGCAGGCGCGCCACCGCCGAGCCTCCGGCAGAGGCGCCCGATGCTATCATGAGGGCTTGAGCGCGCGAGCCAAACGACAGCGACAGTACCAACAGGCCGGCGGCGGAGGGCTGTCCATTCGTTGCTGCAGCGCGGTGGCTGTCACCATTCTGGTTGCGAGCGCGGGGGCGACCAGAGCGTCCGCCGCCCAACCACCCGCGGCGCACTCGGAGGCGGCCAGGGCTGACGCCTTGGTCGCCAAGCTGCGAAATCTGCCGTTGCCGATGCAGGCATTTCCGCGAGGGACCGCCCGGGCGAGCGCCGCGAAAGCAACTCCGCCCCCGTTGCCCGAGCTCGAGTCGAAACGTCAGCGGGTCTATGACGAGCTCCACTCGCTGGGGCCGGCAAGCGTCCCTGCGTTGGCGCATGCGCTTCGCGATCCGGATCCGGAGATGCGGCGCGACGCCGCCGTGGCGTTGGATGTCATAGGCGGTGGCTGGTGGCATTTCGCCGACGGAGGCTCAAAGCTCGACATGCGCCCGGCGTTGCCGGCCTTGCTTGCGGCACTTCAGGACGCCGATCCCGGTGTCCGGGCGTGGGCTGCGCAGGACATCAGCGACATCGGGGCAGCGGCAGCAACGGCGGTGCCGCACTTGCGCGCGATGTTGCACAGCCAGGATCCGGGCTCGCGCAGCAGCGCCTGCAGCGCCCTCGGCGGGATCGGCTCGGCGGCGCGCAGCGCACTGCCTGAGTTGCGCCAGGCCCTCGGCGATTCGAGCCCCGAGGTCAGGCAATCAGCGCGCGCTGCAATCCTGAGCATCGGCCGCAGCGGCGCTTTCCATTGAGGCTCCGCCCAGCCGGCGCACCTGCCGGCAGTTGGCCTGTCCCTTGACATCCGTCGCCGCCCGCCGCCAGACTGTTGCCACTACAACAATCGGGGGCTGCGATGAAAAGCTTCGATAGACCGTATCTGATCTGGGCGCTCAGCTATGCTGCCGCCGGGATGGGCCTCGGCATCTTCATGGCCATGTCCGGCAATCACGGTCAATTCATCACCCACACGCACATCATGTTGGTTGGGTTCGTCACTTCGCTCATTTACGCGGTGATTCACCGTTTGTGGCTGCCGTCGCCCTCGCGCGCGCTCGCGACGGTCCAGTTCATTCTGCACCAGGCGGGCGGCCTCGCGATGTTTGGCGGCCTGCTCCTGCTCTTCGGCCATGCGGCTTCGGAAGAGCAGCTGGGGCCGGTGCTGGGTGCGGCGAGCATCGCGGTGATCCTCGGCGTGCTCCTGATGTTGGTCATGGTGCTGAGATCCGGAGCGCAGGCTCACGGCGTGGACGCGGCCGCCGGCCGGAACGCCGCCACGAGTTGAGTGACGGTCAGCGCGCGCACACGAATCCGCGCGAGCCTCTGTTTCAGCATGCCCCGGTTCTTCGAGATCCAGAGAATCAGGGCGATGAGTGAGCCGCCGGGCAGGATGAGCTCGATGGCCAGGTATGGCGCGGCGCTGCGGATGCAGGCGATGATGTTGGCGATTCGTGGGCTCATGACACATCATTCCAGGGAGGGGTTTGCGTTCCTCGCTCAATAGACGAAGCAGCGCGCCGGAAATCGACGGCGCCCGTGCGACCTTTTCGCGGCTCGCGCGTCTAATAGGTGTGGCGAGACTCTCCATCCATCTGGCGCTATGCGCAGTAGCGGTTTCGGCCGTCTCGCCGGCGGCATGGGCGGCGGGCCCGCCGGTGCTGCCGGTGCCGCTCGTCCCGAATACCGCCCAGGAGAGGCTGCAGACCCAGATGAGCATCCAGCAGGCGCAGGCCCAAGCGCGTCTCGCCGCCGACCAGGCCAAAGTTCAGGCGCAGCTCGATGCCAATCAGGCGAGACTCGAGGGCCAGCTCGCCGCCCAGCAGGCCGGAACCGAAGCGCAGGTCGATGCCGCACGCGCGAGGATCGCCACCCATGCGCAGTTGGCCGCGCTCTCGCTGCCGCTGCCTGTAGCAGGGCCGGTGCAGGCGCTGGGGCAGCGGCGGCCGGGCAACATGGAGCTCACCGCGCTCACGCCGCGGCTCGGCCGCTACTTCGGGACCGACCGCGGCATCCTGGTGGTGCGCGCCCCGACTCACGGGGTGCTGAAGCTCGAGGACGGGGATGTGATCCTCTCGATCGGCGGCCGCACTCCAGCGAGCAGCTCCCAGGCGATTCGAATCCTGACCTCCTACGATCCGGGTGAGAAGATCGAGCTGGTCATCCTGCGCGAGCACCGCAGGCTCGACATCACGACGACGATGTCCGGGCCGCCCACGGCACAGTGAATACGGGGTATTCGGGCGAGTTACCCGACAGAAAGGCTGGCGTGGTGCCCGAGGTCGGAGTCGAACCGACACGCTTTTAAGGGCGGCGGATTTTCATCCCGCTGCGGCTTTCGCCGCCCCGCACGGGGGAACCGCGGGGTTCGTGGGCTGGAGCACGCCTTCACCTTAGCCTTGCGGCCTTAGGTGCCCGCCGTCTGCTCTCTACACCTTTCCCGGAGACTCCGGGGCTTGGCTCGGCATTAGCTCGAAGCGGCGCGCTTCAGGGCCTCTACCGACTTTGACGGGCTTCACCCAGGGGATTTCTCCCCGGGGGCTCAATGAGATGGTCTGAGTCCGCTGCGTCTACCAATTCCGCCACTCGGGCACTGGGGCGCAAGTATAGGGGAGGGGGTGGGGGAAGCATATGGGTGCGACCTTTCGCTCAGGTCATGCATCTAAGGTGTCGTGAGCCGACTTGCCGAAATACCGATATCCAATGAGCTGATCGAGCGGGCGCGCCGTGGAGAAGAGGCCGCGCAGGCGGCGATTTATGGTGCGCTGGGGCCGGCCGTATTCGCGCTGATTCGCCGGCTGGTGGTGAACAGGGCGGTGGCCGAGGACCTCTTTCAGGACACCATGATGGTGCTGTTCCAGCGGCTCGGTGATTTTCGCGGTGAGGCGCCGCTCGGCGCCTGGCTCAGGCAGATCGCGGTTACCCGGTCCCTGATGTACCTGCGCTCGCCGTGGCATCGCGCGCGGCTCCAGTGGGATACGGACGACGACGCGCCACCGAGCGCTGCGGTATCACCCGTCATGCTGGCGACGCCGGGCGATGCACTCGATGTCGAGCGCGCAATGGCGATGCTGACGCCGGTCGGGCGCGCGGTGGTTTGGCTGTTCGAGGTCGAAGGTTACTCGCACGAGGAGATCGCGCGCCTCTTTGGACGCTCTGTCAGCTTTTCCAAGTCGCAGCTCGCACGCGCGCTTGCGCGACTGCGCCAGACGCTGGCGCCGCAGGAGGAAGAGGCATGCACGACGATCTGATCGAGAAGCTCATCGCGCGCCGCCTGCGGGCGCGGGCCGATGAGACCCAGAATCATGCTCCCTATGGCTGGGCTGAGTTTCAGCGCAGGCGAAATGCGCGCGCCGTCCCCACGGACCGCGACGGCCGCACTCGCCCGGGTGTTTTCGCGACGACCGCTGCTGCAGCCGTGCTGGTGGCCGGGTTTGCCATCGCGACGCTGAGCCATTACCGAGCATCGAAGCTGGCGCCGTCGGGAACTGTTGTAAAGGCCAATGATGGCGCCGATACAGGACACGACAACACCCCGCGGGCAACGCAGGATCGGCTGGCCCGGCAACGTACCCGCGCGCTCGAAGGGTGGCTCGCGAATCTGCCGCACGATCCGGCAGTCGTCAGAGTCGGTGCGCATGCGGCCGTGAGCCGGCTCCAGGACCAGATTGCCGCATTGGACGATCTGATGAGCGCGGAGCGGGCCGCGGGCGCGCAGCCGGGCAGGCTCGATGCGCTCGAGCACCAGCGGGCGCAACTCGTGACCTCACTGGCCCAGGTCCGATATGCGGAGATGTTGGCATCGGCAGCACTTTGAGCGAGATAACCCATGAGAATGCATCCCCGACCCCTTTCGATCGTCCTGACCCTGTGTTTCTCGCTGGCAGCGACCGCCGTGTTCGCCGGCAACGCGCAGGCGACACCGCCCGCATCTGCTGCCGCCCCTGAGTCCCCGGTATCGCCGGTGTCTCCTCAGGCCCCTCCAGCTCCCTCGGCGCCCTCTGTTCCCCAGGTCCCGCCTGATTACGCCGTGGCCGTCGATGTCCCCAACGTCCCCAACCCTCCTAACATCGACGAGGCCGCGCTGCAGGCGCGTGTGAATGACGCGCAGCGGCGACTGGAAGTGGCGGCGCAGCAGCTCGCGGCTCTCTCGGCGCAGATGTCCGGCCCGATGATGCGGCGGATGCAGCATTTCGAGATGTTGGCGGGACCCCCGCATGCCCTCATCGGCCTGCAGCTCGAGAGCTCGAGAGGCGAGCCGGGGGCGAGAGTTCGTGAGGTGAGCCCCGGGGGGCCGGCGGAGCAGGCGGGTGTGCGCACCGGAGACCTGATCGTCGCGGTGAATGGCGCTGAGGTAAAGGGGAAGGACCCTGCATTGCAGGTCATCGAGCGGCTGCACGGTGTCACACCGGGAGAGAAGGTGGATCTGCGGGTGTCGAGAGCCGGCAAAATGCACGATCTGACCCTGATCGCCCGCCCGAGCATGAACGATGCCTTCTTCGCGGGCCGGATCCGGCTGCCGCAGATAGAGGTCCCCAACCTCAGGCTCTCCGGTTGGGATGGGCCGGTGATCATCGGCGGTCCCGTGGCCGACATGGAGCTTGCCAAACTCACGCCGGCGCTCGGCCGCTACTTCGGCACCGACTCGGGGGTGCTGGTGGTGCGCGCGCCGCCCAAAGGAGCGCTCGGGCTGCAGGACGGCGATGTGATCCTGTCGATCGACGGGCGTAAGCCCATCGACAGCTCGCACGTCGTTCGGATCCTCGGCTCTTATGATCCCGGCGAGAAGATCACCATGAAGGTGGTGCGGCAGCACCGCGACATCTCGTTCGCCACCACGGTGCCGCAGGAGACTGGCGATGCCCCGCGGATGCTCATGATGCACAACGAGTAGGGCAGTCACTTGCATGGCGGCGATGGAGGCATCGCCATTACCATGCGCGCGTGCTGCGCACCGACTTCGCCTATGACCTGCCACCCGAGCTGATCGCCCAGGCCCCGCTCCCGGAGCGTTCCGCTGGGCGAATGCTCGTGCTCGACCGGCAGACCGGCGTCTTTGCCGACCGCCGGGTGCGCGATCTGCCGGGATTCCTCGCTCCAGGTGATCTGCTGGTCCTGAACGACACGCGGGTCGTGGCGGCGCGGGTATTTGGCTCGAAAGCCTCCGGCGGGCGAGTCGAGATCTTCCTCGAGCGGGCCGTGAGCGAGTACGAGGCGCTCGCTCAGCTGCGCACGAGCAAGCCGGTGCGAGAGGGGCTCGAGATCTCCACGGCGGGTGGCGCCGTTCAGGTGCTCGGGCGGGAGGACGACCTCTGGCGGATTCGCCTGCCGTCGCCGGTGCTCGACTTTTTCGAGCGGTGGGGCCAAGTGCCCCTGCCGCCCTATATCCAGCGTCCGGCGGCTGAGCTGGACCAGCAGCGATACCAGACCATCTTCGCGCGGGAGCGTGGCGCAGTCGCGGCGCCCACGGCGAGCCTGCATTTTGACGAGCCTCTGCTCGCGGAACTCGAAGCGCGCGACATCGGTCTTGCGTTCGTGACCCTGCACGTCGGTGCGGGTACATTCCAGCCCGTGCGGACGGATGACCTCGAATCGCATGTGATGCATGCAGAACGCGTAGTCGTCGGTGCGCACACCTGCGAAGCCATCATGCGGGCGCGCGCCGCAGGGCGGCGCGTCATAGCCGCCGGGACCACCGTCGTGAGAGCCTTGGAATCGGCCGCTGCGAGCGCTCAATCGCAGGAGGAGCGTTCCGGGACGTGCGCAGCGCCGCTGCGGCTGGCACCCTGGTCGGGTGAGACGAGACTCTTCATCAAGCCGGGTTTCAGGTTTCGGGTGGTGGACGCGCTGCTCACGAATTTCCATCTTCCCGAATCGACGCTCCTCATGCTCGTCTGCGCGTTTGCCGGCCGCGACTCGGTCCTGCGCGCGTACCGGCATGCCGTCGGAGAGCGGTACCGTTTTTTCAGCTATGGCGATGCGATGCTGGTGACTACCCAGGTGGATCCTTGAGACCGGCCTTCGAGCTCACCGCGAGGGACGGTGCGGCCCGGGCCGGCAGGCTGCAGACGGCACACGGGCTGGTAGAGACCCCGGCCTTCATGCCCGTCGGCACGTACGGCACCGTGAAAGCCATGACGCCCGAGGAGCTCTATGGCCTGGGCGCCGAGCTCGTCCTCGGCAACACCTTCCACCTGATGCTGCGCCCCGGCGTGCAGATCGTGGCGGCGCACGGCGGCCTGCACGAGTTCATGAGCTGGAAGCGGCCGATCCTGACCGACTCCGGCGGCTTTCAGGTTTTCAGCCTCAAGAGCCTGCGCCGGATCACGGAGGAGGGCGTGCGCTTCCGCTCGCCCGTGGACGGAAGCGAGGTGCGGCTGACGCCCGAGGACTCGATGGAGGTGCAGTTGGGGCTGCGTTCGGACATTGCCATGGCGCTCGATGACTGTACGCCTCATCCGGCGACGGAGCCCGAGGCAAGGGAGTCGATGGAGCGGTCCATGCGCTGGGCGGCTCGCAGCCATGCGCGCTACCACCGTGATGAGCCTCCCGGGGGACTCTTCGGCATCGTCCAGGGCGGGATGCATGGAGCCTTGCGGCTCGCATCGCTCGAGTCCTTGCTGCGCCTCGACTGGCCCGGTCTCGCGGTGGGTGGTCTGGCCGTGGGGGAGCCCGAGGAGGAGCGGCTGCGGATCCTGGAGACGGTCGTCCCTCACATGCCCGCCGACCGCCCACGGTATCTCATGGGCGTCGGGCGTCCGGAAGACATCGTCGCGGCGGTCCTACGTGGTATCGACATGTTCGATTGCGTGATGCCGACGCGCCATGCGCGCAATGGGCATCTCTTCACGGAGGCCGGCGTCATCAACATCCGCAACCGGGTCCATCAGTCGGCCCTGGGCCCGATCGACCCGGAATGCGACTGCTACACCTGCCGGCACTACACGCGGGCCTACCTGCGGCATCTCGACCGCTGCAACGAGATCCTCGGCTGCCGGCTGAATACGATTCACAACCTGGCCTTCTACCTGCGGCTGATGCGGTCGCTCCGGCAGGCGATCGCCGAGGGACGGGCGGCGGCCTTTGCCGCGGCTTACCTCGCGCGCCGGGCGGCAGCGGACGCTGTGGCATAATGGCGCGTTTCACGGCCAGTAGACGACTTCCAGACGTGGTGAGTGCATGAATTCATTGATCCCCCCGGCCTGGGCGCAGGGCGCGCCGGCCTCGGCCACAGGCCAGTTCGCGCCGCTGCTGGTGATGGTGGTCTTCATCGTCATCTTCTACTTCCTGCTGATGCGACCGCAGCAGAAGCGGCAGAAAGAGCATCAGACGCTCATCTCGAAGCTGGCAACGGGGGATGAGGTGGTGACCACCGGCGGGCTCCTGGGGAAGATCACCGATGTCGGCGACAACTTCGTCACCATCGAGGTTGCCGACGGGGTGCGAATCAAGGTGCAGAAGACCCAGGTCAGCGCCCTGATGCCGAAGGGCACACTGAAGAGCGCTTGAGACATGCTCGAATACGCACGCTGGAAGTACATCCTCATTGCCGCAGTGCTGGTCCTGGCGCTGATCCTGGCGCTGCCCAACGTATTCGGCTCGGCGCCGGCCCTACAGCTGGCGCACAGGGATCACAGTCCGGTAACCGCTGCCGAGGCGAAGTCACTCTCGGAATATCTCAACCAGCATGGCATCCATTTCGACAAGGCTTACGTCGATGGCAGCGGCCGCCTGATGGTGCAGTTTGCCGACGTCTCGGACCAGCTTCAGGCACGCGACGTTGCGGATACCAAGTATCAGGATACCTATATCTCTGCCCTGTCGATGGTGCCGCGCGCCCCGGCATTCTTCCGCGTTCTGGGGCTGAAGCCCATGCCGCTCGGTCTGGATCTGCGTGGCGGTCTCAACCTCCTCTATCAGGTGGATGTCAACAGCGCGATCGTCCAGACGCTGCAGAACTACTCGCAGGACTCCGGCCGCGCCCTGGCAGCGGCGAAGATTCCCTTCCGTAACATCACGTTCACCAAGGCCGGCGGCAGCGCCGTGCAGAACGCGCTTCAGATCAGCTTCGCGCCCGGCGCCGATCTCGCCGCGGCGCAACAGGCGCTCGCTACCCCCTTGCAAGGGCTCACTATTACGACGCAGAGCGGCCCGGATGGCCCGCAGCTACTGGCCACGATGTCACCGGCGCTCCTCAAGCAACGCGAGGACTACGCCATCGAGCAGAGCGTCACGATCCTCAGGAACCGCGTCAACCAGATGGGCGTCTCCGAGCCCATCGTGCAGCGCCAGGGGCTCGATCGGATCGATGTCCAGCTGCCCGGCGTGCAGAACGTCGCGGAGGTGAAGAATCTCCTGGGCCGGTTCGCGACGCTCGAATTCCGGCTGAATGACACGACCGGCAATGCGGTCGCTGCGGCGCAGACGGGAAATGTGCCGCTCGGCGACAAGCTCTACACCAAGACGCCGAACGGCATGCCCCTGCTGCTGAAGCGCGAGGTCATCGCCACCGGAGATCAGCTTACCAATGCGACGGCCGGCCAGGGTCAGGAAGGCCCGGAGGTCGAAGTGACCCTCAACAGCAAAGCCGGCGACAACATGCTGCGTACGACGCGCCAGAACGTCGGCAAGCAGATGGCGGTGGTGTTGATCGAGAAACGCCAGGAGACTTCCACCGTCAACGGCAAGAAAGTCACGCGCGAGGTAACCGAGCAGCGGGTCATCAACGATGCCACGATCCAGGGCGTTTTCGCCAACCGCTTCCAGATCACCGGCCTCAGCACGGGAGAGGCTACCGACCTCGCCATCCTCCTGCGCTCCGGGTCCCTGCCGACCCCGATCATCCTGGTCTCCGAGCAGGTCGTGGGTCCCAGCCTCGGCCGCGAGAACATCAGGACCGGCATCGCCGCCCTCATCATCGGCATGGCCGGGGTGCTCGGCTTCATGGCGATCTACTACAAGCTCTTCGGCCTGGTGGCGGATCTCGTGCTCATCGCCAACGTGGTGCTGCTGACGGCGCTGCTGTCCCTCATGGGCGCATCGCTGTCGCTGCCCGGGATTGCGGGCATCATCCTCACGGTCGGCATCGCGGTGGACGCCAACGTGCTGATCTATGAGCGCATCCGCGAGGAGCTCCGCAAGGGAGTCACGCCGCAGGCGGCCATCCGCGCCGGCTTCGAGAAAGCGTTCTCGGCCATCGCGGATTCCAACATCACGACCCTGATCGCCGGGATCGTGCTGTGGGTGTTCGGCACCGGAGCGATCCGCGGCTTCGCGGTGGTGCTGACGCTGGGCATCGCCACCTCCATGTTCACCTCGCTCATGGGCAGCCGCGCGCTCGTCACCCTCATGTATGGGCGCAAGCGCAAGGTCGCCCGCCTACCGATCTAGTCACTCTTCGCACCGGCTCCCGGTTCGATTCTCAGGACTCACTCGTGGAATTCTTCAGTCATCAAACCGACTTCAAGTTCATGGCCACACGGCACGTGTGGTACGGCCTGTCGGCGATCCTCATGATCGCCTCCATCGTGATGCTCTTCACGCGCGGCCTCAATCTGGCCATCGATTTCACGGGAGGGGTGAGCGCGCAGGCCACCTTCCCGGTCACTGCCGATCTGAGCGCCGTGCGCCAGCAGCTCGTGACCGCGGGCTTCCGCGACCCGCAGGTGCAGAACTTCGGCTCCTCGCGCAACATCGCGATCCGTCTGCCGCCCGACCGGAAGTTGAGCTCTCAGGATGTGTTGCGGGAGCGTCTGGAGGGCGCGCTCAAGGCCGTCAACTCGGGTGCGACGGTACAGCAGCTTTCCGTGGTCGGACCACAGGTGGGCAGTCAGCTCGAGACGAGCGCCGCCTGGGCGCTCGTTTTCACCCTGATCCTGATCTTTCTCTACATTGCCTTCCGCTTCCACACCTGGCGGCTGTCCCTGGGCGCCATTCTCGCGGTGCTGCACGACCCGATCCTGGTGCTCGGCTGGTTTGCGGTCTCGCAGACTTCTTTCGATCTCGCGGTCGTAGCGGCCATCCTCGCCGTCATCGGCTACTCGCTCAATGACACGGTGGTGGTGTTCGACCGGATTCGCGAGCGCTTCGAGAGCAACCGCCGCCTGCCGCCGAACGTTGTGCTCGATCAGTCCATCAACCAGACGCTGTCACGAACGATCATGACGAAGGTCGTGACGGCAATCGTGGTGGTGGCACTGCTCGTGCTGGGCGGCCCCGTCCTCAAAGGATTCTCGGAGGCGCTCCTCATCGGCATCCTGGCCGGCACGTACTCCTCGATCTACATCTCGAGCGCCGTGGCGCTCGAGTGCGGATTGACCGCGGAGCACATCTTCCCCACGGTCAAGAAGACCGCTGTCGATCACCTCCCGTAGGAATTGGGCAGCGCTAGCCAGCGATCGTTCGGGCCGGCTTGGCCGCCCCATTTTGCGCCCGCACCTTGCTGTGGTGGTAGCCGTAGAAGCCGTAGACCAGTGCGCCGATGATCGTCCACGCGACCAGGCGGACCCAGGTGCCGACGCCGAGGAAGAGCATCATCGCGAAGCAGATAACGGCGCCCGCGAGGCAGGTAAGCCACGGCCATGGCGCCTTGAAGGGACGGGGCAGGTCAGGGCGCTTGTAACGCAGGACCAGTACGCCGAGACACACAGTGACGAAGGCCGCCAGCGTGCCAATCGACACCATCTGGCCCAAAATGCCCACGGGAAACAAGCCGCCGATAATGGCCGCGGCAACCCCGGTGATCACGGTGCCGACCGAGGGCGTGCGAAAAACCGGGTGTACCCGCCCGAAGAACTTCGGCAGCAGACCATCCTGCGACATGGCGAGAAAGATGCGGGCCTGCGCCAAAGTCATCACCAGCATGACCGAGGTCATTCCCGCGAGGGCGCCGATGTCCACCACTGAGCTGAGCCAGCGTCGCGGCTCGTAAGTCGTGAGCGCCAGCGCAATCGGCGCCGGGACGTCTAGCTTCGTGTAGCTCACCATGCCAGTAAGGATCACGGAGACGACCACGTAAAGAATAGTGCAGATGATCAAGCTGGCGAGAATGCCGATCGGCATGTCACGTTGCGGGTTCTTGGCTTCCTGCGCCGTGGTGGAGATGGCATCGAAACCGATGTAGGCGAAGAAGATGACACCCGAGGCCGCGAATATACCGCTGATGCCGTAGACGCCCCGACCGGCGTTCGGCGGAATGAAAGGATGCCAGTTGTGCGGTTGGATGTAATTGACCCCGAGCACGATGAAGAGCAGCACGACCGCGACCTTGATGGCCACGATGATGGAGTTGAATACCGAAGACTGCTTTATGCCGATGTAGCAGATAGTGGCGAGCACGGCGACGATGAGTACCGCGGGCACGTTGAGTATCGCGCCCGTTCGAATCACGTTGTAGCTGTCGAGCGCAGCCTGCGCGAAAGGCGCATGAGACAGCGCATACGGGGGGTGGATGTGGTAGAGATCGAGCAGGTTGAGCAGGTACCCGGACCATCCCACCGAGACAGTGGCAACTGCGAACATATACTCGAGGATGAGATTCCAGCCGATGAACCAAGCGATGCCTTCGCCGAGGGTCGCGTACGAGTAGGAGTACGCGCTGCCCGACACCGGAATCATGGCTGCAAATTCTGAGTAGCAGAGTCCCGAGAATGCGCAGCCGATGCCGGCGATGATGAAGGAGAGCGCGAGTGCGGGCCCGGCGTGCTCGGCCGCCGCCGTTCCGGTCAGCACAAAAATCCCGGTACCGATGATCCCACCGATACCGAGAAGGGTGAGCGCCGTGGCCGAGAGCGTGCGGCGCAGCTGCTGCCCCTTCGCGTCGGCTTCCTTGATTTCGGCGATCGATTTGCAGGCTAAAAGTTGGCTTGTCATGCGCCGGGACTCTACACAAGCGACTGCGGCAAAGCCAGCAAACCGGGCTGCGGCGAGCGCGCTGCCGCCGCCGCCCGGCGCAAATCAGTTACCTACGCGGTGCGCAGAACTTCCGGGACGTGCGGGGCAAAGAGCTCCAGCAGCGCCGCATACACCTTGGGCGTGCCGGCGAGCACGTCACCGCCCAGGCAATACTCGCTCCCCGTGAGCGTGCCGATCCGGCCGCCGGCCTCCTGAATGAGGAGCGTTCCGGCCGCCGTGTCCCAGGGAGAGAGGCCGATTTCCCAGAAGCCGTCGATCCTGCCTGCGGCGACATAAGCCAGGTCGAGCGCCGCGGCCCCGGGGCGGCGCACGCCGGCCGTGCTCTGCATCGCCGCTTTCAGCATCTCGAGATAGGCATCGATGTAGCTCGTATTGGCGCGGAACGGAAAACCCGTGCCGATGAGCGCGCCCTCCAGCGTGCGCTGCTTGCTGACCCGCATCCGATGATTTTCGAGATGCGCGCCGCTGCCGCGCGTTGCGCTGAAGATCTCCTGGCGCATGGGGTCGTAGACCACCGCACATTCGAGGCGGCCTTTCTGCTGGCAGGCGATCGACACGGCGAAAGTCGGAAAGCCGTGCAGGAAGTTGGTGGTGCCGTCGAGCGGATCGATGATCCAGACCGTATCGTGGTCCCCGCTGCGGCCACTCTCCTCGGCAAGGACCGCATGGTCCGGATAGTGGCGGCGGATGATGCCGATGATTTCCTGCTCGGCGGTACGGTCGACCTCACTGACGAAATCGTTACGCCCTTTCGAGGTGATCGTGAGGGACTCCAGCCGGTTGAGGCTGCGGACGATGACTTCGCCGGCGCGGCGCGCGGCGCGGACTGCGATATTGAGAAGCGGGTGCACGGAAGCTCGCGTGAAGGGGCGGGGCCCTTGCGGCCGCCGCTGATCCGCCCTAGGGTAACACAGCGTAGCAGGTCGCCATGGACACCCCCGATATCCGCATCGTTCTCGTGGAACCCTCGCACCCCGGCAACATCGGCGCCGTGGCCCGGGCCATGAAGAACATGGGGCTCGAGCAGCTGGTTCTCGTCGCTCCGCGACAGTTTCCGCACAGCGAGGCCATCGCGCGCGCCTCGGGCGCAGACGACGTACTTGCGAAGGCTCGCATCGTGCAGACCGTCACGGAGGCCCTTGCAGGATGCGGCTTCATCGTCGCCACGACCTCACGGACGCGGGACCAATACTTCCGCGTGGCGGATGTGAGGGATGCTGCACAGCGGGTGCTGCAGGAATCGCGACGCAGCCCGACAGCGGTTCTCTTCGGCGCCGAGCGCGCCGGTCTCACCAACGAGCAGCTCGAAGCCGCACATCTCCTGATCCGGATTCCGGCGAGTGACACCTACCCCTCGCTCAACCTTGCCATGGCGGTGCAGATCGTCGCCTACGAGCTCTACCGGGCGCGCGGAGTGCAGATCGAGACCGCACCGGCAGCAGGTCCGCTCGCAGATCCCGTGGAGATGGAGCGGCTGTACGAGCATCTCGCCCAGGTGTTGCAGGAGATCGACTTCCGCGACCGCACTCAGGGCGGCACCCATCTCATGGCGCGTCTGCGGCGGCTCTTCCAACGGGCGACACTCGATCGCAACGAAGTCAACATCCTGCGGGGAATTCTCACCGCGGTGCAGAGCCGCCGGCGCCGCGCCGGCGCCGGCAACGAGAGGCCATGAGCGCAGCGGACCCCGTTTATCTCGACTATGCCGCGACGACGCCGGTGGACCCGGCAGTGGCCGAGGCGATGCGCCGCTCTCTGATCGAGCCTGGCAATGCCTCTTCGGCCACTCACGTCTTCGGCCGGCGGGTGGCCGAGCGTATCGAGCGCGCGCGCGCTGAGGTCGCGGCGCTCATTGGCGCTGAGCCCGAGGAGATCGTCTTCACCTCCGGCGCCACCGAGTCCAACAACCTGGCCATCCTCGGCGCCGCGCGCGCCGAGCCCGGAGGGCGCCGGCACCTCGTGAGCTCCCGCATCGAGCACAAGGCGGTGCTCGATCCGCTGAAGCGCCTGCAGAAGGAGGGCTTCACCGTCAGCCTGGTGACGCCCGACCGCGCCGGCAGGGTGTATCCCAACACGATAGCTGCCGCTTTGCGTCCCGACACGGCTCTCGTATCGGTCATGCTCGTCAACAACGAGATCGGCGTGATCCAGGATGTGGCGGCGATCGGCGCACTCTGCCGCTCGCGCGGGATCCTCTTCCACACCGACGCCGCGCAGGCGGCCGGCAAGATCCCGCTCGACGTTCATGCATTGCCGCTCGACTTCATGTCGATTACTGCACACAAGCTCTACGGGCCGAAAGGCATCGGAGCGCTGTACGTGCGGCGCGAAGCGCGGGCGCACCTGCTGCCGATCTTCTTTGGCGGCGGCCAGGAAAGGGGACTCCGTCCCGGAACGCTGCCTACTCACCAGATCGTCGGCCTGGGAGCAGCTTGCGAGCTGGCTCGCCGCGGGCTCGCCGCCGAGCACGCGCGGCTCGCCAGCCTGCGGGAGCGTCTTTGGCAGGGTCTCACCAGCCTGGGCGGCGTGCACGCCAACGGAGAGGGGGCGCCCTGCGTGCCGGGAATCCTCAACGTGTCCTTCGAGGGCGTCGAGGGCGAGAGCCTGCTCACGGGAGTAGGTGAGCTGGCGATCTCCACCGGCTCGGCGTGCAATTCTGCGTCCGCTGAGCCTTCCTACGTGCTGCGTGCCCTGGGCCGGGACACGCAGCTCGCCCAGAGCTCGCTGCGATTGAGCTTCGGGCGGTTCAGTACCCCGGAGCACATCGATCTGGCGGTGGCGGTCATACACCGCGAGGTCAAGCGGCTGCGAGCCCTTTCGCCCGCCTCAGAGCCTGCAGCAGTGCTGGGTGAGGAGGTCGTCGGCGAGGCCGGGGGGCCCGCGCAGGAGGTCTGGGTCAGGTTCAGGCTCGGCGTCGAGGACGGCATCGTGAAAAGGGCACTGGTCAAGGCTTACGGCTGTCCCCATACTGTTGCCGTTGCCGCGTGGGTTGCCGAGCGGCTGCGCGGCCGGAGCCGCGCGGACCTGGCGCCGGGGACGCCTGCGGAATGGGCCCGAGCCCTGGACGTTCCCGTCGAGAAGCTCGGCCGCCTGCTGGCGATCGAGGATGCGCTTGCGGCCTGTACCCGGCACTGGCCCGAGCCCGGATGAAGCACTTTCAATGGCTATTTCTCTGACTGAATCCGCTGCTGACCGAATCAGGGCCTTTCTTGCCGCCCGAGGGCATGGCATAGGCCTCAGGCTCGCCGTGCGCAAGACCGGCTGCTCGGGCTTCGCGTACGTCGTCAACTATGCCGATGAAGTCCAGGCCGACGATGTGGTATTCGAGGATCGGGGCGTGAAGGTCTACGTCGACCCCGCGAGCCTGTCGCTGATCGACGGCACGACGGTGGATTTCGTCAAGCAGGGCCTCAACGAGGCGTTCCGCTTCCGCAACCCCAACGTCAAGGGCGAGTGCGGCTGCGGGGAGAGCTTCAGCGTATAGCGGCCCGGGTAGCCCAAAGGGTAAACTGTAGGGCTAGTTCCGATCCGCTACCCTGAAAGGACCCCGAATGGCGCTCGAGCGCACCCTGTCGATAGTCAAGCCCGACGGCGTCAGCCGCAATCTCATCGGCGAGGTCTATCGTCGTTTCGAGAAGGCCGGTCTCACCGTCATTGCCGCCCGCATGCTGCGTCTGTCCGAGCGGGAGGCCGAAGGCTTCTACGCCGTCCACCGGGAGCGTCCTTTCTTCAAGGATCTGGTGCGCTACATGACCTCCGGCCCGGTCGTAGTGCAGGTGCTCGAGGGCGACAACGCCATCGCCCGCAACCGCGAGATCATGGGTGCCACCGACCCGAAGAAAGCCGCTCAGGGCACCATCCGCGCCGACCTTGCGCTCAGTATCGAGCAGAACGTCGTCCATGGCTCCGATGCGCCGGATACGGCCGCCCGTGAGATCGCCTATTTCTTCAGCGCGACGGAGCTGCATCCGCGCGGCTGAAGCCGCCGAAGCTGTCATGACCTCTTCCGACACCACCGCGACGAATCTGCTGGGGCTGCCGCGCCCCGCGCTCGAGGCGTTCGTGGCGGAGCTCGGCAGCAAGCCCTTCCGGGCGCGCCAGCTCATGAACTGGGTGTACAAGCGCGGCGAGTCTTCGTTCGAGGCGATGACCGACCTCGCCAAGGACTTCCGTGCCCGGCTCACCGAGCGCGCGTGCATCGACACGCCGCAGATCGTCACTGCGCAGCAGTCTGCCGACGGTACCCGCAAATGGGTGTTGCGGGCCGACGCCTCGCAGGCGTTCGAGATGGTCTTCATCCCGGAGCCGGACCGCGGGACGCTCTGCATCTCCTCGCAGGTCGGCTGTGCGCTCGATTGCTCGTTCTGCTCGACGGCACAGCAGGGCTTCAACCGCAATCTGACGACGGCCGAAATCGTCGGGCAGGTCTGGCTCGCGAACCGCGAGCTCGCCGGCTCCTTCGCCCACGAGGCTGCGCGCGAGCGCATCGTCAGCAACGTGGTCCTCATGGGCATGGGCGAGCCGCTCGCCAACTTCCGCAACGTCGTCCCGGCGCTCGAGATCTTCCTCGATGACTTCGGCTTCGATCTCTCGCGCCGGCGCGTGACGCTCTCGACTTCGGGGCTGGTGCCGCAGATCTACAAGCTCGCCGAGCGCAGCAATGTGGCGCTCGCCGTTTCCCTGCACGCCCCCGATGACGAATTGCGCAACGAGCTCGTGCCCATCAATCGCAAGCATCCGATCGCAGAGCTGCTCGAGGCCTGCTGGCATTACATCGACGAGCAGAACGGTCGCAGTGTCACGTTCGAGTACGTCATGCTCGCCGGCGTCAACGACTCGCCTGCTCAGGCGCGTGCGCTCGCCAGGCTCCTCGCCGGCCATCCGGCGAAGGTGAACCTGATCCCGTTCAATCCCTTCCCGGGCACCCGCTATCACCGCTCGGCGCCCGATACGGTGCAGCGCTTCCGTGATGAGCTCATTCGCCGTGGCGTGTTGGCTACGGTCCGCCGCACGCGCGGCGATGACATCGATGCCGCCTGCGGCCAGCTCGCCGGGCGGGTGATCGACCGCACCACCGTGCGGCTCGGCAGCCGGGTATTCGGACTCGCGGTGCAGGCATGACCGCAACGACCGCCCAGCCATCGGCTCGCACTCCGCTCATTGCGCTCGCTGCCGCCGCCCTGCTCGCAGGCGTTTTGGCGGGCTGCGCGAGTCAACAGGAGGTGCGGCAACGCAAGGACGCGGCGATCTACAACACCGAGCTTGGAATCGCCTATCTGCGGCGCGGCGATCTGGCCATCGCGCAAAGCAAGCTCGACCGTGCGCTCGAGGAGAACGCCGACGATCCCAACGTGCACAGCGCGCGGGCATTGCTGTTCGCGCGGCTGCGGGATCCGAAGCAGGCCGACCGGGAATTCCGTGAGGCCCTGCGGCTCGCGCCCAAGAACCCGGACTATCAGAACAACTACGCGGTCTATCTCTGCAGCGTCGGCCGTGTGGATGAGGGCGTGCAGAGCTTCCTCAAGGCCGGGCGCAACCCGCTCTACATGACCCCGGAGATTGCTTACGACAATGCAGGGGTGTGCCTGCGCTCTGCACATCGGGACGTCGAGGCCGCGCAGATGTTCGGCGATGCGCTGCAGATTCGGCCCAACTTCGCACAGGCCCTGTGGCAGCTCGCGGATCTCGACTTCTCACAGGGCAAGCTGACCGAGGCGCGGCGGGGCATCGACACCTTCCTCGCTTCCAACCAGGCGACCCCGGATCTGCTGCTGCTTGCCGTGAAAGTGGCCCGGGCCCAGGGGGACAAGCTCGATTCGGAGCTCTACGCGCGCCGGCTGCAGCTCGATTTCCCGGACTCGGCCCAGGCTCACGCGCTGGCCGATCTCGGTCACAACCCGGGCTGACCGCCATGGCGGAAGGCATCGGTGCGCGGCTGCGCAGCGCCCGTGAGCGCAGCCGCCTCACCATTCTGCAGGCTGCCGAGAAGCTGCACGTCGATCCGGACATTCTCGAGGCCCTCGAGGCGGAGAATTTCGCGGCGCTCGGCGCGCAGGTCTACGTCAAGGGGCATTTGCGTCACTACGCCGAGCTCGTGGGAGAGTCGACAGAAGCGCTGTTCGATCTCTATTCGCAGGGCGCGCGGATTCCACAACCGGACCTGACACGCATCCCCAAGGCCCCGCCGGCAGATCCCGGCAGGTTCGTTGCGCCGGCGGTGATCGTGATAATCGGATTCGCAGTGGCGGGCACCGTCTGGTGGGTGCTGTCACTGTCGCATCAGCAATGGAGCGCGGTTGCCCCACGCCCGGTACCGGTCACGGTCCAGGCCGACCTCCCGGTGCAGCAGGCAGTGTCGTCAGCGGCGCAGCCGGTGCGGCTGGCTCTGGCCGGCGCAGACGCCAAAGCGCCTCCGGTTGCGCAAGGAAGTATCGCCGTCGTACTCACTTACTCCGCCGATAGCTGGACGGAAGTCTACGATGCTACCGGGCGACGGTTGCTCTACGGCCTCTCGGCGGCGCATGCAATGCGTAAGTTGGAGGGGGTGCCGCCGCTCAGCGTCATGTTGGGAGATGCGGGCGACGTGTCGATCGAGGTCGGCGGCCACGCCGCTTCGATTGCGCGCTTCGTGCGCGCCGATCACACTGCCCGATTCCTGATTGCCGCCGACGGACGCGCGCTTGCCGCACCGCGGAAGAACGGAGGTTGAGTTGACGGTCGAAGTCCAGCCGGTCCGCGGAATGAACGACGTGCTCCCCGCCGAGATCGGCGCCTGGCAGCGGCTGGAGGCTTGCATACGCGAGTTGCTCGCCTCCTACGGATACGAGGAGATCCGCGTGCCGGTCGTGGAGCACACGGCGCTCTTCAAGCGGGCGATCGGCGAATTCACCGACGTGGTCGAGAAGGAGATGTACACCTTCCCCGATCAGGGCGGGGAGAGTCTGACCCTGCGCCCGGAGGCCACCGCCGGCATCGTGCGCGCGCTGATCTCCAACGGCATGCTGCGCGGCCAGCGGCACAAGCTGTGGTGCATCGGCCCCATGTTCCGCCACGAGCGGCCGCAGAAAGGCCGCTACCGGCAGTTCAATCAGCTCGATGTGGAGGCGGTCGGTATCCCCGGCCCCGACGTCGATGCGGAGCTGATCGCGCTCACCGCGCGGCTCTGGCGCCGCCTCGGCATCGAGCGGATCCGGCTCGAGGTCAACTCCCTCGGCACGCCCGCCTCGCGGCGCGCCTATCGCGAGCTGCTGGTAGGGTATTTCCGGGCACACGAGGGCGCGCTCGATGCCGATAGCCGGCGGCGGCTGGAGGGCAACCCGCTGCGCATCCTCGACAGCAAGAATCCCGAGATGCGCGAGATCATCGCCGGTGCGCCGCTCCTCACCGATCATCTCGACGCGGAGTCGCGTGAGCACTTCGAGGCGTTCTGCGCCGCACTGACGTCCATGGGCATCGCGTTTCGCGTCAACCCGCGGCTGGTCCGAGGCCTGGATTACTACAGCCGCACGGTGTTCGAGTGGATCACGGACGCACTCGGCGCCCAGGATGCCGTATGCTCCGGCGGCCGCTACGATGGCCTGATCGAGCAGCTAGGTGGTGAGCCGACGCCAGGGATCGGGTTTGCAATGGGGATGGAGCGGGCCGTGGAGCTCCTCGTCCAGACTGGTCGGGTCCCTTCGGCGCGCCCGGCGGACGTCTACGTAGTGGTCAGTGGCGCCCGCGCGACGGCGGCGGGTACCGGACTGGTCGAGCGGCTGCGGGATGAGCTGCCGGGACGGAGGTTCGATCTCAATCTCGGCGGTGGCAATTTCAAGGCGCAGTTTCGCCGCGCCGACCGCAGCGGCGCGGCGCTGGCGGTGATCCTGGGCGATGACGAGCTGGCGCGCGGCGTCGCGGCCGTGAAACCTTTGCGCCGCGAGGCGGGTCAGAGCGAGTGCCCGCTGCCTGAGCTAGCCGCGGCGATCGAAGCGGCGCTTGCCGGCGCCGCGGCGCCGACAGAATGATTCCGGAGGGGTGGTGGACGATTATTTACTGAGTGAGCGAGAACAATGGGAAGCCCTCAAGCGCTGGCTGCGGGAGAACGGCCCGGCCATGGTGGCCGGCGTCGCCATCGCCGCGCTCGGGCTCGGCGGCTGGCGATGGTGGCAGGCCCACGAGAACAGCGCCGACCTCGCCGCCGGCGCGATGTACGTGCAGATGGAGAATGCGTTCGCACAGGGGGATCGCACCCGGGCGTTCGTTCTGCTGGGGGATCTCGAGCGGCAGTATCCCTCTTCACCCTATGCGGATCAGGCCAAGCTCGCCTCGGCGAAGGCGTTTGTCGAGGACAATGACCTCGGGAAGGCAGCGGACGAGCTGCGAGACGTCATGGACCATTCCCGGGATTCGATCCTGCGGCTCATTGCCCGCCTGCGACTCGCACGAGTGCAGACCGCGCAGCATCAAGCGGCCGCGGCGCTGACTACTCTGAACGGTGCCAATCCCGGTGCATTGGCACCACGGTATGCGGAGGCACGGGGCGATGCGTACTACGCCATGGGTAACAAATCCGCCGCGCTCGTGCAGTATCAGCTGGCGCGGGCAACGGGCGGCGATGCAACCGACTCGGGGCTGCTCGATCTGAAGATTTCCGACCTCTCGGCCGATGTGGCTGCGAAGAAACCGTGAGCGCCGCCTTGCAAACCAACACCGTCAGATCGATGCGCTGCTGGACCGTCCTTGCGGCGGCCGCCCTGTGCCTGCTGGCTGCCTGCTCCAAGAACAAGGCGCCCGACCAGCCCATGAAGCTGGGTCCGATCAAATCGACCCTGCGGGTCGAGCACATGTGGAGCGCCTCGGTTTCCGATCGCGGCGCCAAGCGCCTGCGCCTGGGCCTGGGGATCGACATCGATGGCAATCGGGTGTTCGCCTCGGGTCACAAGGGTGAGGTTGCAGCGTTCGACCTGGAGACGGGTCACCGGCTCTGGCGCACCTACACGAAACTCCCGCTCGCGGGCGGCCCGGCGGAGCGTGGCAACCTGGTGGTCGTGGGGGCGACTGACGGCCGCGTCGTCGCATTGAACGCCGGTGACGGCAAGCCGCTCTGGACGGTGCAGATCAACGGCGCGGTGATCTCCGCGCCGGCCATTTCCGACAAGGTGGTGGCGGTGCGCTCGGTCGACGGCAAACTCCGCGGCCTCTCGCCGACCGACGGCCACGAGCTCTGGGAGGCAGGGCAGGACGTACCGTCGCTGTCGCTTCGCGGCACTTCGAGCCCGGTAATCGTGGGCGACCTCATCATCTGCGGTTTCGATGACGGCAAGGTGCTCGCGGTGAATCCGGCCGATGGCTCGCAGGTGTGGCAGGCCACGGTGGCGGCGCCCCATGGACGCACGGAGATCGAAAGGCTCGCGGATGTGGATGGGGCTGTGAGAATCTCGGGCAAGGATGTCTATGCAGTCGGGTATCACGGCAACGTGACCATGCTGGCGCTCGACAGCGGCCAGACCTGGTGGGCCCACAAGAACTCGAGCTATCGTCCCCTGGCGCTGGGCGCCGATGCGGTCTACATGGCGACAGCAGACGGGGAGATCCTCGCCCTAAATCGCACCAACGGTTCCGTCATCTGGCGGCAGGCGGCACTCAAGTTCCGCGGACTCACGGCCGTGGCGGTGAGCGATGATGCCGTGGTGACGGCCGACTTCCAGGGGTACGTTCACTTCCTGGACAAGAGCACCGGAGCAATCATCGCCCGGGTACGAAGCGGTCGCCAGCGCATCAGCAACCCGCCGGTCGCCGAGGGCAACGAGATCGTCGTGATGAATGACGACGGTAGCATCAGGGCATACCGCATCTCACCTCGCAAATAACACCAGCAGCAGCCACATGCTGCCCATCGTCGCTCTCGTAGGCCGACCTAACGTCGGCAAGTCGACCCTGTTCAACGTGCTCACCGGCACGCGTGATGCCATCGTCGCAGATGTGCCGGGACTCACGCGTGACCGCCAGTACGGCTTCGGGCGCGTGGGACCGATGCCTTTCGTCGTCATAGATACCGGCGGCCTGGTCGAGAATCCGAAGGGCATCGAAGCGCAGATGCGCGCGCAGACGGAGCGTGCCGTGGCCGAGGCCGACCGGCTCATCCTGCTGGTCGATGCCCGAGCCGGACTCACGCCGCAGGATGACTTCGTGGCGCGAGAGATCCGCAAGTCCGGCAAGCCGACGACGCTGGCGGTCAACAAATCGGAAGGGCTGGATCCGGATGTGGTGGCCGCCGACTTCCATGCGCTCGGCTTCGGGGAACCGCTCGCAATCGCGGCGAGTCATGGACAGGGATGCGAGGATCTGCTGGTCCAGGCGCTCGCCGGCATCGAGGCGGAGCCGGCGCAGTTGACGGATCCTGCTGCCGAGGGTATCCGCATCGCCATCATCGGCCGGCCCAATGTCGGCAAATCGACGCTCGTCAACCGCCTCATCGGCGAGGAGCGGGTCATCGCGAGCGATCAGCCGGGCACCACCCGGGACAGCATTCTCGTGCCATTCGAGCGCGACGGGCGAAAGTTCCTGCTTCTCGATACCGCCGGCATGCGTCGCCGCGCCAGGGTGGAGGATCTCATCGAGCGGGCGAGCGTGGCGAAGACACTGCAAGCGATCGATGAGGCGCACGTGGTGATCCTCGTCGTGGATGCACACGACACCGTGACGGAGCAGGACGCGAGCGTCCTCGGGGTTGCGTTGCAGCGCGGGCGCTCGCTCATCATCGCCATCAACAAGTGGGATGGGATCCCCGCGGATCAGCGCGAGGAGATTCATCGCCAGCTCGCCCTGAGACTGGACTTCGTGCCGTTTGCGCCGTTGCATTTCATCTCGGCGCGTCACGGCACGGGAGTTGGTGAGCTCATGCAGTCGACCGTCCGGGCCTACGAGGCGGCGCTGCGGGAGATGCAGACCAAAGAGCTGACACGGACGCTGGAGCACGCACTGACGGTGCATCAGCCGCCGCTCGCGCACGGCCGACGGATCAAGCTGCGGTACGCCCACCAAGGCGGCCGGAATCCACCGCGAATCGTCATCCACGGGAACCAAACCTCATCCGTACCGGACGCCTACACGCGCTACCTGGTGAACATCTTTCGCAAGCGGTTCGATCTTTTCGCGACGCCCGTGGTGATCGAGTACCGCACGGATTCCAACCCGTATGACAAGTCTCGCAGAGCTCGCCGCGGGTCGCGGCCCAAGGCGCGTTGATCGTGTTGCCGAGGAGCTGCCCGGCTCTCTTCATCAGCGCACCGGCCTCCGGTCAGGGCAAGACGACGGTGACTGCTGCACTGGCGCGTCATCATGCCTCCCGTGGGCGCACGGTCCAGGTATTCAAGACCGGTCCTGATTTTCTCGACCCGATGATTCTCGAGCGTGCGAGCGGAAGGCCCGTCTATCAGCTCGATCTGTGGATGGGGGGTGAGGCGCATTGCCGTAAGCTTCTCTACGAGGCGGCCGGGACGGCGGACCTCATCCTGATCGAAGGCGTCATGGGTCTTTACGATGGCACGCCCAGCAGCGCCGATCTGGCGCGGCTGTTCGGGATACCGGTGCTCGCGGTCATCGACGCCGCAGCGATGGCGCAGACCTTCGGCGCGATCGCCTATGGGCTCGCGCACTATCCTCCGGGGCTTCCCTTCTACGGGGTGTTGGCAAATCGGGTCGCGGGCGAGGGGCACGCCAACCTCACCCGGGAGGGCATTTCCACCGGCCTGCGCTTCCTCGGTGGCCTCGCCCGCAACTCCGCCATCGAGCTGCCGGATCGGCATCTCGGCCTCGTGCAGGCCGAGGAGATCGCCGACCTCGAGCAACGGCTGTCGGCGTCGGCCTCGGTACTGGAGGGCACCGAGCTCGCCAGCCTGCCGCCGGCGGTCGAGCTGTCGGCGGCTGAAGCCGACGTCCCTGCGCCGGAGCCCAAGTTGGCAGGCGTGCGGATCGGGGTCGCGCGCGATCGGGCATTCTCGTTCCTGTACCCGGCCAACCTCGACCTCCTGCGGTCCATGGGCGCCGAAGTCGTTTTCTTCTCCCCGTTGGAAGCGACGGATCTGCCATTGGTCGACAGCGTCTATCTGCCAGGCGGCTACCCGGAGCTGCACTTAGAGCAACTGAGCGCAAACCGGACACTCGCGCAGGCTTTGCAGCGGCACATCGAGGCGGAAAAGCCGGTGTATGCCGAATGCGGCGGGATGCTCTATCTGCTCGAATCGTTGACGGACGCCCACGGCAGGCGCGCCACGCTGGCGGGCATTCTCCCCGGCCATGCGCAGCTGCACGCGCGCCTGCAGGCGATCGGCTACCAGAGCGCGCCTCTGCCGGGCGGGATTCTGCGAGGCCACAGCTTCCATCATTCCACGCTCTCGACGACCCTCGCGCCGTCAGCGCACACCGAGCGCGCGCGGGGTTCCTCCGCGGGCGAGGCCATCTACCGCCGCAAGCGCCTGGTGGCAACCTATTTCCACGGATACTTTCCCTCCAATCCGGACGTGGCGGCGGCGTTATTCGATCCAGCCTCCTGTTGGAACTGAGCTCTCAGGCCGCCAAGATCCCGGGCGGGGCGCCACATGCGCCGCCTCCGACACACCTATCCCGCAGGAAGGCGGCGCCGAGATCAATCGGGAAAAATTCCCGGTCCCGTGCGGGATATATTCGCCGGGATGGGCGAGGACGTCGGCCCTGATCGCTGGCGCCGGAAACTGCCGGCACTGCCTCGCCGGCTGTAGGGGGAATATCGGTGCGATGGTTGAGAGCGAGTGGTATCGCCGCGGCTGTGTGCCTCACGGCAGCCGCGGCCGCTCACGCGGCGGATGCGGGAACCGAGAGCTCCGCTGCATCCAACCCCCGCACGGCGCTGCAGGAGGTGCTGATCATCGCCAATGCGCCGCTGCCGGGCTTCGGGCTGCCGCTCACACAGATACCGGCGAACGTGCAGACGGCCACCAGCCTGGATCTGCAGAGCGCACAGGTCAACGACGTTGCCCACTATCTCGGCGAGCGCTTCATGGGCGTGAACGTCAGCGACAGCGCCGACAATCCCTTTCAGCTCGACATCAACTACCACGGCTTCACTGCATCATCCCTGGTAGGCACTCCCGAGGGGCTTTCGGTCTATGTGGACGGTGTCAGGGTGAACGAGTCCTTCGGTGACACCGTCAACTGGGATCTCATTCCGGAGTCCGCCATCGACAGCGTGTCGCTCATCTCGGGCTCGAACCCCGTATTCGGCCTCAATACCCTGGGCGGCGCGTTGTCGATTCAGACCAGGAGTGGCCGTGACAACCCGGGTACCGAGCTCGAGGCGTACGGTGGCTCCTTCGGTCGCCGCTCGTTTCAAGCGCGGACGGGCGGGTCACGCGGACCGTTCGATTATTTCGTAACCGGAAGCTACTTCTACGAGACGGGGTGGCGCGATATCTCCAGGTCGCAGGTGTACCAGATATTCGGGAAGGTGGGCTATCGGACTGCAAAGACGGACCTGCACCTCGGCTACACCTACGCCGATACCTACCTGTCCGGCAACGGCGCCATCCCTCAGAGCATGTACGACTACCTGAAGGAACAGAGCTACACCCCGGATATCACGCAGAACCTGCTGCATTTCGTCAATCTGACCGGGACGCAGAATCTCGGCGGGCATCTTCTTCTGTCAGGCAACGCGTATTACCGGCGTCTCGTAACCGGCAGCAATAACGGCAGCGACAATGACAACTACCTGAATGGAGACTATCCCGGGCCGGCGATCGATTGCAGCGCGCCCCTCACCGATCGCGCTTCACTGGCCTACTGCACGAACGCAGCGGGTGAGATCTCGCGACTGGTGCAGCGATCGAGCGGCGCCGGCCTGCAGCTCACCGGCACGGATGACCTCTTCGGGAAGGTTAATCAGGTCATCGTCGGAGCGGCCTACAGCGACTCGCAGAACGGCTTCGCGCAGTCGTTCCTGTACGGCTTTTTCGATGCACGGCACCTGCTCGATTATGTGCAGAGCCCCTTCAACGCGCCGCCGTCCATCTCCGTCAGCGGCAGCGACAAAATCTTCGGCATTTATCTCACGGATACGTTCTCTCCCGCGACCCATTTCCATGTGAACGTCGCTGCGCGCTACAACCGCAGCACGGAGACGCTGGACGGCTACAGTGTCGACAACGACCTCGGGGATTTCGGCGACGGCTATGGTGATTCCTCGCCGGTCACGGGCGCTCATGTCTATGCCCGGCTGAATCCCGCCATCGGCTTTACGTATACGCCCACCGCAAGCACTACCCTTTACCTCAACTACAACGAAGCGAGCCGCGCGCCGACCGTGATCGAGCTGGGCTGCTCGAATCCCAGTCGTCCGTGCGGGCTGCCGAACGACTTCGCGAGCGATCCGGACCTGAAGGAGGTCGTGGCGCGCAGCTTCGAGATGGGACTGCGCGGCAATCTTGCGAATCAGCGGCTGAGGTGGAGCGCCGATGCATTCCGAACCGTGAACCGGGACGACATCCAGTTCATCGCCACCACCACCAATTCCGGCTACTTCGGCAACGTCGGCGATACCAGGCGCGAGGGGGTCGACCTCGCCCTCGGCGGTGAGGAAGGGAAGCTGCATTGGAATCTCAGCTACAGCCTCATCGATGCGACATTTCAGTCGGATTTCGAGGTCAGCGCCGAATCGAACAGTACCGCGGATGCCGATGGCAACATTCTGGTCAGGGCCGGAGACCGGATTCCGCTCATCCCCCGCCATACCGGCAAGTTGACGATGGACTACCGATTCACGTCGAAACTGGGTATCGGGGCAAGCGTGGTGGTGACCTCCGGTTCCTACCTGCACGGCGATGAGAACAACGCCGACCGGGCCGGAGGCACCAACGGCGAGGGGCGGTACATCATGGGCTCGGGCCATATCGGGGGATATGCGGTGATAGACCTGCGGGCGACCTACCACGTCTCACCTCGGTTCGACATATTCGCGCGTTGCGCGAACCTCCTCGATCGCAATTACGCGACGGCGGGCTTTTTGAACACCAACACGTTCAATCCCAACGGCACCTACCGCTTCGATCCGGCTGAATGGACGAACGAGAATGCCGTCTCGCCCGGCGCCCCGTTCGCGTTGTGGGCCGGCATTCGGCTCGCATTTGATTAGCGTGGAGTCCGCGCTAGACTGAGCCTCACCGGCCTTGCCAGGCCAGGTGGCTCAACGACAATCGGAGCATCCGCCATGGGCGCTCGACTCCATCCTGTGTTCGATTCGAGAATGGTCCGTCCCGCGGACGGCCGCAGCGAGCCTGCATCGCTCTTCGGCGCGCTGCTGCCGAGAGACCCTCTCAAGAGGGCGCAGTTGTGCGATGTCATCCTCATCGCCATGGTGACGCTCGGCACCTGGGTGCTGTGCGGACTGCTCAACGTTACCGAGACGCTGCGGCACCTGACCGGCCCGTACGAGCGGTACCAGCTCGATGAGCTGCCCTCGATGCTGCTCGTGCTGGGTTTGGGTCTCACCTGGTTCGCCACCCGCCGGTACGGCGAAGCCCGGCAGGAAATCGCGCGGCGGAAATCGGCGGAAGCGCAGCTCGCCGCGGCCTTGGCTGACAACCGCCGTCTGGCGCAGCAGTACGTCGAGCTGCAGGAAGCCGAGCGCAAGGCGCTCGCGCGCGAGCTGCATGACGAGCTCGGGCAGTATCTGAATGTGATCAAGCTCGATGCGGTCCGCCTTCGAGATGAGCACCAAGCATCGCCGGAGGCGGTGCATCGACAGGCGAGCGCCATCGTCGAGAACTGCAACCACACTCACGCAGCTCTGGCGACCCTCATGCGGGAGCTGCGGCCGGCGGGCCTGGATGAGCTGGGCCTGGCCGCTGCCGTGGAGCACTGCGTGCAGACCTGGCGTACGCGCCTGCCGGATGTGTCGCTCGCGTTGTCGATCAACGGAGACTTCACGACCCTCCCGGAGGGGATCGCGGTCACTCTGTACCGCCTCGTCCAGGAGGCATTGACCAACGTCGCAAAGCACGCTATCGCGCGTAATGTAGCCATTCGCCTGGATCGTGCGGGAGAGCCCGGCGTGGACAGCGAAAGAGTCGAGGTGACCGTCGCCGATGACGGCGTCGGCACAGTCACGGGAATCCCGACGCGCGGACTCGGACTCATCGGCATGCGTGAGCGGGTCATGGCGCTGCAGGGCAGCCTCGCATTCACGAGCAGTCCCGGACAGGGCTTTGAGCTCTCCGCACGGATCCCCGTCGCCGCTGAGCTGGAGCACGAGTGGTGATGGGCACGACCCGGATTCTGCTCGTGGACGATCATGCCATCGTTCGTCAGGGTTATCGGCGGCTCCTCGAGGGCGAGCCCAGCATCCTCGTCGTCGGTGAGGCGAGCAATGCTTCGCAAGCGTGTCAGAGCGTGCGCGAGTTGAGTCCGGATGTGGTGGTCATGGACATCGCTCTCCCGAGTACCAGCGGCATCGAGGCGACACGCCGCATGCTCAAGGAGCAACCCCGGCTGCGGATACTGATGTTCAGCATGTACGATGATGCAATCTATGCAACCCGCGCGCTCGAGGCGGGGGCCCTCGGCTATGTCAGCAAGGCGAGCGCGCCGGAAGTGCTGGTGCAGGCGATCTACTCGGTCGCCCGCGGGCAGCGCTATGTGAGTCCGGACGTGGCGGCCAACGTGGCGCGGTCTGCAGCCCAGCCTGGGAAATTGGAGATCGCTGCGCTGAGCCCCCGCGAGTTCGAGGTGCTGCGGCTACTGGTGCAGGGTGAGACGGTCAAGAGCATCGGCGAGAGGCTCGGCCTCTCCGAGAAGACGGTTGCCAATCATCAGTCGGCGATCCGGGAGAAGCTCGGCGCCAGGAACAGCGCGCAGCTCGCGCGGTTGGCTGCACAGATCGGATTGGCCGGCTGAAGCCGCGCGCGCCGTTGGTGGGGCAGGAGTGAGCTCACGCCTGCGGTGTCGGCGCAATGGCCGAGGGAGTGACCCGAGTCCGTTGCAGTACGCCGAGGTAGTAGAGGACGTAGTATCCCACTACGACGCCGAATGCCGCGAGAGTGAGGGGACCGTGAAACGCTGCTCCGGCTCCGCCACCCTGCGTTGCGGTAGGGACAGTGCCGTCGTAGACGGACAGGTATCGGTAGAGCAGCCGGCCGACGAAGAGTGCGGTAACGATCAGGCCGATGTAGGTGTGGGGCGTGTAAAAGCGGCCTTCGGAAGTGACTTCGAACTTCGTGTGACGGAGGCCCAGGTACCCGAGTGCGGCGCCGCAGGCGATCCCGGCAGTCAAGCCTTCCAGAACGGTGAGGTCGTGTGCCGGCCCGGTGATCGCAAGGGTAACGACGACGACCGTCAGGGCGGCCAGGATGCCGATTCTGACCCACATGCGTCCTTCGGCTACCCGTTGGCGGCCGAACGAGCGCCGCGTGCGAGCATAGAGACGCCATGCGATGAGGGCAGCTATCAGATACGGCGTGATGAGTCGCGCGTCCATAATCACCTCGGTCCGAAAGGCACCAACATGGGCACCTTGCTGCGATAGTCGTCATAGGCGCCCGGATCGAGCTCCTTGCGCAGCCAGCCTTCCTCGACCCGTGCCTTCATCCACAAGCCTAGAGTGATCAGCAACGCGCCGAGCAGGCCGAGTATCGTACCCTTGGCTGCGGCGGTCGCATAGACACCCAGCAGAAGTCCGGTGTAGATGGGATGGCGTACGATGCCGTAGGGACCGGTGTCGATGACGCGGTGGTCGGCCTTGCGCGTGATCCAACCGCTCCATAACGTGCCCAGATGGATGCGCGCCCACCAGGTGAATGCGAGTCCCAAAGCGAGGACGGCAGTGCAGGCCCAGGCCTGATCACGGGAGACGAGCCAGAGCCGCATCGGTCCGTAGTAACCATGTGCCGGCGGCAGGAAAGCCAGCGTCCCGACGATGAGCACGAGCCGGTAGGCAAGCTCGCCTTTCATACCAACACGACGCTCGGTTTTCGCGCTCCAGCCGGCAGCGACGAGCCACGATATCCAGAAGACCACCCAGAGCATGACGATCACGGGACCCGGTCGCAACATCTAAGTCCTCCTAGCCTCTTCGTCCGCGGGAGCTGCGCCCCAACCGGCCATCTCGGTGAGCGCCGCGAGTGCCACACGCGTTTGCTCGATGCAATGCGCTCCTACTTTCGCCAGCAAGGCTGCATCGACCTGCTCCCGCGCAGCCGCCTGCGTTGCAGCGGCAGCACGGCCGCGGTCGGTAAGGGTCACGATGAGCCTGCGCCGATCCTCCCCGTCGACGGTGCGCGCCAGGTAGCCGCGGCTCACCAGAATTTCGACGAGCTGGCCGGCGGCCTGCTTCGAGATGCGCAGGTCCCGGATCAGCACTGCGAGCGGCACGTCACCGGCCTCGAGCGCCAGGCCCCCAATGACGTAGAGCCCGTTCTTGGGAATGTCACCGTAGCCAGCCTCTTCAAGGGCGCAGCGCATGGCAGAGCCGTAGGCGGTGCGCGCATGCCTGAGAAGCGCTGGCAGGGGGATGGCGCCACTCTGAGGATTTCGATCGGCCACGCTTTCAGGCTACCCTGCGCAGCGGATAAAGTCAAAAAACAGTACTATCATTGTCGTTGACTTTCATCGACTAATATATACTTGCTCGAAATTGCTAGAACGATAAACTATATTTGCTATGCCGAAGAGCACCCTCTCATTGTCTACTTTCCCTCCCGCGGCCGCTCGCGCGCTTCGCGGCCTGGGTGAGAATTTGGCTATCGCACGGCTCAGGCGTCGGGAATCTCAGCGCGAGTGGGCAGGGCGCCTGGGCTGCTCCGTGCCTACCCTGATCCGCCTCGAGCGCGGCGATCCAGCCGTTGGAGCGGGGCTCTACGCAACCGCACTGTGGTTGATTGGGAGAGTGAGCGGCCTACCCGCCCTTGCGGCGCCCGCCGAAGATCGCGGAGCGCTCGAAGGAGATGTGCGCGAGGCGCTCGAGCGGCGTGCCGCCCGCTCCGCGGCCTCGGCACGCGCACGGATGGCGCGAGAGCGACCGGAGAAGGGGCGAGGATGAGCTCAACGACTGCAGCCGACCCGGGTCCATCCGCGTACCAGGTTGCCGATCGGCTTTACCTCTGGTCGCTGCTCGATCCGGTGCGGCCCGATGTCGTCGGTGAGCTCAACCTGATGCGCTCGAATCAAGGCGTCTCCCTGAAATACTTTCCGTATTGGCTCGAGCACGGATTCGAGCTCAGCGAGGATCTCCCTCTCATCGACCAGGAGTTCTTGCCCAGCGAAAGAAATGCCGCAGCGGGTGCGGTGGATGATGCGCGACCCGATCGTTGGGGCGAGCGCGTCATCCGCTTCATCGACAAACCGGCGCGCCTCTCGCTGCTCGAGTACCTCTATTTCGCCGGTGATGATCGTTTCGGCGCGCTCGGAGTTTCGACTTCCCCCGACCGTTATTTGCCCCGACGTCTCGGCCCACTGCCGGCCCTGCAGGAGGCTGACCGGATCCACGAGCTCATCCGCAGGGTCCAGGACAACGAGCCGATCCCGCTCGAGTTGCGCAGGCTCGTTTCCCCGGGCGCCACCATGGGCGGCGCCCGGCCAAAGGCGCTGCTCGATATGGACGGCGAGCAATGGGTCATCAAATTCTCCGACGGCGAGCCCGCGGACACCCCCCTTATCGAGCATGCAACGATGACTCTGGCACGCAAGGCAAGCATACGGAGCGCTGACACGATGGCGGTCCGGTTGACCGTCGGCCACGCGGTGGCAATCAGGCGCTTCGACCGCACTGGCACGGGCCGCCGCCACTGCCTCTCGGCGTTAGTGGCGCTCAGGGCTGCCAGTGAGCCATTCGGCTATCCTGAGCTGGCGCAGTTGCTGCGGCGCCGGGGAGTCGCGCACGGCGGCAGGTACGCACTCGACATGCAGGAGCTTTTTCGCCGCATGGTGTTCAATATCCTGATCGACAATACGGATGATCACGAGAAGAACCACGCGCTGATCAGGAGCGAGAGGGAGCAATATGAGCTGGCTCCCGCGTTCGATGTACTGCCCTCCGGGCAGGCTCTGGGATTTCAACAGATGCGCGTCGGCGAGCAGGCCGGAGATTCCACCGTCGCCAATGCTTTATCGATGGCCGCTTTGTTCGGGCTGAAAACGGATGAGGCAGTGCGCGAAGCCCGCGCAGTCGCGGCAGTCGTGGACGGTTGGAAGGAGCATTTCGCCGCCTGTGGCGTGACGCAAGAGGACATCGAATACTATGCTGGCCAGATCGACCGGCCATTCCTTCGGGAGCAGCGCCAAGCGGCGAGGAGATGAGCATGTCACTCGCGGATAGCGTGGGGTGGATTGCGACCGCTGTCTTCGTCGCATCGTACTTCTTCCCGAAGCCGACCATGCTGCGGGGCTTGCAGATGCTGGGTGCGGCGCTTTGGATGACGTTTGGCGTGCTGATCGCCTCGAAGCCGGTGGTTGTCGCCAACATACTGGTATTCGCGGCAGCCGCCTGGACGTTGATGCGGGCACGCGCCGCCACCTGCTCGACTTGATAATCATCAGACGCGGGCGTGGTCTGCACTGACCGCCGAGCGTGCCAATTTGCCGCCGTGGCTCCCGCGTGAGCGCCCGTAAAAGCCTCGAGGCAACCATCTGGGAGGGTGGCCGAGATGGCCAAAGCCGCCTGAGCTCCCCGCCGAGCAAGCCACGGGCGCGGACTTACCTCGCGAGCCATTGGGAGCGGGCGCGGCGGGCGCCAGCGGGTACGCCATCGCGGCGAGCCGAAGGGAGAGACTCGCCACAATCCCGGACTCTGGGCTTGCCGGCGGGCACTTGGACCGAATAGGCTCACACGGAGCTGGGACATGGTGTCCCCGCCTACCGAGCCCGCCGCAGCGGCGCACTGCTGCCCCCTGACGCTCCCGCATGAACGCTCCCGCCCTACCGAATCGCCTCGACCGGTTCTTCCTGCATTTCGCCCGGCAGTTTCTCTGGGGCTGCCTGGGATTGCTCGTCTTTCCGGTTCTCGGGCGGGCGATATTCGCGTCCATCGCCTTTGCGACCAAGCGGCTGACGGACACGGTGCTCGGCTTGCATGGCCCGGTGCATGAGGCGGGCCGCGCGCTCACGGCTCCGTTCCTCCTCTTTGCCGGGCTCGTGGCCGCGCGGTTCTTCTGCGATGCGGCGATGTGGTTCTGCTCTTACAACACACGCTCGCCCATGCTGATCCGCGTCAAGGAAGAGGTGTTCGCGTATGCGCAACGCCTCTCGCCGGCATACTTCGAGAGCACGCTCTCCGGGAAGATTGCGCATCGCGCGGTCATGCTGCCCGATCAGATGCTGATGCTGTTCGACATGACGGTGTTCGACTTCATCCCGGGAGCGATGTTCTTCGTCTTCGTTGCAGCGTATTTCTATGTCGCAAGCCCGGCCTTCTGCGCCGCGGCCAGCGTCGGCATCGTCATCTATTTTTCCGGCAGCCTCCTGCTCGGCAGGGAATGCGCCAGGCGCGCCGCCGCCAACAACGAGACGCGGGCAGCGGTGACCGGCCGGATCGTCGATGTCATCACCAATGTGAGGAATGTCTTCTGCTTCGCCAATCAGACGCTCGAGGATCGCGAGCTGACGCGATACACGGGCGAAGAGCGCGAGCGGCGGATGGCGCTCTACCGTTCCGTAGTGCGTCTGCGCTGCTCCCAGTACGGCATGGATATCCTCATGTGGATCGGCTTCGTGGGCGGCTCGCTTTACGGTTGGGTCCACGGACTCATGACTGCTGGCGATTTCGTCATGGTGACCGCGCTCACGGGCTCCCTGCTGCAGACGGCTTACAACCTCGGCCAGCGCATACCTGACTTCTATGATCAGCTCGGGGCCGCACGCGAGAGCATCGCTACGCTGATCGTACCGGCGACGGTGCAGGACCGGCCTGGCGCGAAGGAGCTGTCGGTCACCCGCGGCGCCATTCACTTCGATCGCATTGCGTTCGCATACGAGCCCCGGGGGCGCGGCCGCGGCTCCCGCAACATCGTCAATGATTTCGAGCTGCACATCCCGTCCGGACAACGCGTCGGACTCGTCGGTCCGAGCGGTGCTGGAAAGACGACCCTCATGGGCCTTCTGATGCGTATGCACGATGTGACCGCGGGAACCATCCGGATTGATGGGCAGGATATCCGCGAGGTGACGCAGGAGAGCCTGCGGGGCTCTATCGGGCTGATCCCGCAGGACACGAACCTCTTCCATCGCAGTCTCCTCGAGAACATCCGCTACGGGCGGCCGGATGCGACGGACGCGGAGGTCGTCGAGGCCGCCAAGCGCGCGCACGCACACGAGTTCATCGTCGAGCTGGAGCAGGGTTACGACACGCTCGTTGGCGAGCGTGGCATCAAGATCTCCGGCGGCCAGCGACAACGCATCGCCATCGCGCGGGCAATCCTGCGCGATGCGCCCATCCTGCTGCTCGATGAGGCGACCAGTGCCCTGGATAGCCATAGCGAGCAGATGATCCAGCAGGCCATGAAGGAGGCGATGGACGGCAAGACGGTGATTGCCATCGCTCACCGGCTGAGCACGGTGATGGACATGGATCGTCTCATCGTCCTCGAGCGCGGCTGCATCGTCGCGGACGGCTCGCACGCTGAGCTGCTGCTGCAGGGCGGCCTTTACGCAGAGCTCTGGCGCAAGCAGTCGGGCGGCTTCAATCCGGTCGCGCGGCAGGAGGAGGTGCAGCCGGGGGCTGCGCAGGAGGACGAGCACGCGGACCTGGCCGACATCCGGTCCTCGCCGGCGGCCTGAGCCCATATCAGACCCGCTTCACCTCGCCCAGGAAGTCGACGATGGCGCTCGCTATCTCGGCGGCGTGTGTTTCCAGCGCGAAGTGGCCGCTGTCGACGAAGCGCACCACTGCACCGGGAATATCGCGCTTGAATGCTTCCGCACCGGCCGGGAGGAAGAACGGGTCGTTCTTACCCCAGACGGCCAGGAAGGGCGGCCGGCGGGTCCTGAAGTAGTTCTGAAAAGCCGGATAGAGGGCGACGTTGCTCCTGTACTCGCCGAACAGGTCCAGCTGCAGCTCGTCGATTCCCGGGCGTGCCAGATAAAAGTTGTCGAGCGAGAACCCGTCGGGCGAGACGAGCGTGGGGTCCGGTACACCGTGGGTGTACTGCCAGACCGTCGTCTCCGGCTTGAGGCGCGCAGCGCCTCGCAGTTGGCGGGGGAGGGAGTTTCTGTGGCTCACATTTTGCGCACCTGTTCTCGATGTCCCTGCTGCCCCTGTCGACTGCCTGGATGGCGGTCATTGGGCGGCGGTCGTTCCATATCGCGTGGCACCGGAAAGGGGGCCATCAGCTCCGTGATGTCTCCACGGCGTCCGGGTGCCGTTAAGCCTTGAGCCGGCGGGCGAGCTCGCGAGTGTGCGCCCGCAGGTCGGCGAACCACGGCGTCATGGTTTGGCGAACCTTCGCGGGCGCCGTGTGCATCGACCCGGAGTCGAATGGCGGATGCGGGTCGTATTCTGCGAGAAGCTGCGCGCACTCGGCATAAAAGGCGTCCCGCAGCTCGCTCACCATCGTCAAGCCGAAGTCGAGCCCGGAAGTCACGCCCGCGCCGGTGATGCGATTGCGGTCTCGTACCACCCGCTGGTCGGTCGGAATTGCACCGAAATCGGCGAGGAGGTCGCGAGCGGCCCAATGTGAGGTGGCGCGGTAGCCCTCGAGCAGGCCCGCCGCGCCGAGGATGAGCGATCCGGTGCAGACCGACGTCACGTACTTCGCCCGCTTCCCCCGGTCGGCGATAAACGCGCGCGTCTGCGGATCGCCCGCGGCCGCCACTGCGCCAGTACCGCCCGGCGCAAACAGCACCGTCAGATCCCGGGGGCAATCCGCGAACGTGGTCGTCGGCGTGATCGTCAGGCCCAGGTCACTCTTCACGGGATCGGGTGTCTTGGCGACCAGATGCACCTTTGCTCCCATCAGTAGCGCGAACATGTAATGCGGCCCGACCAGATCGAGCGCGGTCATGTTGGGGTAGACGAGCTGGGCGATCACGTCGTGGCGGACCCAGCCAGGCGGCACCTGCGAACTGCCGGTCCTCGGCCGCGATGAGGGCGGAGCTGCGCGGGCCGCCGGCACCGCGAGCAGCGGGCCGAATAAGGCGAGAAGCGCGGCGGTGCGGCGATCGACGGTAGACATGTGCGGGCTGCCGGGATCAGACACTTTGTGAGTTGGAAAAGTATTGCGTTTCCAGGAGAGAGTGTCAAGCGGATCGTTCGTGCCCTCCGCCGAGTCAGTGGAGATTGTTTGTCGCCGCCATACCGACATGAGCGCCGCTGTGCAGGTCGCGACATATCTATTGCCGGGCGCATCGATCGCAATCTCGGGCGGTTTGTTGAATTTGCCGGCTGCAGCTGCCGACCGCGTTCTCGCCTAGTGAACGGCTGTTGCCCCCAACCGGGCCGGACGGAGCGCTCGATCCCGCTGATCGAGATAGCGTGACAGCGCCTCGTACTGATCGGTGGCGATGAAGTCGACGCCGGCGGCGATTGCGGCCCGCCAGCGTGGAATCACCCGGCGCATGGATCCAAAGTTGTAGCTCTCGTCCCAACCCCGGTCCGCCTTCGCATCGAAACCGTCGAGCGTATAGAAGCGGATCCAGTAACCCTGCTCGTGCGCGTAGTCGACCAGAGCACGAAGGCGCCGCTCGTCGGCGTACGTCCAGGCATGGGCCCGCGTCTGGCCACCTTCCTCGACGACCCACCAATTGTTGTTCCACCAGCGGCGATAGTCGGTCGCGTGCGTCGCCAGGAGCTGAGCGGGTGCGGCCGTTGCGTACCAATGCGCGCTCTGCGGCGGGCTCATATCGGGCGGTGGCTGCGCGGTATGCGCGGAGCCGAACAGGCGCAGACGGCCGCCGTCCGGTACGTCATCGTAAAAGACCTTCGCCTGCGCATCGGAATCCTCGGTCACGACCAGGATGGGCTTGCGATCGATGGGCGACAGGTGATTTGGATCGGCGGTCTTGATGGCCGTGGAGAGCCAAGGCTCATGTTCTCCGAGCAGGTGCCATACGGCCTCGAGGATCGCAGGCTGGGTATCCTTGAAGTCGAAGTGCAGGATGATGAGCGGCCATTCGCTGCGCCTGTTCAGGGCCAATGCCTTCTGCACGATTGGGCGCACCTGATCGAAGAAATAGGCCTGCAGAGTCGGCTCTTCGCCCGTGGGACGGGGCGTATGGGACACGACGACGCGGCCCTGACCACTCTTCGGGTCCACATACCAGGCAAGATCCTGCTCGATCGACACAGGAAAGCCGGAATCGAGCGCACGACGCGCACGATCGCTCCAGCGGCCGTCGTATGGATAGCAATTGTGCGCATCCAGCACCGGGTGCCCCTGGTTGAGGAAGGTGAGATCCGCGGCGGCGGCGGTGCCGCCCGACAGAATGACCGCGAGCATCGCGGTCCCCCAGAGTCTACTCACGTCGTATCTCCTGCGATGAGGACAGATGGCCTGCCGCGAGAATCGCAAGTCTATCGTGAGGCGCTGCCCAGTGCCGCGCGCTATTCGCGAGCTTCCTCGTCGCAGGTGAAAACCCGCACTTCGATCAGTGTGGTGCCGCGGAACCGGAAGCGCTCCGCAATGTGCATCGTCGCATTGCGCCCAGCGGTACGGACCCGAGACGTCGAGAAAACGATATCGCCTTCGGACACTACCTCCAGGAGTTGCCATGTAGTGAAGTCATAGAATTCCCGGACTTTGTCATAGAAGCGCGTGAACTGCGCAATGCCCGTGTAAGTGCCTCCGAACGGAAGCGCGGCCGGCTCGTAGACCGTCAGGCGCGGATCCACCCGCTCGGGGTAGTCTTCTTCGCGCTCAGCATTTCGAGCACGAAGGCGCGGTTCTGGGCCGCGAATGGGGCTGCCGTCATTGCGGACGCGCGAGTCAGTCAGAGTCGGTGTCGTCCGGGTCGATGTCGCTGTAGGCGACTTCCCCGGTTCCCAGGAGCCGGGCTGGCTGCGCCATGATTGGCTCGATCAGTGTCCTTACTGCAGGCCCGATGGCGTTGCGCGCGGCGTCCATGTGCTCTGCCGTATCCCAGAGTGTCACGGTGACGTGGCGCCCCTTGCCGAGGTGAGTGACGATCGTGCCCCGGTATCCGGGCTGCGACGCGTGTGCATCCTGAAAGGCGGCGAACTCCGGCCGCTCGGCCAGAGGCTTGTCCTCAGGGTACGTGGATTCGCGAACGACGGCGTACATGTGGATCCTCCTTTCGTATCCCTGCAGCGTTATGCCTTGCTTTGCGGGTCCCCATGCCGATGGACCAACTTCCAACCGCCGTCCTCGTAGCGGAAGATTTCGGTGACACGGATGGTCATCGGCACGGCCTCGCCGGGCTTCGCCGCCATGTGTACTCGCGCGTGCTGGTAACCCGTCCAAAAAGCGAGGTCACCGCTGGCTCGGGCCTGCAGTACCTCGAGCCGGCTTTCGCCCTTTGGCGCGAAAGAGCGCGCGTCCTCTTTATAGCGTTTGGCGACGGTCTGCGCGCCTTGCGTGGCATCGCCACGCGGTGAGAAGAATGTCGCTGGATCGCGGCGAGTGAGGATGCCCTCGAGCGGTGTGAATTCGCCATCGACGTAAGCCGCGGCGATATCGGGGCGCCGGTCCATGAGAGCTGCGAACGGCTCACGGTCGCGATCGTCGCGCTTCCCCGCCGTCTCGATCCAATCCGCGAACGCGCTCATGAATTGCGCAAGGAATTCGGAGGTCTTCCCGTCCTTGGGTCGGCCGGACTCGTCGAGCAGCGAACCGACGTCGCTGATATAGGCTTCCGGCTGCTGCATCACCGGCATGTTCAGGAAGACGAAGGTCTGGCGCAGCGCATGGTTGGCGCCGAAGGCGCCCAACTTGAAGGGTGTAACACTGACAACGCCGGCAGGCAGTCCTTTGAGCACGCTTTGGCCGCCAGGCCGGGAGGCGATATCGAGCGCGTTCTTCAGTACGCCTGGTATGGACCGGTTGTATTCAGGCGTGACGAAGAGAACCGCATCGGATTCGTTGACGGCGGTCCGGAAAACTGTCCACGCTGCCGGCGGCGCGTCATCGAGATCCTGGTTGTAGAGCGTGAGCTCGCCGATCTCGACGATCCGACAGGAGAGAGTGGCCGGTGCCACATTGATGAGTGCATTGGCGATCTGGCGCGAATAGGAGCGCGCTCGCAGGCTTCCGACGATCAGGGCGACTTTGCGTGGCTGGGGCATGGCGTGGCCTCGATGTAAAGACGTCTATAACTGCTTGCCTGCCCCGACGTTCCGAGCAGTCGCAAGCTGAGCTCGTGGAGCTGCAATCACGGGCTCCGCCATGCTCAGGCTCCCGGCTGGCTTACAGCGCGAATTCTTTTGTTGCCATGTCCGTGAACCAATACACCTGAGCCGGGTACGCATCACGATGGCCGGCGTCATTTGGCTCTCGGTCGCGTCCTGAAACCGACGTGGCCGCGAACATTGCCGTGCATCATGGCTTGCGGATCCGGATGGGACGCGGTACCAGCTCACCGCCGCAGTTGGGGCAAATCCGCGTCATGGCCTCGGCGCATTGCGCACAGAAGGTGCACTCGTAAGAGCAGATGAAAGCGTCCCTGGCGTCTTCAGGCAAGCTCTTCGTGCATTTCTCACAGTGCTCACGCATCTCGAGCGCCACATCTCTCTCCAACGACCCCCGACGTCTCGGCCTTACTCCGCATTCATCCGGGCGAGAAGGTGCGCAGCCGCCGCTTGCAGGTGTCTTCGAAGGACGGCGACGGCATCGTCGGTTGCGCCGGACTCGAGGTGCTGCAGTATGGCGCGGTGATCGTTGAGCCAGCGCGGTTTCTTTGCCGTCATCGTGGAGTACGCGTTGACAAAGAGCTGACAGGTGCGCCGCAACGTCTCGATCATCACGAGCTGCCGGGGCCGGCCCGCGTGCCGATACATGGCCTCGTGAAAGGCCCAGTCACCCGCAGCCCAGCCGGGGGTGCTCGCGTCCAGGTCCGACTTGCGGCGGACGCGATCTATCTCCTCGAGCGCGGCAGGCGTCATGTTCTCGGCCGCGCGACGCAGGCAATCGCACTCCAGCAGCACGCGCAGCTCGTAGATTTCCTGCACCTCGCCGGGTGTCAGAGTGATCGCCTTGGCGCCGCGATTGGGCTCCATTTCGATGAGTCCCTCACCGGCGAGGATACGCAGGGCGTCCCGCACCGGGATGCGGCTGACGCCGAATCGCTCCGCGAGACCGACCTGCGACAGCTCGGCACCGGGAGCCAGGCTCCCTGCCAGCAGCTCTCTTCTCAGCTCTGCCGCTATCGTTTCCGGGGTCATCTGCTAAGATGTATACACGTATACATGGAGCGACGTCAATGACCAAGACTCATGACTACCTGGCGCAGATCATCTGGACGGGAGACCGTGGACAGGGAACCCGACATTTCAAGGGCTACGACCGGACCTGGCGGATCACGACCCCTGGCAAGTTGCCGATCGAGTGCTCGAACGACCCGCTGCTCGGCGGCGATGCCGGCAAGCCGAACCCCGAGGACCTGCTGCTCTCGAGTCTGGCGAGCTGCCACATGCTTTGGTATCTCCATCTGGCAAGCAAAGCCGGCATCGTCGTACGCGCCTATGAAGACAACCCGCTCGGGGTGGGTGAGACCGGGCCGCGCGGCGAAGGCCGCTTCCTGCGGGCTACGTTGCGTCCCAGGATCACAGTGGAGCGGGGCGCGGATCTCGCAACGGCTGACGCGCTGCACGCAGAGGTGCATCACTACTGCTTCATCGCGAGGTCGGTGAATTTTCCAATTGCGTATGAAGCGAGCTACTCCGAGGTCTGAGCAGCGTGCTGTGACACGCGCACACATGTAATGGACGGGTACGCCGCATGCTCGCAAGGACGTGGCCGTGCACGGCTTCATGTTCAAGGAGTGATGGCGGAATGAAGGCGTCAAACGCATTTTTTGATGCTCTCGTGTCGTCAGCGCGGGCACCGGAGCTTGCCGATGTAGATGACCTCTTCGGGTTCCTCATCGGGAGCTGGGATCTCGAGGCCGTCCTGCATCACTCGACGGGACAGACGCAACGAAGCAAGGGTGAGCTGCATGCCGCATGGGTCCTGGAAGGCCGCGCCATCCAGGATTTGTTCATTTTCCCACGACGCTCGGACCGGGCCTCCGCTTTGCCGGCAAGCGGCGACAGATACGCCACGACCATCAGGACATATGATCGGGTCCTGCGGGCATGGAGAGTCGACTTCATCAATCCGGCGGCGCCGGAAACGAGTGCGCACCTGACAGCCCGCCGCCGGGAGCAGGGGATCGAGATGGAGGGAAAGCTCGCAGGCGGCGTGAGTATTCGCTGGCGCTACCGATCCATCACCGCAACATCCTTCCACTACAGCGCCGAGAAGACCCGTGGGGATGGTGCGCACTGGCAACTGTATCTGGAGCTCTTCGGGTCGCGGGTGGGAGCGTAGGTCCGCAGATCCGGCCGGCTCGTGACTAGCCGCCGTAGACGGCGGCCATGAGCTGGCCGACGAAGCCCCCTGCCATTCCCTCTATCGCGGTGCTGGTCGTTGCGATGACGGTGAGTCCATTGACCGGGTCGACGTACCAGTGGTGGCCATAGACGCCGCCCCATTTCCAGGTTCCCAACCCTTGCGGTGTGCCTGCCAGCGCGGCATCCATCAGCACGGCGCCTCCGAATCCAAACCCCCAGGCCGGCTTTTCTTCCGTCGTGATGCGGAGCGCTCCGATCTGATTGGTCATCATCTGGCGTGTCGATGTCGGCTGCAGAATCGGAGCGCCGCCCGACCCGAGTGCAGTCAGCAACTTGAGGAGGTCGCCTGCTGTCCCTGCCATGCCGGCGCCACCGGAGACAAACGACTCCGCGTTGAATATTCGCGATGGCGAGAAGCGGATACCTGCAGTGCCGGGCACGAAGGGCACCGCCTCAGGATCGCGCATCCGGCGCTGCGGCTTGCCGCTCACATAGGGGACCGCCAGTCGTGAAGGATCTACGATGGAGAACGCGGTATCGCGCATACGCAACGGGCCGGTGACGGTCGAGGCGACGACTTCCGGCAGAGTGGCGCCGGCGGCGCGCGTCAGTACTTCTCCGAGCACGTCATAGGCCAACGAATAGCCCCACGCCGAGCCGGGTGAATACTCGAGCGGAATACGTGCGAGACGCGTCAACTCCTCGGCCATCGTCAGGCCGGGCTCGGCAAGCCCGTCGGAGACACCCGCCTCGTCATAGGGGCCGCCTGCGGGCTGAAACATTCCGTAGGTGAGACCGGCCGTATGGGTGAGAAGATGTCGGACCTCGATCCGCGCCGGATCTCCGCCCGGAAGCTTCGGCGCAAACGCCGGCAGCCAGCGCGTCACCGGATCATCCAGGCGGATCGTGCCGCGCTCAACCAGCGCCATGGCCGCAGCGGCCACGATCGGCTTGGTGAGTGAGGAGTAGCGGAAGATGGTGTCCGCGGTCATCTTGCGGCCGGCTTCGCGGTCGGCAAGCCCGGCCGCGATCTCGACGGCTTTCTCACCGTCCTTTGCCACGATGACGACACCGCCGACGAGACGCTCCTCTGCCACCGCTCGCTCGAGACAAGCCGATACTCGCTTCTGCAGCATAGAACTGGCGCCCGTTTTGCTCCTGACAGGGTGGATCGATACTGCCGCTTCCTGCGGGTGCAGGCCATCCCCCATTGTGGCTAGTCCCGGTTGCGCAGGTTAGGCCGCGGCTTGGTGTCGAAGCAGGACGCCGCCCATCCGATGCCGCGTCGTGCGCAGAGAGCCGCCGGACGAGGGCTATTCAAACCAGTAATCCAGCGAGCCGTCGGACCCTTTGCCGAAGCTGCCTTCGAAGCCGCCTTCGCCGCGCAGGCCGACAAGCTCGTCCGTTCCTGATCCCGGAACAACAAACCACGTTGCCTTGATCCTGCCCTTCTCGACGATTTCCGACCCTTGAAGGACGAACGTGCCCTGGCGTCCGGCCAATTTTCCGCGGAATCGCTGAATACTCACTTGGGACGCGGACCTGTCGGGGCGCAGGACCTGAAACGCCCTGACGGGGGATTCACCTTCGATGTCTCCAGTGAACGTTTCCGTCAGACGGAGCTCCACCAGCTCTGGGCCCGCGGTTTGGTCGTAGGGCTCGGCTTCGGACTCGTGAACGACTATCTTCGCCTTCGCCACCTTCCGCAGATGCGCCCCCGGTCGGGATGATGGCGCCGCGTGACCCGGGTGTTGCTCACTCATTTGTGCTCTCCTGTTGTGGAACATGCCATGTTGCGCCCGCGCGCGTCGCGAACCATGAGCCGCTCAGGATCAGGATCGTTCCGACCATGGAGCTGAACGGAAATGCTTCACCCAGCACCATGGTGCCGAGCAGAGCTGCCACTACCGGACTGAGGTACTTGACCACGCCGGCGCGGGCGGCTCCGGCTGCTTTGATCAGGAAGAAGTAGAGAAGCATCCCCGATGCGGTGCACACCGCGCCCAGCGCAACGAGAGAGGCGATTGCGCGGCCCGATGGCAGCGACGGCGGAAGGTACGCGAGACCCGCGGGACAAAGGAGCAGCGAGGCGATCGCCAGGCTGACCGCGGAGGGCCCAAGTCCCGCCACACTGTGCAAGTAGCGCTGGATGACGAGCGGCGCGAGTGCGTAAGCCAACGCGGCCGATAACATGCAGGCCAACCCGATCCGTTGCGCTCCGTGCGGTGCATCGAGGCCCAGCAGCACGACCACACCCAAAAAGCCGATCAGCAGCCCCGTAATCCGCGGCACGCCAAATCGCTCTCGCGCGCCGAAGAGCGGTCCGAGAACGGCGATGAGCAACGGGGCGGTCGCAGCAAGGACACCGGCGAGTGACGAGCGGATCCATTGTTCCGAAATCGGGATGAGCGCTGATGGCAGCGCGAGCTGAAGCAGCGCCAACGCCCCAATGGGCTTCCAGTGCTGACGGACACCGGCCAGCGCCCCGCGGGCCCAGGCGAGCGGCAGCAGTACCAGGGCACCGATCGTGAGCTCCCACCAAGCCACTTCCAGGGGCGCGATCCCAGAGAGAGCGATCTTGATCAGTAGGTAGGGTAGTCCCCAGGCGAGGCCCAAGGCCGCGAAAGCGAGCCATGCCTGAACGGTCATCGTCGAGTTCATTGGGCGGCGTCCTGCCGCGGTGGGCTGCTCAATGTCGGTCGGAAGGTGCGGTGTCCTGACCGGGGCCGGAGCTTTGGAGCTCGAGCTTTGCCGTCCACGAAAAAAGAGTGTGAATTCGCTCATGAAGTCACTCCTGTCGAAGTCCGGGCGACGTCTTGACCTCAGTTGGATTGCCAGACGGGAACTACGCCTCCCGGCTGGGCATTGACAGATGCCGGTCGTGCGGCGGCCGGGATACTGCCTCTCCTTACGGGTCACCTCGCCGTGGCCGAGTGGTCTTTCGATAGAGACACGCGAAGACGGAGGGATGTGACCAGGTGGGCGGCTCACACGAATGGCAGGTCGAGCAGTTTGAGCAGCAGCGCTCGCACCTGCGGGCCGTGGCTTACCGGATGCTGGGCTCGGTCGCGGAGGCCGAAGACGCCGTCCAAGAGACGTGGCTGCGCCACAGCCAGTCCGACAACGGCGCGGTTGACAATCTCCACGCTTGGCTGACGACGATCACAGCACGAGTCGCGCTCAACATGCTGCGCGCCCGCAAACGTCGCTGCGAGGCGCCGACCGCCACCCACGTGCCCGACCCTTTGATTAGCGCCCCGGACGGTGACGATCCGGAGAAATGCTTGCTATTGGCCGACTCGGTTGGGTTGGCGCTGCTGGTCGTGCTGGACACTCTGGCTCCCGGCGAGCGGGTCGCGTTCGTTTTACACGACATGTTTGGCGTACCGTTTGAGGAAATCGCGCCAGTGATCGATCGCACCCCGACAGCCGCGCGAAAGCTGGCGAGCCGGGCGCGCCGCCGCATCCGTAAGGGCGCGCCGGCTCCCGATCGCGATCTGACGCGACAGCGCGAGGTCGTTGATGCCTACTTTGCCGCAGCCCACGACGGCGACCTCGACCGCCTAATCGCAGTGCTCGATCCTGAGGTTGTGCTGCGGGCTGATGCCGGACCACAGCGCCCTGACGCATCGGTGCTCATGCGCGGACCGAGCGGCGTCATTGGGCGCGCCATCGCCTTCGCCCGCCTTCCGCTTGAGCGGATACCTGTTCTGACCAACGGGACGATCGGAGCAGTCGTGCTCTCCAAGGGACGGCCATTCTCGGTGATGAGCTTCACCATCGCCGGCTCGAAGATCGTCGAGATAGACATACTCGCAGACCCCGAGCGCCTGCGCGAAATCGACCTCTCCGCGGTCCGGGGCGAACATGCAATGTCAGCCCGGCTGGGTTAGGGCCGTAAGCCCCGAGTGGCGGGCTCGACCTGAATCACTCCCACTCTATCGTCGCGGGCGGCTTGCCCGAGATGTCATATACCACGCGCGATATGCCGGTAATCTCGTTGACGATGCGCCGGGACACGTGCTCGAGAAACTCATAGGGAAGCCGCGCCCAGTGCGCGGTCATGAAATCGATGGTTTCCACGGCCCGCAGCGCCACGACGTAGTCGTAGCGCCGCCCGTCGCCCATGACACCGACCGATTTCACCGGCAGGAACACTGCGAATGCCTGACTCGTGCGGTCATAGAGATCGTGCCTGCGCAACTCCTCGATGAATATCGCATCGGCACGGCGTAGCAGGTCTGCATATTCCTTGCGCACCTCACCGAGGATGCGGACGCCGAGACCAGGGCCAGGGAAGGGATGGCGGTACACCATCTCTCGTGGCAACCCGAGCTCCACGCCGAGCCGCCGCACTTCATCCTTGAAGAGCTCGCGCAGCGGCTCGACCAGCTTCAGGTGCATCTGTTCGGGTAGCCCACCGACGTTGTGATGGGATTTGATGACGTGTGCCTTGCCGGTGCGCGCGCCAGCAGACTCGATGACATCCGGATAGATCGTGCCCTGGGCGAGGAAGCCGACACCGGAGAGCTTGTGAGCCTCCTCGTCGAACACTTCGACGAAGGTGCGCCCGATGACCTTGCGCTTCGCCTCCGGGTCTGCAACGCCTTTGAGAGCCATGAGGAAGCGCGCTTCCGCGTCCACGCGGATGACGCGTACGCCGAGATGCTCTGCGAAGGTGGTCATGACCTGATCGCCTTCGCCGAGGCGCAGGAGCCCGTGGTCGACGAAGACGCATACGAGCTGATCGCCGATGGCGCGGTGGAGCAGGGCGGCGACCACGGATGAGTCGACGCCTCCCGAGAGCCCCAACAGGACCTTGGCGCTTCCGACCTGGGCGCGTACCCGCTCGATCGCATCCTCGATGATATTGCCGGTGCTCCAGAGCGCGTCGCAGCCACAGATCTCGCGTACGAAGCGCTCGAGCAGTCGGGCACCCTGGGTCGTGTGCGTCACCTCAGGATGAAACTGCACACCGTAGAAGCGTCGCCGCTCGTCCGTCATCGCCGCGAATGGAATCGATCCGGTCGATGCGTTCACGATGAAACCTTCGGGCAGTGCGCCTACCCGGTCGCCATGACTCATCCAGACATCGAGGACAGCTCGGCCCTGGGCATCGCGCCGGTCCTCCAGGTGGTCGAGCAGCCGGCTCGAGCCAGTCACGGTGACTTCGGCATAGCCGAACTCCCGCTCCGTAGAGGCTACGACGCGGCCGCCGAGCTGCTGCGCCATCGTCTGCATGCCATAGCAGATTCCGAGCACCGGAACGCCGAGAGCGAAGACCGACTCGGGAGCTCGAGGAGGGTTGGCGTCGGTGACCGACTCTGGCCCGCCGGAGAGAATCACGCCCCGCGGTTGGAATGCGCGGACCTCAGCGTCGGTGATGTCCCAGGGATGGATCTCGCAGTAGACACCGAGCTCCCGCACGCGACGGGCGATGAGCTGCGTATACTGGGCTCCGAAGTCGAGGATGAGGACGCGGTGTGCGTGGATGTCCGCGTGTGTTGCCGCCGATTGGGCGGCGGGTCGGGCAACGCTGGCCATGGGTTCCTAGGACCCCCGGTAATTGGGCGCCTCTTTGGTGATTGCGACATCATGAACGTGGCTCTCGCGGACACCGGCGTTGGTGACACGCACGAAGACCGGGCGCGTGCGCATCTCCATGACATCACGGCTGCCGGTGTACCCCATTGCCGCCCGCAGTCCGCCTGCGAGCTGCTGCAGAATGGCGACGACGCTGCCTTTGTAGGGGACACGGCCCTCGACTCCCTCGGGGACGAGCTTCTCCAGCTCCGTCGAAGCATCCTGGAAGTAACGGTCGGCGGAGCCGTGGCGCTCCGCCATGGCGCCGAGCGAGCCCATGCCGCGATAGGACTTGTAGGAAGCGCCCTGATAGAGCTCGACCTCGCCCGGGGACTCCTCGGTTCCGGCAAAAAGGCTGCCGATCATGACCGCGTGAGCGCCGGCCACGAGCGCCTTGGCGATGTCGCCGGAGAAACGGATACCGCCGTCTGAGATCACTGGCACATCGCTGTCGTCGAGAGCCTCAGCTACGTTGGCGACCGCAGAGATCTGCGGTACTCCGACGCCGGCGACGATACGCGTCGTGCAGATCGAGCCCGGTCCGATGCCGACCTTGACGCCATCGGCGCCAGCGGCGACCAGGGCGAGCGCGGCCTCACCCGTGGCGATGTTGCCGGCGATCACCTGTTGATCGGCCCATTGCGATTTGATGCGCTCCACCGTGCTGATCACACCGCGGGAATGGCCGTGGGCAGTGTCGACGACGACGAGGTCGACTCCCGCCTCGCGCAGCGCGGCGACGCGATCCATGGTGTCGGGCGTAGTGCCGACGGCAGCGCCCACGCGCAGCCTCCCCGTCTCGTCCTTGCAGGCGCGCGGGAATTCGGTCGCCTTCTGGAAGTCCTTCACCGTGATCATGCCGGTGAGCTCGTGATCGCCGTTGACGACCAGCACTTTCTCAATGCGATGCTTGTGCAGCAGCGCCAGCACTTCTTCCTTGGGCGCGGTCTCGCGCACGGTAATGAGCCGCTCCTTCGGTGTCATGACGGAGGAGACGGGCGCATCGAGTTTTTGCTCGAAGCGCAGGTCACGATGGGTGACGATGCCGACGGCCTTCTTGCCAACGACCACCGGCACGCCGGAGATGCCACGTGAGCGCGTCAGGTCGAGCACTTCGCGGATGGTCGTATTGGGAGAGACGGTGATGGGGTCCTTGATGATGCCGCTCTCGAACTTCTTCACGCGGCCGACCTCGCGCGCCTGCGTTTCGATGGTCATGCTCTTGTGAATGATGCCGATGCCGCCTTCCTGAGCGATCGTGATCGCCAGGCGGGCTTCGGTGACCGTGTCCATGGCGGCCGAGAGCAGGGGCAGATTGAGCCGAATGCGGCGGGTGACGCGCGTCGAGAGGTCCGCTTCCCGGGGCAGTATTTCGGAGTAGGCCGGGACGAGGAGGACGTCGTCGAAGGTGAGGGCTTCTTCGAGGATTCGCATAGCTAATTCTACGCATGAAGGGCGCCCCGGTAAACCACGTGCTATGGTGCCCGGCCATGCCTGCCAGTCCTCCCCCCGGTACAGAGCCCGACGCCGCTCCCGGCCGCAGCGTCTATACGGTCACGCGGCTGAATCGGGAGGTGCGGATAGCGCTCGAGCGGAGCCTGGGGGTCGTCTGGGTGGGAGGGGAGCTCTCGAATTTCTCCCAGCCCTCCTCGGGGCACTGGTACTTCTCCCTGAAGGATCGCGACACGCAGGTGCGCTGCGCGATGTTCAGGGTGAAGAACGTGGGTCTGGGATTCGTGCCCAAGGGTGGTCAGCAGGTGATCGTGCGCGGCCGCGTGAGTCTCTACGAGCCCCGAGGCGAATATCAGCTGATCGTCGATTACCTGGAGGAAGCCGGCGTCGGCGCGCTGCAGCGCGAGTTCGAGCGGTTGAAAGCGAAGCTCGCCGCAGAGGGGCTGTTTGCGAGCGAGAACAAGCGCGCCCTGCCTCGTTTTCCCCGCCGCATCGCCCTTGTCACTTCACCCACCGGGGCAGCCGTGCGCGATGTACTCAATATCCTGGCACGCCGCTTTCCGCCCGCTGCGGTATTGGTGTATCCAACCGCCGTCCAGGGTGATGCCGCGGCACCTGCCATCGTAAGGGCGCTGCAGCTCGCCTCCGCGCGTCTGGACTGCGACGTGCTGATCCTCGCCCGCGGTGGCGGCTCGCTCGAGGACCTATGGGCTTTCAATGACGAGCGCGTCGCGCGCGCGATCCGCGCGTGCGCGATTCCGGTCGCCACGGGGATTGGTCACGAGATTGACTTCACTATCGCCGACTTCGCAGCCGATGCGCGTGCACCGACACCGTCCGGAGCCGCGGAGCTCGTTGCACCAGATAGGCATGCATGTTTGGAGGCGCTGTCGCGAATGGAGGCGCGCATGAACGCGTGTATGAAGCGCGAGCTGCGCGTCGTATCGACCCGATTTGCAAATGTCAGCACCCGGCTGAAGCAATCGCATCCGGGCATGCGCCTGGTCCATCAGGCGCAGCGCCTCGATGATCTGGAGCAGCGGCTCATGGGCGCTGCGAGCACGGTGCTGCACATGCGTCGGCACAGGGTGAACGATGCATTCACCAGCCTCATTCAGCACTCGCCTGAGCGTCTTGCGCGGGAGTACCGCCGCCGCCACGAGGCGTTGGAGTTGCGCCTTCGGCTCGCGGTCGGCGAGTACGTGTCACGCCGCCAGCATCGCGTCGACCTGGCGCATAGGACGCTCCAGACGGCAAGTCCGCAGGCGACTCTGGCGCGCGGCTTTGCGATCGTGACTCGCGCGGACGGGACGGTCGTCACCGATGCCCGCACGGTGCCTGCAGGCGAGGACATCGAGGCGCACCTGGCGAGTGGTTTCCTGCAGGCCCGGGTGACGGGCTCGCGGGGTTCCTGACGGGAAAATCCGTGCCCGCCGATATCGATTTCATGCATCTCGCGCTGGAACAGGCCGGCAGGGCGCGGGCAGCCGGGGAAGTCCCGGTGGGTGCGGTGTTGGTGAGCGGAGATCGCGTGATTGCGAGTGGTGCGAACCACCCCATCGGGTCGAACGACCCCACCGCCCACGCCGAAATCGAGGCCTTGCGCTCCGGAGGGCAGGCGCTCGGCAGCTACAGGCTCGCCGATACGACTTTGTACGTTACGCTCGAGCCCTGCCCGATGTGCGCGATGGCCATCGTCCATGCACGCGTGCGCAGGCTGGTCTTTGGCGCCTGGGATCCCCGCGCGGGGGCGGCCGGGAGCGTTGCCGATATCTTCGCGCTCCCGGGTCTCAATCATCGGGTCGATGTGTTCGGCGGTGTTTTGATGGAGGAGTGCGGCGGCCTCCTCAGAGAGTTCTTCGCCGCCCGTCGCGGCTGAGCGTCAGAAGCCGTTGCCGCTGCCTCTCGCAGGCCGCGCGGCGTCGGCGACGGTCATGTGCGGCACGCCGTCCTCGGGCTGCCATTCCAGGAGCCGCATGACCTGGCGGACGTGGCCGACGTACTCGACCGGTTGCCATCCCTGCGCATAGCCGCACTTTGCTTTGGTGTACCAGCGGGGCTCGGCGAGTTTCGGCAGCTCCTTGCTGACATCGGCCCAGGAGTCCGGATTTTTACCCAGGGTCTGAGCGATGATGCGCGCATCCTCCATGTGCCCGAAGCCGACATTGTAGGCGGCGACGGTGAACCAGGTGCGGTCGGGCTCCGGGATGTGTGTCGGAACCATGCTGCGCACCTGGGCGAAATAGCGTGCTCCGGCGAAGATGCTCTCCCGGGCGTTCGCCCGATCCTTGATTCCCATCGCTTCCGCGGTGTTGGAAGTCAACATCATGACGCCCATGGCGCCGTTCGGTGAGACAGCATCCGGCTCCCAGCGCGACTCCTGGAAGCCGATCGCTGCGAGCAGCCGCCAGTCGAGCCCGTATTGGGCGGCGGCCTGTTGGAACCAGGCGCGGTAATGAGGCAGGCGCTGCGTCAGGGAAACCTGCAGCAGGCGTAGCTCCTCGTAGTGGAACGTGCTGGCATCGCCCGATTCCTTCTGCATCAGGCGGGCGAGCTCGCCCGAGGACGCCTCGACGCGGAAGAAGCTGTCCACGGCCGCGACGAGCTCGTCCTCGTGTCGGTTCACGATCCACTGGATCGGCCGCTTCTCGGGCAGAGTGAAGCCGACTCTGATGTCCGGATAAAGATGATGAGCGTAGGAGTAGGCGCGGGCATCGACGATCGCGTAGCGCGCCTGCCCGGAATCCACGTCCTCCAGCGGGTCCGCGGCGCTCGGCGCGGTCTCCACCCACGTGAGGTGAGGGGCGAGGATTGCTTTCATCCGCGCGAGCAGTTGCTCCTGCGGGCTGCCCGCACGCACGGCGAGCTTGGCGGTCTCGAGCTGTAGTGTCTCCCGCGGCTGCGATTCATCCCGGCGGTAGACCACGAGCTGCGGAACCTGGGCGTACGGGGCAGCCGCCTTTCCGACCTTCCACCAGGCGGGGGTGGAAGTGAGCTGCGCGGCGGCGATATCGGCATGGCCCGATGCGAGCTCCGAGCGCAGCGCGGTCTCGTTCGGGACTGCGTAGATCTTCAGGTGCACGCCCAGCTGCGCAGCAAACCGGCTGGCGAGCGCGTACTCCAGTCCCTCGGGTCCCTGGGCACCCAGGTAGTAGCAGGTCGGCAGATTCAGGGTCACGACCCGCAGCTCACCGCGGGTGCGGACCTGCTGCAGGGCCGAGGGCTCCTGCGTGCAGCCCGCGAGGAAGGCGAGCGCCAGTGCGGCTGCCACTCGTGCTCGGGCCCACTTGAAGTGCGCCTGGGTGCCTGCCTGCGCCAACGCTAAAACCCCACTGGTCTCAAATGCTTGGGCTAGAATACCAGCCCTCGTCCCCGGGGTCCCACCGCATGGCGCTCACTCGCGCCAATTCGCCATAATGCGGCGTTATCGAGGGTTTCGGGCAGGGACGGAGAGGTACCGAAGCGGTCATAACGGCGCCGACTCGAAATCGGATGGTCGGGTAAAACCGGCACGTGGGTTCGAATCCCACCCTCTCCGCCATTTAAAAAATTACCTAAAACTCAATAGATTACGCGCGACCGCCTACCATCCGATCTGGTGCCGCGACATGTCTACCAGAATCCAAAATGTCAAATGACGGCCGCTCGATGTCGGAGCGTTCCGGGGACAGCCACAAATTTATTGGGGTAGATTTTTGGGGTAGAAACGCTGCTCGGCAAACGCGGATGCCAGATACCCCAAATTGGATCTACCCCAAACAAACATCGCTGCGGCGTGAGGGTTTCGAAAGAGACCAATGAGGCGGTGCGGCCAAAACGGTTCGGCTCGCGTCGGTGAATGGAAGTCGATCTCGACGCCAATGATTCTCTGTAGCGGCCGGTGAGATCGTGAGATCTCAGCGGCCTGAGTACCGGTTCTAGTTGCGAATAATTCGTTTACTTCATATAATGCACTCGTTCGGAGGACTTAGGCATGAGCATTACCGCTGATCGAGTATCACTTAGCGATCGAGACGCTGAGTTGCTGGCGCAGGCCAGTCGGCTGATGGGGGAAGCGCTCGACCGTTCGAGGGCGCGCCGGATTGCGCTGGTCGAGGAGAGAGACGATGGAGGCGATGTCGTTCGCCTCGAGGTGCCGCCAGCGACTTTACGGCTGCTCTCCCAGATCCTCGCGCTCATGGCTCGGCAGCAGACGTTTGTGCTTTATCCGGAATCATCGGAGCTGACGACAAAGCAGGCGGCCGAGGTGCTGGGTGTCTCACGCCCGTTTCTGATCCGTGTCCTGGAGGCCGGGCAGATCCCGTTCCGTAAGGTGGGACGTCATCGGCGTGTCCTGATGCAGGACGTTCTGGCCTACAAGAAGACCATGCAGATCAAGCGCCGCGCTGCACTGGATGAGCTCGTCAAGGCCAGTGAGGACATCGGCGGATACGATCTTTAATGGTGCCGTATGATCGATTTACTGTCGTACTGGACGCGTGCACGCTCTTTCCCATGCTGGCGCGTGATGTCCTGTTGACCCTGGCTGCGCACGAGTTCTTCAGCCCTAAGTGGTCGGCGCGCATTCGCGACGAATGGACCCGCAACCTCCTCGCACAAATGCAGGAACGGTCGGCCGACGGTGATGCTCAGAAGCGAGTGGACCGCATTGTAGCGGCAATGACCGCGGCCTTTCCGGACGCTGATGTCGATGTGGAGCTGGTTGAGCTGCCAGCACTTGAGCCCGTGGACGCCAAAGACCGCCATGTTGTCGCGACGGCAATTGCCGCCCATGCGGATGCAATCGTTACTTTTAACGTGAAGGATTTTGCCGCCGACCATCTGAAAGAGCGATTGCAGATCGAGGTCATTCATCCGGATGACTTCATTATGGATCTGATCGATCTCAACGAGAAACGCGCCGTGGCTGCTTTCCGTGAGCTACGCGCCAGGAAAAAGAATCCGCCTTGGACAGTGGACGACATTGCCAAGCGCTTACAGGCATCTGGCTTCGTGCAAACATCGATGTGGCTGAACACTCGGGATGTGGCTGCCCTCATGTGAGGGTGACATTCGCCGCTCCCGCCACCCGGTCGATTCTCCTTCATGCCCCGGACGAGTTCTAGGAATCCTAGTGGTGAGCAGTGATCAAGTTAACAAAGCTATCTCTCATAGCAGGACAGAGCCCAGGTCACGGTGGAGTTGAAATTACTGATCCAGAAGTCGTACTGCTCGTTGGCCCCAACAATTCTGGGAAGAGTCTGGCGCTTCGCGAGATCGAGAACTGGTGCATCGGTCAGAACGAGACGAGAAAGGTCATTGATCAGCTGGACGTATCACTACCGGCTACCGCCGATGCGGCTATCGAACTGTTCCAGCCCATTCAAGACTGAACCGCCCGAGAACCAGACGACCGCTGTCGATCATATGTGGCTGGGCCTACCTACGTTCCGACAAAATCAGCCGGTCATCCACGAGCAGGTCAGTCTCCGACGATTCGGCTAGGCTCTACGTGCTCAATGAAGTCAAAAGGGCCCTGCCGGAAGAGCGCCTTGCGAAGGTGCTGCAATTGGCTCCATTCGCGGCGGCCACATGGGGCCTGGTCGATGGGCTAGCCGATGCCACGCAGGCTGTCTATTGGTCGGACGTCGCTCCGAATTGGGATGGGCAGAGGGAGGAAGAGATCAACGATGGAATTCGCCGTCTCCTAAAGGCGAAGCGCCCTCGAGCTGCATTCGCGCTGGTCAATCGCAGACTCGAAAAAGTCGTTCCAGGGCTCTTGTATCAAGTCATGCTGGACATCGCCCTCGGGGGCGACGAACAAGCTGGGCATTACCAGCTTGAGCCGTGGTCGATTCACAAGCCTTCCAGCTTATGGACAAGAGCAACGAGTTCTCCGTCGAAAAGATGGCGACTCTTGAGTTTCCTTACATCGAGGCGCTGTCGAGGAGTATCGGACAACGCGATGCGCGGGGTGTCCCGAACCTTGAGATATACATCGAGTCCCACCCCGAGCTATTCGTCCAAGCCGTCGCGTGGACCTACAAGCGTTCGGACGGAGAAGAGGATCCGCCGGAGCTTGCCGCGGATACGTCGGAAGACCGAACGAATCGCGCACATCGAGGCTACAAACTCCTGGACGCATTGGAGCGTATTCCGGGGCGAGATGCTTTGACAGAAGAGGAACGACGCAATCGGTTGCTGGGCTGGATCCATAAAGTACGCACTTCATGCGCCGAACTTGGACGGCTGGCCGTGTGCGACCTTTCTCTCGGTAAGTTGTTTTCCAACGCCGAACCAGGTGAGGACGGTATTTGGCCGCCTGAGCCGATCAGGGCAGCTATCGAGCAAATCCAATCAAGAGCTTGCCTCCGGCATTACCACGGCGCTTTACAACTCTCGGGGCGCTCACTGGCGTGCCGAGGGCGGAGGTCAAGAACGCGCCATTGCCGAAAGGTACAGAAGATGGGGCGACGCGCTTGAAATCACGCACCCGTTCATCGCCTCGAAAATTCATAGGCAGGTGCAGAGCACTTACGAACACGAGGCGAACACGCACGACACGGAGGCCGCTGTCGAGCGGAGATTGAGATGACGATACCCCGGGCGCTGGGAAAAGAGAATGGGCAGTTCGCACAGGATTATGCTTTGGCTCGGTGGGCCGGCCTCATGGCCAGTTCGATGGCCGCGCTCTGCAGGCAGGCACATGGCGAGTAGAGACGACTTTTCGCCGGCGACCAAGCGATTCGTGGCGTTGCGAGCCGGATACCGAGGACTTCAAGGTGGATCCGAGGCTGCTGCGGCGAGGATTGCTCGACAACGGCTACACCGAGCTGCCCATGGCCAGTGAGCACGTGGTTGCGATCGATGCTTTGCCGCCTTTACACAAGGATCCTTTCGATCGAGCTCTCGTCGCGCAGGCCCTCGTGGAGGGCATCATACTGCTGACTACGGACGAAATGGTCGCCTGCTATCCGGCGCCTGTGCGAGCTGTTTGAAGTCCGCAGCGGACGGACCACCAACCAAAACTGGTGTGGCCGCCGCTACCCGCCGTGCGCCTTCAATGAACAGGGCGTAGCCATGCTCTCGCCGGTGCTCAAGCGCCGCCGCGCGATCGTGCCGAAGCGAGTGCCGATTACGGGCAGGCGAGGGGGTCCCGGGGGGGGGCAGGACATGATGTCTGGATTCAATGTTCGGCAGCGAACAGACATGGCTCTCCGCTGCGCGCAGGATTCTGCTCAGTTGGGTCGGTTCTGGGTTTGACCCGGGCCCCGCTCCCGAAATCAATCAGGATAAAAATCATGAATATCAAGCGTTACAGTGCCGCGTTTGCGGCGTTTATTGGGCTCGCGGTTATGAGCGTCCCGGCGTTTGCGGATGATCACGCATACACTGATGGACCCGTTGTCAACGTGGCGGCGATTCGAACTGAATATGGGAAGTTCGATGAGTACATGAAATATCTCGACACCACCTGGAAGGCCGAGCAGGAAGCCGCCAAGCAGGCGGGATACATCATCAGCTACAGGGTGGTCACCGTGGAAGCACGCGGCGAAAATGATGCGGACATTTACCTGGTCATCAACTACAAGAACTGGGCCGCCTTTGATGGCGCGACAGCCAGGGCCGATGCGATAGCGAAACAAGTGGAAGGAACTTTGACAGCGTCAAACGAAGGCGCGGTCGATCGAGCCAAGATCCGTCGAGTTCTCGGTTCGTGGACCGGACAGGAGCTCGACCTGAAGTAGCACGCGGATCGTCAGGCGTACGAGAACAAGCCGGACTTCGCGTCCGGCTTGTTTTTTGGCATGCCTGTGCGGGCCCTGCGGCCCGGGATCGCTCCGACGGCTGTCTGGACCGAAGCCCGCATTCGTCTACCACGTACTTCATCGTGGCCGCTGAGGCGGATTGCGAGTTACATAAGCTCGAGTCGGAGCACTCGCGACGATCGCTCTCGCCATTTCACAGACCGCACGGACCCTGGTGCATTGATGGTGCGCGAGTCACTGACCGACGCGCCGCATATTGCGGGAGGGCGCATTCGAGCATTGCCTACGGTGCGCCGGCGCACAGAGCGCACGCGGTCGGTGGCATATGCTGCAGAGACCGGATTTGGCCGACCTAAACAGGAGCTCGGCCCGCGACCACCATGGTGGGATGACCTCATTCCGGACCACGTGTGGCGCACAGCTCCTGGCGAGGTCGTTGAGAAGTAACTGGACAAACTCATGAAATTTACCGCCGTTGAAGTACCTGGGCATAAAAGCGTTAGAGCCTTGGCTCTTTTCGCCACAGCGCTCACGCTCGGTGCCTGCACCATGTTCCAACAGAAGTCGGCGGTTGAGATGAAGGCCACGGACGTAACTCTCAACAGCAGCTGGCACGCGCGCGTCGCCAGCCCGTCGGAGCTTGCGGGCGCCGTGCAAATGAACGGATCAGCTTCCATGGCGCCCGGTGTGAAGCGGGGAACCACGGAGGTTGTGATGATGCTCGGAAACACAACGCCGGGGGGCGTGCACCCTTGGGCCATTCACCTCGGTCAGTGTGGCGCGGACGAGGGAGTGTTCGGTGCTGCGGAGGACTACCCGTCGCTGCGAGTCGGAGCCGATGGCACGGGCTCCTCCAGGGCGACTATAGCTCTCGACACCCCAAGCGGAGGCGAGTACTTTGTGAGCGTTCAGGCCTCGCCCGCCAATCATGAGCTGACCGTCGCGTGCGGAAACCTCGCGGCGCCTACCTCTTGATCTCGCCGGGAGGGGCGGCCGCTGATGATGGCAGGTCTGCCACGGCTGCCCTCGCTTGCGGGCTCGAATATGCACTCGGCCATCCCTGGCGCGCCGGCAATGTGGCCGCAGGAGACATAGACCCATTCCCTTCAGCTTGGCACGTATGTACGAAACCGCACATAGGCAGGACATCACACAGCGTAAGCTACCCCGATGCTCCACGAGTTTCTCACCAGCAATCGCGCTGATCTCATAGAACGCTGCCGTATCAAAGTGGCTCAACGGTCCGCGCCCCGAGTGACCGAAGCTGAGCTCACACACGGCATTCCGCT
>Ga0070741_10000772_pt1 | contig 107862 bp, 94 predicted proteins | sample Coa_R1_4_FD_66440 | JGI IMG/M metagenome (GOLD analysis project Ga0070741, IMG submission 66440) | Surface soil microbial communities from Centralia Pennsylvania, which are recovering from an underground coalmine fire - Coalmine... | ecosystem: Environmental > Terrestrial > Soil > Unclassified...
CAGTCACTCGGCTACCGGACACCTGAAGCAGTTTTCAAAGAACGAACTGGATAATTTAGTGGGCGACACGATCCATCTAAAAAAACTGCATTCTGGTCTTGAAAATGGGGTACACCTTACCTGATTGTCCTGCTGCCCGACACAAGCCGGGTCAGGGACAAACCATTTGGACTTCCACTTCATTATGGTGACCATAGACTTGGCACTGTTTCCGCTCAGGCCAGTAGCGAAGATGTACCTTTGCCTCCAGAAGAGGTTTCCACACTGAAACTCCAGGCAGAGGAGAAAAAGGCGTGGGAAAACGTTATTGCTTCTGGCGAAATCCCCGGATTATTACTGATGCGGGCAGTAATCGTTGGAGAGGTGGTCAACTTTGGCGATGGCACAGGATATCAAGGCAGGTCACCTTATCCAGCGAAGACTGTGAAGGGTGATAAGTAAACAAAACAATTATCCTGCCCAGCTCATCACGCGTCATTTCATCTTCAGGTGTTGATCAGAATAATGACGCTCATTCTATCTGACTGAACCCCCAGCCCGCCACTCGAACAAAGTATGCAGACCGTTCTCCGCGACCGGCACGAAGCCGAGACGCTCAAAGAGGCGGCGCGAGCGATTGAAGGATTCGACGTGAATCGTCAGCGGCAGCCCCGCCCGGGCGGCCTCATTCATCAGTCGCCTGATGAGCGGCGCGCCCAGGCCCGCGCCGCGATGCTCCGCGAGGAGCGTCAGGTCGAGAATACGAATCTCATTTGCCCGGTGGTGAACGTAAAGGCGCCCGACAGGCTGATCGCCCTGGAGGATAAGATGGTGTTGTGCGTCTGGGTATTCGGTCTGGTAGAACTGTGATTGCGCGGCGAACTGGAATCTGACGAATGCCTCACGCTGCGCGTCGTCCCAGGGGACGGCGGCGAGTTCCTGCTCGCGCGTGCTGGCGTAGACCCTGAGCAGGAAGGCTTCATCATCCGGCGTGACCGGGCGCAACGTCACGGCCCCCGGCTCACTGCGCATCTGTTGTCCCGCGTCGTTTGCCATTCTACTGATGAATGCGATTGAAGATGGCTTCGAACTGGACGCCGTCCTTGTCCCTGGCAATCGGCACGAGGAAAATTTCCAGCGACCCTATCCGGTCGTGATCGAGCCGGTAGATGTTCTGCTGCAGTGGAGAGTTGGCAGGGCCGCGGAAGATGAGCGAGAACTGCTCCTGCCGCGGGGCGGAGGGCAGCGTCGTGAGGCTGACGAGTTCAATCTCCAGCGGCTCCGGCCCGCCGGCGTGCAGGCGGAAACTGGTGCGCAGGTTTTCGGCGAACGCTTCCTTTGTGGGTTGCTCTGTCATAATTACCTTATGTCGTTCCCGTGCTATTCGGGGAGCCACTCCATCTGGCAATGACTGCCGTCGCTCGCGACCAGCGAGAACCCGAGTCGCTCGTAGAGGCGGGCGGCCCGGTTGAAGGTTATCACGCGAAGTCGCAGCGGCTTGCCGGTCTCCTTCGCCTCTGCCTGCAATTCGCGGATCAGCAGGCTCCCGATCCCGCAGTTTCTGTTCTCGGGCAACAGCGCGATGTCGGCCAGCCGGATTTCCTGGGCCGACCGGCTGACGAGGATTCTGCCGACCGGCCGCCCGCCCAGCAGGATGAGGCGGTGATCGGCCCCGGCGAACTGCCGGTAGCCCCGCTGCTGCGCGCCGAACTGCATCTTCAGAAAAGTTTCCCGCTGCTCAGTCCCCCAGCCCCAGGCCGCCACCTCTTCGGCGCGGGTGCTGCAATAGAGTTCGTAAAGAAACGGCACGTCGTCGGGCCGGGCCGGGCGCAGCGTGAAAGGCGCCACCCCGGCGGCATTCTTTTCCTTCAGCTGATTCATCAGGGTAAAACTCGCATCACTCACGGTGGTGGATTGACTTTCAGCGGGGACTTAATCGGCGATTGCTGGTGGACAAACTCGGGCGTCAATTTAGTGTTTCAGCCGGATGACGTCAAGCCTTATTTCCGCCCGGCGGGAAGGTAAAAGTAAAAAGTAGAAAGGGGGCGACCGCTGATCAGCGGCGTTCTGCCGGGCATCGGGATTTTTGCCTTTTACCTTTTTACTTTTTCCTTCGGCTTATAATGCCGGCGTCATGCACATTGAAACACTCAGGACTTTCTGCGATCTGATCGAGACGGGCAGCTTCTCGAAGGCGGCGGCGCTCAACTTCGTCTCGCAATCCGCCGTCAGCCAGCAGGTGCGCGCGCTCGAACGGCGCTACGACCAGCCGCTCATCGAACGCGGCAACCGCCGCCGCGCGGTGCCGACCGAGGCCGGGAAGATTTTTTATGCGGAATGCCGGGAGCTGCTCGAACGCTTCAGCACGCTCGAAGAGCGGATGCGGGACAAATCGGCGGCCGTCAGCGGCGCTGTCCGGGTGGCGACGGTCTACAGCATCGGGCTGCACGAACTGCCGCCTTACGTCAAGCGGTTCATCAAGGCCTGGCCGCAGGTCAAGGTTCACATCGAATATAGCCGCACCGACAAGGTCTGTGAAGCGTGCCTGAACAACACGATTGATTTCGGGATCGTCGCGCTGCCGCTCAGGCGGCCGAATCTGGCAGTCATCCCGTTCCGTCACGACAAGCTGGTGCTGGTGTGCAGCCCTGAGCATCAACTGGCCTCGCGCCGCCGCGTCAGCCTGAAAAAACTGGCGGGCGAAGAGTTCATCGCCTTCGAGCGCGACATCCCGACGCGCAAGACGATTGACCGCATCTTCAAACAGCACGGGGTCGGGGTGAATTACGTCATGGAATTCGACAACATCGAGACGATCAAACGCTCGGTCGAGGTCGGCATCGGCGTCTCCATCCTGCCCGAGACGGCGGTCACGAGCGAAGTCCGCAACCGGCTGCTGGTGGCGCTCGATTTCACGGAAGGCACTTTCACGCGGGCCATCGGGATCATTCATCGCAAGGGCAAAGTCTTCACCGCGGCGGCCAGGGAGTTCGTCCATCTGCTGACCTCGGCGCATCAATAGGCGACACGATGTAAATTTATCCGAATCGGCGGGAACAAAATCGGGGCCTGAAATCATTCAGAGTGTGGGGGCCGGGGAATTGACAGTGGCTGAGCCGGTAACATAGATTCCGGCCGTCTCTTCCCGTCAGGTCACAAGCTGAAATCACAGGAGTCGTGCAGGTCATCAATGACGACGCTCTGAAGCGATGAAAATCGTGGCGCGCGGTGTCCGACAAGCTGCCAGCTTGTTGTTGGCCTTGGCAGGCGCCGGTATCAAGAGACCGCGACAAGCTGGCAGCTTGTCGGACATTTTCTGAGGAGGTTTGCCGATGTTCGACTTTTCAAATCGCGTGGTCGTCATCACTGGCGCGGCGGGCAATCTGGGGGCCTCCGTCGCCGGGGCCTTCGGGCGGGCGGGCGCGAAGCTGGCGCTGGTTGACCGCGGCACTGACCGGCTGCCGAAGATGTTCCCTGATCTGGCGAATTCTCCCGATCACTTCCTGGCGACGGGCGTTGATCTGGGCAGCCCCGCTTCAGTCGAGGCGATGGCGGCGGAAACCGTCCGGCGGCTCGGCCGCATTGATGTGCTGGTCAATACCGTCGGCGGTTATCGCGCCGGCACTCCACTGCACGAGACGCCGGTTGAGGACTGGGATTTCCTGCTCAACCTGAACGCCCGCTCGGTTTTCATCGCCTGCCGCGCAGTAGTTCCGCACATGCTCAGGCAGGGGGGCGGCAAAATCATCAACACCTCTTCGCGCGCTGCCTTCAGCGGAGACGCCGGGGCCGCCGCCTACAGCGCCTCAAAGAGCGCGGTCGTCCGCCTGACCGAGAGCCTCTCGGCCGACGTCAAAGCTTCCGGCATCAACGTCAACTGCGTGCTGCCGGGCATGATCAATACCCCGCAGAATCGCGCGGCCATCCCTGATGCCGACCACAGCCGCTGGGTTGAACCGGAAGCGCTGGCCGACGCGATTATGTTTCTTGCCTCGGATGAGGCTCGGGCGATTCACGGCGTGGCGCTGCCGGTCTACGGGCTGAACTGAAAAACCTGCCGGCCAGGGGATAAATCTGCCGCGCGGCCTGCCCTCGTAAGTGTTGTCATCAGAAAAAAGACAACAGGAGGGCTCAAAGGTTATGTTCAGATTACCGATCGCCGCACTGACCCTCAGTGCCATGGCATTAACCGCCGCTCCGGCAGGAAGCGTTCCCCAGAAGAAAGAACGGCGGGAATTGTCGGAAAAACAGTCGCGCACGTCGAGCGACGCGCGCGTCGTTTCTCACCTTGTCAAAGACATCCGCCGCGAACTGGTGATGCTGCCTTATTACGGCGTCTTCGACTGGCTCGAAGGCGAAGTGAGGCCTGACGGCACCGTCGTCCTCCGCGGTCAGGTCATCAAGCCGACGACGAAGTCAGAGGCCGAAGCCCGCGTCAAAAGCGTCGAGGGCGTCGAGCAGGTGACGAGCGAAATTGAGGTGCTGCCGCTCTCGCCGAATGACGACCGGCTGCGGCTCGCGCTTTATCGCACGCTCTTTGACTGGAACTCGCCGCTCTTCCGCTACGCCACCCAGGCCGTGCCGCCGATCCACATCATCGTCAGGAACGGGCGCGTGGTTTTGCGCGGGGTCGTCGCCTCGAAATTTGACAGCGACCTGGCTAACACGAAAGCCAACAGCGTGTCGGGCGTCTTCGAGGTGCGAAACGAGCTGAAGATCGAAGATTCAAAAGCCCGTTAGCGCCGAAAAACAGACCGGCAGACAAGGGGACACTGAGAATAGGGAGGGCAGGGCGAACGTCAGCTGACGTTCGCCCGGGCGGCCTTACTTTATCTGTCGTCCCCCGTTTTTATCTTGCCTTCCCGCATTGAGAGTTATATCTTCAGCATCGTCACACAACATTACCGGCAAAAGACTTTTAACTGCTATTTGTTGCGGATCAATCAGGTCGCTGGGCTTCCGGGCCGGACTATATAGAAAGGCATTCACCAGCGACTGAAGGGAACGGAACAGCCCGTCTCGCCCGACAACGAGATGCTTAAAGCCCCGTAAGTTCCTCGTCCCGCATTGCTACCAGTCTGACTCTGCATTCCTTTGCAGAATCCTCTCTTCGGCGGTCGCGGAAGACTTACGCACAAGAACACCAGGAGCTGTTCCCGGCTGGTCACTGAACTGGCCCGGGGGTGATGTCTCGCGGCCTCGCCCGCCCTGGCGCGGGTCCCCGGGGGGGCACACCCTCTTTCTCACTGACAGGCATTTACAAGATGAATGCTGCAGGATCGGAACAATTGTGCGTGTAAATGACCTGAGCCGCCCGCCCGGGTCAGCTCGACAGCCCTCAGGATCGCTACCATGAGTAAACAAGCCCACAACTCCCCGGGACAGAATCTGCTGGCAGTGCTGCTGGAGGATTATTTCCACGTCGGGGCTTTCCACCAGCTCATCCAGAGCGGGCAATGGTATCGGTTTGAATCGAGGTACGAGCAGAACACGCTGGCCACGCTCGACCTGCTTGACCGCTTCCAGACCAAAGCCACCTTCTTCGTCCTCGGGTGGATTGCGGATCAGAACCCGGAGATCGTGCGTGAAGTCGCCCGCCGCGGCCACGAAATCGCCAGCCGCGGTTATTACAACCGCAGCATCCATCAGATGACTCCCGCCGAATTTCGCGAAGACCTGGCGCGCACGCGCGAGGCGCTCGAACGCGCCGGCGGCGGCCGCGTCATCGGTTATCGCGCGGCCACCCCGTGGCGGTTGCACAAGGATCGCTGGGCTTTGGAGATTCTGGCGGAAGAGGGCTACGACTACGACACCAGCGTCGTCCCGCTCTCGCGCATGCCGCGCCCGGAACCTGCCGAATGTTCCGCCCAGGAACTGAAATTCGGCGACCGGGCGATCTGGGAATTCCCGATGACGACCGCCAACGTGCTGGGCTGGCGCGTCCCGATTTCAGGCGGCAATTATTTCCGCCAGTTCCCGCACCGGGTCATGAAACGTGCCGTCTCCCGCTGGCACGACCAGCACGACGCCCCGTTCGTGATGTACTTCCACGTCTGGGAACTGGACCGCCAGCAGCCGCGCATCAGCGGCGCGTCATCGCTGGCCAGGATTCGCCATTACCGCAACCTCGGCAAGATGTCCTGGGTGATGGAGGATTACCTGAACATGTACCGGTTCACTCCTTTCGCCTCTTACCCCGGACTCGCGGGTGCAGACAGCCCGGAGGCCCGGCCGGAGTCCTGCGCCTGCCTTGTGAAGGAGCAGAGCCCGATTGCAATCAGCACTCCACGCCCGCAGGTTGAAGAAAATGAAGAGACGATTCACGTCCCGCTGCGTTCGCCCGCTCCCGTGGCGGCCACGCCGGTTCAGGATAAAAAGCCGGTTACCATCGTCATCCCCTGTTACAACGAAGAGCTGATCCTGCCGTATCTGGATAACACGCTCAGGAGCGTCGAGGCGGAACTGAGCGTCGGGCACCAGCTCAATTTCGTCTTCGTGGACGATTGCAGCACCGACGGCACGTGGGATTCACTGCAACGGATCTTCGGCCCGCGCCCGAATTTCAGGATCACCAGGCACACGCACAATCGCGGGGTGGCGGCGGCCATCATGACCGGCATCCGGCACGCTGAAACCGAGGTCGTCTGTTCGATGGATTGCGACTGCACTTACGACCCGCACGAGCTGAAAAATATGATCCCGCTGCTCGCCGACGGCGTGGATCTGGTGACCGCTTCGCCTTATCACCCGCAGGGCCAGGTGCGGAACGTGCCGCCCTGGCGGCTGACCTTGTCGAAGGGCGCGTCATTGCTCTACCGCCAGGTGCTGCACCAGACGCTGGCGACTTACACCAGCTGCTTCCGCGTCTACCGCCGCGGCGCGGTCAGGGATTTGAAACTGAGGGAGGACGGTTTTCTCGGCGTCGCCGAGATGCTCGGCCGGCTCGACCTGCGCGGGTCGAAGATCGTCGAGTACCCGGCCACACTCGAAGTCCGCCTGTTCGGGCGCTCGAAAATGAAGCTGGTCAAAACGATCATCGGCCACCTCAAACTGCTCGCGCGCCTGCTCGCCATGCGCGTCTCAAATTCCGAGGAGATGAAAGCCCCGGTCACTACTCAGACCCTCACCAGCCCCCGGTCCGGGCCCGCCCCGGCAGCCGGATACCAGACATTACCCGTCACTACCAAAAAGGACTAATCACAAGGAATCATTCATGAGTACTTCCGTTCTCGAGCCCGAAAAACTGATCACTCTGCCTTCTGATCAGGAGGCCTCCGGCAGGACGCTCGGAGATGAAGAAATCGCCGCCGTGTCCGAAGCCATCCGCAGCGGCACGCTCACCAGCACCAAAGGGAAATTCGTCAGAACCTTCGAGCGGCGCTTCGCCGAAACGCTCGGGGTGAAACACGCGCACGCCTGCACTTCCGGTTCCGCCGCCGTTCACATCGCCATCGCCGCGCTTGACCCCGAACCCGGCGATGAAATTATCACCACTTCAATTACCGACATGGGCGCGCTGACGCCGATTCTCTATCAGGGCGCGATCCCGGTCTTCGCCGACGTTGATCCGGTAACGTTGAACGTCACGGCTGAAACCATCGAGCCCCGCCTGACCGATAAGACAAAGGCCATCATCGTCACCCACCTGTTCGGCAACCCATGCAACATGACGGAGATCATGGAGCTGGCGCGCTCGCGCAACATACCCGTCATCGAAGACAGCGCCCAGTCATTCCTGGCAAAGCACGGCGGGGAAAATGTCGGGACAATCGGGACGATTGGTTGTTTCAGTCTCCAGCAGGGAAAACACATCACAACCGGCGAGGGCGGGATCGTGACGACGAACGACGACGCTCTGGCCCGCCGCATTTTCCTGCTCGTCAACAAGGCCTTCGGTTACGGCGATCCGAACCCGGATCATTACTTCATCGCGCTCAACTACCGCATGAGCGAATTGCAGGGCGCGGTCGCGCTGGCCCAGCTTGACAAACTTGACGCGAGTGTCAGCCGACGCCGCGAGGCGGCACGCCTGCTGACCGACAGGATTTCCGGGGTGCCGGGAATTGAAACGCCTTACGTTGACCCGCGGAATGATCACGTCTTCTGGAAATACTGCCTGCGCGTTGACGCGGGCGTGATCCCGGGCGGGGCAGTCGGACTGGCCGCGAAGCTCAAGGAGAAGGGCATCTTTTCGGCGCCGCGATACATTCAGAAGCCGGCGTTTATGTGCGAAGTCTTCGCGAAGCAGCGCACCTTCGGCCGGAGCCGCTGGCCGTTCACGCTCGCGCGGCCCGAGGCGGTTGATTACAGCCGCGACCGCTTCCCCGGCACCTTCGCCGGGCTCGAAGCCGTCCTCGTCCTGCCGTGGAACGAGCGTTACACCGAAGAACACATTGATTACATCGCCGGCTCGATCCATCACGCGGTCGAGGTGCTGGCGGAATGAAATGATGATGATCGGCAGCCGGTTGCTCCGGGCGAAGATGACTGCCGACCACCGACTACCGAAAAAGCAATGATCGAAAAAGTACTCAGATTCGGACTGGTGGGAACCGGGCGCATTTCCGATTCCTACGTTCAGGCATTCAAGGGATTGACATCCGCGCGACTGGTTGCGGTGGCGGATGTCGTCCCTGAGGCGGCACATACCCTCGCCGCAAAGGCCGGCTGTGAAGCCTATGACTCGTACCAGAAGATGTACGAGGAGAACGCGCTCGACGCGGTGATCATCTGCACGCCACCGATCTCTCACCCCGAAATCGCCGTCTACTTCCTCGAACGCCAGACCCACGTGCTGTGCGAAAAGCCGCTGAGCGTTGACCTGAGTGGCGCCCGGTTGATGCTCGCGACGGCAAGGCAAGCCGGCGTGAAGCTGACGATGGCCTCCAAATTCCGCTACGTCGAAGACGTGATGCGGGCCAAGAGCATCGTCCGCTCGGGCATCCTTGGCGACATCCTGCTGGTCGAAAACACCTTCGCCTCGCGCGTGGACATGTCGGAGCGCTGGAATTCCGACCCCCGGGTCGGCGGCGGCGGCGTGCTGATTGATAACGGCACGCATTCGGTGGACATCATGCGCTACCTGCTGGGCCCGCTCGCCCACGTGCAGGTGGTCGAAGGGCGGCGGCCTTCGGGCCTCTCGGTCGAGGAGACCGTGCAGCTGTTCGTCCGCAGTGCGAGCGGCGCCATCGGCAGCATTGACCTCTCGTGGCGGCTGCACAAGGAGGTTGATTACTACCTCAACATCTACGGCGTCCACGGCACGGTCTGCGTCGGCTGGAAGAACTCGAAGTACCGCCAGGCCAACAGCCGCGACTGGATCGTCTTCGGCGAGGGCTACGACAAGGTGCAGGCCTTCCGCAGCCAGCTCGAAAACTTCTGCGCGGCGATCCGCGGCGAAGATGCTCTGGTGATCACTGCGGCTGACGCGCTCGCCTCGGTCGAGGTGATCGAGGCCGCCTATGCCGCGATGCACGCCAACGCCTGGACGACGATCAGCCCCCGGCCCGAAGGCGCCGCGGACCTGCTCGACATCGAAGAGATTCTGATCGCCTGATGACCTTATGACCAGGATTCACCCGACCGCAATCATCGAAAGCGACGTGACGATTGGCGAAGGCACTTCGGTCTGGGACAACGTCCACATCCGTTTCGGCGCCGCAATCGGCGAAGAGTGCATCATCGGCGAGAAGACCTACATCGCCTACGGCGTCAGAATCGGCAGCCGCGTCAAGATCAACGCCTTCGTCTATATCTGCAACGCGGTGACGATTGAAGACGGCGTGATGATCGCCGCCGGGACGGTCTTCACCAACGACCGCTTCCCGCGGGCCACGACGCCCGACCTCAGACATCTGCGCCCGTCCGAGCCCGATGAACACACGCTCGCGACGCTCGTGCGCGCGGGCGCGACCATCGGGGCCGGCAGCACGATCGGCAACGATCTGGTCATCGGCCGTTTCGCCATGGTCGGGATGGGGTCGCTCGTCACGAAATCAGTGCCCGACTTTCATCTGATGATCGGCCACCCCGCGCGCTCGGTCGGCTGCGTCTGCCGCTGCGGGCAACTGCTCATGCGATTTTCGGTCGAAGGCGTCGCCCCCGTTTTCGCCGAAGTGACGTGCAGTGCCTGCGGCCTGCAATACGAAATCAGGAACGGCGCGGTGATTGAGCTGAATCCGCCAGCGTAATGGAGAATGATCTTCACTGATCGTGTCATCGAACCGCGGCACAACCTGGGGGATTGTCGGCGGCGGGCTGCTCGGCCTGACGCTGGCGCACGAACTGGCGAAGCAGGGGCAGCGCGTGACTGTGTTTGAGGGCGCGGATCACCTGGGCGGACTCGCCAGCGCCTGGCAGCTTGAGACTGACGGCGGCGAGCGAGTGACCTGGGATCGGCATTACCACGTCACGCTGCTCTCGGATTTCGGCCTGCGCAACCTGCTGCGTGAGATCGGACTCGATCAGGAAATTGAGTGGGTGGAAACGCGGACCGGTTTTTACACCGACGGGAAGCTCTATTCGATGTCGAATACGGCGGAGTTCCTGCGCTTCCCGCCGCTGCGGTTGATTGACAAGCTGCGGCTCGGCGCGACGATCTTCTACGCCTCAAGGATCAGGGACTGGAAGCGTCTGGAAGCAATCCCGGTCGCCGACTGGCTCAGGAAATTATCGGGGCGCCGGACGTTTGAAAAGATGTGGCTGCCGCTGCTCCGCGCCAAGCTGGGCGAGAATTACAGGCACGCTTCCGCCGCCTTCATCTGGACGACGATTGCGCGCCTCTATGCCGCGCGCCGCACCGGCCTCAAGAAAGAGATGTTCGGCTACGTTCCCGGCGGCTACGGGCGAATCCTTGAGCGCTTCGCCAGTGAGCTTCTGAGGAAGAGCGTTTCCATCGTCACAGGCCGCGCCGCAACGAGGGTGATTACGGAAGCGGGCGTCGGGGCGAGAATCGAATTCAGCAACGGCGCCAGTGAATCTTTCGACCGGGTGATCGTTACCGCGCCCGCCCCGGTCGCCGCGAAAATCTGTTCCGGCCTGAATGGTGAAGAGGTCGAAAGGCTCGAAGGCGTTCGTTATCAGGGGATCATCTGCGCTTCGTTGTTACTGAAACAGCCGCTCGCGAATTACTACGTGACGAACCTGACCGACGCCTGGGTTCCCTTTACCGGGGTCATCGAAATGTCGGCGCTGGTTGACCGGAAACACTTCGGCGGCCGTTCGCTCGTCTACCTGCCGAAGTACCTGCCCGCGGATGATCCGATGTGGGCGCAGACTGATGACGAGATCAGGGCGACATTCGTCGCGGCGCTCGAACGGATCTACGGCCACTTCCGCCGTGATGACGTGCTGGCGTTCCGCGTTTCGCGGGTGCGCCACGTGTTTCCCATTCCGACGCTGAATTACTCCGAGCGCGTGCCGGAGATGGTGACTTCGTTGCCGGGCGTTTACGTCGTCAACTCGTCGCAGATTCAGAACGGCACGCTCAACGTCAATGAAACAGTCCGGCTCGGGGTGCAGGCCGCTGCCCGACTGCTGGCTGAGGCAGGCAGATCCTCGCAATTTTCAGCCGGCGCAATCACTGAAGATGAAGGAACAGAAACCGACAGCGAGCTTGTCGCTCGACCTTGATAACCAGTGGTCTTATCAGAAGACGCACGGTGACACCGGGTGGGAGACGTTCCCGTCCTACCTGAATATCGTCGTACCCCGGGTGCTGGAGTTTTTGAAGGAGCGCGGCCTCCGAATCACCTTTTTCATCGTCGGTCAGGATGCCGCGCTGGAGAAGAATGCCGAGGCTTTGCGCGCCCTGGCTGCGGCGGGGCATGAGATCGGCAACCATTCGTTTCACCACGAGCCCTGGCTGCACCTTTACTCCGAGGCGGAGATCGAGGCCGAAATCGCGAACGCGGAGGAACAGATCGAGCGCGTCACCGGACAACGGCCGCGCGGCTTTCGCGGGCCCGGGTTCAGTCTGTCAGCCTCGACGCTGCGGGTACTTGAGCGGCGCGGTTACATCTATGACGCTTCGACGTTTCCGACTTTTCTGGGGCCGCTCGCGAGGGCTTATTACTTCATGACGGCGAAGCTCAGCCGGGAAGAGATGCGGCGGCGCAAGGCCCTGTTCGGGACTTTCAGTGAGGGCTGGCGTCCGCTCAAACCGTACCGCTGGGGCATCGGCGGTGAAGAGAGCCTGATTGAAATTCCGGTCACGACGCTGCCAGTTTTCAAAGTGCCGATGCACGCCAGCTATGTGCTGTATCTGAGTTCGTTCTCAACCGCACTCGCGCTGCTGTATTTCAAAACGGCGGTGAAGTTGTGCCGCCTGACCGGGACGCAGTTGTCATTGCTGCTGCACCCGCTCGATTTCCTCGGCGCTGAAGATGTGCGCGAACTGGCCTTCTTTCCCGGCATGAATCTGGCGAGCGAAAAGAAGCTGGCGGTCATGAGCGAAATCATCGGCATCCTCTCGAAAGAGTTCTCGGTCGTCACCATGCAACAGCATGCGGCGCTGGCCTCTTCCTCGCCGAAGCTTCAGCTGGTGGAGCCGCGCTTCAATCAGGGCGAACTCCCATTACGATTGATGGAAACGGAAAGGTGAAATGGAATCGCTCAACGCAAAGACTGTCGTGCCCCGTGACCGGCGCGTCAGCAGGAACTTTACTGCCGCGCTCGTCGGTTTGCTCGTCAGTCTGCGCCCGCACCAGTGGGTGAAAAACCTGCTGCTTTTCAGCGGCCTGATCTTTTCCGGCTCGCTGCTCAAGTTCGAGCTGGCTGCGAGGGCGGCGAGCGGGTTCATCATCTTCTGTCTGGCGAGCAGCGGGATTTATCTCGTTAATGACCTGCGCGATTTGCAGTCAGACCGGCAACACCTGGTCAAGCGCCATCGCCCGCTGGCCGCCGGGAGGGTGAAAGTGCCGGCGGCGCTCGCGGCGATGCTCGTGCTGCTCGGCGCCGCGATGATCGGCGCTGTGAGGCTCGGCCAGCCGTTCACCCTGCTGCTCAGCGTGTATGTGCTGGTGAATATCGCCTATTCATTCGGGCTGAAGTACGTCGTGATTCTCGACGTGATTCTGGTGGCGTCTGGGTTTGTGTTGCGCGCGGTGGCCGGGGCCGTCGTGATCAGTGTGGCGCCGTCGCACTGGCTGATCCTCTGCACGATGATGCTGGCGATGCTGGTCGTGAGCGGGAAGCGCCGCCACGACGTGGTCGCGGCCGGGGACGGTGCGCCCGACCCTGATCGTGAATGGTACTCGGTCCAGTTCCTCGACCTGATGATGGCGATTTCCGGCGGCACGGCCGTGGTGACTTATGCGCTCTACACGCTCTCGCCGGAGACAGTCGCGCGGATCGGCACGCACGGGATGATCCTGACCGTGCCGTTCGTGATGTACGGAATCTTCCGGTACCTGTATCTGATGCACCGGCAGGCCGGCACCGGCGACCCGGCGCTGCTGTTCCTGACGGATCGCGCGATCCTGGTCAATTCATTGCTGTGGGTCGCGATGGTCTGTCTGGTGCTTTACGAGCCACAGCGGCTGATTGACTGGCTGCGGTGAGGTGAATACGGAAGAAAGGAGGGCGGATTATTTGAAGAAGGCTCGGCTGATTTTCATCCTGATCTTCGTGGTGGCCGCCGGGGTCCGGCTCGTCCGTGTCTGGCAGCCGGTCAACACCACCTCGTGGCGTGAGGCCGACCTGTCGGCCATCGCCCGGAACTACTACCGCGAAGGGATGAACCCATTCTACCCGCGTATTGACTGGCGCGGCACGGGGCCGGGTTTTACCGAGATGGAGTTCCCGCTGTATCCGTGGACGGTGGCGCTCTTCTATCAGGCCTTCGGGGTGCATGAAATCATCGCCCGGCTGCTCTCTTACGCACTCTCGCTGCTGACGCTCTACCTCTTCTTTCAACTCGCGCAGCGGCTGCTGCCGATGGTCGGGGCCGCCATCGCGTCACTCTGTTTTGCGCTCAGCCCGCTGCCGATCTTCGCCGCGACGGCGATTCACGCCGAAGGTCTCATGCTGTTCGGTTATGTGGCGGCGGCTTACACTTTTATCAAATGGGTTGAAGAGGGCGCGGAGAAGGATTACTGGCTGGCGATTGCAGCGACCGCCCTGACGATTCTGGCGAAGGCCTCGGCGGCACACATCGGCCTGTTATTCGCCGTGCTGTTACTCTCGTCAAAAGGATTCCGGGCGCTGCGGCAGCCGCGCGTCTGGCTCTTCGGCATCGCCGCGCTGTCGCCGGGCCTGCTGTGGTACATGCATGCGCACCAGCTCTGGCTCACCTGGGGCAACTCGATGGGGCTCTCGAATGAATACCCCTGGGCGGGGCCTGACCTGTTGACCAACCAGGCATTCCTCAGGGGGATTACGAAACTGGAGCTGACGGAGGTCTGGATCCCCGCCGGCGTCATCGGCGGTGTGGTGGCCGTCCTGCTCGGGTGGAGAATAAGGTCAGTGCGCATCAGTCTGGTCTGGCTGGCGGCGTGCATGATCTTTTATCTGGTCGCGGCCCGAACCACGATGGACAACTGGGCTTTTTACTATCACATCTTTTCCGCCGCGCCGGTGGCACTGATGACCGGAGCCGGTGTGGAGATCCTGAGGCGCATCCCCTTCACCAGAAAGCTCGGATTAAGTGGCGCCTTTACCTGGGGGATGGTCGCCGTTCTGCTCCTCGCTTTCGCGGTTCAGGGGCGGAAGGTCTACGCGCAACAGGCCCCCTTCGCCCCCGATGAGTATCAGTGCATCAGGGGATTCGCGTCGGCGATTCCGGGCAACGCGCTGATCCTTGCTTCGGGCGGCCCGTGTACGGATGCGGATGGTTACCGGGTCGCCTGGAACGCCTCTTATATTTTTTACTGGCTGGATCGCAGAGGGTTCAATATCTGCGAGGGTGAACAGTCACTCGACGCCGTCCGCGCGCTGGCTCGGCGGGGGGCGGAGTATTTCGTGGCTGATAAAACTGCACTCCATAAAAAGCCGGGTTTTGAAGCAGAATTGCGCAGCCAGTATCAGGCACTGGCCGAATGCGGGACCGCCGTTTTATTCAGGCTCACTCCGCCTGCCCCTCCTGCTGGCGCCCCCTGATGGCCTGACTATGGGTAATTTCACCGCGTCCGGGGGCGGACAACATCTTCTGAGGAAATGAGCCGGATGATGCCTGTCGGGAGAGCGCGTTCACTTTTCAGCGTCGGCGTCATTGTGCTGCTGGCCGCCATACTGCGCGTCATCTTCTTTCACGGTCTGGCCGGAATGTTTCCGCTCGATCAGGCCGATTACAGCCGCCTGGCGTGGCAGATCACCGAGGGGCAGTGGCGGTACAACGAGGTTTTTGAGCTTTCGACGCGGTGGGGGCTGTTGTTTCCGACGGCACTGAGTTATCGCCTGTTCGGCATCAATCAGATCAGCTCAGCGCTTTACCCGATGCTGCTGTCACTGGGGGCGGTCGTCGTCGCGTACCTGACGGGCAGGCATTTGAAGGGCGAAAGGGCCGGGCTGCTGGCCGCGCTCATGATCGCTTTTTTTCCCCTCGAGACGGCCTTAGCCAGCCAGCTCATGAATGACGGCCCGCTCAGTTTCTGGCTGCTGCTGAGCCTTTATCTTTTTCTGCGCGGTGACGACAGCAGGGACAGTGTAACAAGGCGGAAATTCCTCCTGGGGTGCGGGCTGGCGCTCGGAATGGCCTATGCCTGCAAATTCGTCGCGCTGTTGATTCTCCCATTCTTCCTGTTGCTCACGCTCATCCGGCGCCGGATTGACTGGCAGTGGTTATGGATCGCGGCCGGATTGCTGGTGATCTTCTCCTTTGATTTCGCCGTCTTCAAATACGTTTCAGGTGACGGGCTGAGGCGGCTGCACCTGCTCGCAGAGGATCGGAGCAACAGCCCGGCCGGTCTGGCCGCCGGGACAGACCGTTCGCCGACCGCGCTCACGGTCTACCTGAGGTGGATGTTTCTGGAAGTTCATCACACCGGGCTCGCTTTCATCGCGCTGGCAGTGATTATGTTCCGGCAGGTTGTCAGGAGGGGGGCGGCCAGGGCCGAGCGCCCATGGCCTGACGGATTGCTGCTGCTCTGGTCGGGGACGCTCTGGTTCGTCCTCAGCTTTTACCCACTGAGTCTGCGGCCCTACATCCCGCTCTACAAGTTGGCAAATTACATGCTCATGTTTACGGCGCCGCTGCTGGTCGCCCTGGGCATCAGGCTCAGCGGCTGCTCCAGGTTGTTTCAGGCGGGCTGCGTGGGCCTGATCCTGCTCAGCTCGCTCGCGGGCCTCGTGCTGACGAGCGCCGCGCAGCGGGTTTACGTCGCCAACACTTTCAGGCTTCATTCATTCCACGAGTCCCGCCACGACCGCCCGTTGTATTGCGGTATGGAAGACAGGGCGATGCTGCGTTACCTGGACGGTTACCGGTCTGACGCCTCATACATCGCCTACATCAGTCCGGGGATCACCCTGCGACCTGTGCCCGACCGCGTGGACTTCCGGCGCGGTTACGTGGCCCTGAATCGGACCTTCTATTTCCCCGAGCGCGGCTACAAATACCCGCCTGAAATTACGAACCCGCCCGCTCAGTGGAAGGTTGTGGTTGATGAGCCGGAAAATAAATGCTGGCTGCGGGAAAAAGGAATGACGCTGGTTGAGGCGTTGCGGAAGCGGGGGCTGATCAGCCCGGCCCTCAGTGACAAGGTGGTGGCGAGGCTCAACCGGGCATTCCCGTCTGACCGCCTGACGATTTACGCCATCGAATGATCAGTGATAAAGCTGCGCCGCCTCCATCACTCTCTCGCCGCGAATCCTTCGGCCGGCTACCGGACAATTTCACTTGATCGCCACCCGGACCTGATTGGCCTGTTGCCCGTCTGCGGTCACTGTGACCGCCACATCGCCGCGCCCGATGAGCGAGCGCGGAATGCGCACGTTGATCTGATCGAGCCCGACCAGCCCCCCTTGGGCGCCCGCATAAAGTACCTCGCCGTTCGTGCCGCCAATATTGACGATGACGGCTGGCAAACCGCTGACATATCGAAAGCCCGTGCCAAAGAGTACAAGGAATACCTGATCGGTGTTGCTGCCCTGGTCGGGGCCGAGGTCAATCGGGATGGCCACCTGTTTGTTCTGCGAAGGATCGAATCTGGTGACCGGCTCGTAGATCTGATCGCCGCTGGCTTTGACCCGCAACGCGCCGGCCGCGGCCAGACCCAGCCCGCTCGCGTCGGCGGAAAACAAGGACGGCCTGACCGTCACGATCTGTACGGTTTCGACCGAGAGGGTGCCGTCGCCGGCAGTGGTCGTAATGGTCGCCTGTCCGGCCGCCGTGTCGGGCGGGATCTGATAATTGATCTGATTCGGTGAGACGAAAAACAGCGGGGCAGCGCGTTCCGTGCCGGCGCTGTCCCTGACGATCACAGTCGTCCCGGCCAGCGTCGTCGGCAGCGGCACGCTCGCGGCGACCTGGACGGTTGTCGCCAGCCCCATGCCGAACGCGGCGACGATGGATTCGCGGGCGAGCGAGCCGCCGCTGTAGTTGGCGGCGGAGACGGTCACGGAAGAGTGCGGCGCGGCCCCGGCTGTGGTCAGCCGGAAGGTCTGGAACTGCTGCGGCGCGGCAGACGCCGCGAGCGCGCCGCCGCTGACGGCGGCCGCTTCGAGATTGGTTTCGATGTGCGTCGCACGCATCGCCGAGGTGATCGGCTGCGCCAGACTGAGCGTGTAACCGGCCTGGCTGCCGGAGAGGTTATACGCGCGCGCGATGACGCCCTGTGAGATGTTCTCTTCCGCCGGCTTGAGCGACCAGAGCAGCACGTTCGGGTTCGAGACGCTGGCGAATGAATACGAGGTCTCGGGGTAAGCGCTGCTGCTGTTGCCGGTGACGAGCGAGGTGACGAGCGGGTTCTGATGCTCGAGCGCGAATTTCATCGCCGCGGCCGGGTCATAAGCGGTGCGCGTCTGCAGCGCGAAGCGTTGCAGGAAGCTCGCGTCGCCGCCCTGATTCGGAATGCCGAGTGCCGACCCGTCAACCTGCCCGCCCACGAGCGGCGAGATTTGCGGCGTGTTGGCGTCAAGCGTTGAGGTCGAGCTGTTGCCGAGCTGCATGAAATAACAGTCGGCGTTGGAAAGTGTCACGCCGACCCCGCCGCCCGCGCTCATGTCGGCGAAGTGATTGAGCGTCAGCCAGTCGTAACGCGCGTTGCGCGGCGAGTAATGGCCACCCTGAGTGAGCAGCTTCGCGCGGATCACCGCGCCGACTTCCTCGTGCCACACGTCGGGCGAGTCGAGGTTGAAGCCGAAGCCCCAGGTGTACACGTCCGAGAAGTTCTGCGTGATGTCGTTGCGAATCTCGATTCGATCCTTGTCGCGGACGAGCGTGATGCGCGATGTGTGACTGAGCGGTCCCGAAGCATCGGCGCGCAGCGTGACCGAGACCGGCCCGGCATTCTCGACCTGAAGTGAGCCTGAACCGGGGCCGAGGTCGTTGATGAACCGCCCGTTGACGGCCCGCGCGAATTCGCGGTTGCGTGTCTTGTCGAACAGGCCGGTGATCGCGCCGCGGTCGGCGACGGTCAGGCGGTAACGGTCGTTTTCAATCACGCCGCCGCTGACCGTGGCGGCGTTCGGGAAGCCGCCGCCCGCGCCCGGGCGGATCTCGAAAACCTTGTAACCGACGGGCGGCACGTCGCGCGCCAGCACGCGCAGGAACCGCTGGCCGTTGACCGTCACGATCTGTGAGGGCGTTTCCTGATTGTTCGTCAGGTCAACGACGAAAACCGGATTCGTGTCGGTGTAAGGCAAATCGGCAACGTCGGTGCGCGACCAGCTGAGCGAATTGAAAACCTGGAAGCGTGTGCCCGCGCCGTTCTTTTTGATCAGCCCGCCGAGCGCGGTCGCGGCGTCGGTCTGAAGCTTATTGACGTAGGCCTCGATCTCCCCGGCAATGCGGCGCTGCCAGTCGCCCCGGGCCTGACGGCTGACAGGGCCGTCGGCAGTCCAGTCATGTTCCCAGTACAAGCCCAGATTCATCCACGCCTGATCGCGCGCCGCCCGGCGGTCGGTCATAAACCCGGGGTTCTGCAGGCTGACGAGCGTGGCCATCGCTTCGGCGCTGCGCAACTTCTCAACCGCCCGCTTCACCCGCGCCGAAACCTCGGCCATCGAGGCGCAGTACAAATCCCACTCGTTGCCGAACGAGGCCGCCACGGTCGGCAGGCTCCCGCCGTAAGTCGCCTCGAAGTCCTGAAAGAAATCCTGCTCGTTGGAGCAGAAGACCTGGCGATTGGGGGTGCTGAGTTGCTGCGCCGCGGTGACGAAGTCGGTGGTGAAGGTTTTGGCGTCATCCCAGCCCCGGCCGAACGCGCCGATCACGTCGTACGGGTAACGGCTTTTGAAGGTCGCGTTGCCGTCAACCAGACCGACCACGCCGAATGTGTCTCGGGCTTCGGCGTAACCGCCGATGCTGGTGTTGTCAAAGAGCGTGTTCCACTTCATCAGCACGCGGCTGCCGTCCATCCCGCCCCACCAGTAGATGTCGTGTTCGCGGTCGCCGGGGGTCGAAACCCGGGTGGCGCAGCCGCAGATGCCGCGCCAGCTGTATTTCGCGCCCGCCCCGGCCCACAGCGACCCGAGCCCGTAAGGCAGCGTCTGGTTTTCCATCGCCACCGCCAGGGGGAAGCGCAGCCTGAAGCGCCGTTCGAGCGAGCCGGGGTAATACATCCCGCGCAGCACTGCTTCGGCCGGCACCCCGCCGTAACACACCACCAGAGCCGTGAGCGGCGAACTGACGTGCCCGTCCCTGATGCGGCTCATCAGCCGGTTGAAATCCGCCGCCGATTTGTTGCGCTCGTAAATCCACAGCCAGAAGCTGCCGTCGCAATTCCAGCGGGCCTGTGACGGCGAAGGGTTGCCGGCCGTCGCGTCAATCTGGTTGAGGTAAAAATCGAGCATCTCGACGAAGGCCTGCCGGTAGCCCTCCTCGTCGAGCGTCCACATGTAATCGGTGTGGTCGTCCGGCGCGAGGTAGATGCGCCTGGGCGTCTGTGAAAATGCGGTGCAGGCGCAGAGGAGCAGCAGCGATGCGACGGCGAGGGAAGTGGCGCTTCTTCGATTCATGCCTTGCTCTTTCGGTAATTGCCGGAGCCGGAATACGGCTTCGCGGCCGGAATACACCAGTTGAAGATAGTAGCAATGACCGGCTGAATTTTGTTCCCAGTTATGACGCGAGGACAGCCGCGTTGCCGGAATCCGGCAAGCCGGATTGAGATTGTGGGTTGAAGGCAACGTCAGCGTGCGTAGTCTAACACAGGCTGCCTGATGGACGGGATAGAGTCGCGGTGAAATTCCTGTCGCTTCACTCAGGCCGTAAAGATGGGGTGCCGCTTGCTGAGGGCCGGTGGCATTGCTAGAGTACATAGTCTGATACGCCATCAGACAGAGAACACGAGCAATAATCTGAATGACTGAATCATCCGTACAACCCGGCAATCCTGAAACTGCTGCTGAAGCTGCTGAAATTTCGGGGCCGTCCGTGCCGCTGCCGGTCGTGGCGATCATCGGGCGACCGAACGTCGGGAAATCCACGCTCTTCAACCGCATCATCGGCTCGCGGCGCGCGATCGTCGGCGACCTGCCCGGCATCACCCGCGACCGCATTTACGGCGAGGCGCAGTGGGAAGGGCAGGCTTTCAACGTCGTGGACACCGGCGGCATCGTGCCCGATGACGACGCGGAGATTCCGGCCAACATCCTGAAACAGGCGCGCGCCGCGATTGACGAAGCGAGCCTGCTGCTCTTCGTCGTTGATGTGCGCGCCGGGCTGTCGCCGCCCGACGAGGAGCTGGCAAAGATGCTGCGCTCAGTGGGCAAGCCCGTCTTCATCGTCGCCAACAAAGCCGACACGGCGAAAGTCGCCGACCTGGCCGCCGAGTTTCATCAGTTCGGCTACGACGAAGTGTTCCCCGTCTCGGCTGAACATAGCCTCGGGATGGGTGATCTGCTGGACGCCGTGATTGAAAAGCTCCCGCCGGTCGAGGCCCGCAAGTGGAAGCCGCGTGAGATCGCGGTCGCGATCATCGGGCGACCGAATGTCGGCAAATCATCGCTCATCAACCGCCTGCTCGGCGAAGAGCGCGTGATCGTCTCGCCGGTTGCCGGAACGACGCGCGACGCGGTGGACACGGTCTTTGAAGTGAAACTGGACGAGGAGGGGGAAAAGAAAATTCTCCTGAAATTGATTGACACGGCAGGCATCAGGCGCAAGGGCAAAACCGAGCAGATGGCGGAAAAGCTCTCGGTCGTGATGGCGCGCAAGCACATCGAGCGTGCCGACGTGGTGCTGGTGGTGATTGACGCCACCGAAGGCGTGACGCACGCGGACGCGACGATTGCCGGGTACGCGCACGAGGCGGGCCGCTCGGTCATTCTGGTCATCAACAAGTGGGACGCGGTCGAGAAGGACACTTACACCGCGCAGGCCTTTGAAGAGAAGCTGCGCGACCAGATGAAGTTTCTGGATTACGCGCCGGTAATTTTCATCTCAGCGCTTTCCGGCCAGCGCGTGATGAAGCTGCCGCCGCTGATCGCGCACGCCAATGAAGCGCGCAACCGGCGCATCCCGACTGCCGAACTCAACCAGTTTTTCCGTGACCACCTCGAACAGCCGAAGGCCACGACCTCATCGCGCCGCCCGCTCAAAGTGAAATACCTGACCCAGGCGATGACGCGCCCGCCGACCTTCGTTCTCTTCACCAGCAGCCGCGACACGAAACTGCATTTCTCCTACGAGCGTTACATCATCAACCGGCTGCGCGAGTCGTTCGATTTTTACGCCACGCCGATCAGGATTATGCAGCGCAATCGCCGGGGCTGAAGCCGGGAAGGAACGCCTGTGAATATTCACACTGAAGCAACACTGGCCGAAGAGCGGATTCGGCCTTTTGTGCGGGAAACGCCGCTGGAAGAATCACTCGTGCTTTCTCAGGCCGCGCAGGCGCAGGTGTTTTTGAAACTCGAAAACCTGCAACACACGGGCTCCTTCAAGGTGCGCGGCGCGATGAACAAGCTGCTCGCGCTCTCGCCCGAACAGCGCGAGCGCGGGATCATTACGGCTTCGACTGGCAACCACGGGGCGGCCGTGGCGTACGGGCTGCGGGTCCTCAACATTCCCGGTACGATCTTCGTCCCGGAAAACGTCTCGACGGTGAAGGCTGAAGCCATCAAACGCTTCGGCGCGGGCGTGCGGCATTACAGCACGAACCCGCTGGAGACGGAGTTGTACGCGCGCCGCTACGCAGAAGAGAACGGGCTTGTCTACATCTCGCCGTACAACGATCCTGACGTGATTGCCGGGCAGGGGACGATTGGTGTCGAACTCGGGCGGCAGTGTCCGCAACTGGACGCGGTGTTCGTCTCGGTCGGGGGCGGCGGGCTGGCCGCGGGCGTGGCCGGTTATCTGAAAGCGGCATTGCCGCGCAGCGTCATTGTCATCGGCTGTCTGCCGGAAAATTCGCCAGAAATGGCGGTGTCGGTGAAGGCCGGACGCTTTGTCGAGATGGAACCGCAGCCGACGCTGTCGGACGGCACTGCCGGTGGATTCGAACCCGGCGCGATCACTTTCGATCTGTGCCGCGAACTGATTGATGATTTCGTGCTGGTGTCGGAAGCGGAGATCGCGGCGGCGATGCGGCAGTTCATCGAAACGCATCACCTGCTGATCGAAGGTTCTGCCGGCGTCGCGCTCGCCGGGTTCGAGAAGTTGAAGGAACAGTTCAGCGGGCGCAACGTTGTCATCGTGATCTGCGGGGCCAATATCAGTCTGGCGACTTTGCGGAAAATTTTATAGAGCGACAGAAAGCGCATGCTGCGGTGGTTCGCCGGCCTGCTCGGTAAAGAAGGCTTTGCATTACGCCCGCCCCGCAGTACAATCCAGACACCCTTAAGAACTCAGCTTGTAATCCGCACGCTGCAGACAATGGAGACGTCCCAATGAAAAAGATTATCACCCTTTGCCTGATCCTCTCGTTTGCCCTGAACGTCACCGCCCTGGCCGGGCTGAACAGCAAAAAAGCCGCTTATCAGGGAGGCACAACCAAAGACAAGGATTTCCCCGGAGTCAAAGAAGCCGTTGAAGGTATGCTCAGCACCGGCGATGAAAATGAACTGCGGTTTGAATACCAGCTCAACAAGGCTGGCAAGGTTTACACAATCCCGTACAAGCAGATCGTTGACATTGAATACGGTCAGAAGGCCGGTCGTCGGGTCGGGGCTGCCGTCACTACGGCCATTTTGATCAGTCCTGCCGCCTTGTTTCTGCTCTTCTCGAAAAAGCGCAAGCACTTTATGACCGTCGGCTACAAAGATGGTGATGGGAAAGAGCAGGTCGCAGTTTTTGAACTGGGTAAGGAGATTGTTCGCACGACGCTCGCAATTGTCGAAACCCGTTCCGGCAAGAAGATCGAATATCAGGATGAGGAGGCCAGGAAATCCAGCAAGGGAAACTGAAGGTCACTGATTGTCCGCGCAAACACAGTCCACATTCTTCGAAGTTACACACACTGACCCATCAACCAACGCGCGCGCCGGGCGCATCACGACCGCGCGCGGCGAGATCGAGACGCCCGTCTTCATGCCCGTCGGCACGCGCGGGACGGTCAAGGCGCTGACGCAGGAGATGCTCGAAGCACTCGATGCGCGCATCATTCTCGGCAACACGTATCATCTATTCCTGCGCCCCGGGCATCAGTTGATCGGCGAGTTGGGCGGGCTGCATGAGTTCATCTCCTGGGATCGCCCGATCCTGACCGACAGCGGCGGCTTTCAGGTTTTCAGCCTCGGCGAATTAAGAAAGATTCGGGAAGAGGGCGTCGAGTTTCAATCGCACCTCGACGGCTCAAGGCAGTTTCTCTCGCCTGAAATTTCAATGCAGGTTCAGGACGCGCTCGGGTCAGACATCGTCATGTGCTTTGACGAATGCACGCCTTACCCGGCGACGCGCGACGAGGCGCGCGCGTCGCTGGAACTGACCTCGCGGTGGGCCGGGCGCTCGCGCGATGAGTTCGACCGGCTGATGGCGGCGCGGCGGGAGAGGCTGATGGGCGTGCGTGCCTTGCCGGGGGCCTTGTTCGGCATCATTCAGGGCAGCGTCTATCAGGACTTGCGGCGCGAGAGCCTCGACCGGCTGCTCGAAATCAGTTTCGAAGGTTACGCCATCGGCGGCCTGAGCGTCGGTGAAGAGAAGCGAGTGATGTATGACGTGACCGAATTCATCGCGCCGCAGATGCCCGCCGACAGGCCGCGCTACCTGATGGGCGTGGGAACGCCGGAAGACCTGGTGGAATCGGTCGCGCGCGGCGTGGACATGTTCGATTGCGTGATGCCGACGCGGAACGCGCGCAACGGGCAGGTCTTCACTTCATCAGGAAAGCTGAACGTTAAGAATGCGCGCTACGCGCGCGACGCGAGGCCGCTCGATGCGGGTTGCCGCTGCCCTGCCTGCCGCCGTTATTCGCGCGCCTACATCCGGCACCTTTACGTTTGCGGTGAGATGCTCGCGAGTATCCTCTGCTCGCTGCACAACATAGCCTTCTACCTTGACACCATGCGGTTGATCAGGCAAGCTATCTCGCTTGGTGAGTTCACGCGATTTCGCACTGAGTTTATCAGCGGTTTGCAACACAATAGCGATTAAGCGCCGGGATGATGGCTCGGTCGCGGAGAGGCTCGCGACAAACAACTTTTCGACAAGGTTAGCCCGCCCCGATGATGCCTTCATTATTGACTTTGATCCTTCTGCAATCAGGTGGAGCAGGAATCCTGAATCTGACCCCGATCATCCTGATGATCGGGGTGATGTACTTCCTGCTGATTATGCCGCAGCGTAAACGCCAGCGGGCGATTCAGGCCATGCTCGAAAACCTGAAGGTCAATGACAAGATCGTTACGACCGGCGGGATTTACGGCACGATCACGGCCGTGCGGGATGACAAAAAGACGCTGCAGATCAAGATCGCCGATAACCCGGCAGTCCGAGTTGAGATCGCCCGCACCGCCGTCGCGGGCTTACAGGGGTCGGAAGAGGTCAATAAGCAGACATAATTCACCCGGGCACCCGCGGGGCGAATTGCAACGGCTGCCGCCCGTGGCCGCGCCTCAACCTTGCCGTCTGGAAGTTCCCCGCACTGATTTTATCTGACTCTGAAAGGCCGGGAGTCGGATGCCGCCACGGCGCGGCATCTGACGACACATTGAAGCTTACACCGCTATGAACAAGAATCTTCGCACGCGCTGCATCGTTATCGGGGCCGTGACCCTCGTGTCACTGATCTTCATGTTCGGCCCCTGGAACAAGGAAAAAAATTACACGCGCACGGCCTCGGACTTCTTCAGCCCGTCGAAGCTGAAGAAGAACCTGGGGGAAAACATCCGGCTCGGCCTCGACCTCAAGGGCGGCACGCATCTGGTCGCGCAGGTGCAGGCTGATGACTATATCAAGGCGATTACTGAAGGCAATCGCCAGAAGGCGGTTGATACCCTGAAGAAGGGTAACATCGCTTTCACCGATGTGAAAGTTCCGACCAACGGTCAACTCGTCGTTGAAACCGCCGACGACAAGGCACAGAGCCAGATCAAGGACAAACTCCAGGCGGATTTCGGCCCGGACTGGGATGTGACAACTCGCTCGAATCCTTATCAGGTTGCTTTCAATCTCAAGACTTCATCCGCTGACCGCCTGCGCAAAGAGGCGACTGAGCAGGAGCGGACGATCATTGAGCAACGTATCAACGCTTTTGGCGTAGCTGAACCGGTGGTTCAGTTGCGCGGCCGCGAAGAAGATCACCAGATCCTCATCCAGATGCCGGGCATTGATGATCCCGAGCGTGTCAAGAGACTGATCCAGGGTGATGCCAAACTGGAGTTCAGAGCCGTCGTCCCCCCCGCACAACTCTATCCCACTAAAGAGGCCGCCGAGGCCACAATCCAGGGTCAGGGTGACAAGGAAGCTATGGAGGTCACAGAACCCCGTGCCGGCAGGGCGCCACTTCAGGGCTGGTACGTGGTTGAGAAAACTCCGGTCATCACGGGCAATGAACTGCGCAACGCTCAGGGCGTCCCGGCACAAACCGGGGCCGGATATAACGTCGCCTTCTCGCTCAAGCCAACCGGCGCGGAGAAATTTTCAACCTGGACGGGCGCAAATATCGGCAACCTGCTCGCCATCGCTCTCAACGACAAGATCAAGAGCGCCCCTTCGATCAAGGGCCAGATTTCCGACAACGGCGTGATTGAAGGAAGCTTCACGAAGGAAGAGGCCGATGATCTGGGACTGGTGCTGCGTTCTGGCGCGCTGCCGGCGAAGATCGTTTACATCGAAGAGCGCACCGTCGGCCCGTCACTGGGCGCGGATTCAATCCGCCAGGGGGTGACGGCTTCAATCGTCGGCCTCACGCTGGTCGTGCTGTTTATGCTCTTCTACTACCGTCTGTCAGGAGTCAACGCGGTGGTCGCGCTGATTCTGAACCTGCTCATCCTGCTCGCCGGGCTGGCGATGTTTGCCGCGACGCTGACGCTGCCGGGCATCGCGGGCGTGATCCTGACGATCGGTATGGCGGTGGATTCGAACGTGCTGATTTTCGAGCGCATCCGTGAGGAACTGCGCGCTGGCAAGATCGTCACCTCGGCCGTTGACACCGGATTCGCCAAGGCGCTCGTCACTATCATTGACACGCACGTGACGACGATCGTGTCGGCGGGCTTTCTGTATCTGTTCGGCACCGGCCCGATCCGCGGCTTCGCCGTGACGCTCGTGATCGGTCTGCTTGCCAACCTCTTCACGGCGGTCTACGTCTCGCGCACGATGTTCATCTGGGCATTGAATCGCGGCGGGCGCAGGGCCGAGACGATCAGCATCTGATATTGCCTGTTATGCAAGGCGGATTGCAGATGGAAGCGCGGTGACGATGCCGCCGCATCTGTGATTGGAAATCCGGAATCCGAAGGTTTCATATGATCGAAATTTTTAAGCATGCGAATTACGACTTCCTCGGTAAAAAATGGCTGTTCATCGGCCTGTCGTGGCTATTGATTCTGGCTGGTGCCGTCTCTGTGGCGTGGCGCGCGCTGGACGGCAACGACAACACGCACCCGTTCAATCTGGGCGTGGACTTCTCCGGGGGCACCATCGTCAACGTGAAGTTCAGAGAGAAGCCGGATCTCGGGAGACTGCGCGCGGCCATCGAACAGCAGGGGATTGAGGGGCCGAAGATCACGCTCCAGCCGGTGGGTGATGAGATCGGGCAGGCGCCCAAGAATGAAGTCCTCGTCCGCCTGCCCAATCTGGTTAATGTGCAGCGCCGTGAAGGCCAGTCTGAAACTTCCGCTCAATCAACCGACAGCGCTGACATCGGCAAGCAGAAAATCCGCGCGGCGCTCGACACGCTGACAGGCTCGGCCGTCACGCAGGGCAAAACCGATCTCAACGCGGTCGGTCGTGACAGTCTGAAAGAGGCGTTGCTGACCTTTGATCCGCTGGGACTCAGGGCGGGCGGGGCCACACAGTCGGCTGAGACCCGCTACGGGGAGATCGCCAACCGGATCATTGATTATCGCGAGAAAGATCGCGGCGGGCTGATCGGCAGCGTGGATGAGGTGAAGAACCTCAGCGGCATTGAGCCGCAGCTCGGCGATGCGCTCTCGAAGAATTTCTACACCAGCGCGGCGGCCATCAGGGGTGCAGGGGCGGTCAGCCCGCAGATCGGCGCCGAACTGCGCAACCGCGCGATCTATGTGACGTTCGCCGCCTGCATCGGCATGCTGCTGTTCATCGCCTTCCGCTTCAAATCCTGGGGCTTCGGCATCGGCGCCGTCATCGCGGTCTTCCATGACGTGCTGATCACGCTCGGCATCTTCTCGATCACCCAGCTCGAAATTGACCTGACCGTCATCGCCGCGCTGCTCACGCTGGTCGGTTACTCGATGAACGACACGATCGTGATCTTCGACCGCATCCGCGAGATGATGAGAACCCGGCGCCGCGAGGGCCTCGAAAAACTCTCGAATGACGCGATCAACCAGACGCTGTCGCGGACCATCATCACCTCCGGCCTGACTTTCCTGACCGTGGTGGCGCTGGTGCTGTTCGGCGGCGCGGTACTCAAGAGCTTCTCGTGGTGTCTGTTCATCGGGATCATCATCGGCACCTACTCTTCGATCTATATCGCCAGCCCGTTTATGCTGTGGTGGGAAGGCCGCAAGGGCAGCAAGGTGGTCCCGGCCGAAGCCCCGGCGGCGGCCAGCCCCGCGGCGACTCAGCGGCTTGTTTCCACGGCGGCGGCGGGGGGCGGACAGGGCAGAAGGAATGCCCGAAAAGGCAAGCGGTGACAATCTCTCCGGGTGTGATCTCTGCTGAGAGGAGTCGCCCCGGAAAGTTCCCCGGGGGTCTTGACTCGGGGATAAATCAGATTGTAGACTGCGCGCGTTGCTGACCTGTCATCTGTAGTATTCAAGCTGTAATCCGGGCATCTTAAAAGTCTGGTCGTAGCTTTTCAGTACGGGCCTGAACCGTAGTCAGGGTCTGTCTGCGGATCGCATATCCGGGCCTTCGGGAGATCACAGCCCGAAACTGATATGCCATGGTGTTGGTACTGATTTTCCAGGAGACTAAGAGGTTCCCAGCCTCTGTCGGCAATCGGTCTCAGGTTAATTCAGTGGTCGTTTTTACCCGGGATTTCCTTTTTTCCTTTTAGACGTAATTCAGAAACTCTGCGGCCCTTTCCACAAGGGCGCTTTCACTGCCGCCGCTGCTGGCGCGCGTGGGGTCTGTGACGTATCAGATCTCTTGACTGGTTATTGACCCATCGGCAATCCATCTATGGAGGCCAATTAAAAGCGATGTTCGACACTTTAGTAGAATCAACGAAGCAGAAGCAGGGGCGGACGGGGGGATTTTTCCTCGCGACCATGCTGGTCTATGCCGCGGTGCTGCTGGTTGTCGGTGTGGTGACCGTCTTCTGGTTCAACCCCACCCTGTCAGACTCGGACTCGTTGACGGCAATGCTTGCGCCGCCGCCGCCGCCGCCGCCGCCGCCGCCGCCGGCCGAGGCCCCCAAGCAGGTGATCAAGGAGCAGGTGATTCAGACATTCACTCCTCCCAAGACTCCGCCTAAAGATATTCCCAAACCCACTGACGTGAAGGAACGCCCCAAGATCGTTCAGGCCGCAGTGGGAGGCGTAGCCGGCGGGACCGGCTCACCACTGGGGATTGCCGGCGGCACGGGCAAGGAAGACGAGCCGCCGCCGCCGCCGCCGCCACCAAAACCATCCCCGAGCGCGACCCCGACGCCGCCTCCCCCTCCCAAGAAGGTCAACATTTCCGGCGGCGTCCTGCAGGGGAATGCCATCAGACGAGTCCAGCCCCCTTATCCGCCGATTGCCAAGGCTGCGCGTGCGGCAGGGGCGGTGCAGGTGGCCGTGGAGATTAACGAGGATGGCGACGTGACTTCGGCTTCCGCCGTCGGCGGTCACCCGCTGCTGCGCGAGGCTGCGGTGCAGGCCGCGCGCCAGTGGAAGTTCAAACCGACATTGCTTTCAGGTGTGCCGGTGAAGGTTTCCGGAGTTCTGACCTTCAACTTCACGCTTCAATAAATATCCTTTGAGTTCCTCGACAAATACCGGGAGCAGGCCGCGACCTGATGAGGGGCGCGGCCTTGCGCCCTGATTGACACTTTCGGCACCAGCCGGGTCTTGATTGAGCAGGGAGAGAGCCTGCCAGTGAGGGAACTTTTGTTCGGCATCTGGTGTCTGTAGTTTCACCAATCGTGAGCGGCTCTCGTGCCGGAAGCCCCGACGCGGGACACAAAACACAGTCTGGTAATTACCATTTGGAGGATTTCGACATTATGATTTTGCTTGCCCAAATCTGGATAGCATTTAACCAGTTCGCTCTGTTTCTGCTTCAGGCCGAGAAAGAAGCCAGCAACGTGGCGACAGACTTCTCACTGATGGGGATGTACCGCAAGATGGGATACACCGCGAAAGGCGTGGTCTTCATCCTGCTGATTATGTCCATCTTCTCAATCGCGGTCATGATTGAACGCTTCCTGACTTTCAACGCGGCCCGGACTCAGTCGCGTGAATTCGCGCCGAAGGTCGCTCAGGCGCTCAAGTCCGCCAGAATTGACGAAGCCATCGGCATCTCCGACAAGTTCAAGAAGAGCCATCTGGCAATGGTCGTCAACGCCGGGCTGCAGGAGTTCGCGGCTCATCAGGGGGGGACGGACATTTCGGGTGAGGAGGTCGAGTCTTCGAAACGCGCCCTCCAGCGCGCCGAAGCCATCAAGGTGGCCGAATTCCGCCGCGGCCTCTCGTCGCTTGCGACCATCGGCTCGACCGCCCCGTTCGTCGGGCTGTTCGGGACCGTGGTCGGCATCATCAACTCCTTCCAGGAGATGAAGAACGCCGAGTCCGCCGGGATCGCGGCCATCGCGGGCGGCATTTCCGAAGCGCTCTTTACCACCGCTTTCGGCCTGCTGGTCGCCGTGCCCGCCGTGTGGATGTTCAATTACTTCTCCAGCAAGGTGGATAATTTTGTGGTCGAGATGGACAACTCTTCGGCAGAGCTGATTGATTACTTCCTCAAGCAGCGGAGAAGAGGGAAGTAATCTTTCGGTGACGATCGCGGACTGGCTTGGGGCCGGTTACAGGCGGCCTTCGCGGGGTCTGTCGCATCCGCTTTCAGTTTACCTGGTATTACACAACTGGTAGTCGTCGAATCCCTCCTTTGGAAACCCCGGCGGCCCGAGGGGTGAGCCCGGTGGCAACTTGTCATCACGGCTCACTCCCCCGGGGCCTGCCGGAGATAATTCCGGGAGAGAGTCGGGAAACCGCCTTTGGCTGGTCTTCCGGCTGCCGTTGGGAGGAACAGTTTATGGCAATGAATACGGGAGGCGGCAATTCCGACCTGCAATCGGAAATCAACGTCACTCCGATGGTGGATATTATGCTGGTGCTGCTGATCATCTTTATGGTCATCACGCCACTGCTCTCGTCGGGCGTCCAGCTGACTTTGCCGCGGGCTAACAACCCTGATGAAGATACGAATATCAATAAAGAGTCAGCCGTCGTGATTTCGATCCCTGACGCCGGCGCCTACTATATTGGCAAGGAGCCGTTTTATGATCGGAACAAGCTCATCCTCGAAATCGGGAAGAGGATGAAGGCTCTCAAGCCTGGTGATCCGCAGGTGGTTTACATCAGGAGCGGATTGAACGTGCCCTACGGCGAAGTGGTCAAAGTCGTCAACGACATCCGCGAGTCCGGGCACGAGCAGATCGGGCTGATTGCCGAGAAGAACAAAGGGAAGAAATAGCCTGCACTGGAGGAATTAAGTATGGGCATGGCAGTAGGCGGTGGCGGAAAAGACAATTTGCCACCCCCAAATATTAACGTGACGCCGTTGATTGACGTGCTGCTGGTGCTGCTGATCATCTTCATGGTCATCAGCCCGACCAAGCCGCACCGCTTTGAAGCAAAGATCCCGGAGAAGCCGCCGGAGAATCAGCCTCAGGATCAGACCCCTGACCCCTTTGCTCTGGTCGTGACCATCCCTACCGGGGGCGGCGGCTACAAGCTGAATCAGACGGATGCCAAAACACTCCCCGACCTGAGTCAGCTGCTGCACAACGCGCTCGACGGTCGCCCGGCTGACCGGAAGGCCGTCTTTATCAAGGCCCCGGAGGGGCTGGCTTACGGTGAGGTCGTCAAGGCAATTGACATCGTCAAGGAAGCCGGCGGCTCCCCGATTGGCCTTCAGATTGAGGGCCTCGAACACTGATTATTTAACCGCAGGACCCAGGCGGATGAAATCATCTGCCTTTCCGGCTCCCGGTACTCCAGCCGGATCCTGAATTCTCACCACGGAGAAGTTGACGTCATGAAAGGCTTTCGACTTATCAGCAGTATGTTACTGGTGACCGCTCTGATCGCCGCAATCTTTACATCATCAGGCTGTGCCTTCGCGAAGAAGGTTATTGCCAAGGACAAACTGAATCAGGGGGCGCTCAAGTTCAACCAGGGGAAATTCCAGGAGGCTCAGGAGTTCTTCGAGAGCGCGACCAGCCTCGATCCGACCAACCCCAATGCCTGGCTCTTCTATGGCGCCACCCTGATCAAGGCTTACGAGAATGAGTCGGAAGATCCGGCGAGGAAGAAAAAGATGGATGAGGCCATTCAGGCCTACAAGAATGCGCTCAACAACGCGGTCACCCTCAGACTGGAGAAGGACAGGTGCAAGGTCAAGGATAACGCCGTCGGCTATCTGGCCAAGATTTATGAGGACAAGAAGGACGATACCACCCGCCGCGAGTGGCTGCTGCAACGGACGGAAGGCGAGTGCGCGAAGCCTGATGTCAAGGCGGCGACCTTTTACTCAATCGGCGTCCAGTACTGGAAGTGCGCTTACGATGAGACCCAGCGGTACGCCGACAAGCAGAAGGTGACGACCGACCCTTTCCACTACCGGAACATCTACACCGCCGAGGATAAGAAGAAGCACGAGGATTGTGTCGCCAAAGGTCTCGAATACATCGAAAAGGCCCTGGCCGTGAACCCGAACTACGCGGATGCGATTTCGTACAAGAGCCTGCTGCTGCGCGAGAAGCAGAAGACGACCAGCAACGAGGCCGACCGCAAGAAAATCAACGACGAGGCGGATAAATACGCCAAGCGCGCGATTGAGCTGAACAAGCAGGCTGCGGCTCAGGCCCCCCAGGGGTAAGCCTGCTGCCACAGCTTCAATTCCTGAAGTCGAGTCTTTCAGAGCAGCCAGTGCCGAATGATCCCGGCACTGGCTGCTTTAGTTTTTAAGCCCCCTGATGACGCCCCTGTTTTCCACTTTGATTTCCTTCAATAGTTTATGATAATCACTGTCCCCGGAAGGACTCACTACTCCGGCGGGTCCACTGTTTGAGGTCTCAAGGTCATCCGGTCGCCGGATGAACGCTGATGATGGCAATTCTGATCAGACAAGACGTCCCCGCTCTGTCGCGGAAAAACCTTTTCGCGGATTAGCCCCATTTTCAATCTGAGCTGCCTTTTGTCGCGGCGCCCCCTGGCCCCCTTGAAGTCTCCGGGCCGGAGGTGTCTGCCGGGTTACTCATTTCAGCATTCGTTATTTAGGAGGAGTATTATGCTCAGTATGGTTGATCTCGAAACCGCCAGGCTCCCGGAAATCAGGATGCCGCTGCCGGGGCCGCGGGCGCAGGAAATCATCGCCCGCGACGCCCAATACATTTCACCCTCGTACACGCGCGGCTATCCGCTGGTGATGAAGCGCGGGCGCGGGGCGATGATCGAGGACGTGGACGGGAATATCTTTGTGGATTTCAACGCCGGGGTGGCCGTCTGTTCGACGGGCCACTCGCACCCCGACGTCGTCGCCGCCATCAAACGACAGGTTGACGAATTCATTCACATTTCCGGCACCGATTACTATTACCCCCACCTGCCGGCGCTGGCCGAGAAGCTGAATCGTCTGGCCCCCGGCAACTTTGAAAAGAAAGCCCACTTCGGCAATTCCGGCGCGGAAGCCGTCGAAGGCGCGGTCAAGCTGGCCATGTACGCGACGCGCCGGCAGAAGCTGATCGGCTTCTTCGGCGCCTTTCACGGGCGCACATTGGGAGCGCTCTCGCTCACCGGCAGCAAGGCCCGTCAGCGCGCCGGGTTCGGCCGCCAGGCGCTCGACGTGACGCACATCCCTTACGCCAACTGCTACCGTTGCCCGTACAAACTGACGCCGGAAAGCTGCGGCGCGCTTGAATCAAAGGGCCCGCACTGCGCGCGCGTGATCGAGGACCTGCTTTTCAAAACCACCGTGCCGGCCGAAGAATGCGCGGCCGTCGTCGTCGAGCCGATTCAGGGTGAAGGCGGCTACCTCGTCCCGCCCGCTTCGTTCCTGCACACGATTCGCGAGATCGCGGATCGTCACGGCGTCGTGGTTGTCGCCGATGAAGTGCAGTCAGGCATGGGGCGCACGGGCAGAATGTTTGCGTCCGAGCATTTTGATTTCGTCCCGGACGTGATGTCGCTGGCGAAGGGCATTGCTTCGGGACTGCCGCTCGGCGCGACCGTCGCGCGCAGCGACCTGATGACGTGGGCGCCGGGCGCGCACGCCTCGACCTTCGGCGGGAACCCGGTGGCGATTGCCGCGTCGCTCGTGACAATTGAATTGCTCGAAGATCACCTGATCGCCAACGCCGCGCGGATGGGCGAGTACCTGATGGACGGCCTGCGCGAGCTGATGAACAAACATCAGATCATCGGCGACGTCCGCGGGCGCGGCCTGATGATCGGCGTCGAACTGGTCAGGGACCGCGCGACGAAAGAGCCTGCCATCGAAGAGCGCGACCGGGTGGAGGTCGAATGTTTCCACCGCGGCCTGATCATTCAGGGCTGTGGCACCAGCACGATTCGCCTCTCGCCGGCGCTCGTCATTGACCGCGATCAGTGTGATTTCGCCCTCAGAACGCTCGATGAATCACTGGCCGCCGTTGTGGCCTGATCGAGCAGTGGAACCGGGGAGACCTGATTTCTCCCCGGTTCCACTCTCTCCCCACGCCTTGGTCTGCTCCTGCCTTTCCTCTTTTCACCGCCCGGATAAAAATTTAAGATGGGTCGGGAACTTTCCTGATCCGTCGGGGTCTATGGCACTGGTGATTGGGCCGGGAGATTAGAGAGAAAGCGGTAAGAGGCTCCGATGACGAAGATCGAATGAATCCTGATTGAAGCAGAGAGATTCCGGAGTGGGTGCGCATGCTTGCCGAAGAGAAGGTCTTACTGGCTGCCGGATTTGAAGCCGATTTCAGTCAGCCCACAACTTCCGAGGTGGCGGATACCGAACAGGTGGCGCAGACGGCAATCGTGTGGGCCGATGAAGCGCGGCTGCTCGCGCGGCTCAGAGCCGGTGAGATGCAGGCCTTCGAGGATCTGGTTAATGAATTCCAGCCGCTCATTTTTGCGCTGACATTGCGGATTCTGGGGAATGCCGAGGACGCGCGCGACGCGACTCAGGAAACATTCCTGAAAATTTACCGCCACCTCGCGCACTTCCGGGGCGAGGCGAGTCTGAAGACCTGGGTTTGCAAGGTGGCCATCAATCAGGCGCGGACTTCGGATCGCTGGTGGCGGCGGCGGCGGCGCGACGAAACCGATTCGCTCGACATTTCTGATGACGACCGGGAGCGGCTCGGCGCGCTCTCCGCGGAGACGCTGGCCGACGCTGCGGCTTCGCCGGAATCGCAGACGCTATCACGCGAGCGCAGCCGCCAGTTGCAGCGCGCGCTCTCTGAAGTGAAGAAGGATTTCCGGATCGCGGTCGTCCTGCGTGACATCGAGGGGATGACTTACGAAGAGATCGCGTGCATCCTGGAGATTTCGGTCGGCACGGTCAAATCACGTATCGCCCGCGGTCGCGAAATGCTGCGCGAGGTGCTGGAAATGAGCGGGCGGCATGGGATTCTGAAGTTATGATTTTTGAGTTCTGAACTCTGAGCGCCCCCGGGGCGCACGGGTTCAGCCGGGTTTCGGAGACCGTCGAGGGTCGGGCGGCGGGCGCATTTTCGACGCTCATTGCCGATGGGTCGGCGAAACGAAACGAACCTGATGCAGGTCAGCAACCGGCAAATGGTTCTTTTAACTGTCGTGCCCGCGCGGCCGGCCGCGACGGTCTCCGAAAACAAATGCTGAGAAAGCATCGTCGTTTCCGACGACGGATTTGAAGCTTGAGGACGTTATGAAGTGCCAGGACTTTTCACTACTGATTTCAGCTCAACTTGATGGCCGCCTGAGTGCGGGCGAGCGGTTGCGACTGGAAGAACACCTCAGTGAATGTCCGTTCTGCCGTCACACCGCCGATGAGATGGCCGGCCTGCGCGGCGAATTGCGCCAGCTCCGGCCGCAGCTGCCTTCGCCCGAGATGGCCGCTGACATCATGACCGTTCTGCAGATGGAGGCGAGGATTCAGGCGCGCGCCTCGTGGACCCGCCGGGATCGCCTCGAAGCGCTGCGGATCAGAATTTTCGCGCACGGCATCGGTCTGGTGATCTCGTGCGGACTGCTGCTGTTCCTTAGCCTTGAGATCCTCAGGCCGATCCACCGCACGATGGCGATCGCGCAGGCCCTGGCCGAGACGGCGATCAGTGAGGATTCGAACAGATTCAACGAACTCTCGAACCTGCTGCTGCCGCCGCCGCCGACGCGGCCCAACTTCAGCCCGAGCGGCACCCTGCTCGGCTTCAGCGAAAGCTCGCCCGAAGGCGAATTCATCGTCACCGTCGTGGTTGACAAGAACGGCCGCGCCTCGATCAAGGAAGTGGTCGAGCCGCCGAGCGACACGGCCATGATCAACCGCCTCTCCGACGTGCTGATTCATCAGGCGAGTTTCAGCCCGGCCCGCCGCGAAGGCAAATACATCATCGCCGACGCCGTGCTGATGTTCTGCAAGGTCAACATCCAGGGCTGATTCCCGAAGACAATTTCCGACTGTCCGCTCAGATAAACATCTGAGATCGGGGGCAGTCTGCGCTGAATGCGGCTTTATACAGGCTGTTAATGGGAGAGGTGTGTCTTTCCCGAAAATCAAATCCCAAGGTGCTGGCCCATCGGCTCACTGCGTCAGTTCATCAGACAAGGAAGGGAAACATTATGTTCGAGGAAATGGTCGAATCAACAAAGCAGAAGCAGGGCGGGCGCACCGGAAGGCTCTTTCTGGTCACCGGCGTGATCTATGCGGCAGTGCTGACCGCGGTCGGGGTCGCGACGGTCTTCTGGTTCAATCCGGCGCTGGCTGAAACTATGGATTTGCAGACAATGCTTTCTCCGCCACCACCGCCGGGGCCACCGCAGCCTCCTATTCAGGAGCGGCGAACAGCTACTCCAACCGTGGAAAGAATAATCTTCACGCCGCCAGTGAATCTTAAGCCACCGACTGATCCTGTGCCTCCATTGGTGGTTAGTCGCGATCCGGGAGCTTTTGTTCAGGGGGGCTTTACAGGGCCGAGCAATGGCCCGGGAATAATCAGCGCATCAAACCCCAGAGACGAAGATCTGACGCCACCACCACCGACCCCAAGACCAACTGTTACCCCTGTCCCAACCCCGACTCCGCAGAAGATTCCGGTTTCAGAAGGTGTGTTGCTGGGCAAGGCGATCAAGCGATACACACCGCCTTACCCGGCAATCGCCAGAGCTGCGCGTGCCTCGGGGCCGGTACAGGTAATGGTGACGATTTCTGAGGAAGGGCAGGTGATCAACGCCACAGCCGTCAGCGGGCATCCGCTGCTGCGTGAGGCCAGCGTGCAGGCGGCACGTCAATGGGTCTTCTCACCGACACTGCTCAGTAAGCAGCCAGTAAAAATCCAGGGGATTCTGACTTTCAACTTCACGCTGAATTAAATCAGCCGTGATCGGCGGCAGGTGACGAGTGACGGGCAAGCGCTCGTCACTTGTCGCCGCTTTTGGCCTCTTTGGCCGCGGCGTGCGCGGCCTCGCCCCTGCCGGAATTCCTGTCCGTCTGATCCACGCGCGGGGCCAGCGCAATGTCGAAGACTTCACGCACGTCTTCGACGAAGATGAATTCCATCTCGCGCTTCGGCTCTTTCGGCACGTCTTCCATGTCCTTGCGGTTCTGCGCCGGCAGGATGATCTTCTCGATCTTGGCGCGGTGCGCGGCCAGCACCTTCTCCTTCACGCCGCCGATGGGCAGCACGTTGCCGCGCAGCGTGATTTCGCCGGTCATCGCGATGTGCTTTCTGACCGGGCGATTCGAGAGGGCGGAAACCAGCGCCGTCGCCATCGTGATGCCGGCCGACGGGCCGTCTTTCGGGATCGCGCCTTCCGGAATGTGGACGTGAACGTCGGTGTTGGAGAATTTCTCTTCGTCTATGCCGAGTTCTCTGAAGCGCGCCCTGGCGTATGAATACGCGGCCTGCGCCGACTCCTTCATCACGTCGCCCAGCTGGCCGGTCAGTTGCAACATGCCTTTGCCCTTCATCGTGATCGCTTCGATGAAGAGGATGTCTCCGCCGGTCGCCGTCCAGGCGAGCCCGGTCACCACGCCCACCTGATCGTGCTTGAGCATCTCATCCGGCTCGACCTTGGCCACGCCCAGGAATTCGTGCAGGTTCCTGGGGGTGACGTTGACCTTTTTGGTCTCGCCTTCGGCCACGCGGCGGGCGATCTTGCGGCAGATCGTGCCGACCTCGCGTTCGAGCTGTCTCAGGCCCGCTTCGCGCGTGTATTTGACGATGGCGGCGCGCAGGGCGGAGTCGGAGATGGAGAGATATTTATCGCTGACGCCGTTCTCCTCCATCTGCTTGGGCAGGATGTGACGCTTGATGATCTGGAGCTTCTCCTCCTCGGTGTAACCCGAGAGGCGGATCACTTCCATGCGGTCGCGCAGCGCGGGCTGGATCGTGTCGAGCAGGTTCGCTGTCGTCATAAACATGACGTTTGACAGGTCGAACGGAACGTTGAGGTAGTTGTCGCGGAACGAAAAGTTCTGCTCGGGGTCGAGAACTTCGAGCAGTGCCGAAGACGGGTCGCCGCGGAAATCCGAACTGACCTTGTCAATCTCATCGAGCATGATCAGCGGATTATTGGTGCCCGCCTGCTGAATGGATTGAATAATTCGGCCCGGCATGGCGCCGACGTAAGTGCGACGGTGCCCGCGGATTTCGGCCTCGTCGTGGACGCCGCCCAGGCTCAGGCGGACGAACTTGCGATTGACTGCGCGCGCGATTGACCGCCCCAGACTGGTTTTGCCGACTCCGGGCGGGCCGGCGAGGCAGAGGATCGCGCCCTTCGGTTTCTCCTTGATCTTGCGCACGGCGAGCGCCTCAATGATCCGCTCCTTGACCTTCTCCAGCCCGTAGTGGTCCTCTTCGAGGATCGTTTCGGCCTTCTTCAGGTCGAGATTCTCGCGCGAGGCCTTCGACCAGGGCAGCGCGACCATGATGTCGAGCCAGTTGCGCAGCGTGGCGGTTTCCGCCGCGTCCGGGTGCATGCGCTCGAGTTTCTTGAGCTGGCGGTCAACCTCTTCCTCGACGGGCTTGGGCATCCTCGCCTTGACCATCTTCTCGCGGTAAGTCGCGATGTCTTCCGCCAGTTCGTTGCCTTCGCCGAGTTCCGACTGAATGGCTTTCAACTGCTGGCGCAGATAAAACTCGCGCTGCGAGCGGTCAATTTCGCCCTTGGCCTGCGTGTTGATCTCCGACTGGACGGTGAGGACTTCGATTTCCTTCGCCATCAGTTCGTTGACGCGGCGCAACCGCGCGTTGATGTCAACAAGTTCAAGCACCGATTGCGCGTCCTCTACTTTGAGTTCGAGGTTGGAAGCCGCGAGGTCGGCGAGCCGCGCCGGGTCGTCGAGATTGGCGACGATCTGCATCACTTCGGGCGAGATGTTCTTGCCGAGGCCCACGGCTTTTTCGAGCGAGCCGCGGACGTTGCGCAACAGCGCTTCGGTTTCGAGACTCGATGCGGATTCGGGCTCCTGCAGTGCCTCGATGCGCGCCTGCAGGTAGCCGGCGGCCTCTTCGACGTAACTGATCTTCGCCCGCGACAGGCCCTGCACCAGAATGCGGATGCGCCCGTCGGGCAGCTTGAGCATGCGCATGATGATCGCCGCCGTGCCGACGGTGTAGAGGTCTTCGGCGAGGGGCTCTTCCTTATCAATGTCCCGTTGCGTGACCAGCATGATCATCCGGTTCTCGGCCAGCGCCTGATCCACCGCGCGGATCGAGCGCTCGCGGCTGACGAAGAGCGGGACGATCATGAACGGGAAGATCACGATGTCGCGCAACGGCAGCACCGGCAGCATCTCCGGGATTTTGACCTGCTCGTCCAGACTCTCGGTGATTTTCTTTTCGAGGGCTTCTGATTCAGCAACAGTAGACATAATGGGTTCTCACCAGCCGAAGATCGGCTATCTCTCTTCAGTAATTGGAATCACGATTTCCTGCCCGCACACCCTGGCCTTGGGCAGACGGATGTACAGAATTCCGTTTGCCAGCCACGAGGAAATGCCGTCCACGTCTATCGGCCATTTGAGCGAAACCTTCCGCGTGAAGCTGCCATACGACCTTTCGAGGCAGAGAAAGCGCAGCGGCTTTTCCGCTTCCGCGGCCTGCCGGCTGGCCGGGCGCTCCTTGCGGCCTTCGATCTTGAGCGTGCCGTCCATCACGGTGATCCGCAGGTGGTCGTAGGGGATGCCCGGCACTTCGAGGTTGACGAGGATCGCGTCATCCAGTTCGCGCAGATCGAGCGGCGGCATCCACGCGCCGGGCGTCGGCGTCTGCGCGCGCATCTCGTCGAAATGCACCAGCAGCCGGCGCAGCTGTTTGCGCAATTGTTCGGAGAATTCTTCCGGCAATGGGTTAAGTGGCGCAGTCATTCCAGTAGACTCGCGGGCACTCTCGTGGCAGCCCGATCAGCAGGGGGCGTTTTGTCAGAGTTGGTTTTCAGGGCGGGTTGGATGATAGCTTTCGGGAGAAAAGGGTGTCAAGAAACGGCGGTCAGTGGCCGGAAGCCAGTTACCCTTACCCGAGTGCCGGAATTATCCGCAGGGGAGTTTATCTCTGGCCTCTGGCCGTCGACTGTTAACTCGCTGCTTTCGCCCGCAGCACCGGTTTGCGTGCCGCCGCCGCTTCGTCGAGCCGCCCAATGCGGGTGTTGTGCGGAGCGCCTTTGACGAGTTCGGGATTCTCTCGCGCTTCCTGAGCGATTGATTTCATCGCGTCAATGAACAGGTCAATCTCCTCGCGCCCCTCGCTCTCGGTCGGCTCGATCATAATCGCGCCGTTGACGACCAGCGGGAAATACATCGTCATCGGGTGGAAGCCGTAATCAATCAGCCGCTTGGCGACATCGAGCGTGTGGACGCCGTGCCGCGACTGCCGCTTGTCGTTGAAGATGACTTCGTGCATCGGCTTGCCGTCAGGGATGGCGAGGTCGTAATCACTCTTCAGATGATGCGCGATGTAGTTGGCGTTGAGGACGGCGGCCTCCGTCGCCTCGCGCAACCCGTCGGGCCCGAGCGTTTTGATGTAACACAGCGCCCGCACCAGCACCGAATAGTTGCCAAAGAAGGCGCGGACACGCCCGATTGACTGCGGGCGGTTGTAGTCGAGTTCCAGTCTGCGCTCGCCTTTGTCGTCTGTTTTTTCGACCACGCGCGGGAAGGGGAGGAAGGGCTCAAGCTCCTTCACGACCGCAATCGGCCCCGCGCCGGGGCCCCCGCCGCCGTGCGGGGTCGAGAACGTCTTGTGCAGATTCAGGTGCAGCACGTCCACGCCCATATCGCCGGGGCGCGTCACGCCGACGAGCGCATTCATATTCGCGCCGTCCATATAAACCAGCCCGCCCGCGTCGTGGATGATCCGGCAGACCTCTTCGATATTCTCTTCAAACAGGCCGAGCGTCGAGGGGTTGGTCAGCATCAGCGCCGCGACGTCCTCGTCCACAACCTGCCGCAGGTTTTCGATGTCAATCGCGCCCTGCGCATTCGACTTGATCGTTTGCACGGCGTAACCGCAGATGGCCGCGCTGGCAGGGTTGGTCCCGTGCGCGGAATCGGGGATCAGCACGCGCTTGCGTGGATTGCCGCGTGCGCCGAGGCAGGCGCGAATCACCATCAGGCCGGCCATCTCGCCCTGCGCCCCGGCGGCAGGTTGCAGGCTCACGGCGGCCATCCCGGTGATTTCCGCCAGGTTGTCTTCGAGTTCCCTGAGCAGTTCCAGATTGCCCTGCGCGAATTCATCCGGCAGGTACGGGTGCGAGGCGGCGAAACCCGGAATGCGCGCGACCCGTTCGTTGAGCCGGGGGTTGTATTTCATCGTGCAGGAACCCAGCGGATACATCCCCAGATCAATCGCGTAATTCCACGTCGAAAGGCGGGTGAAGTGCCGCACGACCTCCGGCTCGCTGACTTCCGGCAGCCCGGCGAGGTCGTCGTCGCGCAGCAGAGACGGGTCAATCAGTTCTTCGGTCTTCGTTGCCGGAACGTCGAGTGCGGAAATGCGGTAACCGGTCTTGCCCTCGCGCGAGCGCTCGAAAATCAAACCTTCGTTCTGGCTGATGTGGGTAGTGGCTTTCTTGATCACGGTAGTTTCTATGAAGAATGTATCGCAGATCAGACAGTCTGCGATGCAGTTAAAATTCGGTGTCCTCTGAAATCCTCTTCAATGTGTCAGTGAATGAATCAACCTCCTGCCTCGTCGTCGTTTCGGTGACGCAGACGAGCAACTCGTTCTCCATCCTGGGGAAGAACCGCGCGAGTGGCAGGCCTCCGATGATCTTCTGCCGCGCCAGCCTGTCCAGAATCTCCCGCGCGGGCTTCGGGCAGGTGACGACGAACTCATTGAAGAACGGCGCGGTGAATCTGAGTTTATAACCGCCGAGCGCCGCAATCTGCTTCGCGGCGTAATGCGCCTTCTGTACATTCTGCTCGGCGACTTCCTGCAGTCCTTTGCGCCCCAGCAGGGACAAGTAGACCGTCGCCATCAACGCGTAAAGGCCCTGATTGGTGCAGATGTTCGAGGTCGCCTTCTCGCGGCGGATGTGCTGCTCGCGGGTCGCGAGCGTCAGCACGTAACCCTTTCGCCCCTCGCCGTCGAACGCCTGCCCGACGAGCCGCCCCGGAATCTGGCGCTGATACTTTTCGCGCACCGCAAAGAAGCCGCAGTACGCTCCGCCGAACGAAGTCGGGATGCCGAACGACTGGGCTTCGCCGCAGACGATGTCAGCGCCGCACTGCCCCGGGGCTTTCAGGATCCCCAGACTCATGGCTTCCGGCACGACCACGACGAGCAACGCCCCGGCCTCGTGCGCCGCGTCGGCGAGCGCCTGAAGGCTTTCGATCCCGCCGAAGAAGTTGGGCGACTGGATCACGAGCGCGGCGACATCGTTGCCGAGATCGGCCAGAGCCTCGGGCTTGAGCGTCCCGGTCACGGGGTCGCTCGGGATCGTCTGCTCGGTGATGCCCGCGTGGTGAATGTATGTGTCAACGACCTCGCGGTATTCGGGGTGCAGGTTCGCGGCGAGCGCGATTTTGCTGCGCCCGGTCACGCGCACGGCCATCAGCACCGCTTCCGCTGTGGCGGTTGACCCGTCGTAGAGCGAGGCGTTCGACACATCCATACCCGTCAGTTCGCAGATCATCGTCTGGTACTCGAAGATCGCCTGCAACGTACCCTGGCTGATCTCCGGCTGATAGGGCGTGTACGAAGTCAGAAACTCCGCGCGCGAGATCAGCGTGTCAATCACCGTCGGGATGAAGTGGTCGTAAGCCCCCGCGCCGAGGAACGAGGCCTCCTGCGCGTGAATCACGTTGCGCGCCGCGAGCGAGTGGAAGTAATCCAGCGTTTCTGATTCGGACAGGGCCGGAGTGAGTTTGAGCGGGCCCTTGAGCTGAAGGTGTGCGGGGATGCCGCGGAAAAGATAGTCAATTGATTCGACGCCCATGTCGCGCAGCATCAGTTCGCGTTCGTGGGCCGAGTTCGGAATATAACGCATCGTCAGTTCGGTTTTCCCTGTTTAGTGTTCCTGTTCGCTGATGAAATCCTCGTACTCGCTCGATGACAGCAGGCTGTCAACTTCGGACGAATCGGTGATCCTGAAGCGAATCATCCAGCCTTTGCCGTAAGGGTCTTCGTTGACCAGTTCCGGCGAATCGGCCAGCACCTCGTTGATCTCGACGACTTCGCCGGAAACCGGGATGAAGATTTCGTTGACCGACTTGACTGATTCGACCGAGCCGAAAGGCTCGCCGGCGGAAAATTTCTCGCCGATCTTCGGCAGTTCGACATAGACGATGTCGCCCAATGCTTCCTGCGCGAATTCGGTAATGCCAGCGCGCCCCAGATCGCCTTCGATCTTCAGCCACTCGTGGTCTTTGGTGTATTGCAGGTTGTCAGGATATTTGGCCATCGCTGTTTCTCTCCCCTGAAAGGTAATTGGAATTTATTACGGCTGCCTGCCCGAAAGCCCAGCCTGACGGCAGCGACCGGGTGTTTGTCCACATAGCCGGATGGTTGTTATTTGCTGCGTTTATAAAATGGAGTGGGCACGACCTCGGCCGCCACACGCCGCCCGCGGATCTCGATGTCAAAGCGCGTGCCGATGGCCGCCTGATCAACCGGCAGATAAGTCAGGCCGATGTTCTTGTGCAGGAACGGGGCCGGGCTGCCGGAAGTGACGTGTCCGACGGGCTCCGCGCCGCCGGCCAGAAAAACCGGATAGCCGTCGCGCCCGATCCCGCGCTCGATCATCTCGAAGCCGACCAGCTTGCGTTTCACGCCCTCGGCCTTCTGCGCGGCCAGCCGCTCGCGCCCGATGAAATCGCCTTTGTCGAGTTTCACGATCCACCCGAGGTCGGCTTCGTATGCCGTCGTGGTGTTGTCAATCTCGTGGCCGTAGAGCGCCATCTTCGCTTCGAGCCTGAGCGTGTTGCGCGCCGCCAGACCGCAGGGCAGCATCCCGTGCGGACGCCCGGCTTCGAGTACTTTGTTCCAGATGCGCTCTGATTCGCCCGGGTCGAAGTAGATCTCAAACCCGTCCTCGCCCGTGTAACCGGTGCGCGCGATGATCGCCGGAACGTCGTCCACGTGACCGCGCGTGAACCAGTAATATTTGATCGCGCCGAGGTCAACGTCGGCGAACGGTTGCAGGATGGCCAGCGCCTTCGGCCCCTGAATCGCGAGCTGCGTGTACTGATCGCTCGTGTTGAGGGCTTCGACATCAAAACCGTTCACGTGGTCGCTCGTCCAGGCGAAGTCCTTGTCCGCATTCGAGGCGTTGACGCAGATGAAGAAATGCTCCGGGCCGAAGCGGTGAACCAGGATGTCGTCAACGAAGGTGCCTTCGGGGTAAAGCAGCGCCGAATACTGGGCCTGACCGTCGGCGAGCTTCGCGGCATTGTTCGGGGTCAGGTGCTGGACGAATTCGAGAGCCTGCGGCCCGCGGATTTCGATCTCGCCCATGTGGCTGACGTCGAAGATCCCCGCGGCGGTGCGCACGGCCAGATGCTCGTCAATCGTGCCGCTGTACTGGACGGGCATGTCCCACCCGCCGAATTCCACCATCCGCCCGCCAAGCCTCCGGTGGACACCATTGAGCGCTGTCTTTTTGAGTTCTGTCATGGTCGGGAAAATGACCTCTGTCTGCGGTGAAAAGCGCGTGATTACTGGTTGATCTCGAACGGAAATGCACCGTAACACAGGGCTCGCAAAAACGTCAACCGATTGCGGATTGCGGATCGCGGATTGCGGATTGCGGAAAATTTCCGTGAAATTCAGGCAATATAAAGCCCCGCTGAAAGTCTCATCCGGGCGCACCGGCGACGTGAAAAATCCGCAGTCCGCGATCCGCAATCCGCAATCCCTGGGGTAGAATGCGCGTGTGGCGGAAGAGACCTTAATCATCGAGACACCCGAACACGTTCAGTTGCAGTTCGCGCTGGCGACGATTGGCAACCGCTTTCTGGCCTGCGCGATTGACCACCTGCTGCAGGTGCTGACGATCGTCATTACCTACATCGTCGTTTACAACCTGAGCGCCACCGCGCGCAGCCTCGAAGGGAGGCTGGCGAGCCGGTTTGAAGAGGGTAATCTGTGGCTGCTGGCGGCGCTCAGCCTGACGATTTTTATCATCATCTTCGGCTACTTCGTGATCTTTGAAACGATCTGGAGCGGGCAGACGCCGGGCAAGCGGTGGCTCAAGCTGCGCGTGATTCGCGAGGACGGGCGACCGATCAACTTCTTCGCCGCGCTCGCGCGGAACCTGATCCGCGTGGCCGACAGCATGCCTCTGCCTTTCTACTCGGTGGGGCTGGCGACGGTCTTCGCGAGCGCGCGGTCAAAAAGGCTCGGCGATTTCGTGGCCGGCACGGTGGTCGTCAAGGAGCGCGCCACCGAAGCGCCGTCATTTGACGAGGTCTTTGAGAGCGAGGTGATTGATACGGCAATGCGGCGGGTCGCGCCGCCGGTAGACTTCCGCGGCGACGTGCGCCTGGTCGAGCCGAAAGAGATCGAGGTCGTCGAAGCGTTCCTGCGCCGCCGCTTCGACCTGCCCGGGCACCCGCGCCAGTGGCTGGCGTGGCGCGTGGCGATGCCGCTGCTGGAAAAGATCCGCCCCTCCTTCGACCCGGCGGCTTTCAATTACGAAGGCTTTCTGGAAGAGTTGCTGTCGCGTTATCGCGTGCAGGCGAAGTACAGAGAGTGAGAGCGCCTCAGGCCGAGTTTTCCAGTTCGCGCAGAAATTCGAGCGTGTAAATCCCGCTGCTGTGGTGGTCGCTCCAGACGATGTGATAGGCATAGCGCCCGACGGGGGCGAAGTCAGTGATCCTGATGCGGGGGAACTGTTCGGGCCGGAGGTTTTTGCTTTGCGAAGGGTGATGCCCCTGGCATTCGGCGCAGGTGCAGCCGGCGCGCAGCACATCGAGCCGGTGGCGGCTCGTGTGGCCGTCACCCCAGACGATCTGCAACACGGATTCGTCATCCGTCAGTTCAATGGATTCAGGAAAAGCTGCGGTCGCGCGGTTATCTTCACTCATCGTTGATTCTCCCGTATCTTTCAGCCCGAAATTTTTTTACCGTGGAATTCAATTTAAGCATCGAAGTCCGGGCGCAGGCAAATGATTGCCGCTGACAGGCGATCAATGCAGGCAGTGAATTATTGAAACATCGCAGGAGGCGAGAAACTTAATGACCGGAAAAGTGCAACGGATCGAGCGGCAGCAGTCACGGGGTTTTCTGAAGAATGCGATTCTGCTGATCCCGAATTTTCTCAAACTGCTGTTTCGCCTCTTCAGGGATCCGCGCGTGCCGCTGGCGGAAAAAGCCCTGCTCGTCGGCGCGATTGTCTACGTCATCTCGCCGCTCGACCTGATCCCCGACTTCATCCCCTTCATCGGCGAAGTTGATGACCTGTATTTTGTCGCCCTGACGCTGCTCCGCCTGTTCGCGCGCACGCCGGACGCGGTCATCCGCGAGCATTGGGACGGCGGCGGTGACATCGCCGGTGTCGCGAACAAAATCGTCAGAGCCGCACAATACATCCTGCCCAAACGCATCCGCCGGATCATCCTTGGCCGCGTCGAAATCGGGTCGAAGCTCAAAGGCGGGTTGATTTCATCGCCCGAAATTCCTGACCCGATTGAGATGGACGAGAAGCGGGCGCGGCGAAAGCGCTGATATGACCGGGCGCCGCTGCGCCTCACTCGGGCGAGTCCCTGAATTACAGCTTTGACAGCCCGAATATTAATCTGGCAGGATAGCGCGCAACGTCACACGCCAGGCGGCGTGGCGTAAACAGCGCAGAGTCCGAAAGCGGCGGTTCCGGGCAGCCAGAGCAGGACGTTGCCGGCATAACACGACAGCAGGGCCGGAGGGTGCAAAACCCCTGCCCACCCCCATTACTTTCCTCAGGCAACAACACTCCCCAAATCCTCACAGAGAGGAATCCTGTGATGAATTCGCTGAATTCACCGAAGAAGTTTGTTTCAGCCGGATCGTGTGGTGTGTTGAGTTTCGTGGTCGCCGGCCTGATCTCCTGTCTGCCGCGTCAGGTGGCCGCGCAGAGTCCGCCGACGATTCAGTTTGAGCAGTTGCAGACCGGACCTCTGACGAGCCCGCTTTACCTGACGCATGCGCACGACGGCAGCAACCGGCTCTTCATCATCGAGCAACCCGGAAGGATCAGGGTGATGCAGCCGGGCGCGACCACTTCGACTGTGTTCCTGGACATCACCGCCAAGGTGCTGGCCGGCGGCGAACGCGGCCTGCTGGGGCTTGCGTTCCACCCGAAGTTCACGAGCAACCGGCGCTTCTTCGTCAATTACACCCGGAAGAACGACGGGGCGACGGTCGTCGCCGAATACAAGGCTTCGACTTCTGATCGCAACGTGGCCGACACTCAGGAAACGGTGCTGCTGACCATTGCGCAGCCTTTCGCGAATCACAACGGCGGGATGGTTGAATTCGGGCCGGATGGGTTTCTGTACATCGGGATGGGTGACGGAGGTTCAGCCAACGACCCCGGCAATCGCGCGCAGAACATTGAAGAACTGCTCGGCAAAATTCTCCGCATCAGCGTGGATCAGCCGAACGGGGCGGTGCCTTACTCGTCGCCCGCGACCAACCCTTACTCCGGCGCGACGCCCGGGCGCGATGAAATTTATGCGCTCGGGTTGCGCAACCCATGGCGTTACTCGTTTGACCGCAACACCGGACAGCTTTACGTCGGGGATGTCGGGCAGAATCAGCGCGAGTGGGTACACATCGTGTCGCTCGGCGGCAATTACGGCTGGCCGACGTGGGAAGGGACGCGGTGCAACGCCGAAAAGCCGCCGGGCGCCCCGGCCTGCACGGCACTGACGCCCGTTCAGCCGATAGCCGAATACACTCACTCAAACGGGCGCTGTTCGATCACCGGCGGGTATGTTTACCGCGGCGGGCGCGCCACGCTTCCCGCGGGGGCTTACCTTTACGGCGATTACTGCACGGGTGAAATTTTCATGCTGAGCGGTGGCGCGACGACTCCGCTGCCTGATACGGCCTATGCGATCTCTTCATTCGGCGAGGACGAGTACGGTGAGCCTTATGTCGTTGATCTTAACGGCGCGGTGTATCGGATCGTCAATCCGAACTCCCCGCGCTACGCCTCGCAGGTCTCGGCGGCGAGTTACCGGACGAACACCACGCCGAACGGCATCTGCGCGGCTTTCGGCAGCGGGCTGGCAACGAGCATCGCCTCGTGGGTGAGCGGGGCACAGCCGACGAACCTGGTCGGGACTTCGGTCAAAGTAAAAGATGCGCAGGGAGTCGAACGACTGGCGCCGTTGTTTTACGTCTCGCCGACGCAGGTCAATTACCTGATGCCCGATCAGACCGCGCCGGGAACCGCGACGGTGACGATCACGGGCGGCGACGGGGCGGTGTTTACCGGCGCCGCAGTAGTGCGCCCGGTCGCGCCTTCGTTGTTTACAGCCGACGCGAGCGGGTCAGGGACGCCAGCGGCAGTGTTGGTGCGCGTGCTGACCGACGGCTCGCAGCGGTACGAATCCCTGGGCCAGCAGATTGACCTCGGGCCTGCGAGTGAGCAGGTCTTTCTGATCTTGTTTGGTACAGGCATTCGTGGCCGTAGCGCCGAGTCGGCGGTCGGCGTGACGCTGGGCGGGGAGAGTGCCGAAGTGACTTACGCCGGGGCGCAGAGCAGCTTTGTCGGCTTGGATCAGGTCAACGCGAAGATCCCGCGCACGCTCGTCGGGCGCGGCAACGTCGGCGTGGTGCTGACAGTTGACGGCTTGGCGACGACGAATACGATTACGGTGAACATCAAATGAACCCTTGGGAGCGCACGCGAGCCGCCCGGCGCTCCCGGGGATGAGTTGCCCTGCTGCTCTACCCCAGAGCCAGTGCCATGATCCCAATCAGCATCAGGCCGGAGGCGACCAGTCTGCGACCCGTGTCGCCTTCGGCCAGCAGCCTCCCGCCGAAGATCACTCCGATCAGGATGCTCGTCTCCCGCGCCGGGGCCGCGTAACTCACCGGCGTGTGGACGAGCGCCATCAGGAAGAAGATGAACGAGAGCGGGTTGAGGAGCCCCACGCCAAGCGCGGGCCAGCGATTGACCGTCCACTCGCGGGTGAGTTCGCCGCGGTTGCGAAATGTGACCGGGGCCAGCATGACGACGCGCGCGATCTGCGAGGCGTAATCGAGCAGCAGCGGGTGAATCATCACCCCGCTGACCGCGCGCTTGTCCCAGAGCGTGTAGGTCGCAATGAACGCGCCGGTCAGCGCCCCGTAACTGATCCCGCGGTTGATCGCCTCGCGTTCCGAGGCATGTTTTCTGCCGCTGGTAATGATGAAGACTCCGACGACGATCAACGCCGCCCCGGCGACGGCAAAGACGGTCGGCCTTTCGCCGAAGAGGGCGATTGCCCCGAGCGTCGAAAGCGCAGGGCCGGTCCCGCGTGCCATCGGATAAACGATTGACAGGTCGGCCACGCGATAGCCCCGTTGCAGGATGATGAAGTAGGCCAGATGGATGAGCGCGCTCACGGTCATGAAGATGATCTCCGTCAGCCCGATCTTCGGTCTCTGAAAGACGAAGATGGCGGCGACCAGCGGCGCGTAAAGCACCGTGGAGATCGTGGCGACCAGCCAGAGGAAGGGCGTCCGGCCGCCGGCCTGCTTGGAAAGGTAATTCCAGCTCGCGTGGATGAACGAGGCGGCGAGGATGAGGCAGAGCGCGTAGGTGGTCATCGAAGCGAGGTGCGAGTCAGACAGTCTCAGTTTGCGGGCGGCCTGCCGTGAAACCAATAGAGAATGAAAGCATAGACTGCCGTATTGCCAAAGAGTATTCCAATCAGCCTCGAAAGCCCGATCCATTGTTCAGGCGTAAGCTGCACTAAATGGCCCAGCCAGATTGCCGCGATAGCGATGATGTAGCCCGGGAGGTTGAGGAACAGGATTACGAAACTCAGTATTGGGAGTGATAGCTGGGTCTGGCCAGCGTCGTAGATGTTAGAGGGAAGAAGATACTTTCTGACAGCAATTTCTGCGGTTGGCAGAAGAATTGTCAGGAAGGCGGCAATAATCAACCCGCCGACCACTGACAAACGCAGGCCGCGATCAGGTCGCCAGCGACTGGCAGCTTTCAGACGACTGCCAATGTGTTTCAGCAGTGATTGAAAGACAGATTCCTGATCCAAAGTCTGAAACTTCATTCCCTGTCCTCATCCCTGTTTTAATTCCTGCCGCAGCCAGGCTTCATAAATCGCCCGCTGCTGCGCATTCACTTCTTTCATTCTGGTGACGCGATAAAGGTCGGGCGGTTTCGGCGCGGCGGTCAGGTCGAGCGTCATCATCCTGTCGCGGCGAAACACGGTCAACGCGACTCGCTCGCCCGCGCGCAGCATGGCCATGCGGTTATCGAAATTGTCAGCGTCAATGCGCAGCCCGTTGATCGCCACGACTTCATCACTGGCATTGACCCCGCCCCCGTAGGCCGGAGAGCCGGCCAGCACTTCGCGCACGACCGCGCGGTCGCCGTTCGGTCGGATGCGGAAGCCCAGCCAGCCGGGCTTTTCGCCCTGCTCCAGATAAGGCGAGGGCAGCCAGCCTTTATTGAGTTGCAATCCGGCCATCTGGAAGTAGCGATTGAAATCAACCTCTTCAGTGCCGCTGACGTAGCGGTTGAAGAAATCCGTCAGGTCGGCCCCGGCGACCTTTTCAAACGCTCCTTTCAACTCGCCTTCGGGAAAGCCCGTACCGCGCAGCGCGTAGTTCTCGTACAAATAGCGCATCACGTCATCGAGCGACTTTGCTCCGCTGGTGCGCGAGCGGATTTCGAGGTCGAGCATGAAGCCGAGCAGCGAGCCTTTGGAGTAATACGACATCTGCGAATTCACCGCGTTCTCGTCGGGGCGGTAAAACTTGATCCACGCGTCGAAACTCGCCTCTTCGGCGCTCTGCTCCTGACGGCCGGGCGTCTGTTCGTAACCGGCGATCTCCTGGGCGAGGCCTTCCAGATACTCTTCGGGCGTAATCAGCCCGGCGCGGCGCAGTTGCAGGCTGCCGTAATAATCCGTCACGCCTTCGGAGAGCCACAGCGCGCGCGTGTAGTTTTCATGCTCGTAATCGAAGGGCCCGAGCGCCTTCGGGCGGATCCGCTTGACGTTCCAGAGGTGGAAGTATTCGTGCGAAATCAGGCCGAGGAAGCGCACGTAATTGCGGCGCGGCTTGAATGAATCGGGGGCGGCCTCGCACGTCGTCGAATTCAAGTGTTCCAACCCGCCGCCGATGTTCGGCTGCAGGTGCAGGATGAAGGTGTAATGTTCGTAAGGCAGCCCGCCGAAAAGCTGCGCGCCCTGCTCGACGATCCTTGCGACATCTTCTTTGAGCCGCGCCTCGTCGTAATTGCCTTCGCCCCAGATGGCAATGCGATGGCGTTTGCCGCGCGCGTCAAATTCGAGCAGCTTGTGGGTGCCGACCTCGGCCGGGGAATCAACCAGAATGTCGTAGTTCGGCGCGGTGTAATAACCGTCGGCGTCCGGCGCCAGCGCGAGCGGCGTGGTCACCTGCCACCCGGCCGGCGCATTGACCTTCAAACGATACGGCTGATCGAGCGCGCCCCTGACGAACATAAACACGCTCGCGCCGTTGAAGTAAGCGTGGCTGGCGTCAAGGTGAGAAGTGCGAACGCTCAGTTCGTTCGCGTAGACGCGATAACTGACGGTGATGGTGCGCAGGCTGCCGTCGGCGTCGCCGGTGTAAATCAGCCAGTTGTTTTTACCGGTCTTTTCCCAGCGGATCGCGCTGCCGGTTTCGTCCTTCGCCGCAAAATCCTGGACGTTGCGCGCATATTCGCGTTGCAGATATGACCCCGGAGTCCACGTCGGCATCGCCACTTCGAGCTGCTTCGCCGCGACATTGCCGATGGAGAGTGAGACCTCGTAAAGGTGCGTGTGCGGCTGCGGGAATGAGATAGTGTATTGCAGCTTCAGTGCCGGAGCGGGTTGCGGTTGTGCCGCCTCCCTCGCTTTGGGTCTGACTTTCTGGGCGAGAGCCGGAACACTCATCAGCGCCGATGAACCGGCGACTGAAAAAATCAGCAGAACCAGCAGCCGGCGTGTTATGGCGGGAACACGGGGCCTCGACTTCGAAAGAAACATCATCGGCATTCCTCTGTCTCGGGAGTATCGGGTACAGTACCGCGAGCGTCGGGCGAGCGGAGACATCGCAACACGACTTCGCCTGATCTCCGCTCGCCCGACGCTCGCGGTACTGTACCAGTGTTAATGGTGAGCTTTCCTGCCTGAGCATCTTTGGATAGAATCCGGGCACGGCAAAGATAACACGCCGACGGGCAAAAGAACCACTTCGTCACGCATGACAAAACGCGCGTCACCTTTCCGATTCAGGATCACGCCAGAGATGGTGCTGGGGGCGTATTACGAGGGGTTATTCCCGATGGCCGAGGGCCGTGAGGGGAGCATCCACTGGTATCAGGCCTCGCGGCGGGCGCTCGTCCCGCTCGACGAGCGGTTCAAAGTCCGGCGCTCGCTCCGGCAGGCGATCCGCAAAGGCGGGTTCAGGGTCACCGTCAACACGGCTTTCGCGGAGGTGATTCGCGCCTGCGCCCGGCACGACGACAAAAAGGCCGACGGCGTCTGGCTGAGCGAGGAGATGATCGCGCTTTACATCGAGCTGCACCGACAGGGGCACGTCCACTCGGTCGAAGTCTGGCGGGATGACAAACTGGTCGGCGGTCTCTATGGCGTCGCGATTGGCGCGGCCTTCTGCGGCGAATCAATGTTCAGCCGCGAGCCCTATGCCTCACAGATCGCGCTCGTGGCGCTGGTCGAGCGGTTGCGCGAGCGCGGCTTCGAGCTGCTCGACGCGCAGATCAGGTCGCCGCACCTCGAGCAGTTCGGCACTTATGACGTTTCGCACGAGGAGTATCTGAGGCTCCTCTTCCCGGTCATTGCCCGCACCGACGTCTCATTCATCTGATTACCACAACCCGGAGACAAGACCATGTTCCGCAAACTCGCCCTGATGATTTGCGTCCTGCTGCTGGCTGTCGCGCTCGCAGTGGCCACCGGCACACGCACGAGCCGCAACGCCGAGCCCGACTGGGACAAGGCCACGCGGGAAGCCACGCAATACCTCTCCGAACTGATCAGGATCAGAACGACGCAGCCTGAAGGCAACGAACTCGACGCCGCGCGCTACCTCAAATCCGTCTGCGACCGCGAGGGCATCGAGAATTACACCTTCGAGAGCGCGCCCGGTCGCGGGAACTTCGTCGCCCGGCTCAAAGGCGACGGCTCGGCGAAACCGATCCTGGTGATGGCGCACCTCGACACCGTCGGCGTCGAGCCGAAGCTCTGGACGGTTGACCCGTTCGGCGGGCTCGTGAAGGATGGTTACATTTACGGGCGCGGCGCGCAGGACGACAAAAACATTATGGCGGCGGAGCTGGCCGCGTTCCTGCTGATCAAGCGTTCCGGCGTGTCGCTCCGGCGCGACATCATTCTGCTCGGCGAGGCGGACGAGGAGCAGGGGGCCGGACTCGGCATCGAGTGGATGATCAATCACAAGCCGGAGTGGGTTGACGTGGAGTTTTCGATCACCGAAGGCGGCACGGCCCTGCTCGACCCGTCGGGGAAGGTGCGCTTCTTCGCGATCCAGACGCAGGAGAAAGTCCCGCTCAACGTCAAACTCACGACCGCCGGCATTTCCGGCCACGCGAGCATCCCGCGCCCCGACAACCCGGTCGTGCGGATGGCGCGCGCGATCAGCAACATCGGCGCTTATGAAACGCCGGTGCAGCTGGACGAAACGATCAAAAAATTCTTTGCCGGCGTGGCCGCAGGTTCGACCGGAGAGGAAAAGAAGTTGTATGAGGTGTTACTGAAGGCCGCGTCAGCTTCACCGCCCGATCAGGATCGGCTGAAGCCTCTGGCGCGCGAAGTGGCCGCGCGGAATCTGCGTTTCGCGGCGCTGCTCCGCACGACGATTTCGCCGACGATCCTCAATGGCGGCTTTCAGAACAACGTCATTCCCGGCACTGCCGAAGCGAACCTCAACATCAGGCTGCTGCCCGGCGACACAAAGGAAAATGTCCTTGGGCAATTGCAGAAGGCGGTCAACGACCCGCTGATCACTTTCGCGCCGGCAAGAATGACTCGCAGCCCGCAGCCCGCCACGCCGGATGACACCGAGATGTTTCGCGCCTTTGAGCGGTCAGTCAAAGTCATGTCGCCGGGCACACCCGTGATGCCCTATATGTCCACGTGGGCGACCGATTCGTCGCAATTGCGCGGGCGCGGCGTCAAGGCTTACGGCGTGCTGTGGCCGAACACTCCCGAAGAGGAAGCCGGCTTCCACGGTAACGATGAACGCATCCGCGTTGCGAGCCTTGGCTTCGGCACGCAGCTGCTCTGGCGTGTGCTGATGGAAACGGCGGTGAAAAAATAGCCGCTGAACTGACATCTGATCAGTCAAGCAGGCCGAGAAACGTCGTCAGAATCCGTTCAGTAATCCCCCAGATCGGCCCCTGCGGGGACGGATACGCGGGCCTTTTGATGACCAGATCACCGAGCCGCAGGTGAAAGACATCTGACAGCCCCGCCTCTTTCAGTTGTCTGACCGGCAGCCAGAAGGCGTCGGCCACTTCGTCACTGAATCGCAAAGTGACCTCCCGCGGTGCGAGCGCGATCAGCGGCGTGATTTCGATCAGCGGCAGGCGCGGGTTGCTCGGGGCGAATGCTTCGAGCTGGCCGATAAAGCTCCCCCCGACATCCAGCCTGATCCCGACCTCTTCATAGGTTTCACGCGCCGCCGTGGCGATCAGATTGATGTCTTCGGCGTCGGCGCGCCCGCCGGGCAGGGCCAGATGCCCCGACCAGGGATCGCTCGGATGTTCGGCCCGCCGGATGATCAGCAACTCTCCTGCCCCTCCCTGCTCACGCAGCAATATCGTGACTGCGGCCTGACGCACGCGCTCCGGTTCGATTCGCACCTGGTCGTGGGGCCGCGCGCGCCGGCGGAGCTGACTGCAAAGCAACTGAAAATCATTCATCGCTGAGTCGCCGTTGACGGTCATTGAGTGAACCTTCCACTGATCACGGGGCACAACACTTGCTCAGATCATCTCACGAAGGGCATCGGTCTGCCAGAAGGTCAGATTGACCACAGTTCATTCAAAGAGACGAAGCATCAATCGTGGTTGTCACAGGACACCACTTATTTATCACAGAATGATCGGTGAAATGTAACGGGCATTACCCATAAAGGCGACGCGGTTGACGGGCCGACAGGGGGCCTGCGAAAACGTCATCAACTCAGATTTTTTTTCAGCAGGCATTGGGAACAACAGAGCAATGACTCGGAAGGATCAGGTGAAACAGGCATGAAACACGATAAAAGACGATATCTGCGCACGCTTTCGACGCTGGAAGTCTGGCTTGGGCAGGAAGGAATCTTCACGAGGAATGGCGAGCGCATTCGCATCCTTGGCGCGGGCGGGGCTTTCATCCAGACCAGGCAGCCTTACCCGCTGGAAAGCATGATGGCCGTGCGCTTCAGGCTGAAGGAGAATGAAGAGTTCATTACCTGTCATACCACTGTCCGCTCGGTCGAAGAAGGCCGCGGGGTGGGCGTCGAGTTTACGGATCTGACCAGGGACGAGCGGGCGCGCATCAAGGCCTTCGTCGAAGCCCAGCTCATCGCCGAGACGATGCGGAAGTCGGCGTACCTGCGAAAAGCCCAACAGGCCGCCTGAGCGAGCCAGGGCCACTTGCCGCTGGCAGTTCGATCAGCGACAATGCCGCTCGTTGAATGACTGATCATTTCTCCCACGCCGGTTTTTCGACTGGCGTGGGAGATTGAATTCGACGAGGACGCATTGCAACCATCGCAACCAGATCAACAGGCCACGGACAAAAAGCTCGCGCAGCAACTCCTCTACAGGGCAGCCGCTCACGCTTCGGTCGGCCAGCGCATGAAAGCCATCTCCGGGCAGCTACTCGGATACCCTTACATCGTTAACCCGCTCGTCGGCTCGCCCGAGGAACCCGAAGTCTTTGTCTCCACGCTCGCCGGCTTCGACTGCGTGACTTTTATGGAAACGGTGCTGGCGCTGGCGCTGGCCAGAAGCGCGGAAGAATACCCCGAACTGCTGCGCGAGATCAGGTATGTTTACGGTGAAGTCAGCTGGCGGAGCCGGCACCATTACACGGTTGACTGGGCGCGGCACAACGTCAGGCGCGGCTTCCTCGCCGACATCACGCGCGGCGATGACGTGATCGCCACGAGGAAAACACTCGACCTGATCGAACAACTCCCGCCGCGCATCGTCAGCTTCTCATACTTCCCCAAACGCAGACTCGGTCAGGTGAGCAGAGGGTTGCAGGACGGCGACCTGATCTTCTTCGTCTCGACGCGCAAGGGGCTGGACGTGTTTCACACCGGCCTGATCATCCGCGACGGCGAGCGCGTCCTGCTGCGCCACGCGGCGCGCAGCCGCGGCGGGGTGGTTGAGCAGGAGCTGAAAGAGTTCGTGGACGCAAACCGCCTGCCCGGTTTCATCGTCGTGCGGCCCCGCGAAAGATCGGCGTGGGAACACAAAGTCAGATAATCAGCCCCGGAACAGGGTTGGAGTGAATGAGCAGAATCAGCATTGCCTTCGAGCGGCGCGACCACAAGCCGGCGGAAGGCTTCTTTTCCGGCAGAGTCTTTCAGCAGGTGATTGAGTCGCTGAACACCGATTACCTGCTGCTCCCGCTGCCCGGCGGCGCGGTTGATTACAGCGAGCGGGCGCTGGAGCGGATGACGCAGGTCGCCGACGATTCCGGCGCCGGGATAGTGTACGCGGACTTTCGCGACCGTAATGGCGACGAGATTTCGGACCACCCGCTCGTTGATTACCAGCCCGGCAGCATCCGCGACAGCTTCGATTTTGGCGCCCTAGTGCTGGTCTCGCGTAAGGCCGCGCAGGCCGCGCTGCAAAAGCACGGGGCTATCCCTGATGACGTAAAGTACGGCGGCTGGTACGACCTGCGATTGAAACTTTCAGCAGATGCGCCAATAGTGCGCGTGCCCGAGCCGCTTTACACGCGCTCGGTCGTTGACACCCGCGCGAGCGGCGAAAAGCAGTTCGATTACGTTGACCCGCGCCAGCGCGACTACCAGATCGAAATGGAAAAGATCGTGACCGCGCACCTGCAACGCATCGGCGCTTACCTCGAACCGCAGTTTGCCGAAGTGCCCGAGCCGGGCGAAAAGTTTCCGGTCAGGGCCAGCATCGTCATCCCGGTGCGCAACCGCGTGAAGACGATTGCCGACGCCGTGCGCAGCACGCTCGCGCAGCAAGCCGATTTCGCCTTCAACGTGATCGTCGTGGATAACCATTCGACTGACGGCACGACGGACGCACTCAAACGAATCGCGGCGGAAGACGCGCGCCTCGTCCACCTGATCCCGGCGCGCACTGACTTAGGCATCGGCGGCTGCTGGAATGAGGCGGTCTACTCGCCGCACTGCGGGCGTTACGCCGTCCAACTCGATTCCGACGACATTTATCAGGACAAACACACGCTGGCGAAGATCATCGCGAAGTTCGACGAAGGCCGTTACGCGATGGTCATCGCCTCGTACACGCTGGTTGACTTCGACCTCAACGAGCTGCCGCCGGGCCTGATTGACCACCGTGAGTGGACGCGCGAGAACGGGCGCAACAACGCACTGCGCATCAACGGCCTGGGCGCGCCGCGTGCCTTTGACGTGACCGTGCTGCGAAAATTCGGGCTGCCGAATACGAGCTACGGCGAGGATTACGCCGTCGCCCTGCGCATCAGCCGCGATTACGAGATCGGGCGCATTTACGACTCGGTTTACCTCTGCCGGCGCTGGGGCGGCAACAGCGACAGCGCGCTGCCGCTCGCGACCGCGAACCGTTACGACTTTTACAAGGACTGGCTGCGCACGCTCGAAATCAGGGCGAGGCAGCAGCGCAATCTTGCACCGTAGGCTGTCTCTTTCTACAAAGGTCGGCTTCTTCCGCTTCGTAGGAGTGCAATGTTACAGATGGCGGTGGAAAAATATACCCCAGCTCCGCAGGAGCGGCATCTGCGACATTACGCTCCTACGGAGCTGGCTGGCTCTCTTCGCCGGCCAACTATAAACATTGCGCTCCTACGGAGCGGAAAACCCGAGTAGAAATCAACGCAAGGCAGTTTATGGTACATCTGTTTTCAGAAGGGTGTGCCAGTGGGTTGGGAACAGCGAATCGTCAGAGATGAAGAATTGAGGCCGTATCTGAGTCCGGCGGGGCAGGGCGAATTTCGCCGGCGCGTCTCTGCGCTCGTTGCGCAACAGCAGGCGACGTGGCCGATGCTGCGTGAGGCGACTGCCGGGCTCGATCAGGTTGAATACAGGACGCTCAACGTCCGCGAGTCACAGGTCATTGCTCAGTTCAACCCGCGGCGGATCGTCAGCACGGCTGCAAAAGTGGATGCCGCTTCGATCAGAGAGCGCCCCTGCTTTCTGTGCCCCGACAGCCTGCCGCCGGAAGAGAAGGGGATTGCTTTCGGCGGGGATTTCGTGATCCTCTGCAATCCGTTTCCGGTGCTGCGCAATCATCTGGTCGTCGCCCATCGCGAACACACGCCGCAGGCAATCGCAAATTGTTTCTCCAGGCTGCTCGATCTGGCCGAGCAACTGGGCGAGGATTACTTCGCCCTTTACAACGGCCCGGGCTGCGGGGCCTCCGCGCCTGACCACCTGCATTTTCAGGCTTGTGATCGCAGCCTCATTCCAATTGTCGGGGACATCGAAATCGGCGAGAGAAACTACATCCATTCTTCCGATCATCTCCAGTTATTTTCGCTTCACAACTACCGGCTCAACCTGCTGATCGCCCGTGGAGATGATCGTGACGCAATTGCGGGGTGGTTTGAGCGCGCGATTGGCCGGCTGGCCGAAATAACGCAGGCACAGGCCGAACCGATGCTCAACCTGGTGGTGATGTACGGGAGGGGCCGATGGACGGTGTGTTTCTTCCCGCGCGGCAAACACCGGCCCGCGTATTATTTCGCCGAGGGTGAGGCGAAGCTGACGGTCAGCCCGGCGGGGATTGATCTGGCCGGCGTGCTGGTCGTGCCTGAAGCCGCGCACTTCGCGCGGATCACTGAAGAAAACGCGGGGCAGATTTATGCGGAAGTGACGCTCGATGACGCGCGGTTCGCCGAACTGACGACTGCCCTCAGATGACTTCGCCTGATTTGATCGCCTTGCCCAGGTAGCCGGTCAGTGTCGACCGGGTGAACTGAAACTCAAAGTCGTCGTCCACCTCCCCGGTCAGGATCATCTTCCAGAAGGCCGAATGGAAAAACTTCGGCGCGAATCCCCGGATTGACTCAACTCTCAGCCCACTCTGCTCACACATCTGCCGCAACTCGGCGGGCTTGATGAAGAGCCGGAGGACGTGCAGATCGCGCGGGGTGTTTTTGACGAACCACTCGACTCCCTTGATCCCGATCAGCCACGAGATCGGATTGCGATTGAAGGTGTGAAAGAAAAACAACCCGCCGGGTTTGAGGACACGGCTGATTTCGCCGATCACCCGCGCCGGCTGCTCGACGTGTTCGAGCAGGTCCATCGCGCAGGCCACCTCGAATGTCCCGGCTGGGTAAGGCAGGTTGTTGGCGTCGCCCGTTTCGTATCTGACGCTTCCGGTCGCGTCATAATGCCGGGCGACTTCCAGACTCTGAACTGAAGCGTCGAGCCCGGTCACGGCAAACCCCTGCCGCGCCAGTTCGTTCGTCAGGAACCCCGCCCCGCAGCCGACGTCGAGAACGTTCACCGGGCGGTCAGCGAAGGCTTTCCGAATCTCATTCACGACCCACGGCGTGCGCGCGCGCGCCTCCGCCCGCAGGAGCGCGATTGGATCGTCTTTGGCCGTGTACCACCGCTCGCCGTAATGGTCGTAAATTACGTTGTTGACCTCGCCTTTGATCCGGGCTTCCATAGCAGGTTCCAGTAAACGAATTGATACAACGCGAACAGCGTGGTGAGCGCCGCGTTGATGACGAGAAATGTGTTTTCAAACCCCTCGTAGCGAATCCATCCGGCGAGTGCTGATGCACCGCCAGCGTATCGCGCCGGCCAGAGCAGGCCGGCGCAGATGAGGATCAGCGGGTGCAGCGCGAAGAGCATGGCGTGCAGCCAGTGTTCACCCGCCGCGCAAGTCTTCGCATGCACCCATTCGTCCTTGGTGACGAACAGGCAGGAGAAGACGCTCAGCCCGACATAAACCGCCACCGACGCGGGGGCCGGCGGCGCGAGCAGCACCCAGTACAAACAGGCCAGCACCGTCAGCGTATCCAGCGGGTGCCCGATCCGCTCCCACCGGGGCAGCTTTCGCCGCCAGTGAAAGTGGAATTCGTCCACCGTCATGCACAGCATCTGCGCCGCAAACGGGATCAGCAGGTAGCGTGAACTGAGCATCAGAGTTTCCTGAAAAGCGCCCCGGCAATGGTCAGGCCCGGCCCGAATGCCAGGCTGGCGACGAGCGTCCCGCCTTTGACATTCGCGTCTTCCTCCATCTCCGCCCAGATGTGCGGCAGCGTGGCCGAAGACATGTTGCCGCGCGCGAACAGCACCGCCCGGCTGGCCGCCACCTGCGCGTCATTCAGCTCAAGCAGCTGCTGGACGTGATCAATGATGCGCGGGCCGCCGGGATGCACGGCGAACAGAGTTTCTCCGGCCAGAGCTTCATAACTTTCACCCGCGTTCGCATAGAGCCGCGACAGGAAGCCGGGCAATTCGGCCGCGATCTTGTTGGGGACTTCGCGCGACAGGGTCATGCGGAACCCCCATTCGGAAAGCACCCAGGTCATATCTTCAAGCGAATCGGGCACTGACTCTTCACGAATCGCCAGCACTTCAAAAGCGGGCGCATGCAAATCGTCCGGCGGGTTTTCGCTCGTCGCCGTCGAATAGCGGATGTGCCCGTCGGCGAACAGGCTTTGCACGACCAGCTGTTCCGGCGAGTGATCCCGCGGGTTGAAATGGAGCGTACATAATTCGGTGTGGATCAGGTCGGCGCGGGGAGGGACATCGTTCTGGGGATTGACGAGCAGCCCCGCCGCGACGCGCAGGGCGGGCACGGCGGCGTAGCAGCCCATGTGATAAATCTGGGTCGCGCGCGTCTGCTGGTGCCAGCGTTTGCGATCAATCAGCCGCTGGATGGCACTCGGTGAGGCGTAGCCGGTGCAGGTGATGTGCAGTAAATCCGAGGGCGGGCGAGTTTCATCGGCGTAGAAATCCGCGACTGTGCGATTGGCCACCTCGGCAAAAAACTGATTGCGTTTGCCGATGCCGCATCCTTCCGCTGCTTCGGCGAGCGTGAAAATCTGCATCCTGTCCCACTCGGTGTGCAGGAAATCTTCAATTTCGGAGCGGCGCGTCCCGATGTGCTGCGGAGGGCAGCCGAAGCGTCTGACGAATCTCTCCATTCTGGCGAGCAGTTCCGGTCGCAGATCCTCACGCCCCTGCGCCTTCACTTCGGCCTGCGCATGCGCGGCGGTCAGCCAGCGGAAGCCCAATTCCTGCGAGCCGTGGTAGCGAGGCAGTTGAATCCTGAAGTCATAAAGTACGAGGCGATTCTTCAGCATGACCTGACTCCTCGGAAAACTCCCCGCGCAGGCTGTCAGTCCGCCCGGGCACTTGCCAGAGTTTTTGTTGCGGCAGCGACAGGCAGATTGTAATTCGCCCCGCGGTAAAAAACGAAAGCCCGCACCCTGGATGAAGGCGCGGGCTTTGGCGTGCGAACCGGAATGGCAACTGCGCTCAGCTCTGATGTTCAGGGTGCGTGCATCCCTTGAACTCCTTCAGGTAGGTGTTGCCCTTATACTCAAGCTCCTTGTGAATGCCGATCTCTGACGTGTAATAACCGTCAATCGTCATGTTCTTGATCGCCCTGAAGAATTTCTCTTCAGTGGTGGACGGCTTCATCTCGTTTTTGCTGATCTCGGTCAGGATGGCGATCTGCTCTTCCTTCGTGGCACCCGTGTAATCCTTCTGGTATTTCGTCTTACTCATCTGGTCCACCGCGGCCAGACCGTCGGTCCAGAGCTTCTTCGTCTCCGCCGGGGATTCGCTGATCATCAGGTCAATGAAAGCCGGGACTTCGGCGGCGATGGCGCCGGGCGAATGGTCGTCGGTCGGGATGATGTGTTCGGAGATCGTCGCGATCAGGGCCAGCTGCTGCTGGTTGAAAAATTTCGGCGCCGCCGCTTTGGCCGGGGCCTTTTTCGCCTGGCCGTGATTGTGTTCGTGATCGTGATCGTCGGCCCGCGCCTGCTGCCCAAGGATCGGCAGGCTGGCCCCCACGCCGACGCCGAGCGCGATACCTTTCAGGGCCTCGCGGCGAGTGAGATCATTCTTCACGTCCTTTTCGTCTGACATAATTTTCTGAGCCTTTCAGATAAGTGCGACCGGATTACTGAAGGGAAGTGACTGACCGGCGGCCCGCAGTCCAAACGCATATCAGCCGCGGCCTCAAAGCTGACAGACTGAATTATTCCCTGCCGTCCGTAAAAGTCAAGCTGGCGGCCACCAATCCTCATCCGTGGCCGCCAGCCCGGCTCGTCAATCGAGCGCCCGGCTATTTCGGGAACCCGGCGCTGGCCTTCACCTCATTGATCTGCAGGTTGTGGCGCATGTTGTGCAGCGGGAGGAGCAGCATCCACTGGTAGCCGTTCATGGTTTTGAAAACCGGGTGGTCGAACGTATGCGCTTTGACCGGCTGGTTATTCTCTTCGGCCGCCTTGATGGTTTTCTCGCGGGCCTCCTTGAAGCGGGTGATGAATTCGGCGCGCGTCAGTTTGCCCGCGGGCTTGAGCTGTTCGGGGGCCTGAGCCTTCTGCTCGCGGTTGAGCAGGGCTTTTTCGAGCAACTCGGTCTTGCCCTCAGTTTTACTTGCCCAGTCAGGATTCTCGGGGGCAGTCAGGACTCTTTCTTTCAACAGTGTGGTGATCAGGCCCTCGGAGAGCAGGATGTGTTCGCTGACCTCGCCCACCGACCATTTGTCGGGCGCGGGCTTGTAATTCCATTGCGCGTCGCTCAGGTTCTCGACCGCCTTGAGAGTCTCGTCGCGCGAATCCTCGAGCAGTTTGATGAGCTTCGCCCGTTCCTCCGAAGTCAGCGTGGCAGCCGCGCTGCCGGCGCTGTTTTTACCGCCTCCGGCCGTGTCAACCGGCTTGCCTGGCTTGTAATCGGCCAGCCACTCGACGTCAATCGAATCGGCCTTGCGCCGATCTCTTTCCGCGATCAGCCATTTGCCGCGCTCATTCCAGCCCTCGCCGCCTTCGGGTTTAAGGTGGCAGAAGGTGCAATCCTGCGCGCCGAATTTCACCGCCTGCCGCAGGAACGGTGGGTAGGAAGAGGCGCGCAGGGCCGAACTGAGCATGAGCAGCAATCCGCACACGACCACTGTGATTCTGAGCTGTCTTTTAGTCATCTGAAAATGTCTCCATATGATAGGTGGAAAAGTTATCTTACTCGCGATCCCCGCCGGGAATGAGACTGCGGAACCAGCGTCGGCGGCCCGGGTCGTCGGGCGAGAGCAGCACTCTGGAAAAGACCTGACTGGCGACCTTCTGTAAATCCTCCAGCCAGTCTTCATCAATCACGTAGGCGTGTTTGCCGACTTTCTCCAGCCGGCGGTCCGGGAACTGGTGTTCCCATTCGACGCCCAGCGCGTTGTGCCAGAACTCATTCCGACTTTCGATCTCGACCCTGATCCGGCGTGACATACCTGGGGGAATCTTAAACGCGCAGTCACGCTCGCGCAAGCAGGCCGACCGGGGACGCGGATCAGTCTGACTTATGCCGTAATAACTCCGGCCGGCGGCGCTGCCGCCTGTGAATTGTGGTTCGAGCCTGAAACTGATTGCGCCTGCCCCGACTGACGGACGCCTGGCGTCTGCTGTGCGGGTGAGGAACAATTTTCACCCTGGGCTGTTTTCAGTGCGAGTTGATGCAGGGCGACAGACACGCGGGACTCCGGGACGGCGTACGCAGCGCGGGTGGGTAAAAACTGACTACATGTCGCGCTCAGAGTCCCCGCGTCACTTCTTTTTCTCGCCCTTCTTATTCATGCCCCAGAGTTCTTTCATCGCCTCCGCGCCGGGGATTAGTTGCTCCCATAGTTGCGGCGCGCTGGCGCTCGTCTCCAGAAAGCCGCGAAAACGTCGGTCGAATTCCTCTTTCGTTTTCAGGTAGGCCTCGAAACTGCTCGCCAGATAGTTGCTGAAAAAATCCTTGGCCACGCCTTCCTGTGACCGGATCAGTTGCAGCAGAAATGGCAGCGGCAGCAGGTTCTTCTGGTTCTTCTCCTCGTCCAGAATCGCCTGGATCAGCACGGCCTTGGTGACGTCGTCCTGTGTTGACGAATCAATCACCTGAACGTCGTGACCGGCGCGGACGATGTTGATGATGTCATGGTAAGTGACATAGCTGCTCGTTTCAGTATTGTAGAGCCGGCGGTTACCGTAGCGTTTGATGACGACCCGGTCGGGCGCGCCTTCTTCAGCTGTTTCCTTCACCCTCTTCTTTGCGGTCTTCCTTGCCATAAATCTCCCGATGTTATCTTTCAGGGGACTTCCCTGAATCGCCGGGGCGATCATAACACAATTTTGCAAATGCGAATAATAGAATCAGGCCGCATTCCGGCCTGTGCAGATAAAGGCCTTAAAATCGCTTGCAGAAACGGTATATAGCCGGAGCTTATTTCTTTTCGCATTTGCGAGAAATCCTCTTGACAAGGGGGCCGTCTCCGATTATTCTCCCGCTCGCCGAAAACTTAACCGAGAGGTCTGGAGAGAGTTCATGATTCGCAAAGTGCGCGGGACAAACGTGGTGATCACGGGGGCGACGAGCGGGATCGGTCGCGCGACAGCGCTGGAATTTGTGAAGTCCGGGGCCCGCGTGGTGGTGGCCGGCCGGCGCGAGGAAAGGCTGCGCGAACTGGTCGGCGAAATCGAGGCGAAGGGCGGTGAGGCGCTCGCGGTGCGGGCCGACGTGGCGGATCAGTCGCAGGTCGAGAACCTGATCGCGAAATCCATCAAGCGCTTCGGGCGGATTGACACGCTCGTCAACAACGCCGGGGTCGGGATCGCGGCGAAGTTTGCGGATCAGACCATCGAGGATTTCAAGCGCGTGATGGAGGTCAATTTCTGGGGCGCGGTTTACGCCTGCAAGGCGGTCGTGCCGCAGATGAAAAAGCAGGGCGGCGGCGGCGTCATTATCAACGTCTCCTCGATCTTCGGCAAACGCGGGATGCCGTTTGAGACCGCCTACTGCGCCAGCAAATTCGCGCTCGCCGGATTTTCCGAGTCGCTCCGCGCCGAAGTGATGACTGAAGGCATTGACGTCAGCACGATCTTTCCCGGCGCGGTAGAAACCGAAATCTTTGAGGCCGCCGCGAACCAGACCGGGGTGGAGATCCCGAATTACACCCCGAAGTTTCCGGCGCGCGAGATGGCGCGGGTGATCGTGCAGGACGCCCGCTTCCCGCAGCCCGAAGTCGTGATGGCGCTCGACGCGGTGGCGATCAATTTCTTCAACAAACTGGCCCCCGGCCTCGTGGATCTGGCGCTCGGCTGGAGCGTGCCCTTCATCGAAGGCGCCCGCCGTGCTGCCTCTCCCGGGTCAGGGAGCCGGAAATCAGACGGCCGCGGCAACCTTTACAACACGGCGACACGAAAAGACTAACCACCAGGATTATGGCGACCAGAAAAGCTAACAATACCGAGCCTTCGGCCTGTGCGCAGAAGCCCTGGCTCAGGCATTACGATTACTGGGTTCCGGCGGAGGCCAATTTCCCGCGCCAGCCGATTTATCAGGTTCTCAATCTCGCCGCGACTCAGTTCGCTGACCGCCCGGCGACGGCTTTCTTCGGCGCGCAACTGACTTTCGGCGAATTGAAATGGCAGGCGGACAAACTGGCGACGGCGCTCGCGCGAATGGGCATCGGCAAAGGCGACCGCGTCGGCGTGATGCTGCCGAACTGTCCGCAATATGTGATCAGTTTTTTTGCAATCACGCGGCTCGGGGCGATTGTCGCGAACGTCAACCCGATCTACACGCCGCGCGAAGTTGAACACGTCGCGAACGATTCCGGGATGCGCGCCATCATCGCGCTCGACGCGCTTGCCCACGTCGTTCTCGGCCTTCAGGCGAAAACGGGGATTGAAAAAGTGATCACGACCAGCGTGCTGGCTTATTCGGCGAATCCGCAGTCCGCGCCGGCGACTCCCGAAGGCACGCTCTCATTCACCGAACTGATGGCGGGCGTGGAGAGGCCCGAGCTGCCGCGCGTCGAGATTGACGCCGAAGAAGATGTGGCGGCGCTGGTTTACACGGGCGGGACGACGGGCACGCCGAAAGGCGCGATGCTGACGCATTACAACCTCTACACCGCGGCGATTCAATGCGCCCTGTGGGCCGGGCCGCTGGTCGAACGCGGCACGGATCGGTTTCTGGTCGTCGTCCCTTACTTCCACGTTTACGGGCTGGTCGTGTGCTGTGTGTTTGGCGTGTGGCACGGCGCGATGCAGATCCCCGTGCCGAAATTCGATCCAAATGTGCTGCTCGAAGCAATCAATCAGCACGAGCCTACTTACTTCCCCGGCGTGCCGACGCTCTTTATTTCGCTGCTCAATCACCCGGCAGCCGCCGCGAGCAAACTCGGTCGCGTTCGCCGCTTCAACAGCGGCTCGGCACCCCTGCCGGTTGAGGTCATTGAGCAGTTCGAGCAGCTGAGCGGCGCGATGCTGTTTGAAGGTTTCGGGATGACAGAGACGACCGCGATCAGCACTTCGACTCCGGCGCTCGCGAAGCGCAAGCCGGGCAGCATCGGACTGCCGGTCACCGGCGTCGAGTGCAAAATCGTTGATCTGGAAACCGGCGAGCGCGAACTGCCGCAGGGCGAGGAGGGCGAACTGTGCGTACGCGGGCCGATGGTCATGAAGGGTTACTGGAACAAGCCCGAAGAGACGGCGCAGGCGTTGCGTGACGGCTGGATGTACACGGGCGACGTCGCGCGGATGGACGAGGACGGGTACTTTTACATCGTCCAGCGCAAGAAAGACATGCTCCTTGTCAGCGGCTACAACGTCTACCCGAACGAAATCGAAGACGTACTCTTCACGCACCCGGCGGTACAGGAATGCGCCGTGATCGGCGTCGCTGACAAGTACCGCGGCGAAGCGGTCAAGGCCTTCGTCGTGCTGAAGTCGGGCGCGCAGGCGACGGGCGAGGAGCTGATCGAATACTGCCGCGAGCGGCTGGCGAAGTACAAGGTTCCGTCGTTCATCGAATTCCCGGCGACCCTGCCCAAAAGCGCGGTCGGCAAAGTGTTGCGCAGAGAATTGCGCGAGATGGAAGAAGCAAAACGCAAATTGAATTAACCAGAACTGCACTATTCAACCTGGAAAGGAAAAAGTCATGGCAAGCAAGGCAAAATCAACCAAGGATAACGGGCACGCGAAGGCGCCGGAAACGGCTCAGGCGACCGAGTGGGCGAAGCAGGTCGTCGAACACCTCGTGGACGCTCAGAAGAAGTGGATCGAGATCACCTCGCAGCAAAACGCGCTGGTGATGAAAGCCATCGAAGAAGGCATGACCTTCTACCGCACCGCGCCGACCCCGGCGCTCGGCGAGTGGGCGCGCCAGGGCGTCGAAGGGCTGGTCGAAGCGCAGAAGCGCTGGTCAGAGATCGCCTCGCAGCAGAGCCGCCAGATGTTCGAGGCGATGACCGAGGGTCTCAACGTCAACCCGGCGGACGTGATGCGCACCTTCTCGGATTACGCCGGACAGGGGCTGGAGACCATTGTCAAAGCCCAGACGCAGTGGCTCGATTTCGCCGCGCAGTCGAACGCGCAGGCGATCAAGGCGATGAAGGACGGGCTCGGGCTCGACGAGTCATCGCCCGCGGCGGCGCTCGCCGATTTCGCGCAGCAGGCCGTGACCAATTACGTCGAAGTGCAGAAGCGCTGGCTCGACCTGGCCACGCAGCTTCCGTTCATTCGTCCGGCGAAGTAAGCACGAAACCACAAGATGAATGATGAAGGATGACGGGTGCTGGTGAAGGATGGCAGAAATCATTTTTCTGATTTATCCTTCACCAGCATCTTTCATCCTTCACCTTTTTCAGGAGACACCCATGGCCACAGCCTCGAAGCGAACTTATCCCTGGACGACAGACGTCGAAGACCGGCAGGTCACGCTGCGTCTGATGGAGCGCAAAGACCTCGAAAACTCCGTCAGGTTCGCGCGCGAGCTGCCCGAAAATGACCTGATGTTTCTGACGACTGACATCACTGACCCGGAGGCGATGGAGCAGCATTTGCGCAGCGTCGAAAGCGGTCAGACGGTCACCGTGCTGGCCGAAGCGGATGGCCGGTTCGTCGGCTACGGCAGCCTGGCGCACAGCCTGCCGCACTGGACGCGCCACCTGGGCGAAATCCGCCTGCTCGTCGGCCCCGAGATGCGCGGCAAAGGGCTCGGCAAAATTCTCGCGGGAGAGGTTCTTTCGCTCGCGCACGAACGCGGGTTGCAAAAAGTCGTGGCGCGCATGGCAGTCGAACAGCGCGGCGCGGTGCAGGTTTTCGAGCGGCTGGGATTCAGGGCTGAAGCACTGCTCGCCGATTTCGTCATGGATCGCGCGGGACGCACGCACGACCTGATCGTGATGACTCACGACGTGACTGGCCTGACCGAGTAACCAATTCCCTATGCGAGAACTGCAACCACTCGAAACGGAATTTTTCCGCAACCTCAACCGGGTTATCGAACCACTCGTGCGCGCGGGCTTCGGCAACCCGGTGTTGTGGCCGACGGGCACGATTGTCGTCGAAACCAGCGGGCGCAGGACCGGGCGCAGATATGACGTCCCGGTCGTGGCCACGCGCTTCGGCGAGCTGTTCGTTTTCAGCACCGTCCGCCGCCACTCGCAGTGGGTGAAGAACCTCGCCGCGAACCCCGAAGTCAGATACTGGATGGCCGGTCAGTCGCGCGCAGCCAGAGCTTTCGTCTTCGCGCCTGAAGTGGAAAGTTTGCCACCCGACAGCCTGCCTCTGCAGGTCGGCTGTCTCGCCAACATGCTCAGGCAGCAAAGCAGCCTGCTCGGAATCAGTTTCGCAATTCTTGCTCCCCGCAGTTGAAGCGTGAACAGGAGAGATGAACGACTATGGCAACCGCTCCCACACAAGCACCAGCAAAGACGAAATCACCAACCCAGAAAAAACTCGCGCCCGGCCCCAAAAGCGGCACGCCCGGCGATCAGCTTGTGGCGATGAGCCGTGACCCGCTGAAATTCCTGCTCAAGGTCGCGCACGACTATCCCGGCGTTGCCACTTTCAAACTCGGCCCGCAGCGCACGTTCCTGCTCAGCCATCCCGATTACGTCGAAGACGTGCTGGTCGCGAATGACTGGAATTTCATCAAGGGCCGCGGCCTGCAGCGGGCGAAGAAGGTGCTGGGCAAGGGCCTGCTCACGAGCGAAGGCAATTTTCACCGCCGCCAGCGCCGCCTCGCGCAGCCGGCGTTTCACAAGCAGCGCATCGCCGCTTACGCTGGTGTGATGGCCGATTATACTGCACGCACGCGTGACCGCTGGCAGGCGGGCGAAACGCGCAACATCGCCGAAGAGATGATGCAGCTGACGCTGGCGATTGTGGCAAAGACCTTGTTCGATGCCGATGTCCAGGCCGAGGCGAAAGAGATCGGCCAGGCGCTGACCGAAGTGCTGGAGATGTTTTCCACCTTCACTTCGCCGCTGACCGAGATTCTCGACAAACTGCCGACCCCGAAAAACATCCGCGCCCGCAAAGGCAAGGAGCGGCTGGATGCGACGATCTTTCGCATCATCGAAGAGCGGCGCGCGAGTAGCGAGGATCGCGGCGACCTGCTCTCGATGCTCATGATGGCGCAGGACGCCGAAGAGGGCAGCGGCGGGATGTCGGATCAGCAGCTGCGCGACGAAGTCATGACGCTCTTCCTCGCCGGGCATGAAACCACCGCGAACGCGCTGACGTGGACGTGGTACCTGCTCTCGCAGCACCCCGACATCGAAAGGAAATTCCACGCCGAGCTTGACGCGGTGTTGCAGGGCAGACTGGCGACCGTGGAGGACGTGCCGAATCTTTCTTACACGGAGAAGGTCTTTACCGAAGCAATGCGCCTGTACCCGCCCGTCTGGGTGATGGGCCGCCGCTCGGTCAGCGCCTGCAAAATCGGCGGCTACCACGTGCCTGCCGGTTCGATCATATTGCTCAGTCAGTACGTCATTCACCACGACGAACGTTACTACCCTGACCCTGAAAAATTCGACCCCGAACGCTGGACGCCGGAGGCCAGAAAGTCGCGACCGAGATATTCATACTTCCCCTTCGGCGGCGGCCCGCGCCTGTGCATCGGCGAGCCGTTCGCGTGGATGGAAGGCATCCTGCTGCTCGCGGCAATCGGGCAGAAATGGAAGCTGCGCCTGACGCCCGACCAGCAGGTCAAGCCGCAGCCGCTGATCACGCTGCGCCCGCGTTACGGGATGAAGATGGAGCTTGAGCGCAGGTGAACAGATGTAGTTGTGCGTATGAGTGAACCGGCAGTAACAATTGATCTGAGAGATTTTCTTCGGACTGGAGAGTTCGGTTCCATCAGGTTTGGAATGGCTCGCGAAGAACTGCAATCCCTGCTCGGCCAGCCTGACATGATTTCTTCGCAGAAGCGCAACGATAAAAATCCCACGCTTCTTAAATATGGTGACGTCGAGTTTTACTTCATCAGTTCGGAAGATAATCGTCTCTGTACAATCTTTCTGGATCACTTTGATGTTCCGAAGGGGAACCAGAAACTCAGGCTTGATCCGTGGATTTTGAAGGGAGGGCTTTCACGCCCTGAAGCCGAGTCCGGATTGACTGATGCCGGGATCACTTTCCGGGTTGTTGCTCTTCCTGACTCGACAATGGAAGGGATAGTTACGTCAGCAGGAATTGAGCTTGGATTCTGTAAGAATTCAGATAACGAATACGAGCCACCAGCAGGCTTATATTCCATATGTCGCTCGCTGCTTGACGAGATGGTCACTCATCAGCCCACTAAACAAATCTCCATCACCATACCTGAAGAAGAATACATAAAGATCCGGCGTGAGGCGGTCAGACGCCGCCGGAAAATATCGAAACTTTGTAGTGAATGGGTGATTAAAAAGGCTGCAACGTTACCCGAAGAGTAAGACGGAGAACCACCATGTCCACTCCCCAACTTAACTCCCGCCTCTCCTCAATGGACGCGAGCTTCCTGTACTTCGAAAAAAAGGAAGCGCCGCTCCACATCGGCAGCGTCAGCGTCTTTGAAGGCGAAATCCCATTCGACGATTTCGTCGCGATGATTGATTCCAAGATGCACCTGCTGCCCCGTTACCGGCAGGTCGTCGCGCCCGACCCGTTCAACCTCGGCCACCCGACGTGGGAGTTCGATCAGAATTTCGACATCCACAGGCACATCTTCAAAGTTCAGGTTGATGCGCCCGGCACTGAGAAAGAGCTGATTGAACTGGCGGGCCGCATCTTCACGCCGATGATGGAGCGCAACAAACCGCTCTGGGACATTTATCTGGCCTACGGTCTGGAAGGCGGGCGCACCGCGATGATCGCCCGCGTGCATCACTGCATGGTTGACGGCGTCTCCGGAGTTGACCTGCTCAAAATCATCCTGGACTTTTCTCCCGAACCGCCGCCGCCGCCGCCGCCACCGCAGGCCGTGCCGAAACCGCCGCAGCCCGACCCGACGCGGCGGCTCTTTGATTCGATCCTGGGCGGGATGCAGGAAGGCATGAACCGGTGGATGGAATTTCAGAACGGGCTGCTCAACCTGACGCAGGCGCTGGCCGATCAGCAGGCGCGCGCTTCAATGCAGAACATCGGCAGCGAGCTGCCGAAACTGATCACCCCGGTTTCGCCGATGCCGTTTAACGGGCCGGTCTCGGGCAATCGCAAACTGGTCTGGAATACCTTTTCATTTGCCGAGGCACGCGCGATTCGCGCCGCGCTCGGCGGCACGGTCAATGACGTGGTGCTGACCGCGCTCTCGGGTGCGGTTGCCCGCTACGTCGAAAGCCACGGGCAGCAGACCGCGGGTCGCAGCCTGCGCGTGATGGTTCCGGTCAGCCTGCGACAGGAAGACAAACGCGGCGCGCTCGGCAATCTGGTCTCGATGCTGCCTGTCGAAATCCCGCTCGATATACGCAACCCGATTGAGCGGTTCCGCTTCATCAATCAGAAGACCGTCGCGATGAAGAGCGGGCGCGTGGCTGAGAGTCTGAATCTGTTTACGGCACTGATGGGCATTCTGCCCGCGCCGGTGCAATCGCTCGTGGGCGCGCTCTCGACCGCGAACCTTCCGCTGCCGCCATTCAATATGGTTTCGACCAACGTGCCGGGGCCCCAAGTCCCGATGTACGCGATGGGCAAACGGATGGTCGCTTATTACCCGTACGTCCCGGTCGGCTTCGGCATCGGCTGCGGCTGCGCGATTATGAGCTACGATCAGCATCTTTATTTCGGACTGACGGCGGATGCGCAGGCGATGCCCGATGTCGAGCGGCTCAGGGATTGTCTGTACGAATCGTTTTATGAGCTGCGACAGGCCGCCGGGGTCGAAGAGATCAAGCCGCAGGTGATGAAGGCCAAAGCTGCTAGTGGGTCTTCAAAGACAGGGCGCGGCCGGAAAAAGTCAGAAGATAAAAGCTGAGGATTGAAACAGGTGTCCGGAGGATGCAGCCATGGCTCTCCCTCGTTTTCTGATGCGCCGTATGGCGCTTGCTTTTGCGATTACTCTCAGCCTTGTTCTTTCCGGCCACGCTCAGGCGGCGCGTGGCCGAACGGTTCGCGTCACGCTGCTTCAGGTCAATGACGTCTACCAGATCTCGCCCGTGGATAAAGGCAAAGCCGGCGGCCTTGCCCGCCTCGCCACGCTGCGAAAGAAGATTGCCGCCGAATCGCCGAACACGCTCTTCCTGCTCGCGGGCGACACGCTCTCACCTTCAGTCGCCTCGAATATTTTCAAAGGCGAGCAGATGATTGCCGGGTGGAATGCCGCCGGCCTGGATTACGCCGCGCTCGGCAATCACGAATTCGATTTTGGCGATGAGATATTGATCGAGCGGATGAAGGCATCGAAATTTGTCTGGCTGGCGGCGAATGTGGTTGATCGCCGCACGGGCAGGCCGTTCGGCGGCATGCCGCCTTTCGTCGTCCGCCAGTTTGGCGGCGTCAGGGTGGGGTTGTTCGGATTGCTGACACCTGAAACGAAGCACGCGTCGAATCCCGGCAAAGACGTGCTGTTTCTCGACCCGAATAAAACCGCCGCGCGCATCACGCGGCAGTTGCGGGCGCGCGGGGCGAAAGTCGTCATCGCCATCACGCACCTTTCGATGGCTCAGGATAAGGAACTCGCCCGCGCCGCCCGGCTCGACGTGATCATCGGCGGGCACGAACATGAGGTGCTGCAATCGCAATCGGCAGGCACGCCGATCTTCAAGATGGGTTCGGACGCGCGGCTGCTGGGCCGGATTGACCTGAATATCTCGGCGCGCACCGGCAGGCTTGAGACGATTGATTTCGCCGCGATTCCGGTGGATGACAAAGTGGCTGATGAGCCTGCTGCTGCGGCGGTCATCGGCGAATACGAAAAGCAGCTTTCTGCCAAGCTCGACCAGCCCGTCGGTCGCACGACGGTCGAACTCGACGCGCGCGGGAAGACGGTGCGGTCGCGCGAAACGAATCTGGGCAGCTTTATCGCCGACGCTTTTCGCAAGGCGACCGGCGCGGATGTCGTCATCTTCAACGGCGGTTCGATCCGATCCGATACGACTTACGGCCCCGGCCCACTGACCAGACGCGACGTCCTCACGATCCTGCCTTTTGAAACTCCCATTGTGAAAGTCGAAGTGAAGGGATCGCTCGTCCGCGCGGCGCTCGAACACGGCGTGGCGCGCATCGTCGAGGAGTCAGAGAACGGCAGATTCCCTCAGGTATCCGGCTTGCAATTCGTTTATGATGGTCGTCGCCCGGCGGGCTCGCGCGTGGTGAGCGTGACGGTCAACGGACAGGCGCTGGATGACGGCCGGACATATACGCTCGCTTCCGGGACGTATCTGCTCGGCGGCGGTGATGGCTATTCGATGTTCAAGGGAGTACGCTACTTGATCAAGCCGGAAGAGGCGAAGGTTGACGCCGTGATTTTGGGTGACGCCATCGCGGCGGCGGGAGAGATCGCGCCGCAGGCCGACGGGCGCATCAAGAGGCTCGACGCGCCGGCCGGGCGGTAATTCCGGGCCCTGAGTTACCGACGGCTCCCCGGCAAAAGATCCATCAGGGAGGCACTGGTTATGTCTGTCTCAGCACAATCGTTTCACAGGGAGCGCCGCTCGTCCGACCGACCGCTCTGGCGCGAGGCATTTGTCGGGCTCGAATGGCTGGCCCTGCGCTCGTCGCCGGTGTTTTACGGCCTCGGCGTGCCCGAAGGCGATAAGTCCGCGGTCATCGTCGTTCCCGGGTTTATGGGGACTGACCACTATCTTTATGAACTTTACTCCTGGCTGCGGCACGTCAATTACAAACCTTATATGTCGCGCATCGGCTGGAATGCCGAATGCCTGGACATTCTGGTTGATCGCCTGTCAGAGACTATCAAAACAGCTTATGCCGAAACCGGCGGCAGGGTTCATCTGATCGGCCACAGCCTTGGCGGAATCCTGTCGCGCTCGGCTGCCGCACAGAACCCTGAGCTGGTCGCTTCGGTCATCACGCTCGGCTCGCCGTTCCGCGGCATCTGCTCTCACCCGCTCGTGCTGGCGACGGCCGACAGAGTCCGTGATTATATTATGAGCCAGCCGGGTCGCCGCGAGAGCCAGCCCGATTGCTACACCGGCCATTGCTCCTGCCAGGCAGTCTGCGCGCTGCAATTCTCGTTTCCCGCTTCAATTCATCAGACCGCGATCTACACGAAGACCGACGGGGTCGTGGACTGGCGCGTGTGCGTCAACGAAGACCCGAACACTAACTTTGAGGTGACCGGCACCCACGTCGGCCTGGTCTTCAATCCGTCGGTCTATCAGTTGATCGCCACACGCCTGGCGAGCATCAGGACATGAGAGAGACTGCCACCGAAATCAAAGCCGCACCGCCGATGAGGTCCGTGAAAGTATTGATACTCGTGTCAATCTGCCTGCTGACGGTGCTGCTCGCGAATTGTGTCAGCGAGGGCGTGACGAACAGGCTCAAGGGGCTTGACCGGAAGGATGTCGAGATTGAAAAGAAGCTCGAACTCCAGAAGCCGACGATGGCGGAGCTGATGAACGGGATTCAGGCCCATCACGCCAGACTGTATTTTGCCGGGCAGGCGGGGAACTGGAGACTGGCCGAACACGAGGTGCAGCTGATCAAAGCGGAACTGGAAAAAGCCGGGAAGCTGCACGATAAGTGGGAGGACGTGCCGAAGCCGCTGAGCGTGCTGATCCCGCTGATCACCCATGCCGAAATCGAAAAGATCACCGATGCGATCAAGGCCGGGGACAAGCGGCAGTTCACGGACAGCTTTCAAAACCTGACGAAGGATTGCAACACCTGCCACCAGGCGGCGAAGCGTGATTTCATCATCATTCAGATCCCGACGCAGCCCGGCCATACCAACCTGCAGTTCAAGGCGCCTTAGGAGGGCCGCCCGAGGCTCTCCCGGAAAATGGCGCCGCACTTCATCACGGCCCGATGCTCGATGAAATCTTACGCCTTTTGCCCGACTGGGCGCTGATTGTGGCGCTGGCCGTCTGCGGCGGCAGTTACGTCGCACTGCTCCTGACGGCCCGGACCCGGGCCAGTCGTCTGCTTTATCTCTGCGCCGCTGGCGTCATCGCCGTCACCGTCCTGTGCCTGACTGTCTTGTGGCGGCGCCCCATTCGCGCGCTGGAATACGCCGCCGGCGCTTTTCTGACGACGGCGTTTGGCACGATCATCGCGCTGACAGTCCGGGGAATCATGACGCGCCGGCCATTCTCCGGTGGACGCAAATTTACCACGGCAGAACTCAGGCGCATCGAAGAGCAGAAGCGGGAATGGGAAGAAAAGAAACGCCGCATCCATGAAGAGATGGAGCGCCACCCGGTCAAGCGCAATTACGTCGCGCTATGGGATTATGGGCAACTGATCACGGATGAGGAAGTCGAGGGCTATGAAAAGCTATCGCCGCCCATCAGGGCGATCGTGGAGGCGGAGATCAAAGCCGGGAACAGGATCAGCCGGATCACAGTGCAGCAGGGAACCCGGGTGACAGTCCAGCTGAGCAGAGGCTTTCTGGTGAAACATCAGGTCAGCGGCGACATTGTTTTTGATGATGTGAGGATCTCACCGCACGAGTGGTGCGGCGAATACACCGACAGGAACTCCGGGCATCGCGTGACAGAGTAGCAGCTCCGGCGGGAAATGTCTGATGACCGGGCAGCCCGACGCCGCGTCAGACGATCTGACTGATGACGTTGCCTCCGAAATCGGTCAGTCGCTCATTGCGTCCGTTGTGCAGGAAAGTCAGTTTCCACTGATCGAGCCCCATCAGGTGCAGCATCGTCGCGTGAAGGTCGCGCGGGTGATATTTCTCCCCCACCGTGCGGAGCCCGATCTCGTCGGTCTGCCCGATCACCTGCCCGCCTCTCACCCCGCCGCCCGCCATCCAGATCGTGAATGCCGTCGGGTTATGATCGCGGCCCCTGCCGTTCTCCGAGACCGGCGTGCGGCCGAATTCTGATGCCCAGACGACGAGCGTTGAATCGAGCATTCCGCGCCGCTTGAGGTCTTTGAGCAAGGCGGCGACGGGCTGATCCGTCCAGCGGCACATCTTTTCGTGATTGCCTTTGATGTCATCGTGGGCGTCCCACTGCGTACTGACCGGGCCGCCGCCGGAAAAGAGCATGACAAAACGCACGCCGCGTTCGACCAGCCGCCGGGCGAGCAGGCACCGCGTGCCGAATTCTTTCGTCCCGGTATTGTCGAGGCCGTAGAGCTTCTTTGTCTCCGCACTCTCCTTGCTGATGTCCACCGCCTCCGGCGCGTGCTGCTGCATGCGGAAGGCCAGTTCATACGAAGCGATGCGCGCGGCGAGTTCGTTGTCTTCGGCCTGAAGATTCATCTCATTCATCCGCCGGAGAAAATCGAGCAGGTGCCGTTGCTGCCTGCCGCCGATCTCCCTGGGCGGCGCGAGGTGCAGGATCGGCGCCGAGCCGTTGCGCAGCTGCGTGCCCTGATAGACCGCCGGCAGGTAACCCGCGCCCCACATCGGCGCGCCGCCTTCGGGCAACCCCTCGGGCTGAGTCAGGACGCAGAACGCGGGCAGGTTCTCACTCTCGCTGCCGAGGCCGTATGTCACCCAGCTTCCCAGGGAAGGGTGCGCGGCCAGCGTGCGCCCCGAAGTCATCTGATACATCGCCGGGGCGTGGACGAAGCTTTCGGTGTAACACGAGCGGATCACCGCCAGATCGTCAATGCACGTCGCGACGTGCGGGAACAGGTCGGAGACTTCGATGCCTGATTGCCCGTACTTTTTGAATTTCCAGTGGCTGCCGAGCAGCGGCGTGCCGGCCTTGACGAACTGGCTTTTGATCTCGCCGAACGACGGCGGCAGCTGCTGGCCGTGCAGGCGGTCGAGAGTCGGCTTCGGGTCGAAGGTTTCCATCTGACTCGGCGCGCCGACCATAAAGAGAAAGATCACGGCTTTCGCTTTCGGGGCGAAGTGCGGTGCTTTCGGCGCAAGCGGGTTGACCGCGGGCGCCTTGTCTTTCGCCTGACCCCTGTCCGCGGCCTCAGCGTCACGCGCGAGCAGGGAAGCGAGCGCCAGCGCGCCGAAGCCGTTGCCGGCGCGGAAGAGGAAGTCGCGGCGATTCGTGGCGAGCGGGATGTGTGATTCGTGGCGGTACATGACGTTTCAGCGGGAAGGTGGCAGATTGCGTGAACGTTGCTGCCCGGGACAGCGCCAAAGATAAATCCGCATTGCTCGCGGTAAGTATACGGCGATCCGCGCCGCGCGCAAGCCTGACAGCGCTCTTTCCTGCCGCCCTGTGAGGCGTCGGGCGTCGTGAGGTCCTGCGGCATCAGCTTGAGTTCACGCCCGGGGCGGTGTAATGTAACCGCAATCGGCGGTCAGACCAGAAGACCAGATGATCAGCAGCTTAGAGGATGGAGGTTCCTGAATGTTCCAGCGGGTACAGCGTCAGCCCCGGATGTACGAGGAAGTGGCGAGGCAGATCAAGGCGGCGATCCTGACGAACCATCAGCGGCCCGGCGACCAGCTGCCGCCGGAGCGCGAGCTGATTGAGCGCTTCGCCGTGAGCCGCTCGGTCATCCGCGAGTCGCTCAAGGTGCTGGCCGAAAAAGGGCTGATCGAGATCATCCCCGGCAAGGGCGCGTTCGTCTGCGAGCCCGCGTCGGGCGCGGTACGCGACGCGCTGCACCTTTACCTGCGGCGCCAGCGCGATGAGAGTTTCGCGCGCAACCTGACCGAAGTCCGCCAGCTCCTCGAAGGCGAGACCGCCACGCTGGCCGCGGAGAGGGCCACGGCCGAGGATCTGAAAAAGATCGAAGCCGCGCTCGCCCGGATGGAGGCCGAGAAAGACAACCTCGAGAATTTCGCGCAGGCCGACCTGCAATTCCACCAGGCGCTCGCGGCAGCCACGCACAACGACCTGATGGAACTGCTCCTCCACCCCGTGGCCGGGGTGCTGACAGATTTGATGATGCAACTCTCCCCCCTGCCCAAGGCCCGCGACGAGGCGATCAGACACCACCGCAGCATCCTGCGCGCAGTCAAGCGCAGGGATGCGACTCAGGCGCGCCGCGCCATGCACGAACACCTCGGGCAGTTTGAAAGACGCTTCAGAGAATACCAGGCCGTCAGACAGTCGCTGCCAAAACCCGAATAGCGCCGGCGTCTGTTGCCCCGCAGGCGACAGCCAGGGCGTCACTCCATCAACTCACTTAAGGGGACTCCCGCCCGCGGCGGGAGTACTCAGAAAGGAAGTTCAAAATGACACGAGATCATTATTGGCGAATGCCTGCCCTTGCTGTCGCAATCCTCATGCTGATGATGACGGGCTTTGCGCAGGAATTTCGCGCCACTTTAACCGGGCGCGTGACGGACGCGGGCGGCGCGGCAGTCCCGTCCGCGAAAATCACCGTCAAAAATCTGCAAACCGGCGAAGAGTTCAGCGCCACTTCAGGCGGCGACGGTAATTACACGCTGCCCTTCCTGATCCCGGGTACAGCGTGACGGTCGAAGCGAGCAACTTCAAGAAGGCGATCAACAGTAATCTGACGCTGCACGTCAACGACAAGGCGACGCTCGATTTCATGCTCGAAGTCGGGCAGCTGGAGCAGACGATCAATGTCACCTCCGAAGCCCCGCTGCTCGAACCCGACACCGCCACGCGCGGGCAGGTGATCGAGAACATGCGCGTCAACGAGCTGCCGCTCAACGCCGGGCGCAACCCGATCATGCTGATCAACCTCGCGCCCGGCGTCCAGTTCAGCGGCAACCCGCAGTTCTTCCGCCCGTTCGACAACGGCGACAACGTGCAGTTTTCGATTAACGGGGGCCTCGTGCGCCACAACGAATACCTGCTCGATGGCGCGCCGAACAACGCCGTGACCGACGCCGACCTGACGCGCACGCGCAGCAGCAACAACATCGCGTTCGTGCCCCCGTGGACGCGACGCAGGAATTCAAGGTGATGACCAACACGTATGACGCGCAGTACGGGCGCACTTCAGGCGGCATCATCAACGTCACGACGAAATCGGGCGGCAACGACTTTCATGGCGTCGGCTACGAATTCCTGCGCCGCTATCAACTCGACGCCAACCCGACCCAGAACAACCGCAACAGGCGCCCTCGCTTCGGGGTGGAGCCGGGGACGGGCAGGAATCTCGGCGGCCACCTGCTCGACGATTACGGCGGGACGCTGACCGGCCCCGTCTTCCTGCCGCGCTTCGGCGAAGGCGGCCCGGTCGTCTACAACGGCCGGAACAAGACCTTCTTCCTCTTCACATTCCAGGGCTACCGCGAGAACGCGCCCGACCCGGGCACGACTTCCGTGCCGACGCTGCTCGAACGGCAGGGCGACTTCTCGCAGTCGGGCATCAACATCTACGACCCGCTGACGACGCGGCCCAACCCGGCCTTCGACCCGACCAAACCGAATAGTACGAGCAACCCGCAGTTCCTCCGCGATCAGTTCCAGTTCAACGGCAGGCTGAATGTTATTCCGACCGGCCGCCTCAACCCTGTCGGGCTGGCGGTTGCCACGGCGTTCCCCACACCCAACGTCGGCACGGCCGGGGCCCGGTTCAATAACTTCCTGCTCAGTCCCGGGCTCGGGACGGAGAAGTTCCGCTCCTGGGTGGGCCGCGTGGATCAGAGCTTCGGCGACAAAGAGCGCATGTTTTTCCGTTACGTGCATAACCGCCGCGACCAGTTCGGCTTTGGCGATAACCGGCTGCCGGTCACGAGCCTCGGGCTTGACGCGCAGGACCCGCTCATCCGCCTCAATGACGGCGCGGTGGTGGATTCGGTGACGACACTCTCGTCCCGGACCATCATTGATCTGCGCGTCGCGTACACGCGCTTCATCCAGGCCGCTTACCGCACGCGCTCCTCGCCGTTCAACGCCTCTTCACTCGGCTTCCCGGCCACGTTCGACGCCGCGCGCCCGGTCTCGATTGTGCCGCGCTTCCAGTTCGATCAGTACCCGAACTTCGGCCCGCGCAACCCGAGCCAGAACACGACCAACACGCTCAGCTTCCAGCCGAGCCTGTCGCACGTCCGGGGCAATCACTCGCTCAAGGTCGGCGGCGAGGTCCGCGACCTGCGCGTGAACGCGAAGGGTGCTTCGTTCAGTTTCGGCGGCGGGCTGTTCCTCTTCAACCGCGACTTCACGAGCCAGTTCCCGCAGATTGACAACGGCAGCGGCAACGCGATCGCCTCTCTCCTGCTCGGATACCCGAACAACAATAACAACGGCGTGGACAACCTGCCGCAGGTCGCCTTCCGCTGGGGGTATTACGCCGTCTACGTCCAGGACGACTGGAAAATCACACCCCTCCTGACACTCAATCTGGGATTACGCTACGACTACGAGTCGGCGCCGACCGAGCGGTACAACCGCCAGAACCGCGGCTTCGCGTTCAATCAGGCCAGTCCGCTCGCGGCCCAGGTTAAGAACGCCCCCGGCGCTTCGGAATGTCCGGCCTGCGCGAATCTGACCGGGGGACTATTGTTCGCGGGCGTCGGCGGTCAGGATCGCGCGGCATTCGACTCCGACACCAACAACATTCAGCCGCGTTTCGGCGCGGCCTATCGTCTGTTTGAAAAGACGATCATTCGCGGCGGCTACGGGCTGTTCTATCTGCCGCAGGCCGAATTCGGTGGCACGACCGGCTACAGCATCTCGACGCCCTTTGTCGCCACGACGGGCGGCGGGGCGCAGGCGTTCATCCCCGCCAACACGCTGAGCAATCCGTTCCCGAGCGGATTATTCCAGCCGACCGGGGCCTCGCTCGGCCTGCTCACGCAGGCGGGCGGGGGTGTCACGTTCAACCTGCCGACGCGCCGCATCCCGAAGACGCACCAGTTTTCGTTCGGCGTGCAGCAGGAACTGCCGTGGAGGTTGAAACTCGACGTGTCCTACGCCGGCAGCCGCAGCAACGGCCTGCTGACGGGCGACTTCAACATCGGCGGCGCGCGCAACATCAACCTGCCGACGGTGGAGCAGATCGCAAGGTTCCGGCAGGACCCGAACTACTTCAACCAGTCGGTGACCAACCCGTTCGCGGGTCTGCTCCCGGGCACTTCGCTCAACGGGCCGACCATTCAGCGCCGCCAGTTGCTGCTGCCTTACCCGCAGTTCACCAGCGTCACGCAAGGGCTGGAGGACGTTGGTCAGATCTGGTACAACGCGCTGCAAGTCACGGTGGAGAAGCGGCTCGGCTCGGGCCTGACGTTTGTGAGTGCCTACACCTGGTCGAAAGCCATCGGGGCGCTGACCTTCCTCAACGACCAGGACAAGGAGCCGGCGCGCGCGGTGACTGATGATGACCGCACACACCGCCTGGTTTTGAGCGGCGTCTGGCAACTGCCGTTCGGCAAAAACCGACGTTTCGCGAGCGGCATCAACCGGGCGGCGGAACTACTGATCGGCGGGTGGGAGTACACTCTGATTGCGAACATTCAATCGGGCAGGCCGCTCAGCTATCCCGGCAACGTGGATCTGATCGGCGACGTGCGCGCCGGTGACCGGAACCTCGACCGGTATTTCAATAACTGCGTCCTCCGCGCGAACGGCACCACGACCGACCGCACCGGGGCGACCTGCAGCAACCCGGCGTTCGCGATCCGCAATACCGGTAACACGCTGCGGACGATCCCGCTCCGGTCGAGCCAGATTCGCCTGCCCTCGCGGCCGCAGTTCGACATGGCGCTCAACAAGAGCTTCAATCTCTCCGAACGTTATCGCTTCCAGTTCCGGCTGGAGACATTCAATACCTTCAACACGCCGATTTACGGCGGGCCGAACACCGACCCGAACAGTCCTAACTTCGGCTTCGTGACGCGCGACCAGGCCAACCAGCCGCGCAACGTCCAGCTCGGCTTCAAGTTCATCTTCTGAGCGTGACTGGAGCCGGCGCTTCAGCACGCCTCTCAAGGTGACAGGGTGCGGGGACGGAATGCGGGATCGAGACGTCAGTCCCGATTCCGTATTCCCCCCGCACCCTGCATTTGCAATGTTGATGACGGTTTTGCCCGCTACCGGGCACTGACTCTGATCCGCAGGTCATCCACCGCCCCGGCGAGGCGGCGGATTACGGGACGGGCTCTCGATTCCTTTCCAGCATGTAATCCCGGGCTGAAAATATTTTCGTCACGTGATAATGGCCGCGCAGGTAATCGCGCAACGGCTCCAGATTATCTCCGTCGCGCAGCGGCTGATCGGGGGCGCGGTCGAGGTAAGTTGTCCAGTAAACAAAACGCGCCTGTGATTTTTCCAGCCCCTCGATCACATTGCGCACCTGTTCGGGCCGTGTGTAACTGTTCGGCAGGAGAAACGGGACGGCGCTCGGGTTGCGGAGCCCGGCCAGCGCGTAGAAGGCAGGTGTGGCCGCAAAAAAAGGTTCGGACGGGTGCGTGTGCTGCACCACCCATTGATGGCTTTCGAAGGTCTCCGGCCCATGAAAGGCGACGCGACCCGCCGGCGAATCGAGGTAGCCATGCCAGTTATTCTGCTGTGTCCAGAGCGCGCGGAGCAGGATCGCTGAGAGCAGCAGTGCCGTAGCCCGGATGAGCGCCCGGCGAAGCCTGTGCGGCCGGTCGAGCATCCAGCCGAGCAGGATCAATCCCGGTTGAGAGATGTGAATCAGCCGATACCAGGCCGGCGCGGAGGCGACGCCGATGAAGAGCGCCAGCCCCATGATATTCAGGAGCATGAGTTGATCCCATCTCTCCTGCGGTTGCGTCTTCACCCTGCGCCGGTACTGAATCCAGAAGATCAGGTAAACCAGCGGGACGAGCGCATAGGTGAACGCGTACATCACTCCTCGGATCAGGTTGTCCCCCGTCCGAACCGGCAGGTCCCTCAGGTACACGCCCCAGTTGTTCATCCAGTAGCCGGAACTGTAATACTTCGCCGGGAAAACAACGGTGCATTCGATGAATCTGGCGAATCCGACTTCCCACACGAAATAAGCCAGCCCGGCCAGACTCGCGACCAGAAAGCCCGCGACCAGCAGCGCTTCGGCCCGCAATGCCGCGCGCCAGCTCAACTGCTTCTGCCGGTACTCCCACAGCACGAAGGCCGCGAGCCCGCCGATGGCGACCACACCGCGGTGCTGAGTGAAGCACGCGGCCAGACCGCATAACGCGCCCGCGCAGGCAAGACGCCAGCGGCTTCGCCGCTCGATGATGACCACCAGCGCGGCCATCACCAGCAGCATGCTGAACCAGTGATGCGCGCCGGTCAGCTCGAAACGAAACTGGAAGGCCAGAAAGAAGAGCGCCGGCAGGAACGCCGCCCACCCCCGAATGACCTTTCGCGCGATCAGCACATTCAATGAAACCAGCCCCAGTCCCAACCCCAGCACCACCGCGTTGTGAACCCAGATGCGCGCGCCGAACAGTTTGAAAAGGGTCCGGTAGATCACTTCGCTGCCCGGGGTTGTGATCTGAAAGAACTCGCGATAGATCATTTCCCCGTTGAGCATCCGCGCCGCGTTGTTCACGAAGATGAGCCCGTCACCGAACAAATAGAATGGCGTATGAGGGAGCAGGAAAAGCTGAAGGTAAAGAAACGTCAGGCAGCACGTCAGAAAACAAACGACCGGCAACGCCCGCACCCTGAGCGCCAACGCCGGAGCCGCTTCCACACCGCTATGGTCAACTAAGGCATCAGCCTGTTGCGAAACGAACCCGGTCATAAGGCAGCTTACGCGTCAATTCACATCGCTCTCCGCCAGGATGCGGCGATATGCCTGCCGCGCTGATTCGTAAGCCTTCTCGGCTTCCGCACGCTCCTTCGCGGAAATCTTCGGCGCCTTCCGGCTCCAGCACTGATCCACCGCTTTCAGGCACCATTCGGCGCTGCGGCGCGAAGCGCGGACAGGTTTGTCGCCGATCAGGACGAAGATCGGATTGGTGTGCGATGAAGGCAGCACGCGTAACGCCACCCAGCTGCTGCGTTCAATCGGCACCTCGAAGGAAAGCTCGCGCAGCGTGCCGTCGGCGACGATGTTCCGGCGGGCGACGGGCTGGCCGTTGACGATCACTTCGACCGGGACTTCGCGCGTGCTGCCGAGGCGCGCCCGCTCGATATCCCAGTAAGGCTTCTCGTCGTAACGCAGTTTGCGGATCGCTTCATTCGGCTGCTCATCGAGCCGCGCCGCGACCTTCGCCGTCACGCGCACGGTTTCGGGTTTGCCGAGCTTCACCTCGCTGCCTTGCATGCCGGCGGCCAGCCCGTTGACGCTGAAATCCATCAGATGGCTTTTGCCGTCCGAGACGTAAGCCCTGCCGGCCCGCACGCCGTCAACCCACGCGTCGTAATTCAGCTTCCCGTCCAGCCTGACATAGCTGCGCCCCAGGCCAACGCGCTCACCGTAAATGCAGGGGAAATCCGTCTCGCCGCTGATCCGCGTGCGGAAGCCGCAGTTGAGCGTGTGGTACCAGATGTTCAGCTCCCACACCGAAGGCGTGTCAACCGTCGAGATGAAATCCACCGCGTCGTGCGCCACGTCAACGACGTATTCGTTCGCACCGATGCCATCGAACTTCGGCACCTCGTAATGGGGCAGCTCGCTCGTCTTCACTTCGAGCCCCCAGCCCGAATGCGCGAAGCCCACGACCGCGCCCTGAGCTTTGGCCCATTTCAGAATCGGCAGATCCCACGTCGGCCAGTCTTCGATGACTTTAGCGCCGGGGAAGTCCTGGTCCTTCAACCGCAGCAGCACGAGGTGTCCGGTGTGGCTCGAAGGGAAGCCCGAAACCTCCACGTCATAGCGCATCAGGTTTTCGGGCGTGGAGAGCTTGTTGTCCTTCGCCTCAAAAAATTGTTTCTGATAGTAATAGCACGGCCCCCACGTCAGCACGCTGCCGACGTTCAGGGCTTCGCCAAGGATGTGGCGGATCATATCTTCGGGCAACACGCCCTGCGACGGCGTTTCGTAGTGCATGCAGCCCGCCGCGTGAATGTGGTGGTCACCCGAATACCAGCCCAGCTTCGTCGCATCAATCCAGCGTTCGAGTCTGAAAGTGAATGATTGTTGTTTGTCAGCAGTGACTTTGACCGGCTGAGTCCTGACCAGATATTCCGGCCCGCGCGCGTATTCAAAGGTGTAATCGCCCGCCGGCAGCCTGACCTTTTCACCGTCGGCGCGGTATACCTGCGGGTGGAAGTGAAAGTCGGGCGCGAGCCGTTTCGCCTGCGATGGATAAACATGCCCCTGTGCATCACGGATGACGAATGATGCGGTCGTCGGTCGCCTCTGTTCATCCAGCACCCGCAGCGTCACATCGGTTGAAGGCAGGCAGGTGAAGAGGATGTCCACGTCGTTGCGGAACCCGATGTCCTGTGTCCCCTGGCCGACGTTGAAGCTGACGCGCGCTTCGCGTTTGCCCGCGTCGCGGCTGTAAAGCTGAATGACCAGGTATTCGAGATTCAGACCCGAAAGCTGCGGCTTCATCGGCGGCTTCGTGTACATGCTCAGATCGAGCCAGCGGTCGCGCACGTCGCGTTCGGTGACGGTCTGCTCGGGGCGCGGGTCGGTGCTGAATCCGCCTTTGCCGCGCGAGAAGACGCGCTGCGCGTTGACGCTTTCGGCCTTGAGTTGGGCGGTGACTCCGGCCTCATTGCGAACTTTGACGAGAAAGGTGCGCCAGCCGCTTTCAACGAGTTCAGGTTTCGCCGCACCCTGCGTGACCTTCACGCGGCTTTCGGGGTTGATGTGGACATTGAAGAGGCAGTACTGGTCAAGTACGCCCTGAATCTCAGAACTCGCCTGTGCCGCACTGGTGCTGCTGGTCGCTTTCTCCATTCTCTGCCGGTCAGCAGCGCCGAGGGGCGCGCCCAGGTAATCCAGCGTTTCAAGCAGGCGCCTGACCTGTGCCGTCAATGGCTGTAACTCGATCTGCTCAACTTTCTGAATAGCGTTGACGCGATCAGGTTGAAGCAGGGTCGCCATAAGTAGGAGAAGGCAGATCGCAGAATGCTTTGGTAAAAGAATCAGCCGGTATTTCATTTTCCACCCCTTGATATTGAGCCGAGCAATAGCACCATTATCACCACTGCCAAGGATGCAGCAATCAGGGTGACAAGAGAGATCAGAACGGGCGGGCGCTTCAGGGATTCCCAGAACGGTTTCCTTTCCCGTGCCAGAATACTTTTGATGATAGCCGCATCTTCAGTCTTCAGATAGAAACTAACTCCACCGCAGCATTTGTCGCAGAGCGAAACCTTCCGGGACAATTGCTCGGCCCTGTAACCATTTGGCGGGACAACTTCAACTTCGTAATCTCCCGGCTGAAGACCAGCCAGATTGTAGTAACCACCATCATTGGTTTTAGTCTCAATCGTTTTGTCGCCCAGCCTGACTCTGACTATTGTTCCGCCAGCCTGTCTGGTCAGGTCATTCCCGCTGGCCTGATCCCTGAAGGAAACTGTGACAGTACCTGAAAGACTGGCCCCGGAAATGTAAGGAATGCGGCTCAAAAATTGAATGTCATAGCCGGCCTGAGACAGGGGGCGTGTGCGGCTGCAACAACCTATCGTCAATCCGCCGTTGACTTCTCCACTGTAAACCAGGTAATCCTCATCCTCCCGAAAAGAAAAGCAGCGGCAACTGAAGCCGCAGCGTTTGGGCACTTCAACCTGTACAACCTGCCCGGCCGAGGCTTTATTGAAGCCCACTATCACCTTAAATCGAACTGTTCCGCTATAGGCCTTGAGTTTATTGCCACCGATGTCAACCCCCTCTGATTCCTGGCTGCCGCTGATCGCGCGTCCAATGAAAATCGTACTGGAGGGGGTATATTCCTCGCACGGGTGTTCAGGGCCATAGCACGTACTTGCGAGAGGCCGCTGGCACAGAATTGCGTATGCTGAAAGTAGAATAACTGAAAAAAACTTTTTCATCCCTTCTCATACTTTCCCGGCACCCTTTCGTTGTTACTTTACGTAAAGGAATTCATTCAGATTCAGCGTCGCAAGGCACAGGTCCACCCACGCCGCAGCTGTTGCTGCGTCAACTGCTTTGGGCAAATCCTTCAACTGAGCGACAGGCTCGCCGCTGGCAATCCGCTGACGAATGATCGCGGTGTGTTCCTTCAGAAAAGTCTGTGTCGCGCTCATCTCCGGAGGCTGCGGCGGGCGTCCGAGCGTGAGTTCGTACAGGCGCGTGATCATCCTGCGCTCACCGCCACCGGCTTCGTTGAATAACCGCTTTGCCAGAGCCCTGCTTTGTTGTTGCATAAAATCGCTGTTCATCATCGTCAGCGATTGCAGCGCGTGGACGCTCGCCGATCTGGCGCCGCACGAACTCATCAGGTCGGGCGTGTCGAAGGCGACGAGCATCGGCAGCTTCACGTTGCGCTTTCGGAAAAGATAGAGGCTGCGGCGCGTGTGCTGCTTCACGTCCGGCGTGACGGGCCAGAGGTTGTCCGGCTCGTATTCGGTGAAGATCGTCTCGACGACTTCGGGCTCCATCGGGACTCGAATCGGCGGGCCGCCGAACTGCTCGGTCAGCGTCCCGGTGACGGCGAGAATCGAATCGCGCAGGGCTTCGGCATCGAGTCGCTGACGATTCAGGCGCCAGAGCAGGGTGTTGTCAGGATCAACTCCGGCTCTGGATGAATCATTCGCGCTCGATTGCTGATAGGTGTTCGACAGCACCATCAGTTCGTGCATCGCCTTGACGCTCCAGCCGCGCGCGATGAATTCAGTGGCGAGCCAGTCGAGCAGTTCGGGGTGCGTCGGCTGCGAGCCGTGGCGACCGAAATCATTCGGCGTGGCGACGATGCCGCGACCGAAGTGGTGCTGCCACAAACGATTCATCATGACGCGGGCGGTGAGCGGATGATCGGGGCTGGCCAGCCAGCGGGCGAGCGCGAAGCGGCGGCCGGTTGATTTGATCTTTGCCCCTTCGCCGGCCTGAACCGGAGCGATTTCGGCTGCCGGCGGCGCGTCTTTCGGCAGCATCACCGTCAGGAAGCGCGGCTGGACTTCGCGGACTGGCGAATGCACGTCACCGCCCTTGAGAACCTGCATTGCCGGAATCGGGTTGAGTTTGTCGGCAACGGCGAGCGCCCTGGGCAGCGGCGCCGGCTCCTCCAGGGCGAGCGCGTGCATCTGTCTTCGCAGTGCGGCGCGGCGCTCGCGCACTTCGGGCGGCATCACGGCGAGCAGCTCTTCATACTTCACTTCGAGCATGCGTTCGGCGTACTGGGCGAGCGTCTTCTGTTCGGGCGTGCGCTTGTCTTTCGGGACGGCGAGCGCTGCCAGATACTGCGGCTCCAGAGCGCGGCGCTTTTCTTCGGTGATGCGGTCGTTGTAAGGCTTTTCGATCCCGGCCAGCTGATCCGTGATAGGCTTAAGCCGCGCGTTGTGTGCCTTCATCGCGGACTGATAAGCCTCGTCCTCGCTCGTCGTGTAGTTCGTGAAATCGCTGTTGTCGGTGGCGGCAAAAAAAGCCTGAAGGCGGTAGAAGTCTGATTGCAGGATCGGGTCGAACTTGTGATCGTGGCAGCGGGCGCAGCCGACGGTCAGCCCGAGGAAGGCCGAACTGGTGCTGAGCATCGCTTCGGTCAGCCACTCCTGGCGGTTGAGCGCCTCGTCCTGATTGCCGGCGACGACGTGCTGTGGGCCGGCGCGCAGGAAGCCGGTGGCGACGTGCGACTCGAAGCTGTCCGGCTCAAGTTCGTCCCCGGCCAGTTGTTCAATGATGAAGCGGTCGTAAGGCTTGTCTTCGTTGAAGGCTTTGACCACGTAATCGCGATAGCGCCACGCCTGCGGCCGTTCGGCGTCGAGTTCATACCCGTTGGTTTCGCCGAAGCGCACGATGTCGAGCCAGTGTTGTGCCCACCGCTCACCGTAGCGCGGGCTGCTGAGCAACCGTTTGACTACTTTTTCGTAAGCGTCGGGGGAATTGTCAGCGAGGAATGATGCAATCTCTTCGGGTGTTGGTGGCAGGCCGGTCAGGTCAAACGTCACGCGGCGCAGCAGCGTCCGCTTGTCGGCGGGCGGCGAAGGGGCAAGGCCTTTCCTTTCGAGCGCGGCGAGGACGAAGGCGTCAACGGGCGTGCGGACCCACGCGGAATTTTTCGGAGTCGGGAGTGGATGACGCGCGGGCTTTTTGAATGCCCAGTAATTGCGCTCGGCGTCAGTGATCTCCTTGTCCTTTTTGAAAGCCTTGGCCGGAGGGCTGTTTTCTGTCGTTGCAGAGGTCGCGGTGTTGTCGGGCCAGACCGCGCCCTCGTCAATCCATTTTTTCAGCAGGGTGATTTGTTCTTCAGCGAGCGGTCCGTCCGGGGGCATGCGCTGATCCATTTCGCCGCTGACGAACCTGATCATCAGGCTCGCGTCGCTGCGGCCGGCGAAGAGCGCCGCCCCGCGAGAGCCGCCCTTGAATGCGCCTTCGCGCGTCCGCAGGTCGAGGCCGGACATCTGATCCACGCCGTGACACTTCAGGCACCGCGCCTGGATGATCGCGAATGCCTGCCGCGCCAGTTGCTGATCGGCGGTCTGTCCGCTGGTGCGGGCCGGGAACGGTTGAAAACACAGTAATAGGAACAGGCAGGAGCAAAGGGTAGTCAGTTTGAACTTAATCTGGGGCCGCACGGCAGAACCTCGGTTGGAGAGAGAATGGAAGACCTTCACGCTAAACTCCGGTGAGCAGTACGATCATCAGGTTTGTCATACGATGCCCGCCCGGAAGGCGTGAAATGATCCGATCAGCGATGAAGCGTTCGTATGCTACTACCGGCGCGGATCGCGTTCAAGATTTGCTGTTGGTCGGTTCGTCAGGGATAATCCGGCGAAAGCAAGTTGATCGACTCAAAACCAGGGAGACGACCTGATGAACCCTTACAGCAAATGGATTGAAGGTAAAGATCCGCTGGCCGTTCTGGCCGCCACTCCCGGGCGGATTCGCGAACTGGTCAGCCGGTTCGGCCCGGATGGAATGAATCGCCCGTACGCCCCGGGCAAGTGGACTGCACGGCAGGTCATCGCGCATCTCGCGCAGTGCGAAATGATTTTCGGGACGCGATTCAGGCAGGCGGTGACGCTTGAAGGTTATGTGGTGCAGCCTTTCGATCAGGACGAGTGGATGGCGCGCGAACCCGTGGCCGCCGATGGCGGAGAGTTGGATGCGCTGCTGGCGATGAGGGAATGGAACCTCGCGTTCTGGCGCAGCCTCAGCACGGAAGAACTGGGGCGCAAACTGACTCATCCTGAGCGCGGCGAGATGACGGTGAATTTACTGCTCGAAACGGTGGCCGGGCACGACCTCAATCATCTGGAGCAGCTGGAAACTGCGGCGGCAGGGAAGTGACGAACGGGTCAGCCGGGGGCGGGCCACGACGGGCCGGGCTCCCGACTGACTGCTGATGATTCTTACTTCTTCACCTTGACCGTCCCGGCCATATCCTTCCCGCCCTTGTCGCCGTGAAAGCCGCAGTGATAAGCGAACGTCCCGGCCTTGTCGAATTTATGTGAAAACTTCCCGTTGGCGGCGAGCGGCTCGGATTTGAATGAGCCGTCATCCGCTTCGACCGTGTGGCGCCCCGCTTCGTCAACCCATTCGACCGTCGTGCCCGGGGCGACGGTCACCACTTTCGGCTCGAATTTGAAATTTGAAATTTTGACCGTGACGGTCTTCCCCGCCTGGGGCTTCGGACGCGCCTCGGTCATGACGATAGTCAGGGCCAGCAGAGCCATCATCGAGAGGATTGAAATCATCAGTCGTCGCATGTTTATTCTCCATTGCTTGTGAATCCCGCTCCCTCGCGGTCGCGGTACGGATTTATTTTGCCGGCGGCGTGACCTTGATTACTCCGGCCATATCCTTGCCGCCCATCTCACCATGAAAACCGCAGAAATACGGATACGTCCCGGGCTGATCGAATTTGTGTTCGAACTTCCCGCCGGCGGCCAGCGTGTCGGATTTGAATGAGCCGTTGTCCGCCTCGACCGTGTGGCGGCCCAGTTCGTCAACCCATTCGACTGTTGTGCCCGCGGGAACGCTGACTTCCTTCGGCTCGAACTCGAAGTTTTTGATTTTGACCGTGACTTTGCCGGCCTGAGCGGTGGCCGGTGCCGCCGCCGCCGGCTGCGCCGCAGGCTTTGACGCCGATGCGATGTACCAGTCGTAATAGGTTCCGATGCCGACGAAGATCACGACCCACCACAGAAAGAGCGTCGTGTACATCCAGGGCTTGTATTTCTGGAAGCGCAGCCCCTCGGGCAGAATTTTCGTCCCGGCGACCAGCACGACGTACAGGCCGAGCAGTTCGGCGATGGTGCCGAGCGCCGCGTGCAGCGTGCTGACCGCGTAGTATGAATCCTTCAGCCCGGCCGGGATCTGCGGGATGACCTGACGCTGGAACGAGGGCCACATAATCAGCCCGATCAGCGCCAGATTCAGAATCATAACCGATGCCTGGCAGATTCCGTGAGCGCCGAACTGCCGGCGGCGGGCCAGCATCCTCCCGACGAGCAGGGCCAGCCCCATCGCGATCTGCACGACCAGATTCAGGTCGGCTCGGAATGTTGCGCCAGTGCCGAGAAAACCGTTCATGTCTGAACCTCCTGGGGGAAAAGATGGATTTCACATCAACATCTCGGTGCGTAATGTTTGCTGATTTTCATTACGGCGCGCAAGGGCTGACGGATTTCTGCTTTCGGTCCGTTTCGGTCTGAATGACAGGTTTCTTGCACGCGTCTTCCGCCGTAGTGTATGATCGGGTGCGCTGATTAGTTGTAGCAAGGCCCGCCCGGGGCTGGCCCGTCGCTCACTAAGGATTTTTCACGCAGGCAGATTTCAGGAGCTATTTAATAATGTCCATTCGCAGTAAACTGACGCTGATCACGGTCTCCGCGTTCGTCGCCATCTTCGCCGTCGTCGGCGGGATGCTCTCCAATTCCAACAGCCCGCTGGTGCGCGCGATCGCCCAGCAGGGGCCCTACCCGAATCATCGCGTCTTCGAAGAAGTCGTCCGGCACATTCAGCAGGATTATGTCGAAAAACCTGATCTGGAAAAAGTGCGGATCGGCGCAATGCGCGGGCTGACCGACGGGCTTGATCCATGGAGCGCGTACCTGCTGCCGGTTCAGGTCAAGGAGTATCAGGCCAACAAGAACAGCGCCGATATGACGGGCATCGTGCTGGGGCTGATGAGCGGGTACGGATATGCGATCACCATCGTCCCCGGGTCGCCGGCGGACAAGGCGGGGATTCGCGCCGGTGATGTGATCGAATATATTGACGGGCACGCGACGCGCGATCTGGACTTGTACGACATGCGCTCGCTGCTCACCGGCACCGCCGGTTCGAACATTGAGCTTTCAATCTTCCGCAATGGCCGCAGCGAAAAGATCAAAATTTCGCGCGGCCTGGTCGCGATCCCCGCGCCCGAATCCCGCTCGCTCGAACAGCAGATCGGCTACATCAAAGCCCCGGTACTCACGAGCGGTCAATCGGAAGCCGTGGCCACCGCGATCCGCAACGCGGTCAAAAAGGGCGCCCAGAAAATCATCCTCGATCTGCGCGGGTCGGCGGGAGGGGATTTGAAGGAAGGGCTGGCCGTCGCTAACTTCTTCCTGAAGTCCGGCACGATTTCCAAGACGCTCGGTCGCGGCGGCAAGGTGCTGGCCTCGTATGATGCCAAACCGGATCAGTTGATCACTGACCTGCCGGTGGCAGTGATCATTGATCGCACGACGGCCGGTGCGGCTGAAATCGTGGCCGCCTCAATCCTCGAAAATCAGCGCGGCGACGTGGTGGGCGAAAGGACTTTCGGCGTCGGCTCCGAGCAGGAGTTGTTCCCGCTCGGCGACGGCTCGGCCTTCCTGCTGACCACCGCACGTTACGCCTCGCCTTCGGGCAAAATCTTCATGACCGAAGGCGTGACGCCGAACAACGAAGTGAAGCAGTCGGAACTGGCTGAAGTGGTCACCCCGGAAGATACTGATGGTGATCAGCCAACCCCGCAACAGAAAGAGAAGCCCGGAACCCCGGCCACTACGCCTTCGCCGAACACTTCACCGTCCGCTGCCTCAACGCCGCCGGCCGCTCCGAAGGCAGCTGAAGACTTCATGCTCAAAAAAGCTATTGAGGTGCTGACGAATCCCGCGAAAGCAAAAAAGAAAGCTGCCTGATCCATCCGCCTGATTATTGGTTACCAGAAGCCCCGCGGGAAATTCGGCGGGGCTTTTATTTTGCTGGCAACATGTCCCACTCGTTGAACGCCTGTTATAATTCTTCAACTAGGGTTAGCACGGTTGAACCATTTTAATTGACACTCAATTAAGCGAAATGCTATAAGGGCGAACCGCATTCACTGGGTAGCTTTTGTGTTCAATTTCCTCAATGGAAACTTTAAGGAGAACCCCATGAACAAGAGCCACCTCATTGAAAAGGTTGCGAAGGAACTGGGAATTTCGAAAGTCGCCGCTGACAAGGCAATAGACTCGATACTCGCGGGCGTGAGTGAAGGGTTACGTAAGGGTGAGCGGGTGACTTTCGTCGGCTTCGGTACCTTTTCATTGGGCGAACGACGGGCGCGTTCCGGGCGCAATCCACAGACCGGGGAACCGATCCGGATTGAATCACGGAAATTCGTGCGCTTCACAACCGGCAAAAAACTCAACCGGCAGGTGAATAACAATAAGAAAAGAGACAATTAGGATTACTCACCCCACAGATCTCTGGAGACCTGTCAGAAACCATCCAAACTTGAAGGCAGCGGCCGGCGGCGCTGCCTTTTGATTTTACCGGCTAGAGTGGAATGTTGCCGTGTTTACGCGGCGGGTTCTGGTCGCGTTTGTTTTCAAGCAGTCTGAGTGCGCGAATCAGTTTGCGGCGGGTGTATCTGGGTTCGATCACCTCGTCAATGAACCCGCGCTCGGCCGCGACGTAAGGCGAAGCGAACTTGTCGCGGAACTCTTCGATTCTGGTCTGGCGGGCGGATTCGGGGTCGGCGGCGGTCCCTAGTTCGCGGCGGTACAATACACCGACCGCGCCTTCAGCTCCCATCACCGCGATCTCGGCAGTCGGCCAGGCGAAGTTGATGTCCGTGCGAATGTGCTTTGAGCCCATGACACAGTACGCGCCGCCGTAAGCTTTACGCGTCACCACAGTGATCTTCGGCACGGTCGCCTCGGCGTAGGCGTAGAGCAGTTTCGCGCCGTGACGGATGATGCCGCCGTATTCCTGATTGACTCCGGGCAGGAAGCCGGGCACGTCTTCGAAGGTGATGATCGGGATGTTGAAGCAGTCGCAGAAACGCACGAACCGCGCCGCCTTGACGCTCGCGTCAATATCCAGCACACCGGCCAGACAGGCCGGCTGATTCGCCACAATGCCGACCGGCTGGCCATTCAGTCGGGCAAAGCCGATGACGATGTTGCGGGCGTAATGCTCCTGCACTTCAAGGAAGTAGCCGTCATCAACCACCAGATTGATGATCCGGCGAATGTCGTACGGCTGATTCGATTCCCCCGGCACGACCCGATTGAGCGTTTCATCATCGCGCTCAATCGGGTCGTCGCAGACGATGCGCGGAGGGTCGTCCATGTTGTTCGATGGAATGAATGACAGTAACTCGCGAATCAGGCGCAGGCAGTCGGCTTCCGAGTCGGCGGCGAAATGCGCGACGCCGCTCGTCTGGTTGTGCGTCATCGCCCCGCCGAGTTGTTCCTTCGTGACCTCTTCGTGCGTCACAGTTTTGATGACGTCCGGCCCGGTGATGAACATATAGCTCGTGTCCTTCACCATGACGGTGAAATCAGTGATCGCCGGCGAGTAGACCGCACCGCCGGCGCAGGGCCCCATGATCGCCGAAATCTGCGGGATGACGCCAGAAGCCAGCGTGTTGCGCAGAAAGATGTCGGCGTAGCCGCCGAGCGAAACCACGCCCTCCTGAATGCGCGCGCCGCCGGAATCATTCAGCCCGATCAGCGGGGCGCCGACTTTCATCGCCAGATCCATGATCTTGACGATCTTCTGCGCGTTCGTCTCCGACAGGGAGCCGCCGAAGACGGTGAAATCCTGTGCGAAAAGGAACACCTCGCGCCCGTCAATCAGGCCGTGCCCGGTGATGAAGCCGTCGCCCGGGTAATGAATCGCCTCAAGCCCGAAGTCGGTACAGCGGTGCGCCTTGAGCTTGTCGAATTCCTCGAACGTCCCGTCGTCAACCAGAAATTCCACGCGCTCGCGCGCCGTCATTTTGCCCTCGGCGTGCTGGCGCACGATGCGTTCCTCACCGCCTCCCGCCTCCGCTTCCCGGTTCTTTTCGCGCAGTAGTTGCAGTTTGTCTTCGATCATTGGCCGGAGTTCTCTGGTTGTGCTGGATTTTAGTGAATGCAGAAGAGGCCTGATAGTAACACAGCCGGGACTGCGTGCAAGTGTATGGTCGGCGTCTGGCGTGAGTGATAATCCGTGCCCCTTTTCACCTGCCTTCCCGAAGACTCAGGCCCATTTTCACCAGGCCGGCATACCATCGGAAGTCACCGGAATGCTTCTGCGATCCCGGGAAATTGCCGACCACCGGGCTTCCCGGGCAGTGACTAATAACGTCACCTGAAATGACGGAATCTGTCAATTCACCGCGTTAATCTGCACCCCTGTTCAATTTTAAGTTGGCATAACAGTTGCTCGCTCGTTACAGGATGATTCCTTTTTCCATGTGCAATCAGGGAATCAGTGTCAGCTATGGCTCTGCTTAATGAACACAACGAAACGGCGCTGCCGGGCATTTTTGAGATGTATTGCGTCGGAAGCCGGACTGCCCGCCTGACGGTGAATTACCCGGATGGCGAGGGGGTGTTTTTCTTTGAGAAGGGCGAGTTGATAGAGGCACAGCTCGGCGAACTGAACGGGATGGAAGCCGTTGATCGGGCACTCAGGCTGCAGGAAGAAGGTTTTCGCGTGGACCTTGATGTCGCCGTCCCGCCGCGCACGATCTTTGGTGAGTGGGGGGGGCTGCTGGATGAAGACAACCGGCGGCAGAACGGCGATCACAACCATCGGCCCTCCACGGATGAGGCGGCGATTGATCCGATGATGAGCGATGAGCAACAGACTGAGGGCGAAGGCCGGGACGATGAAGTCGCCCTGAACGGGAATGTGACACCGATCATTTCCGGCAAGTCTGCGGGCTCAGAAATCACAACTCGCCCGGCCGCGGAGGCCACGATGAAATCATCAGCAAATCAACGGACCAGACCGACGGTCGTGCCGGACCCGGCCCGGGTTGAGGCGGCGGACGATGAGCAGAGTGTGGCTCAAAGCATCCTGGCCGCAACGGGCATTGTGCAGTCCGGCATCATCATTGATGAAGACGGAGTGATCGCTGGCGAAATCGGCGAGGCTGACGAGGCGCTGGCGCAGACGGCTTTTATGGTGACCGGTCTGGAATCTCTGGTCTCAGCGCAGTTCGACCTGGGGAGTTGTGAGGGGGCCGTGCTTGATAAGGACGGCACGGCGATGCTGGTCACCGTGGCCGCCGGGTTGTCCTGCATCTTTGTGCCGACACCCCGCCTGCCGATTGCCCGGGCTTTCAATGAAACGAGGCGCGCGCTCGAAGCGATGGCTGGAGAAAGAGAATGAGTCTGGAAGACCTGTTCGGGGATCTGATTGATGTGCCCGGAGTGCATGGCGCGATTCTGTTTCAGCAGAAGGATGCGCCGAAGTGGTACTGGCCTGAAGATGATAAATGGCAGGTGCCGAATGACAGGTTCCTGCGCGGCGCCAGGCAGATCATTCGCCATTTGTGCAGGTCACAGGACAGAGTGGAATTGCGTTATCAGCGTGGCCGACTCATCGTTCAGTCGCTGGGTGATGGGTCGGCCGTCGCCTGTTTTACGGACAGGGAACTGAATCTCCCGCTGCTTAATCTGACCCTGACTGAACTGGCGCGGATGGCGGCATCCAGCTACAAGCCGGTCGGATCTGAAGAGGCCCTGACCGGATCTGTCGAGACAGCGGTTGCTGCCTCTGCGACTTCTCCAGTCACTGAGACTGGGGCCGCGGGAGACATTTCGACGGTTGTGCCCGCCCGCCTCATGAGCGGGCAGGAGGCGGGTCCCTTTCCCGGAGACGAAGTGGTCAGCCTTCCTTTATCCGTAGCGGCAGTTCAGAGCCGGGCGTCGGAATCAGGCGGAGGGGAGTATGTCGAGCCCTTGGCGACGCACGCCCACATTGCTGCCGGGCTGAGTGATATTTCGCTGATTGCGACCGGCTATCTGGGGCGGAGCCTGGTGAACAGTTGCTGGCGTCAGACACGGCCCGCAGGGCTGGAGGCGGATTTTCAGATTTCACCGGACGGCATGATCGAAGCCGAGAACGATCTGGCGGCTGCCGGGCCGGAGATGATTCGACTGGCCGGGGAATGGGCACAGAGGTTTGTCGCCAGGTGCCAGCTTGTGATGATTGATCTGCCTTTGCATCTGGTCGCGCCACTCAACGCGGACGCGCAGACGCTGCTGGCGGCGGGCGGCTCATTCGGTGATCGCGGCCTGATTCTGCTGCAATACGATTACCTCCACCGGCTGCTTTCCGAACCCGCACCGCGTTCGCTTAAGAGCGAAGTTTCATAGCGAACCGAGTCTGCCTGAGGCCGGATTGAAAAACTTACTGGCGGGGATAACAGAACCGCGATTGCTCTGACCTGTCTCCGGCGTCGCACTCCGCGCCAGAAACCGGACTTGAACAGTAATGGAATCTCTGTTCCAAATAGGATTGATCGTGGCCGAATCGGCGCTCGGCCTGCTGGCCGGCTGCCTGCAGACTCCTGAAGCGGATGAAAGTGCAGACGCCGAGTTGCTGGCCGGAGTGCAGTGGCTGTTGTGCAGGCCGGAAGAATCCGCCGCGGTCAGTCTGCTGGCGCAGGCAGACGCGGTGATCGTCGGGGGGTACATTCAGTCAGAGAAAGATGCTGTCGTCGTCAGTGACCTGCTACAGGTCATCGGGCGGGTGGAGCAGAAGGTTCTGGCCGTAGCGCTCTGGGGGCCGCAGGCGCACGCAATGGCGGCAAAAGTCATCTGGCCGGACGTCCTGCTGCCCGGTCCGTCGGAGAGCGATTCCCCACCGGCTTCCGCGTTGCGCGCGCGCGTCTGCGAGGCCGTCAGACGAATTCAGTCTGCCAGATCGGGTGAACAAAAAACTCACCTCTCAGGCGATGCTGCATTTCCTCACTCTGTTTTACAAAGCACCGGAACGGATACTCCCGCCCGACGCAACTTCACCAGCAGGCAGGTCAGAGACCTGAGCCATTTACGACGGCGAGGGGGGGCCGGCCTCAACCCGGCAACCTCACCAGTGAGGGCGGAAGAGAGGCCGGAAGAAATCATTTTGCGAACGGCCTCGCCGATTAATGATCTGGACAGGGAAGCACAGTCAGCCTCGAAACCCGACCCCCGGTTTGCCGGCGGCGGGGCCGGCTTTCAGGAGTCTGAGCCGGAAATCGAGGTGTCAAACGTTATGACCGGCCGGTGGACTGATCCCGAATTCGCCGCGGAAAATCACCCGCTGACTGATCGGCTCGTCGAAGCTGAGTCGTCAGGTCGGGGCGTTGAGGAACAGGCCGGGCAATTGATGCACTTGGAAGCCAGGTTGCGGGCTTCGAGGCAGGAAGTCGAAAGTCTTTCGCAACAGTTGCAGCTGGCGGATGAACGGGCGCGGTTCGCTGAATCAAAAGCAGAGGACTTCTTTCAGCGCCTGGCCAGAGAGCGCCGCCGCGCGACGGACCTTTCCAGACAGCTGGCCGAAGCCGGCGAAAATATCGCTCGTCTGAACGGCCTGATTGAAGGCCGCGACGCTTCCGTTACACAGTTGAAGCAGGCCGGATTCGAACGGGTTCGTGACGTTCTGATCGGTGAAAGAGACCGGGCACTGAAAGAGCGCGATGATGCCCGCATCCAGATCTCCAGACTCGATGCCAGCCTGAAGGCGGTCAAGAGGGATTTCTTATCCTCAAGAACACGGCTCAGGCAGCAGCTGCGGGAGCTTGAAGAGCTTCGCGATGACCTTATCCGTGAACGTGATTGTGCCGTTTCGGAACGCGATGCCGTGCTGATACGAGTGGCTGAGCTTGAAACCCCTGCCCCTCAGCCCGGTGAGATCGATGCCGCGAGCGAACCTGAGCGCGACAGCCTGCTGGCAGAGATTGAGCAGGAGCGTGGGCTGTCCGGCGATTTGAAAAAAGAAAACCACGCTCTTTCAGCAGAGAATCACCATCTGCTCCACGATCTGCAATCGGCCACCGCCCGCCTGATGGAGCTGGAAGTCTCCCTCTCTGCTGCCGCAAAGGCCGCGGAGCTGACCAAAGCACAGCTAAAGTCTGACAGTTCCCAGACACTCAGCCCGGCTGATCAAGCGCTGCCTGAAATTACGGCGGAAGACGAGATCCCTGATCCCGGAACCATGGCACAGACAGACCTGTTGTTGATCCGCCGCGTTGACTCGGTAGTGTCACGGCTGCTCTCAACTCAGGCGAATGAGTGACGGCAGCCCGGTTGACGCTGATTCGATCTGCGCCCTTCCGTGCGCGAACAATCCATGCTAAATAGATGACCGGCAGTAGTTTCCGGGACTCCCAGCTGACCCCGCGTGAATCCATCCTTTGCCATCATAACTGTAAAACAACTTTTGTCATTTTTCTTGACAGTAACTGTCACGTGACATAGGATAGCGCCCTAATTAGACGTTGTTGAAAGTCTTGAGCGACGTCTCCTAAGTCCTTCTTAAATCTGCGCTTGCCCCAGCGTCTTCGGAGTAATAGTTCATGTCAGGAAAGCTGGGCGAAATCCTCATCCGTGCGCAACTTATCACTCCGCAGCAACTCAAAGAGGTTCTCGATTATCAGCGATTGAATGGGGGCAAGCTTGGCAACAATCTGGTCAAACTCGGGGTCGTTAGTGATGAACAGATCACGGCCGCTCTGAGTCGGCAGTACGGCATCCCGGCGGTCGACTTTTCGAAGATAGAGCTTGATGAGAATATCGTCCGACTGGTCCCGCGCGAAGTGGCAATCAAACACTCCGTCCTCCCCGTCTCGCGCCAGGAGATGACCCTCAAGCTGGCGATGTCAGATCCGACGAATTTCTACGCGATGGATGACATCAAGTTCATCACCGGATTCAATATCGAACCGGTGGTGGCTTCGGAGATGAGCATCCTGAAGGGCATCGAGCGGGCGTACAGCGGGGCGAGAGGCGTGGAACTGGCCAGGGCCGCTGGCGATGGCGCGAACGGCGTGCCGGTCGGCAAGGCCGCCGGGATCGGCAGCTTCATCGGCGAAGAGGCGAAAAACAGCGAACCCGCCGCGGTGCTGACCAACGATGATCTGGCGACGCCGGATTTCCAGTCGGCTTTCAGCGACATGGAATACAGCGATTCCGACTCGCTGGAGGTGATGGAGGAGCAGGACGAGATTGACCTCGGCTCACTCGAACGTTCTTCGGGTGAGGCGCCGGTCGTCAGGCTCGTCAATATGATCCTGGTCGAATCGCTCAGGCGCGGCGCCTCCGACATCCACATCGAGCCTTACGAGAAGGAATTTCGCGTGCGGTTCCGCATTGACGGCGTGCTTTACAACATCATGGCGCCGCCGCTCAAGATGAAGGACGCGCTCACTTCGCGCCTCAAGATCATGTCGAAGCTCGACATTTCCGAAAAGCGCCTGCCGCAGGACGGGCGCATCAAGATCAAGCTCAAATTCGAAGGCCGGTCGCGCGAACTCGATTTCCGCGTCTCCTCGCTGCCGACGCTGTTCGGCGAAAAAGTTGTGCTGCGTCTGCTCGACAAGGAGAAGCTGATGCTCGACATGACGAAGCTCGGCTTCGAGCCTTCGAGCCTCGAGAAATTCAAGCGCAACATCGCCAAGCCGTTCGGCATGGTGCTGGTCACCGGGCCGACCGGCTCCGGTAAAACCAACACGCTCTATTCCGCCCTGCAGGCGCTCAACACGTCTGACACGAACATCATGACGGCGGAAGACCCGGTCGAATTCAACCTGGTGGGCATCAATCAGGTGCAGATCAAGGATCAGATCGGGCTCAACTTCGCCGCCGCCCTGCGTTCCTTCCTCCGCCAGGATCCGAACATCATTCTGGTCGGCGAAATCCGTGACTTCGAGACGGCGGAAATCGCGATCAAGGCCGCGCTCACCGGGCACATGGTGCTTTCGACGCTCCACACCAACGACGCGCCTTCGACGGTTTCGCGACTGATGAATATGGGCATTGAGCCGTTCCTCGTCGCGACCTCGGTCAACCTGATTCAGGCGCAGCGTCTGATCCGCCGCATCTGCAAGGAGTGCAAGGAAGAGGTCCACGTCGTGCCGCAGGCGCTCGTTGATCTGGGCTTTTCGCCTGAGGAAGCGAACACGATGAAGACATACAAGGGGCGCGGCTGCACCGTCTGCAACAACACCGGCTACAAGGGCCGCGTCGGCTTATACGAAGTGATGGAGGTCACCGACGAACTCAAGGAACTCATCCTCGTCGGCGCGTCCGCCTTGGAACTGCGGAAGAAGGCCGTCGAGGAGGGCATGATCACCCTGCGCGGCAGCGGCCTCGAAAAGATGCGGCAGGGCATCACCACTGCCGAAGAAGTCCTGAGAGAAACCGTCAAATAGTTCCCCATCCGGTTTCAGGTCGTCCACTGTCCTGCCAGATACGAGGTCCCGGATCGCAGGCTTAATTCTGATGAAGTAACTATGTCGAACGTGAACCTTAGTCTGTCTGATCTGTTGAGCAAGATGATTGAAATGGGCGGATCGGACCTGCATATCACTACGAATTCGCCGCCGCAGGTGCGCGTTCACGGCCACCTGCGCCCGCTCGATCTTCCGCAGATGACCGCCGCCGACACCAAGCAGCTGGCCTATTCGGTGCTGACCGACGCGCAGAAGCACCGCTTTGAAGAAGACCTCGAACTGGACTTCTCATTCGGGCTGAAAGGCATGTCGCGGTTCCGCGCGAACCTCTTCAACCAGCGCGGCGCGGTCGGCGCGGTCTTCCGCGCGATTCCCTACGAAATCAAAACGTTTCAAGCCCTCGGGCTGTCGCCGACAGTGGCGGGGCTGTGTGAAAAGCCGCGCGGACTGGTGCTGGTGACGGGGCCGACAGGTTCCGGCAAATCCACGACGCTCGCCGCGATGCTCGACAAGATCAACAGCGAGCGCCATGACCACATCCTGACGATTGAAGACCCGATCGAGTTCCTGCACCCGCACAAGAAGTGTCTGGTCAATCAGCGCGAAGTCCACGCCGACACGCACGGGTTCACGCATTCGCTGCGCGCCGCGCTGCGCCAGGATCCCGACGTGGTGCTGATCGGAGAAATGCGCGATCTGGAAACCATCGAATCCGCGCTGCGCATCGCCGAGACCGGACACCTGACGTTCGGGACGCTGCACACCAACTCGGCTTTCTCGACGATCAACCGCATCATTGACGTGTTCCCGTCACACCAGCAGTCGCAGATCCGCGCGCAGCTGAGTCTGGTACTCGAAGGCATCCTCTGTCAGACCCTGATCCCGAGGGCCAACGGGCAGGGGCGCGTGATGGCGATGGAGATTCTGGTGCCGAACGTCGCGATCCGGAACCTGATCCGTGAGGACAAGGTCCACCAGATCTACGGCATGATGCAGACCGGTCAGGACAAATTCGGGATGCAGACTTTCAACCAGGCGCTCGCCGGCCTCGTCTTCCAGCGGCAGATCACCGTTGACGCCGCCATGCAGCGTTCCTCGAATCCCGACGAGCTGCGCGACATCCTGGCGCGCGGGGCCGATGCCAACAATCTCAATCTGAACCCGCTCGGACTCGGGCAGGTTTCCGGAGGCACGCGTCCTTCCGGAGGCGGACGCTTCGGAAAATAGTTTCGAACGGAACGGATCAGGCTCCCGGCCCGCCGCTCGAAACCGACGAACCCTTAACCCGGAACAACCCTTTCTGGGAGCAGATGTAATATGCCGACTTTTGTTTATAAGGGCCGCAACCGGATGAATGAGATCGTGACCGGCGAGCGCGTCGCGGAAAACCGCGAAACGCTGGAACGCCTGTTGCGCCGCGATCAGGTCATCCTGACCAGCGCCAGAGAGAAGGGCAAGGAGCTGGCCTTGCCGAAGCTGGGCGGGGGCGGGAGCGTTGGCGCAAAGGATCTCTCCATCTTCACCCGTCAGTTTTCAGTCATGATTGACGCCGGCCTGCCGCTCGTGCAGTGCCTGGACATCCTGGCCGAGCAGCAGCCGAACAAGTTCTTCAAGCAGGCGCTCACGAACATCCGCAACGACGTCGAATCCGGCATGACGCTGGCGGATTCGATGGCCAAGCAGCCGAAGGCGTTCGACCGGCTGTACACGAACATGGTGGCGGCGGGCGAGACGGGCGGTATTCTCGATCTGATCCTGCAACGCCTGGCGGTTTACATTGAAAAAGCCGTCAAGCTCAAGGGCGACGTCAAGAGCGCGCTCATCTACCCGGTGGCGGTGATCGTCATCGCGATCATGGTGATCTCCGTGATCATGATCTTCGTCATCCCGGCCTTCACCAAGATCTTCCAGGAACTGCTCGGGCCCGGCGAACTGCTGCCGCTCCCGACGCGCATCGTGGTCGGGATCAGCCACTTCATGGCCTCCTACTGGTGGATCGGGGCCGCGCTCATTGCGGCGATGGTCTGGGCCGTCAAGATGTATTACCGCACTCCGGGCGGGAAGAAGGTGATTGATACGATGATGCTCAAGATGCCGGTCTTCGGGTCGGTGCTGCGGAAAGTGGCGGTGGCCCGCTTCGCGCGCACACTTTCGACGCTGCTCTCTTCGGGCGTGCCGATTCTGGAATCCCTCGACATCACCGCCAAGACTGCCGGCAACGTCGTCATTACGGAAGCCATCACCAGAGTGCGCGAGGGGGTGGAGCGCGGGCAGACGTTCGTCGAGCCGCTCCGGGCCACGCAGGTCTTCCCGAATATGGTGGCGCAGATGGTCGGCATCGGCGAGCAGACCGGCGCGATGGACGCGATGCTCGGCAAGATCGCGGACTTTTACGAGCAGGAAGTTGACACCGCCGTCAAGCAGATGCTGACGCTGATCGAGCCGATCATGATCGGCTTCCTCGGCGTCACCATCGGCGGCATCGTGATCTCGATGTACCTGCCGCTCTTCACGCTGATCGGCAAGATGTCGGGAGGACACTAAGCGGCAGGATCAGGGCAGGAAGTGCCGGGTAAAAAAGCGCCGGGTGGGAGGCTGGTCACTGCTTTCACTTTCCCCCGGCGCCGCCTGCCCTCTACTCTTATGAACCATCGTCTCTCAGCGCCGTTCTGGCTGGCGGCGGATGACACGCTCAGGAAGCGACTGACCCGGCTGATTCTGATCCGGCTCGGGGCCGTGCTGCTGCTGCTCGGGTCGGTGTTCGCGATGGATCAGCTGCTGACGACGAAATGGAAGCTCGTCTCGGAGCTGAGTACGATTATTTCGATCGTTGTCGTCACCTGCGCGCTGACGCTGATTTACGCCGCGCTGCTGCGGTACTGGGCGGCCCACCGCCCTCAGGCTTACATTCAGATTGCCGGGGACATCCTGCTGATCACCGGGCTCGTCTCGCTGACCGGCATCATCGAGTCGCCCTTCACGGCGCTCTACCTGATCGTGATCTTCATCGCCAGCAGTCTGGTCTCGCGCCGCGGGACCTTCGTGCTGATGGCGTTCGCCTGCGTCTGCTACGGGCTGATGGATTACGCGGCGTATCGCCACTGGTGGCCGTTCGACTGGGGCAACGCGGTCGGCTCGATTCCGGCGCACACTCTCGGCTCGGCCATCGGCTTCAATTTCTTCGCCTTCCTGGCCGTCGCCTTTCTGGGCAGTCAGCTCCACGAGAGGCTCTCGCGCACGGACGAGCATCTGGCGCAGGCGAATCGCAACCTGAGCGACCTGCGGGCCTTCAGCGAGCGTGTGATCGCGAGCATCAGCAGCGGCCTCGTGACGACCGACCTCAAGCACTACATCATCTCCTTCAACCGCGCGGCGGAGGAGATTACCGGCTACAAGGCGCGGGAAGTCCTCGGCCAGCACCTGAGCATGGTGATCCCGAACATCGGCAGCCTGCTCGAGTGCGGCGAGGAGGCCGCTCACCAGGGGCACCACCTGTCGCGGTTGAATGTCGAGTGTCACACCAAAAGCGGGCGCCAGATCGAACTGGGGCTGAGCATTTCACCCCTGACCTCGACTGCCGGAGAGATCACCGGTTTCGTGCTGCCGTTTCAGGATCTGACCGAGGTCCTCGAACTGGAGCGCGAGGTGCGCCGGCAGGATCGGCTGGCGGCGCTGGGCCGCGTCGCGGCGGCCATCGCGCATGAGATTCGCAACCCACTGGCTTCGATGCGCGGGGCGGTGCAGGTGCTTGGCAGCGAGATCGCGCTCAGCGAAGAGCAGGCGCAGTTGATGAATATCGTGCTGCGCGAATCGGACCGGCTGGATCGGATCATCACGGACTTTCTGGTTTACGCGCGGCCGCGCCGCCCGGAAGTCTCCAGCGTTGACCTGAACGAGGTGCTGGCGGAGACGCTGACGCTCCTGCGCATGAGTCCTGAGATAGACAACGCGCGTCATCAGCTGGTCCCCTGTCTCGCGCCCGAGCCGGCGCTGGTCGAGGCCGACGCCGGGCAGATTCGCCAGGTCTTCTGGAACCTCTCGCGCAACGCCGTCACGGCCATGCCCGAGGGCGGGAAGCTGACGGTTTCGATTGCGCGGACGCCATCCGGCAGCGAGGCGAACGCGGAGCAGATCGAAGTCACCTTCAGTGACATGGGGATCGGCATGACTGAAGAACAGGTCGAGCGCGTGTTCGAACCGTTCAGTTCGTTTTCGTCCGGCGGCACCGGTCTGGGCATGAGCATCGTGTACCAGATCATCAATGAACATCAGGGCCGGATTTCCATCAAAAGCGTCCCCGGACAGGGAACCGCCATCACGATCAGACTGGCCGCGCTCAGGCATTCGATGGCCGTGCAGGCCGTGGCCCGAGTGCGCGGTAATTGATCGGGCAGGTGTCGGAGTCAGAGATCGTAAGAGCAGAAGAACGAATGACAACAGACGCACTAATGTTTCATCCCTCATCTTTCAGGTTGTATTCATTTGATAACCCGCTGCTGGCTGCTGGCCCGGTCACGGCACAAACTAGGAGTAAGAAGTAGGTAGCTTATGGCGAGACTTCTGGTAGCGGACGACGAACGCAGCATGCGTGAATTGCTGGAACTGGTCTTCAAACGCGAAGGCCATCAGATCACTTCCGTCTCGAACGGCCGCGAAGCCCTGGTCGCAATCGGGAAGGGGAGCTTCGATCTGATCATCACCGACGTGAAGATGCCGGACCTGACCGGCATTGACCTCCTCAAGGCCGTCCGCGAGCAGTCGCCGGACACCATGGTCATTATGATGACCGCCTTCGCCACCATCAACA